>Ga0157370_10004436_pt1 | contig 16082 bp, 15 predicted proteins | sample C35metaG_FD_113463 | JGI IMG/M metagenome (GOLD analysis project Ga0157370, IMG submission 113463) | Corn rhizosphere microbial communities from Kellogg Biological Station, Michigan, USA - C3-5 metaG | ecosystem: Host-associated > Plants > Roots > Rhizosphere > Soil | place: USA: Michigan...
CGATGTTCTCTTCGGCCAAGATCGGCGCGCCCGCAGCGACGTGGCCGAACAGGGGCAGCCCCGACTGGTCGGGCCGGATCGTCTTCTTCGCCTTGTCGATGAGCAGCTCGATCGCGCGCGGCTTCGACGGGTCGCGGCGCAGCAGCCCGATCTTCTCGAGGTTGGCGAGATGCGCGTGCACGGTCGAGGAAGAGTGCAGCCCAACCGCCTTGCCGATCTCGCGAACAGTCGGGGGATAGCCGGTTTTCTCCGCATAGCGGCCGATGAAGTCGAAGATCTCCTTCTGCCTCTTGGTCAGGTCCAGGTCCACCGGGTAGTCCTCCTCGTCATCAAACAAGCGAAGGGCGTTCGAACACTTGTTCGCAGCGTACCGCCCGATCCGGACACGTGCAAGCCAGGCCCGCCGGCGCAGCAGCCGATCCAGCTCAGCGCAAGCCCCGTCACCGCCAAACATCTAGAATCGCAGCCCCGGGCGGCTGTGGCGGAACTGGTAGACGCGCAAGCTTGAGGGGCTTGTGTCCTTTACGGGACGTGATGGTTCGACTCCATTCAGCCGCATAGCGACAACCCCCGCTCCGCGGGGGTTGTCGCGTTTCGAACGCCGATCCGCGCGCTCCCTCGCCCCGGCTCGTGCGCCACTCGGGCGCCTAACGTCGTTGCGATAGCTCCGCGCCGAGTAGCTTGCCCTCCCCTTGGGAGCCAGCGGCAAATGGATGCGTCTCCTGAAGGGGCGACTCTGAATGACCGAGCAGGCTATGCGGCAGTGAGAGGGCGATCCGTCAGCGTTGCGGTCGCGACATGCAGCGGGCCACCTTGCTCGCCCTCGTCGGCGAGGTAGAGCGCGACGCCCTCCTGCAGGGACTCGAACAGCTCGTCCAGGGTATCGCCGGAGGCAAAGCAGCCGGGAAGCTCTGGGACATCTGCCAGTAGCCGCCTTCCTCGATGTGGATGCGGGCGGTCAACTCCATAGCTGAATCCCCCTCATCGTAGCCCCGCCTCTTTGAGAATCGCGCCGGCAAGCCCCGGCTGGTAGTCGCGACCCTCGTGCTGCGGGAGCGTGATCGGACGGTGGCCCACCTTGGTCATCTTGATCTGGTGTTTGGCGTCCCGGGCCTGCGTCCGGCCGTTTCCTTCAGCAGCTCGATCGCCTTCTTCTCTGGTTGAGCGTGCCCTTCATCGGCGCCGCCGACTGTAAACACCAACACGACGGAAGCGTCTGTATTCGCTGCCGTGCGCCAGCGGTGTGCCAGTCGGAGACCGAAATAGCCGGATTCAGCCACGGCGCGAGGGGTTCGCGTCTTTCAGACGAGCGGCTGTCGGTCCGAACCTAGCTCCGGTACCTCGAGATTTCCTCTGCTCGGGGACGCGACGCCCAAGCGGAATCCCGATACGCGATTGATACCTCGCGGCCACGGGACGGCCCCCACCGGGACTGGACAGTGCTCGAACAACAATCCACTCCCAAAGGAGAGCCTCAATGAACTACCTCATCCGTAATCCGCGACGCGCGATCGTCGCCCTGCTGACCGCCCTCGCGGCAACCGCCGCAGCGGTCGGCTCGGGAGCTGACTTCAGCTCGCACAGCGCCAACCCGGCCAACACGTTCAGCTCGGGGACGCTGGTCCAGTCCAACTCGAAGAACGGCGTCGCGGTCGTCACCGGCTCCAACCTGAAGCCCGGCGACGTGCGCAGCGGCGAAGTCACGATCACCAACACCGGGTCGCTTGCCGGCACCTTCAAGCTTGCCGAGTCAAATGCCTCCAACGCGTTCGGCTCCGGCGACATGACGCTGAAGATCGACGACGTCAGCGGCAAAACGCCGGTCAGCGTCTACAGCGGCGACGTCGGCAAGGTGCCGGCCGAAGGAATCGGCCTCGGCAGCTACGGCGCGGGCGAAGCTCGCACCTACCGGTTCACCGCGACGTTCGCCCAGAACGCGCCGAACAGCGACCAGGCCAAGGTCGCCAAGGCGGACTACGAATGGGACGCGGTACCGACCCCATGACCATCCTGAAGGCACTGCGGACGACGGCCATCTCACTGGTGGCCGTCGTCTGCGTCGCCCTCGCCGCAGCCACCGCGATTCCCGCCGCCCTCGGGATGGAGCACTACGTGATCGTCGGCGGCTCGATGACCGGCACGATCGACCGCGGCTCGGTCGTCTTCGAGAAGCCCGTGCCAATCGGCGCCCTGCGCGTCGGCGACATCGTCACCTACACCCCACCAGCGGGCAAGGGGCCAGGCGGGCTGGTCACCCACCGAATCGTCTCGATCCGCCGCACCCCCGGCGGCAGCCGACTCTTCCGCACCAAGGGCGACGCGAACCAATCGGCGGACCCGTGGCGCTTCACGCTCGACACGCCGACCCAGCCTCGCGTCGTCGACCACGTTCCCTACCTCGGGTACCCGCTGGCGGCGCTCGAGATCCGCTGGGTGCGGATGATCGCAATCGGCATTCCCGCCCTTCTGATCGCGATCTCGGTCATCGGCGGCCTCGTCACCGAGGCACGCGACGAGCGCCTGCTCGAATCCGACAACCGCGAAACCGCACCGGAGCCCTTCTGATGAAGAGGCGCCGCCCGCAGCCCAGATCGCTCGCCATCCGGCTTGCCATCTCCGCCTTCCTGCTCGTCGCGCTCGCGACGGCGGGCACCGGGCTCTCCGGCGCCTCCTACAACGCCTCCTCCTCGAACCCGCGGACGCAGGTCGCCAGCGCAGCCGACTGGGTCCCCCCCATCATTTCGCTCGCCGACCCCGGCGCTGCGATCCACGGCACGGTGAAGCTGGAGGCGACGGCGGCGGACACCTACGGGTCCGGCGTCGCCTCGGTACGCATCCAGCGCACCCTTGCCGGATCGGGCTCCTGGACCGACGTCTGCGCCGCAACCTCCCCACCCTTCACCTGCACCCTCGACACGACGACGCTGGCCAACGACTACTACGACCTCCGCGCGGTCGCCACCGACGCCGCCGGCTTCACCTCCACCGACATCATCGCCGACGTGCAGATCGACAACCTGGCGCCCGTCGTCTCGATGGTGGACCCCGGCTCGAAGCTCTCGGGCGTGGTCACGCTCAGCGCCGAAGCAAGCGATGCCGATTCGGGCGTCGCTTCGGTCACGATCCAGCGCGCGGCCTCGGGGTCCTCAACCTGGACCGACGTCTGCACGACGACCGCATCGCCCTACTCCTGTCGCTTCGACACGAGGACGGTCGCCGAAGGGGCCTACGACTTCCGCGCGATCGCCACCGACGTCGCCGGCAACTCGAAGGCTTCTGCGGTCGCGCAGAACCGCCGCGTCGACAACACCGTCAGCTCCGTCTCGCTGGAAGACCCGGGCGCATACCTGCGCGGGACCGTCACCATGCAGGCAAACGCGTCATCCACGGCGGGGGTCGCCTCGGTGACTATCCAGCGCTCTCCCGCCGGCAAGTCGAGCTGGTCCGAAATCTGCCGACTCATCTCGTCGCCCTACTCGTGCCCCTTCAACACCACGTCGGTGCCCGACGGCTCTTACGACTTCCGGGCCGTGCTGGTCACCGGCTCCGGCACCCAGCTGATCTCCAGCACGGTCGCCGCCCGACAGGTAGACAACACCGAAACGCATGGCCTCGACGTGCAGGCGGCCAACAGGGTCGGCGGCGTCCTCGGCCGAGTCGAGAGCGGCGACTCGATCGCCTTCACCTACAGCGAGCAGATGAGCCCCGGCTCGATCGTGCCCGGCTGGAGCGGCAGCGCACCGGTCGCCGTCTACGCCCGCCTGCGCGACGGCAACTTGCTCGGCACCGGCAGTGCCGGCGACACGCTTCAGCTCTCCACCGACAGCTCCGGATCGAACCTCGTCCGACTCGGCGGCGTCAACCTGCACGGCGATTTCGTCAAGACCAACAAGACCTCGGTCTTCAACGCGACGCTGAGCGTCTCGACCCAGACCGCCGGCGCCTCGAGCGTCTCGGTCTTCACGGCGACGATCGGCTCGCTGGCATCCGGCGGGGCACTCAAGACCGCGCTCGCCGCGCAGATGGTGTGGACCCCCTCGGCCAGCGCAACCGACCTCAGCGGCAACGTCTGCTCGGCGGCCCCGGTGCTCGAGAGCGGCGCACTGGACCGGGATTTCTAGACGCGTTCAGGCCTCTTTGGGCGGCAGGTAGCGATAGCCGAACCCACGCACGGTCTCGATCGCATCGGGATCGCCGAGCTTGCGCCGCAGGCGACTGACGTAGAGCTTCACCTGGTTGGGCTGAACCAGAGGATCCCGCCAGGCGATCTCGATCAGCTGGTCGGAGCTGAGAACCTGACCCCGGTTTTCGACGAAGGCCGCGAGGAGACGGAACTCGAGCGGCGTCAGCGGCACCTCCTCGCCCCCGCTGGTGACCAAGCGCTGCCCGTGGTCGACGGTCAGGCGCGCATCGGCATAGATCTGCTCGAGGCGGCTCTCGCCGTCTGACCGATCCGCGGCCGCACGGCGCATGAGCGCCTCCACCCGCGCCGGCAGCTCCTGGTGGCCGAAGGGCTTGGTCAGGTAGTCGTCGGCGCCCTCGCGAAGCGCCCGCACCTTGTCCAGCTCCCGATCCTTGGCGGTCAACATCAGCACCGGCATATCGCCAAGGCCCCTGATCCTGTCCAGCACCTGCCAGCCGTCCATGTCGGGTAGATCGACGTCGAGGATGACCAGGTCGGGGCGCTCGGCGAAAAGCAGGCGCAATCCCCGGGCGCCGTCGGGAGCCGATAGGACGGTATGCCCCCGCCCCTCGAGGACCTGGCCGACCAGCTCGCAGATGACCGGGTCGTCGTCGACGACGAGCACCTTGATCGCCGCAGTGGAAGGGGCCGGCATCAGCTCTCCAGGATCCGATCCAACTCGGTCGACAGCGACATCGGATCGAATGGCTTGGCGATCACACCGGTGGCGCCCAGCTCGTGCAGCCGCTCGCGATCGGCGGGTTGGAGCTTCGCCGTGAGGAAGACGACCGGAACCGCCGCCGGAAGCGAACCCTCGCGCAACCGTCGCATCGTGGTCGGCCCGTCGAGCTCCGGCATCATCACGTCGAGCAGAACCGCGTCGAATGACGCCCCGGTCGCCACGACCTCGAGCGCCTCGAGACCCGAAGCGACGGCCAGGACCGACCAACCCCCGACCCGCTCGAGGCTGATCTGCGCGATCTCGCGGATCGCGTCCTCGTCCTCGACGAGCAGCAGCCGGCGTCTCACTCGCCCCCACCGCCATTCCGATCGAGATCGGTGGAGATGGGAAGGGTGAAGCGGAAGGTCGCGCCCCGACCGACGGTGCTCTCCGCCCAGATCCGCCCCCCGTGCTGCTCGACGATACCGCGGGCGATCGCCAACCCCAGACCGGTACCGCCCCTCTCGCGGGCATCGGAGGCGTCGACCTGGCTGAACCGGTCGAACACGGACTCGAGCCGATCGGCCGGAATTCCGCGGCCGGCGTCATGCACGGTGAACACAACGTGATCGGGGCCGGGCATCGCGCCGACAGTGATCGTCCCCCCTCGCTCAGAGAACTTGATCGCGTTGCCGATCAGGTTGGTCAGGGTCTGAACGATCCGGTCCTCGTCGGCGAGAACGGTCGGGCCGCCATCCGCCTCCACCTGGATCGTCACCCCGGCCTCCCCCGCAACCGCATCGAGCACCTGGATCGACTGCCGCACGAGCTCGGCTGCAGGTACCGGCGACAGATCCAGGTCGGCCCGCCCGGCGTCGATCCGCTCGACGTCGAGGATGTCGTTGATCAAGCGAACGAGACGGTCGGCATTGGAGACGGCGGTGCCAAGCATCTCCGTCGCTTCCTCGGAGAGCACCCCCATCATCCCGCCCTCCAGCAGGCCGAGCGAGCCGCGGATCGAGGTGAGTGGGGTGCGCAGCTCGTGCCCGACCATAGAGACGAACTCGTCCTTGACTCGCTCGGCCGTCTTGCGCCTGGTGATGTCCTCGAGCATCCCGATCGCGTAGCGAGGAACGCCCGCCTCGTCGCGCAGGACCGAAACCGTCAACGAGCCCCACATCGTCGAGCCGTCCTTGCGCAGGCAGCGCGGCTCACGGGCGATCGAATCCTGACCCAAAGCGACTTCCTGCCCCATCTCAGCCAGATCGGAGAGATCGTCGGGGTGAGTGATCAGCGAGAAATCCTCTCCCCGCAGCTCCTGCCTGGAGTAGCCGACCATCCGCGAGAAGGCCTCGTTGGCTTCGACTATCCGAGGGACGCCGTTCTCGAAGGCGCTGTAGGCGATGCCAACTCCGGCGTGATCGAAGATCGCCCTGAAGCGCTGCTCGCTTTCACGCAGCGCGGCTTCGGTCAGGGCCCGCTCGCGCTGATCGGCGTACTGGCGCGCCGCGGTCAGCCCGGCCAGCGCGATGGCGAAGAAGAGAAGGCTCAGGTCGGGGAAGAACTTGTCCTGCCACTGGGTGCCGAGCAGGATGCCGAATCCGATCGCGAGTCCCAGCAGGGGCAAGGGGCTAGCGCGGGAGCTGACTGCCGGTGCGCCCCGCGCCTCGCCCTCGGGGTCACCCGATCTCAGCCGCCGCTGGGCCACAGCGGCAAGCACGAATGGAACCGCCATCAGCACATAGAGGGTGTCGACAGGGTCCCCCGGCGAGTATTCGCCGTGGAGCTGGGCGTAGCCGTAGACCATGTCGGCGACGATCAACGTCACCAGGCCGAGGGCGATCAAGCGCAGGGGAATGCGAAGCGCAGCCGGACCGGGGCGCAGTATCGCCAAAGCGAGCGCTCCCAGCAGGATCAAGTCGCCTATTGGATAGGCGATCGACACCGACGTCGCGAAGACCCCGTGCCCGCCATCGATGACGGTGTGGCCCAGCACGAAATACCACACGGCAGCCCCCCCGCCGACGATGACCGCAGCGCAGTCGAGAGCGATGCGCAGGCGCTGGAAGGACGTTTCGGGTGCGGCGGGCACGCGGAGCAGCGCGACCAGCAGGAGCGGGTAGAAGGCCAGGAAGAAAACGTCGGCCAGCGAGGGAAAGGTCGGATCGTTGAGGCCAATGTCGTAAACCGCGAGAGTGAGATCCGCAAACAGCTCCGCGGTCCACGCCACGGCAATCGACATCCAAAACAGGCGCAGGCGTGGAGCCTCGCCGCAGCGCCGCGACGCCCGCCAGGCCGCATAGATGACCAGCGCGTCGATCGGCGCCAGGAAGAGGATCTGCAACTCCTGCTCGCCGCCGGGAATCCAACCCAGAGCCAGCCAGCTCAGGTACGCGGCGAGGAGGGCGAGCAATGCGACTACCTCTGGCCGGTCTCGAAGCGCCATCGCCGAGGTCATGGTACGTCCGAGGTCTCCATCCGTTCGACAAACCCTGAAATTGATCAAGATCGCCCGCCGCGGAGCCGATGGTTGACAGATGATCGAAAGCATCGCCGCAGAGCAGATCCGGGGCGACCTGGCCAGCGTCTGGGTCCGCATCTACCCGCTTGTCTTGGAGCGGTTGACGAGGATCGAAAACGCGACGGCTGAGCTGTCGAAATCGTCGCCCAGGGTCGAAACCGTCACCACGGGGCGCGAGGAGGCGCATAAGCTCGCCGGCGCATTGGGCACCTTTGGCCTTGATCGAGGCACCCAGCTGGCGCGTGCACTGGAACGGTGCCTGAGCGATCCCCGCCGATCGCAAGACGTTGCCGAGGCGGAACACCTCGTCGCCAACCTGCGCGCAACGATCGAGCGCGCCCGCGTCGGTCAGCCCGGAACCGCGACCCATCGATAGGACGCCCCGGCCGACCTGCCCAGTTCATCGTCCGGCGCGTCCTTCGCCAGGAAGACGGTGAAGCGGTACGTGCGCGACTCGCCTGCCGCAAAAAGCCCGAGGTCCAAGCCGTCGCCGGGGACCTCGCCGATCTCACCCAGATAGATACGCCCGCTTCCGCTGCCGCGCAGCTCGTGGATCGCCATGCCGAGGACTCCAGCCGCAAAGTCGTTCGAGGCATCCACCTCGAAAAGGCGAAAGGCCGCAGGAAGAAGACCGAGGTTGACGATCGTGATCTCAGAGCGCATTCCGCTGCCCCGCGGCAGCCGACCCTCGACGAGGATGAGGATGCCATCGCGGGAGCTTCCCCGCACGAGGCCGCCCGAGCTGGCCACGTTCAGCGGCTTCATCGCCCGGTCCCGGTGGTGGAGCTCGATGCTTCCTCCCACTCGTACATCGCACCGGCCCCCCGGCCCCGCTCGACCTGGAGAGCATCGCGAGATAGGCCGGCGGTGAAGAAATAGGCGCGCTCCTCGCCGGGTTCGAAGCGACCGAGGTCGATGCCCTCTCCAGAGATCCCGCCGATGTCACCTCGGTAGACGGCACCGGAGGTCCCGTGGCCCATCTCCTGAATCGTCAGGGTCAAGCTTCCCGCGTCGAAGTCGTTCGTAGCGTCGACCTCGGCGAGCCTGACCCTGAGGGCCATGGCGCCGGGGTTCGCGATCGTCACCCTGCAGGTGCGAACTTCGCCCGGCTTGAGGTCATAGCCAGTGAAGATCGCGACTCCATCGAGGGAGTTCGCCTGAACCAGCGAGCCTGCGCTGAATATGTTGGATGGTTTGACACGCATTGAGATCGACTCCTTTCGGCCAAACCACCCTGACCCCCATGCGTGCCTGCTTTCGGCTCTTTCACGTATCAGCTCGGTATCAGCCGATAGCCACAACCGAACCTCCGGATTGGCTCAAGAAGCGCCAGATCCGCTTTGGTACCGGCCATGCCGATGCACGTGACCGTTGGGACGGAGAGGCAACTCTGTGCGCCGGGTGGCCCCCACCACCCGGCGTTCCCACTTTTCCCTAGGGGTAGACAGAGCGCAGTCGGGCGGCCTCTGCGACGCGCGCGATGGCAACGGCCTGGCCGGCCTTGCGCCAGCCGACATCGAAACGATCCGCGGCCTCGGCGATCCGCTCCATCGCTGCCTCCAGGTGGCTGCGCAAGCGAGCGGTGATCTCCTCCGCTTGCCACGAGTAGCGTTGCTGATCCTGAGCCCACTCGAAGTAGCTGACGGTGACACCGCCGGCGTTGGCGAGGAGATCGGGAACGATAGGAATTCCGCGCTCAGCCAAAATCTCATCGGCCTCGGGGGTGGTCGGCCCGTTGGCGGCCTCGACGATGAGCCCGCAGTCGAGGCGGGACGCGTTCTCCGCCGTTATCTGGCACTCGAGGGCTGCCGGGACGAGCACGTCGCATGGCGTCTCCAGCATCCCGCCGCGGGTCGCCTCGGCGCCGCCCGGGAAGCCACGGAGAAAACGGTTCTCGGCGACCCAGCTCAGCGCCTCATCGACGTCGATCCCCTCCGGGTTGACGATGCCGCCGGTGACGTCGCAGAGAGCGACCACGGTCGCGCCGCGTTCGTAGAGCTCCTTGGCGATCACGCTGCCGACGTTGCCGAAGCCCTGGATCGTCACCCGGGAGGTGGCGATGTCCCGGCCCAGCCGCCCCATCATCGCCTCGGCGCAGATCGTCGCCCCGAGCCCGGTGGCGGCCTTGCGACCCTCGGTACCGCCGAGCACGATGGGCTTGCCGGTGACGATGCCCGGCGTCGGGTGCCCCACATGCTGGGAGTAGGTGTCCATGAACCACGACATCTCCTGCTCGCCGGTCGCCATGTCGGGGGCCGGGATGTCCTGGTCGGGGCCGATCACGGGAACGAGCTCGCTGGCGAAGCGCCGGGTGATCCGCTCCATCTCAGCCGGGGACAGGCGGTTGGGATCGCAGCGCACGCCGCCCTTGGCGCCACCGAACGGCAAGCCCAGCAGAGCGCACTTGAGGCTCATCCAGAGCGCCAGCGCCGCGCACTCGCCGAGAGAGACACCGGGGGCGTAGCGCACGCCGCCCTTGGTCGGCCCCAAGGCAAAGGTGTGCTGGACCCGATAGCCGGTGAGGCTCTGCATCTCACCGCTGTCGCGGCGGATCGGAAAGTTGGCGACCAGCGCGCGGCGCGGCTCCAGGAGACGGGCACGGGCGTCGGCGCCGAGGCCGAGCAGATCTGCTGCCTGGTTGAACTGGGTGACCGCAACGCGCCACAGCTCCGAGCGCCACTCGCCCCCCGGCGTTACGTGGTAGGCCTCGGTCTCGAGGACGCTGTCCCAGCCGCCGGTTCCCCGCCGCTCCATCCCATCGGGTTGGTTCGCGGACGGGCTATCCACGTAGGGAGAGCGCCTCCTCGAGGTGATCGAGGAGCGCGTCGACGATCTGTGGGTCGAAGTGCGTGCCCCGCCCCTCCTTCATCACTTCAACCGCGTCGTCGACCGACAGGGCAGAGCGGTAGCAACGATCGCTGAGCAGCGCGTCGAAGACGTCGGCCACAGAGGTAATCCGACCCTCGATCGGGATCTCCTCGCCCGCGAGCCCATGTGGATAGCCGGCGCCGTCGAAGCGCTCGTGGTGGGTCAGCGCAATCGTCGCCGCGAGCTGCAGCAGCTCGCTCTCGGAGTCGGCGAGGATCTCGTAGCCGACGGTGGTGTGGCGCTCCATCACCTCGCGCTCCGCAGACGTCAGCGGGCCCTGCTTCTGCAGCACCCCGTCGGGGGTTGCGACCTTGCCGACGTCGTGCATCGGCGCCGCCGTTCGAAGCAGCAGGACACGGTCGCGATCGAGCCCCAGCTGATTGGCGAGGAAAGCGGCGATCGCCGCCATCCGGTTCACGTGCCTGCCGGTCGCCCCGTCGTGCATCTCCAGCGCTTTGGCCAGGCGCTCAACGGTCTCCTGCCGCGAGATTCGCAACTCCTCGATCGCACGCTCCTGGGCTTCGGCCAGCTCTTCCCGCAGCTCTTCGGCCTTCTTCTTGTCCGTGATGTCGGTGGAGATGCCCGAGATCCCGGCGATCTGCCCCGTGTCGTCTACATACGGGAACTTGACGGTGAGGAAGGTCCGCTCGTGCTCGCCGACGACCATCGTCTCCTCCGCCTCGTAAGTGCCACCGGCGTCGAGGATCCTTCGATCGCTCGCCGCGACATGTCGCTCCGCCTCGGGAGGCATGAAGTCCTTGTCGGCGAGACCGATCAGGCCATTCGGCCGGAGCCCGGCAACCTCATGCGCGACCCGGTTGGCGATCAGGTAGCGCCGCTCGCTGTCCTTTATGTAGATCGGCACGGGCGCCCTGTCCATCAGTGTCTGCAGCCGGTCCTCCAGGGCTTTGCTGTGCGCACGCTGGGCGACTTCCAGCTCACGCTGGCGCAGCGCGTTCATCGCCGTGATCAGCAACTGGCCGGGCCAGAACGGCTTGACCAGGTAGCCGTGCGCACCCATCTCGAAGGCCCGCCCGGCGACCTCATGATCGTCGACCCCCGTGACCAGGACGATCGCCGTGTCGGGATGGTCGCGGGCGATCTCCTCGACCAGGACCAATCCCGACTCGTTGGGCATCTGGATGTCGCAGAGGGCGAGCTCGAACCGGCCCTCGGCCAGTCTCTTGCGCGCATCGGCGACGCTGCCGGCGAACTCACACTCATAGGTTCCGCTGAGCGTGCGCTCGACGAGGCGCAGGATCTCGGGCCGGTCGTCGGTCGCCAGCACCCGGGCGCGCCAGCCATCGTCGCTCCCGTTCAAGCCCATCGATGACGTTGCCGGCGCCGGATCGGAGCTCATCTAGCCTGGCTTGGCTCCTTGGTTCCCGCCGCACCGGCATCGAGCAGATCATGGACGGTCTGGAGCAGGTCGGTGGCATTGAACGGCTTCTCGATGAACGCGTCGACGCCCTGCTCGGCAAGCGCCCCGGGCGCAAGCACCTCGTGGCTGTAGCCCGACATGAAGACCACCCGGAGCTGCGGTCGGATCTCCTTGATCCGCTCGACCAGCTCGGTGCCGAGCATCCCGGGCATTATCACGTCGGTGAGCAGCAACTGGATCGGCTGATCCGCCCGTTGACAGATCTCGACCGCTTCCTCGCCGCCGTTGGCGCCGATCACCGAGTAGCCGCTTTTGGTGAGGATGCGCTCAGCCATCCTCCGCACGTCCGGCTCGTCCTCGACCACGAGAATGACCTCACCGCGTCCCGAGTGCCGACGCCGAGACCGAGCTTCGTTCTCCCTTGGGGTCTGCGAGCTGGCGGGGAAATGGATCTTGACCGTGGTTCCCATGCCAACCTCCGAGTAGATGTCGACCCGACCCCCGGCGCCGGTGACGATGCCGTAGACCGTGGCGAGGCCGAGCCCCGTGCCTTCGGCTTTTCCCTTGGTGGTGAAGAACGGCTCGAAGGCCCGCTGCACGGTCTCCCTGTCCATGCCGGTGCCGGTATCGCTCACTTTCAGTCGTACGTAGGTCCCGGCCTCGGTCCCGGGGTGCAGGTCGGTGTACTCGCCATCGAGCATCGCCCTGTCGACCTCGATGATGAGGCGCCCCCCATCGGGCATCGCGTCGCGAGCGTTGACCGCGAGGTTGACCAGCACCTGCTCGATCTGACCGGGATCGGCTTCGAACGCGCAGCGGTCCTCGCCGAAGCGCGTTACGAGCTCGATTCTCTCTCCGAGCGCCCTGCGCAGCAGATTCTCCAGCTCCTTGACCACGTCTCGCAGGTAGAGCAGCTCCGGCTTGACGACCTCGCGCCGGCTGAAGATCAGCAGCTGGCGGGTGAGCGCGGCGGCGCGCTCGGCGGCGCGGCGTATCTCCTCCACGTCCTGGCCGGCCTGGGAGCCCTCCGGCAACTCGTCGCCGACGAACTCGGCGTAGTTGAGAATCACCCCGAGGATGTTGTTGAAGTCGTGGGCGATGCCGCCGGCGAGCTGGCCGACGCTCTCCAGTCGCTGGGCCTGGGCGAGCTGGTCCTGAAGCGCCCTTTCCCGCGCACTCTCGGCGCGGTCGCTGACGTCCCGGACCGCCGCCATGGCGAGAACCCCATCCTCGGTCTCGATGCTGGAGAGGCTGATCTCGGCGGGGAATTCCGTGCCGTCCCTGCGCACCGCGTAGAGCTCGGAGCCGACACCCATCGCCCGCGTCCGCGGCTCCGCGAAGTAGTCCTCCCGATGAGCGGGGTGTATGTCGCGAAAGCGCTTCGGTACGAGCACCTCGACGGCTTGACCGAGCAGGTCGTCCCGGCCGCAACCGAACAGGACCTCGGTCTGGCTGTTGACCAAGACGATCTTGCCCTCGCCATCGACCCCGACGATCGCGTCGGGAACAGCCTCGAGCAGTTGCTCGAAGGTGGAACCACCGCGATTTGATTTTGGCGGATCGCTAGGGGGCACTGCCATACTCCCCGATCCAGCTCGCTCAGCTTGAGTCGACTCTAACACTCATATACAGCATGAGTAAAAGAAACAAACCGGTACTTAACGTAGGGGCAGAGGTCGCCCGGGTCGCCGCCGACCGCGCTGAGCGAGAGCGGCGACGACGCCCGAGCGATGCTGAGGAAGCAGATATCCGCAACCTCGTCCGAACTGTCCGCGACAAGGGTTGACGCCGGGTCTCGAACTTCTCAAGATTGCCTCTTTCGACCATCGCCAACCGAGACGCCCAACTGATGCCGGCAAACGACACTTCCGCTCCCCAGGCCCTCAAGATCCTGATCGTCGAGGACGACGAGCAGCTGGCCGCCTCGATCCGCACTCTCCTGGAAAGGGAATCGTTCGAGGTAGCCGTCTGCCATGACGCGGAGAGCGGTCTCGAGCGGGCACGGGCGCTGCCTGCCGACCTCGTGGTGATGGACGTGAACCTGCCTGGCATCGACGGCGTCGAGGCCTGTAGGCAGTTGCGGACCTTCAGCGATGCCTACGTGATCATGCTCACCGGCCTCGACACGGAGACCGATCGCGTGATCGGGCTTTCCGTTGGCGCCGACGACTACATGGCCAAGCCCTACTCCGCGCGCGAGCTGGTCGCACGCATTCGCGCCCTGCAGCGCCGCCCCCGAGCCAACTCGAGCGCCGCTCCGGCTCGTCGCTTCGGCGCCCTGCAGATAGACCCTGGCGCTCGCGAGGTCACCGTCGACGGCGAGGCCATCGAGCTCAGTCGCACCGAGTTCGACCTACTCGAAGCCCTCGCGTCGCAGCCTCGCATCACGCTGAGCCGGCAGCAGCTCCTCGAGCTGGTCTGGGGCGAGGGCTGGTTCGGCGACGACCACGTGATCGACGTCCACATGTCGAACCTGCGCCGCAAACTCGGCGATCGCGCCTACATCTCGACCGTTCGTGGGTACGGATACAAGATGGGCACGGGCTGAAGCTCAGCAAAGGTTCTCGGGGGGGCACAGGCTAGGCGGGTTCCGCCATCGCCTCGATTCGACCCGCGTCGACCGCCGTCCTCAGCGCCTCGTAGTCGCGTTCGCTCTGGTCGGCGTAGGCCTCGGCGAACCCGGCCATCGCCGTGTCGAAGACGTCGCTCTTGCCGAGGTAGGAGCCGATCGCGATCCGATCTCCGCCGCGGGCATGGGCGTGGGCCAGCGTCATGCCACAGATCTCCGCATAGGCGCAGAGGCCCTGGGCCTCCATCTCCTCGACCCGCACCGAGGCCTTCCAGTCCCAGAGCTGGCGCACGTAGAAATCGCGCCGCTCGCCGTCGATCCCCTTTGCCCTCACCCAGCCGAGCATCACGTCGCTTGCCGTCTGCATCAGCCGCTGGCCGTGGACGACGCGCTCGCCCTGCAGGTCGAACTCGCTCTTCGCCGTGTAGGGCTCGAGCACCGAGCGCTGCGCCTCCTTGATCTGGAGGAAGAGCGGGTCACGCCGGTCGCGTCCCAACAGCAGGGCGATCCAGGCCCGCGTGCCGACGCTGCCGACGCCGACGACTTTGAAGGCGACGTCGATCAGGCGGTAGCCGTCGAGCAGGGCGCGCCGCTCGACCGGGAGCGAGTCGCGGTACGCGGAGAGGACGTCCCGCACGAGTCCTTCAACGTCCGCCCCCTTCGCCTCCTCGGCGAGCTCCTCGATCGGAACGATCAGGGGTGGGTTGCTGACTATGCGCACCTTCCCGTCGACCTCCTCCGTCAGCTTCGCGAACGCGCGGTCACTGTCCTTGGCCTGCGCCTTGGCCACGCCCTTTTCGAAGCGGCGGCGCTGCTTGTCGCCGACGACCGAGACCCAGCGCGCGGCGATCGCATCCGCATCCAGCTGCTGATACCAGGACTCGAGGTTGCCCATGGTGGCGAGCCGTCGCATCGTTTCGCGGTATTCGCGTGCCGCCGCCAGGACGATCGAGCGCCGCTGCCGATCGTCACAGCCGCGATCGCGACCGGCCAGCGAGAAGCTGGCGACGAGCCGCTTCAGGTCCCACTCCCACGGCCCCGGCAGGGTCTCGTCGAAGTCGTTGAGATCGAAGACAAGCCGGCGCTCGGGAGATGCGAAGCCGCCGAAGTTGGAGAGGTGGGCGTCGCCGCAGAGCTGCGTTTCGAGCCCCGAGCGCGGAGTCGGGCCGAGGTCGGCGGCCATCACCGCAGCCGCGCCGCGGTAGAAGGTGAAGGGCGAGACCAGCATGCGGCCGTAGCGCAGCGGCACCAGCTGCCCGACGCGTGAGGCGGCCTGGCGCTCGAGCAGCTCGACCGGGTCGGCGCGATCGCTCGCCGGTGCCCAATCGCCGTGACTGGAACGCGGGGCGACCGAGCGAGCGGCCTTGCCGGCTGCGGCGCGTTTTTCGGACGATCCGGGATGGGTCTGGATCGAGTCGGACATCGACTCAGGCTACGGCAGGGTCGGCGAGCGGTGGATCAGGGCCCGTCTGCAGCTCGTCGAAGCGCTGCGTGGGCAGGCGTCGAGTCGTCCAGAACGAGGCGAGCACGAGGAAGGCCGCGAAGAGGAATGCGGTCTTCAGCGCCTTCAGCTGGGCGTCTTCGTAATGCCCGACCAGGGCGTCGACGGTGGCCGCGTCCAGGCCCGCTTCTTCGGCGGACGCCCTCACCTCGGAGGAGGCGACGAAGCTGCCGCCGGCGCTCATCCGCGTCTCGACCTGCTTGCCAACCTCGTTCGAGATGGCCGGATCGCCGGCGACGTTGGCGCTGAATGCCGCGATCAGGCCGCTGATCACGATCGCGCCGAGGAGCGCCGTGCCCAGCGAGGAACCGAGCTGCTGGGCGGTGTTCTGCAGGCCGCCGGCCTCGCTGCGGTCGGCATCCCCGACCGCCGACTGGACGACGTTGCCGAGCTGGGAG
>Ga0157370_10004437_pt1 | contig 16081 bp, 12 predicted proteins | sample C35metaG_FD_113463 | JGI IMG/M metagenome (GOLD analysis project Ga0157370, IMG submission 113463) | Corn rhizosphere microbial communities from Kellogg Biological Station, Michigan, USA - C3-5 metaG | ecosystem: Host-associated > Plants > Roots > Rhizosphere > Soil | place: USA: Michigan...
GACAAGGCGCTGTGCGATGGACCCAGCGCACTGCCGCTGGATGCGCTTCGATCTTACCTCGAGCAGATGCTGGCGATCGACCGGCTGGTGAAGTTTTTTCCGCCACTCAGCATTGATTAGCTTCTCAAGCGCAGCTGCAAGGGGCGGTCCACTACTCGGAAAAAAAAAAAGAGGGAGGACCGAAGCCCTCCCTCCCATTTTCGCGTAGCCTGTGAGGCTTAGCCGCGCTCTGGCGCCGGCGGAGGCGGCGGCGGAGGCGGAGGCGGCGGGGCCGGGCAGGTCGAAGTTGCCGGGATCACCGTGCCATCGGGGCAAGTCTGCGTCGCCGGTGCAGGCGGCGGCGGCGGCGGAGGCGGGGGCGGCGGCGGCGGAGGCGGCGGAGCTGCCTCTTCCGATGCGCCGAACAGGTAACCGACGCCGATCAGACCAGTGATCGTGTGGGTTCCGCCCGAATGGTCCTTGGAATTGTAGCGGGAATAGCGGCCCTCTGCACTTACATAGAGATTGTAGCCGACGAACTGATCGATTCCACCACCAGCATCCCAGCCGTGCACCCAATAATGGTCGTAATAGGCGCCTGGGTAGTTCGAATCCAACGCGTTACCCGCAGTAGGATTAAACGGAGTGAAGCGCTTCCGCTGCTCGTTCATCACGAAGCCACCCTTCGCATAAACGAGGGTGGATGGCGTGACCATCACACCAGCGCGAGCATTGATCGCCCACTCTTCAAACGTCTTATGGTCTACATGACCTGGACCGTCAGTTCCGTGAACTTCCGAAGGAGCCCACCAGAAGGTTCCTTCGGCACCAAGAATGAAACCGCCGAGGTCGAAATCAGCGCCAGCTGCAGCGCCAACACCGAGGTGGCTGTGGTGCAGGCCATCAGCACTGAACTGGCTGTAGCCACCCTGAGCCTCAACGCGGAATCCGCGGAAAGCCTGCGCATTGGCCTGGCTGCTCATTCCGATCACCAATGCAAGCGCCGTCAAAGCGCCGGTATGCAATCGCTTCATGTGTACCCCTTTCTTATCTTCTTGCCCGAACTCTTTCGCAAAGAAACAGTTGCTAGTCCAAATTCGGTGAACCGTGCGATGTTCCCTCTAACAACAAGCTTCGAACGGCGGAAGGGAAATGTCCCCGAAACGAAAATTGACTATGTCTCTACTGCGTTGCGCGCTGCCCGTCTTACAAATATCCACTGGAATACAATACAATAGCCACTATCGAGCGGAGACGAGCGACAAGACGCCGCAGGCGGAAATGAGTTCCAATTCGAATGCCATGACCAAGACCTTGTTGCGCAACAGCAACAGTGGGCGGCGCTGACTTCTGCTTGTCGGCGAGAGCCTGACTGGCCTCGCCCGATGAGCTTGCTGCCTCCGGGAAGGGGCTACAGCTATTAGCTTTTGGATAAATTGCCGTCAGTTCCCAAAAATCTACTGAAAGTGTTGGTAGGTGGCGCCACACGAGATCAGGTATTTCCATCCAGAAGCACCGACTCCTCGCTTCAATTTCGAGATGAATTGTGTGCTTTTTGAACAACAGTTCTTGCCGGGCGCTCTGCAAACAGTCGGGCTTCGGGGGCACCAAGGCGGCTCTTGTATTGACTGGTAATCCCTCCGTGCGGCATTAGGTTAACGTTGGTTGGTATTGCGGTGTTGGCTTCGGAGCTACTTCGCTCGGGCGTGGTTTCAGGAATCTGAAAGCTGCAAGGGTCATGGGGGATTATGGATTCCGAAGATAGCAAGCGAAATTCGCGCGCCAATCCCAATGCATATTGCGCGGAAGGAGAGGCCGGGGGGCTGCCGTGGCCCAAGGCCTCCATTCTCCCTGTAATCCTTAGTGGCGGGGCCGGTAGTCGTCTGTGGCCTTATTCCACGGAAGATACTCCAAAACAGTTTCTGTCCTTCATTGGCGAAAGAAGCTTGTTTCAGTTGACGTTGGAGCGGGTTCGAAATCGCCGGCGGTTTCTTGCGCCATTGATCGTCGCAAGTGTCAGACATGCCGATCTTTGCGAACAATCCCTGGCAACGGAAGCCGGTGATGCTCACCTCATTCTTGAACCGTGTCCAAGAAATACCGCCGCGGCCATCGCGATGGCGGCAGCCGTTGCACGCGATCTATACGGCGAGAAGACGCTGCTTCTCATCATGCCAAGCGACCATTTGATGGAGGATGTTGAGGCCTTTCACGCGGCAGTCAGCTTGGGCGAAGCTGCAGCACGCTCCGGCCATCTCGTGACATTCGGGATTCACCCGAGCAGCCCGGATACCGGCTATGGTTATCTGAAATGTGGTGTCGGAATCAAAGACGCTCCGGGAGTCAATGAAGTCGCCCGTTTCATAGAGAAGCCATCTCTCGAGCTTGCGGAGAGCATGGTTGCGGATGCCCAGCACCTTTGGAACGCAGGTATATTTCTGTTCGAAGCTGGCGCCTTCCTTGAGGAGGTGATGCATTACGCACCATCAATCGGCGCGGCTGCGCAAATGGCGGTGCATGCCGCTGAAAAATCGGGGATTCGAATCACCGCCAATGCCGAGCATCTGGCAAGTTCGCCTAGCGAATCCGTCGATTATGCGGTGATGGAACATTCTTCACGTGTCGCAGTCGTGCCGATGGCGCCCGGCTGGTCTGACTTGGGCAGCTGGGATGCGTTAGCGGCGTTGATGGATTCGGCTCGGCCGCTTGGTCCCGTGACAACCCTTGATTGCGATGATTGCTACATTCGTAGTGATGGAGTGCAGGTTGCAGCCCTCGGGGTGCGTGATCTCATTATCGTTGCCTCGGGCCAGCGCTTGTTGATATTGCCACGCGGCAGGTCGCAGGAGGTCAAGAAATTGCTCTCAGTAATGGACTCGATGGCGGCATAAGGCTGGACGCCGCTGAAGCGCCGCCGTAAGGCGGCGAGGGGTGCTGGGCAGCCACTAGTACCATTTTGTTGTTGATTCCCAGGAAGTTGCATTGATGCTGAAAGTGCGCGAGCCATTTCCCCGGACCAGCGCCGCGGCACTGTTCGTCAGCGCGCGGAAGAAGCTGTTTAAAGTTGACAAGCTGTTTCTGCTGACTGTGGTCCTGCCAACACTGTGCGCATTACTTTATTTCGGGATTTTTGCGTCCGACGTTTACATTTCGGAATCGCAGTTCGTTATTCGGAGTCCAGACAAGCAAACGATGACCGGTCTCGGTGTGCTGCTGAAGTCGAGCGGATTTTCGAGCGCGGATGACGAGGTCTATGCCGCAGAGGATTACGTCCAGTCGCGCGATGCGCTGCGCGCGCTCAACGGCAACGGCGCGGTCGCACGGGGGTACGGAAACAAAAGTGTGTCGATCTTCGACCGATTCAATCCGCTAGGATTTTCCGGTACTTTCGAAGACCTCTACAACTATTATAGAGGAAAGGTCGGGGTTCGGTTCGATAGCGGCTCGTCTATCGCGACGCTTTCGGTCCGCGCGTTTTCGCCTGACGATGCCTACAAGTTCAACGGCGAGCTGCTCGGGCTGGCAGAGAACCTCGTCAACCGGCTGAACATCCGCGGACGCAACGACATGGTCCAATATGCCTCCCGGGAAGTCGAGGATGCCCAAATGGCAGCGCGAAATGCTGCCGTGGCTCTTGCGGCTTTTCGAAACTCGCATGGAGTCGTGGATCCTGAAGAGCAGGCCAAGGTGCAGCTCGAAATGATTTCAAAGTTGCAAGATGACCTGATTGGATCCCGTGTGCAGCTTGCCCAGCTCGAGAACATGGCGCCGGAGAATCCTCAGATTCCGGTGTTGACCACCCGTATTAGCGGGCTTCAACGGCAAATCGATGAACAAATGGGTCGTGTCGCGGGCAGTCGACGATCACTTTCACAGACGGCCGTACAATATGAGCGCCTGGAGCTCGAGCGCGAGCTTGCCGACAAACGCGTGGCGGCAGCGATGACGTCCTTGCAGGGTGCAGAAGACGAGGCGCAACGCAAGCAGGCCTACATCGAGCGCATCGCCGAGCCGAGCCGTCCCGACTCCGCAGCAGAGCCACGGCGGTTGAGGGGAATCTTCGCAACCTTTGTGCTTGGATTAATCGCTTGGGGAATTCTGCGGCTCTTGCTGGCTGGCTTGCATGAGCACCACAGCTGATGGCGATTCAGCCTGCAAAATTCCACAACGGAAGTCTGGCTGAGTCATGGCGAATTCAGCGTCGTATTATCTGGGCATTGGTTCTTCGGGAAATTCTGACGCGTTACGGCCGTCATAACATCGGCTTTTTATGGCTGTTTGTTGAGCCGATGCTTTTCACCGTCGGCGTAACGGCGCTTTGGACGGCAACGAAAGCAGTTCACGGATCCAGCCTGCCGATCGTCGCCTTTGCGGTAACGGGCTACTCGAGCGTTCTCTTGTGGCGCAATATGCCGGCCCGCTGCATTATGGCGATGGAGCCCAATTTCGGTCTGCTTTATCATCGTAATGTTCGTCCCATCGACATCTATCTTTCGCGGTTGCTGCTCGAAGCTGCAGGAGCAGGCATTTCATTCGTTGTCCTCACCTTGTTCTTCCATTTCGTAGGGTGGCTCGAATTTCCCGAAGACATTCTTGAGGTCATAGCGGCATGGCTAATGCTCGCATGGATGGGAACCGGTCTGGCTCTGTTTATCGGTTCGTTATCGGAATTCTCGGAAATGGTCGAAAAGCTCTGGCATCCGTTTCAGTATCTGTTGTTCCCATTGTCTGGAGCAGCCTTCCTGGTCGACGCACTGCCGCCACAGGCGCAGCAATTCGTTCTAATATTGCCGATGGTCCATGGAGTGGAAATGCTTCGCGAAGGCTATTTCGGATCGCAGATGGTGGCACACTATAGTCTTGGATACATGGCGGTATTTAATGCAGTTCTGACCTTGCTCGGCCTTGCGCAGGTAAGGAAGGTCAGCATGACGTTGGAACTGGAATGATCCGCCTCCACAACATCAACAAGAATTATCTGACTCGCAGCGGACCTGTGCGGGTGCTTCGCGACGTGAATCTGGCAGTAGAGCGAGGAGAACGCATCGGGATTCTCGGACGAAACGGGGCTGGAAAGTCCACGCTGATCAGACTCGTGAGCGGCGCTGAGCTTCCGACGAGCGGGATTGTGGAACGCAGCATGAGCGTGTCATGGCCCCTCGCTTTCGGCGGCGCGTTCCAAGGCTCGCTCACCGGCCTCGACAATCTTCGTGTCATCTGCCGCATCTACGGGGTTTCGGCATCCGATAGAATCGACTTCGTCGAGGATTTCTCCGAATTGGGAGTTTATCTACGTGAACCGGTCAAGACCTATTCATCGGGTATGCGTGCACGACTGGCATTCGCGATTTCAATGGTAATCGACTTCGACTGCTTTCTGATTGACGAGATTGTCGCAGTCGGCGACGCTCGGTTTCACGCAAAGTGCAACCACGAACTCTTCGTCAACAGGGGCGACAGAGCCATGATCATCGTGTCGCACGACGCTAACTATATTCGGGAACATTGCAGCCGGGCGGCCGTGCTTGTCGACGGTGAACTGCACCATTCCGATGGCCTTGATGAAGCATTTGCCTTCTACGATCGAGCCACGGCATTAGCGGCATGAAAATCTTGCCCAGAATTGCGGCCATTGGCGCACGCAGCGCATGGTTGCGGCGAAACCGGTCCGCATTCGGTCAATTTACACGGGCCGAACAGCCTCACCTGTTCGTGGATGTGTCCAGCATTATTTGGCACGACGCTCGCACGGGCATACAGAGGGTCGTACGTGCGGTGTCTTCAGAGCTTGCTCGCCGCAGCGGAAATGGCTTTGTATTCAAGCCGGTGTTTGCGACACACCTGCACGGCTATTGCCATGCGCCTGCTGATTTTCTGGCGGGAATCGGGCAGGATTGGATCGCGACTCCCGCGAGCGTTCGACCGGGTGACCGATTCCTGGGTCTTGATTTGGCCGCCCATGTCCTCCCTCGCTATCGCCGCCAATTGGCCGCGTGGAAGGCTCACGGCGCCACCATTCACCTCATGGTCTACGATTTGCTGCCTATGCTGCGGCCCGATTGGTTTAACGCGAGCACTGCTTCCAACTTTCGCAGATGGCTACGCATAGTCGTGAACGAAGCCGACCAGGCGATTTGCATCTCCGATCATGTGGCAAAAACTCTTGCGCAAAACATTGTAGGTCAAGCACGTCCGCGAATAGCTCGGATGCAGATGGGCGCGGATATTCGCGCATCCGTCCCTTCGACCGGTATTTCCAGCGAAATCTCTGATCTGCTCGATCGGTTGCGATTCAAACCAGCGGTCCTGATGGTCGGCACCATCGAGCCGCGGAAAGGCTATGACGTCGCTTTGGACGCTTTCGACCAACTCTGGCGAACTTACCCGAGCGACGCTCCGGATCTTGTGATCGTGGGAAAGCCCGGTTGGAAAACCTCGGCACTCCAACAACGATTGAAGATGCATCCGCATCGCGGATCGCGTCTTCATTGGCTTACGAACGTAACCGACGAAGCGCTGTCCAGCCTGTACGAAGGGTGCGCAGGGGTCTTCATCGCATCGCGAGGGGAAGGGTTCGGCCTGCCGCTCGCGGAAGCTGCGATGTTCAGGCGCCAAGTACTTGCACGGGATTTACCTGTTTTCCGTGAGCAGCGGCTTCAACACGTTTCGTTTTTCACGGACGATTCTCCAGCGGGGCTCGGTCCAAGGCTGATCGCCCTCGCGAAAGCCGGTGCCGCAGGACCCGCTCCGGTGACGACGCCCCCATCATGGAGCGACTGCGTTGAGGATCTCCTTCGACAAATTGGCCTAGGAGACACGCATTTTCACGAGACCGAGGCGCCACTTCGTAGGGCCTCATGACTTTCATTTCTTATTCTCAGAATTTTGAGGACGTGCTCCTTTGGCGTGCGCTGAAGGACGTTCCGAATGGCTGCTATCTCGATATCGGAGCGCAGGACCCGGTGGTCGATTCCGTCAGTCTCGCCTTTTACCAAGCAGGCTGGCGGGGCATTCATGTCGAACCAACATCTGCCTATGCAGCAAAATTGCGAGCGGCGCGCCCAGATGAGATCGTCGTTGAGGCGGCAGTTTCGGATGTGCCGGGTTTGATCGAATTTTTTGAGATCGAGCACACCGGCATCTCGACGGGCCGATCCGACATCGCGGAGCATCATGCCACCTCGGGATTTGAACCCCGCAAGATCCTGGTTCCGACGGTCCGACTGGATTCGTTATTAGCCGCATCCCGAGACGATGTGCATTGGATGAAAGTTGACGTCGAAGGCATGGAGACGAGTGTTCTTCGCAGCTGGGGGGACAGCGTTGTACGGCCATGGCTTCTAGTCATCGAATCAACCTTCCCCGGCTCGCAAACGCCGACACAGGACGAGTGGATTGAAGAGGTTCTGAAACGCGACTACCGCGAGGTATTCTACGACGGGCTGAGCCGCTTCTTCCTCCACCACTCACAACGCGAGCGGGAGGGAGCTTTCAAAGCTGCGGTGAATGTTTTCGATGGGTTCGCAGTTGCCCAACACCACTTCTCGGCAAGCTTCATGCGCAGCAGGCTTCAAGATGAAGAGGATCGATTCCGTAACGAACTCGCCCATGCCGTCTCGCTTCAAGACGCCGCGGAAAAGAAGGCTGCTGCTGCCATCGAGGATCAGCAGCAGGCCCGCAGCGAACTGGCCGCAACTGCTGCGAAAGAAGCGACCCTCTTGGCTCGCATGCTCGATTCCGAGCGTGATCACGCTGTAGCAATTGACACGTTATGGCGAGAACGCCAGGCGGCGGAAGCCCACCTGTTCGCGGAATTTAATGCCCGCACAGCGGAGTTGCAGCAAGCTCTTGAGCGTGGGCGGCTGGAAGCTGATCAAGAGCGAAAACGAGAACGCGAACAACTTGAATTGTTTCGCGCTACCGAGGTGGCTGCCCGTATGGAGCATGCCCGCGCGGATGAACGCGCGGCGAGCCTCGAGCGCGAGTTGACCCGCCAAGTCGAAGCACACGAGCAATTTCGGCGTGAGGCGAACGAAACCAGACAACATGAGCGCGAGGAGCTTCTAGCTGCGCGCGGTGCTGAGGCGGTTCTGCGTGCCGACCATGCAAGATTGTTGCAGGACCTCGATCGCATTCAACAGGACCGCCGACAAGAAAACGAAGAGCATCAGAATTCTCGGGCGGCACTCGAACGTGAGCTCGAATGGCATCGAGCTTCCTTCATTCGAGCCGACGGCCTCATTAACGACGCGCGAAGACATTCAGCCCGGGCGTGGGATCGCATCGGTCTACTGCTGCATCTATCGGGCACCGGCCGAGTCGCCGACGCGCTTTCAGCGTGGTCCATGGGGCCTCGGGGTCACTCGCGCATCAACACATCCGAAATCGAGAGTACGAATGATCACGATTACCCGGACACGGTGGCGCAGATGAAGGCGGGCAACCCCTACCTGAGAGCGAACTCTTTGGCTGAGTTGTTTGCGTGGGATGATGTCGCTTTTGTACGTTGCGCCTTTGTAACGGTCCTCGGTCGACAGCCGGATACGGAAGGCGAAGCTTACTACACAGACCGTATTCGCCGCGGGCATTCGAAAATGGAGATCCTGTGGCAACTCCGGACTTCAGCCGAAGCGGCGCGGCACGATCCCGGCATCGCCGGTTTCGACCGCGCTTTGAGAAAGTCGCGCTGGGAACGGGGCCGCATGGGTTGGCTGATCCGGTTCTTCACTCGCGGTGAAGGTGACAGTGCCGCTTTGCGGCGCCATCGAATGCTAATCAATGAACTAGGAAGAAATGAGACCGCTCGTGCCGGCGCAAGCGACGTACTCATTGCGGACTTTCGGAACCTTGCTGCGCAGCTCGGCGGATTGACAGAAGCGGTAGCCCGTCTTTCGGCCGGGCCGATCATAAGCACAGATGCGACTCCGAGTGACGTCAAAATCCGCGACAACCCTGATTACCGCCGCCTTAGTTCAAGAGGCCAAAAAATCTTTGGTGAAGTCCATGCGCATAGTAATTGATCTTCAAGGTGCGCAGACCTCAGGTTCACGCAATCGTGGTATTGGAAGGTACACGACGTCGCTGACCGAAGCAATTCTGCGTAACCGCAATGGCCACGATGTTCATCTCGCGCTTAACGGCAGTTTCCCTGCCAGCGTGTCGGAAATCAGGCAGAGATTCAGTGCGCTGATTCCGCAGAACAATATCCATGTTTGGCAGCAGTTGCCATCGGTAGCTCACAATGTGGCCGGAAGCAGCGCTCGCAGGATCGCATCCGAGAACCTTCGCGAATACTTCATCCGGGACCTCCATCCGGATGTCATTCACATATCCAGCCTGTTTGAGGGGCTGGCCGACGACGGTCTTTGCTCAATTGGGAAGCTATATAGCGACATACCCACATCCGTAACGGCGTATGACCTGATCCCGCTAATTAACCGCCGCGAATACTTGACGGACCTGTCTGTCACAGGCTGGTACATGGACCGGATCGACCACCTGCGCCGGGCAGACGCTTTTTTGGCAATTTCGGACTCTGCTCGTGAAGAGGTCATCAAATATGTAGGAGCTCCCGCCGATGCGTGTGTCAACGTCGGGACGGCCGCCGATCCCCACTTCAGCATTCGGAAGATTTCGGAGGCACGAGAAGCCGCGATTCGCCGCAAGTTCGGGCTGTCGAACGCCTTCGTCATGTACACCGGCGGAATCGACGTTCGGAAGAACATCGAAAGACTGATCGCAGCCTATGCGCGCCTTCCAAAGTCGCTGCGCGCGCACCATCAGCTCGCAATCGTATGTTCTGCTCACGAGCAGGACCGTGAGCGCCTGATCCAGCTTGGCGAGAGCAAGGGGCTCGCGGAAGGCGAGCTGGTGATGACCGGCTTCGTGTCAGAAAAGGACTTGGTCCTCCTTTACAACCTCACGAGACTGTTCGTCTTCCCTTCGTGGCATGAAGGCTTCGGACTCCCGGCCCTCGAAGCAATGCAGTGTGGAGCGCCTGTCATAGCATCTAACCGGTCGAGCCTGCCGGAGGTAATCGGCACGCCGGAGGCAATGTTCGACCCCTTCGACGAAAGAGCAATGCGGGACTTGATCCGCAAGGGATTGGAGGATGGAGACTATCGCGCACGCTTGCTGGACAATGCCAAACGGCAAGTGCGGCTGTTCGACTGGGATCAATGCGCGAAGCGAGCCGTGGCGGCTTTCGAGCGGATGCATCAGAGCCGCACGCTCCGCGCCCCTTCGTTAGATCATCGACCGCGTCTCGCCTATGTAGCGCCTCTGCCGCCGGCCCGTACCGGCATTGCCGATTACAGCGCCGAACTGCTGCCTGAGCTCTCGAAACATTACCGCATCGAAGTTGTCGTGAAGGACGAGACAGTGAGGGACGTGGACTTCCCTCTGGCCTTACGCGCCATTCCAGTCATCACCGCTTCGGAATTCCAGCAAAAGTGGTCGAATTACGACCGCATTCTCTACCACTTCGGCAACTCGGATCAGCACGACTATATGTTTCCGCTGCTTGAGCAGACCTCCGGCGTCGTCGTACTCCATGATTTCTATTTGAGTGGAATCGTCTCCTACAGGGAATGGCACAATCAGCAGCCTCATGGCTGGTCTGACGAACTCTATCGCTCTCACGGATACTCGGCACTCCTCAATCGCCGGGACGCGAAAGACGTCTACGACACGGTATGGAAGTACCCATGCAGCCGCTCCGTGATCGAGCAGGCGAGCACGGTCATCGTCCATTCGCGCAACAGCGTTGACCTCGCCCGCCGCTGGTATGGAGAGCGCGTTGCTCGAAAGCTCCATCGAATTCCCCACCTGCGCACTGCGGCAGCGCCTACTGCCGACAAGGCAGCCGTTCGCAAGGATCTCGGCTTCGCTCCCGACGACCTGCTGGTCTGTGCCTTCGGCATGATCGGCCCAACCAAGTTGAATCACGAACTTGCGAAAGCATGGCTTTCATCGTCGCTCGCCGATGACCCTAAGTGCAAACTGATCTTCGTCGGTCAGAATGATCCAGGAAACTACGGAGCCGAGCTGCAGGAACTCATCACCGGCTCGCCGAATAAACGGATCAGCATCACCGGTTGGACCGACGCAGAGCTGTTCCAGAACTATCTCACGATCGCAGACATTGGCGTTCAACTGCGTACGCTCTCGCGCGGTGAGACGTCGGGCACGGTTCTCGACTGCATGAATCACGGCGTCCCTCTCATAATAAACAACAATGGTGGCATGGCGGACTTGGCAGGCGATGCCGCGATTATCCTCAAGGACGATTTCGAAGTCGGCGAACTCACCCAAGCGCTTGAGGCGCTTGCCGGAAATGCTGCTCGGCGGTCGGAGCTCGGCGCGAACGGCGTCCGCACCATCTTGTTGGAACATGCGCCAAGCGCATGTGCAGAAGCTTATTGGCGGACCATCGAAGCCTCCAGCGCCGAAGATCGTCTCATCTCGCGAATGCTGGAATCGACGCGCCGCGTTAGACTGTCCGAGTTTGAAGCGGCGCAATTCAGCTCGGCACTAGCGGCGATAACGGTTGACGTTCTGCCGCGGATGTTTGTGGACGTAACGGCCCTGGCGCGAACTGACGCGGGCACAGGCATTCAACGAGTGGTTCGCAACGTCCTAGCTCGACTCCTCGCGACGGATTTCCAAGGCTTCCGTGTCGAACCAGTTTTCGTTGATCCGGAAGCAGCAGGATTTCGCTTTGCACGGACCTTCTCGGCAGCATTCCTGAACGTCGAGCTGGGTCTAGATGATGACATCGTTGATTTTACCGAACGCGACGTCTTGCTCCTTCTCGATCTCAATCCCGTGCTTCTGAAGTTCGTGAAAGATGAGATTGCGAGACTGAAGCTTCGCGGAGTGCAAGTGAATTCCGTAGTTTACGACCTTTTGCCGATCAAACACCCAGAGCTCTTCCCGGACGATGCTGAGGACGTTCACCGTGACTGGCTACAGATCGTCGCTAGCGGAACCGCTGCTGTCTGCATTTCTGAAGCTGTCGCTGGCGATCTGCGCAACTATCTGGAACAGAATCACCCGGGCAGCACTCTCAGAGTCGCTCATTTTCCTCTCGGTAGTGAGTTGGATGGTGAGGCGCGGATGCAGCAACGGCGGAAGGGCAAGCGAGGCCGTCCTGCCAGCCCAGCAAGATTCCTGATGGTCGGCACGATCGAGCCGAGGAAGGGCTACCTCGGAGCTCTCGATTCTTTCGAACAACTCTGGGCGGATGGAGAAGATGTCGAACTTTGGATCGTCGGGAAGCAAGGATGGAAGTCGGCCGATATCGTTCGAAGGCTTGAAGACCTTGCGGCTTCGCGTCCTCTTACCTGGCACGGTTCGATATCCGATGCGGAACTGGAAAAGCTTTATCGCACCGCGAACTGTCTCGTCGCTGCGTCGGTAGATGAAGGTTTTGGACTTCCCCTTGTGGAGGCTGCATACCGCGGGATGCAACTGATCGTCCGCGACATCCCAGTTTTCCGCGAGGTATGCCGGGACGGAGCAATATACTTTTCTGGCAACCTGACTGAGGTTCTCAGAACCTGGGTACACGATTATCGCAGCGGCAACGCGGGCGAGAGGGAAGGCATACCTCACATAACCTGGGAAGAGTCCGTTCACGCGTTGCTGCGCTCGATTCTTCCCGAAACAAGGCTAGGGATCAGAAACTGAATGAAAACCGCAATTGTTACCGGCATTACCGGACAGGACGGCGCTTACCTTGCCGAGCTGCTCCTCTCAAAAGGATACCGCGTCTTCGGGACGTACCGCCGGACCAGTTCGGTCAACTTCTGGCGCATCGAGGAGCTTGGCATAAAGGAAGATCCCGAGCTGCGCCTGGTCGAGCACGATCTTACGGATCTCTCCGCGACCATCCGCCTGTTGCAACGTGCTGAAGCGAGCGAAGTATACAACCTCGCCGCGCAGAGCTTCGTCGGGGTTTCGTTCGATCAGCCGATCACGACCGCGGAAATCACCGGTATCGGCGCATTGAAGCTGCTTGAGGCCATCCGGATCGTGAATCCGGGCATCCGCTTCTACCAGGCAAGCACATCGGAAATGTTTGGGAAAGTCCGGGCGGTTCCTCAGACCGAGGACACCCCGTTCTATCCTCGCAGCCCCTACGGAGTCGCCAAGCTCTATGCGCATTGGATGACTATCAACTATCGGGAAAGCTACGGCATATTCGGAAGCAGCGGGATCCTGTTCAATCACGAAAGCCCGCTTCGCGGCCGCGAGTTCGTCACTCGAAAGATCACCGACGGCGTCGCAAAGATAAAACTCGGCCAACTCGATTGCCTCTCACTTGGCAACCTCGACGCCAAGCGCGACTGGGGTTTTGCCAAGGAATATGTGGAGGGCATGTGGCGCATGCTGCAGGCCGATGAACCGGATACCTTCGTGCTCGCCACCAACCATACCAAGAGCGTTCGGGATTTCGTCACGATGGCCTTCAGGGCGGCGGGAGTTGAGATTGAATTTCGCGGTGCCGGCGAAGCAGAAATAGCGGTTGATACTGCGACTGGAATGACGGTCGTCCGGGTCGATCCGCGCTTTTATCGGCCCGCAGAGGTCGACCTGCTGATCGGCGATCCCGCCAAAGCCAAGGCAAAGTTGGGCTGGCATCCGACGACGAGCCTGGAAGAACTGTGCCGGATTATGGTTGACGCCGATTTGCGGCGAAACAGCGCCGGCTCGTCCTTCTAAGGCGTCATCGGCGGCAGCGCGAAACCGTGGCAAGGATCCTCATCACCGGCGCTGGCGGCTTTACCGGTCGCTATCTCGTGCGGCAACTGGCTGCTGCCGGTCATGACGTTCACGGGACGATGCATGCTGACGATGCCTTGCCGGTCGAGGGCCTCTCGACCCAGCACCCGTTAGACCTTGCAGATCAAGAGGAGGTTTCCAGAATCGTCGCAAACGTCGCGCCCGAAAAGGTCGTGCACCTCGCCGCGATTTCATTCGTCGGTCACCGCGATGTGCACGAAATGTATCGCACCAATGTCGTCGGTACGCGCAACCTCTTCGACGCACTGGCGCATGGAGATGTAACGCCAAGCGCGGTCGTGCTGGCGAGCAGCGCCAACATCTACGGGAACGCAACGGAAGGAGTGCTCGATGAGAGCTGTCCGCCGGCTCCAGTCAACGACTATGCCGTTACAAAAGCGGCTGCAGAGCTGGTTGCTGGGCTTTACAGGAAACGTTTACCGGTCATCATAGCGCGCCCATTCAACTACACAGGCCGGGGACAATCTGAGCGATTCCTCGCGGCAAAGATCGTCGCACACGCCCGTCGGCGCGACCCGGAGATCGAACTCGGGAATCTCGACGTGGCGAGGGACTTCTCCGACGTCAGGGGCGTGACGGACGCCTATTGCCGGTTGCTCGACCGCCCTGCTGCAATTGGCGAGACGTTCAATATCTGTTCCGGCCGAGCGACTGCACTTCGTGAACTGATCGAGCTCGTTGAACGAATCTCCGGGCACCGGTTCAAAGTCCATACGAACCCACGATTTGTCCGGTCTGACGAGGTAGCGACGCTGTGCGGATCACCGCGGAAACTGGAACAAGCCATTGGGCCACTCTCGATGCCACCGCTCGAAGAAACGCTTCGCTGGATGATCGAGAACTGATCCGATGGACGTCACAATTGTGGTGGATTCTCTGGGCCCACAGCTTAGTGGCATTGGCCGGTACACATGGGAACTTTGCAGGAGAGTTCCCCTTGAGCCGGATATCGAGCGCGTAGGATACTTTGCCAACGGCGCCTACGTGCAAGAATTGGATTCAGTTCTCGATAGGCGATTACCAGCGCGAAACTGGTTGTCCAAGCGGTTGGCGCGTCATCTCGCCAAACGTCGCCTGAACCGCACCCTGGTTCATGCTCCAAACTACTTTCTCCCCCGAGAAGCAGAGATAGGCATCATCACTGTTCATGATCTTTCTGTCTACCGCTATCCGGAAACGCACCCAACTGACCGGATCCGCGAATTCGAACGCCACTTCGAAAGCTCGCTCGCGCGCGCTCTTCATGTGATCACCGATTCCGAAACGGTGCGCAGCGAACTTATTGCAGATTTCGGCGTGCCCGAAAGCGCAGTCACTTCGGTCTTTTTGGGGGTGGCGGCTGCCTTCTATCCGCGCGGAGGAGCAGAGATTGCCGAACAACTGGCGGCGCTGGGAGTCTCCCCGGGCCGTTATGCCTTGTGCGTTTCCACACTTGAGCCGCGGAAAAAAGTTACGGAGCTCTTGCACGCCTGGGGTGGATTACCAACTCGCATTCGAAACTCCACTCCTCTAGTGCTTGCCGGAGGGAGCGGGTGGCTCAATGAACCCCTACGCGAGCAGATACGCGACGGGGTCGCCGCCGGTTGGTTGAGGCATCTCGGCTTTGTTTCTGAGGCAGATCTCGCCCTCCTGTACGCCGGGGCGACGCTTTTTCTTTATCCGTCGATATATGAGGGATTCGGTCTGCCGCCGGTGGAAGCCATGGCGAGCGGGACACCGGTCATAGTCGCGAACAGCTCTTGCTTGCCTGAGGTCTGTGGCGATGCCGCCCTCTACATTGATCCAAACGACATCGCCGGATTCAGCTCCGCAATCGCCGCTGCTCTGACCGACGCGGAATGGCGGACGGACGCTCGCCAACGAGGGTTGAACAGAGCAGCTCGCTACCAGTGGGGCGAATGTGCCAAACAAACGGTTCAGATATATCGCCAATACCACAGCGGACCTTCCTGATTGTTGCCTCCAGGCGCCGCAGCTGCTGTCTAACGCTTTACAGATACGACAACCCCTCCCGAATTCCGGAAAGTTGCTGGCCCGCCGTCGGTAGCTATTAGCAGTGCGTCAGGGTGCCTGCGCCTCATTTCCTATTATCTCACTGGGTTATCGTCTTTACGGCTGAGAAGGGCAGGATAGACGAGGCAATCAGGTTTACGAAGCGCTGCAGGTCTGCGACCGACGAATTGGAAATGTAAAGAACATCGCCGTCGCGCATTCTAAAGCGCTGCGCTGCAAAATAGGTCGCAGGGTCCTTTAAGTCGGCTCGGTAGATTACCGGAATACCCAGGGACGAACTGCC
>Ga0157370_10004439_pt1 | contig 16077 bp, 8 predicted proteins | sample C35metaG_FD_113463 | JGI IMG/M metagenome (GOLD analysis project Ga0157370, IMG submission 113463) | Corn rhizosphere microbial communities from Kellogg Biological Station, Michigan, USA - C3-5 metaG | ecosystem: Host-associated > Plants > Roots > Rhizosphere > Soil | place: USA: Michigan...
CCTCGACGGAAATGGTGCCGTCGAAATCGCACAAAATGGTCCAGCCAGGCACGGACATCACAAACTCGCGTCAGTAGCAACACCGGGGAGTTTAGAAAGGCTGTCTTTCGGGGTCCTTTCCTGCGGCAGCCAGGTGGCCTGATGACAACACCGCGTCCGCGGCATATTTCGACGGAACGCGCACGTTTAAGCAAACGAGTCCAGTCCCCCACCTCACATCAAACCGTGCGGCCGCCTGGACAGATCAGTGCGCCACGCGCGACTCATTAGCCGGAATTTCGAAAGCGACGCGCAGGCCCCTTCCGTTCGTACCGGCTTCCGCGTAGATGCGACCGTTGTGCATCTGGATGATGCTGCGGCAGATGGCGAGACCCAGCCCGCTGCCACGATCCTCGCTAAGGGCCTGGTTGAAGCGCACGAAGCGATCAAAGGCACGCTCGCACTGTTCCCTGCTGAGGCCCGGGCCTTCGTCCTCGATGCTGACCCGCCAGTAACGCGGCACAAATTCCGATCGCAGCGTGATCAGCCCTCCGGGCGGCGAGGCCCGCAGCGCATTGGTGAGGATGTTGAGCACCACCTGTCGCAGCGCGTGTTCCTCGAACGCCACATGGCCCTGGCCGTGATACGTGCATTGCAGACGGCGGCCTTCGTGCTCGGTAAGCGCGCAGGCATCCTGCTCGACGTTCCGCATGAACGGATGCGGATCCTGCATCAACAAACTCATGCGGATACCCTGCGCCTCGGCACGGGACAGAAACAGCAGTTCATCCACCATGTGATTGACCCGGGCCAGCTCCTCCAGCTGAATCAGCACGGCATCCTCCTGCACCGGGCTCAAGCTGCCATCGATGAGCAGCTTTTCGGCATGGAGCCGTACCAGCGACAGCGGCGTCTTCAGTTCGTGGGAAACCTCGGCGCTGAACTGACGCACTTGGTCGAACGAGGATTCGAGACGGTCGAACATCTGGTTCAGCAGTCGCGCAAGTTCGGACATCTCGTCATCGATCCCGATGACCCGGATACGCTCCTTCAGGTTGTCCGAGCGGATACGGTTAGCCGTTTCGCCGATCATCCGTACCGGTCGGAGCATCAACCGCGAAAGACCAAGCCCGATCGCGATGCCGGGCAGCATCATGCCCAGCAGCAGAGCCAGGCTGACTTCGGTATAAGCCACCATGGTCCGACGTACCTGGCCCATGGATGTACCGATGCTGACGTCGAATGGCGGCAGCGTGAACTCCGCGACACGCACCTCGCCAATGCCGGGGATGGTACCGCTGAAGAACCGCTTGCCCCTCACGTCGGGAAGTGGGTTGCCGCCCAGGTTCTTCGAACGGAACAGGTTGCCATACTCGCGCGAGTCAATGCTGATGTAGAAAAGCACGGATGCGTTTTCCGTGGTCTGACGGATCCGTTCGTTGATGATCTCGCGATTCAGAGACGGATAATCCGAGCCGAGACGCGCCTTGATCTGCTGGAATTCCGTGGCATTGAGCAAATCCAGATCATGGATCACGTAATTCTGCAGGAGTTGGTAACCGATGACGAACAGGCAAGCGAGGGTAAGCGTGACGCTCAGCAAAAACCAGAACGTGATTCGCGCACCAATGGATTTCATATCAGCTGATATCCAATCCCTCGCAGTGTCTTGAACATTGGTTCGCCAAGGTTTGTCTCCAACTTCGAGCGCAGGCGACACATGTAGACGTCCAGCAGATTGGTGTCGCTCAACCCGGGCCAGATCCGCTCGGAGATGTAAGATCGCGTCAGCGTGCGGCCTGCGTTCTGCATGAAGATTTCCAGCAGGGCGAATTCCCGGCTGGTGAGGTCCACGTTTTGCTCCTTCAGCTTGACCGTGTGACCGAGCAGATCCAGCCGCACGCAGCGATGGGTAATCACCGTCTGCTTCACCGACGACTGCCGACGCAGCAGCGAGCGGATGTGCGCCAGAAGCTCCTCGAAGCTGAAAGGCTTCGGCAGGTAGTCGTCCGCACCGAGGTCGAGCCCCTTGATGCGATCCTCCACCGCGTTTCGCGCGCTGAGGATCAGTACCGGTTCGTTGAAGCCCGCACGGCGCCATTCCGACAGCAAGTGCAGACCGTCGCCGTCGGGCAGACTGAGATCGAGAATGATCGCGTCGTAGCTGTTTTCCGCCAGTTCGTCGCGCGCCGCCTGGCAGGTGCCTACCAGCGAAACGGTGTAGGCACGCTCGCTGAGCCCATGCCTGAGGAATTCACCCAGCCGTTGCTCATCCTCCACAATCATGATCCGCATGCTTCACCCCACCAACGCTTACTGGCGACGATCTTACAGTAGGTCAGTCAAGCATGACGCACCACACGACCCATTGGATGAGACGTTGCACGATACGACGCCAGCAAGCCTCGCTCAAGCGGAAGGCCCAGCCTGAATTTTTTTTAAGAATAGCTACAGGTACCCGCAAGGTACGCCTCGTAGGGTGAGGAATCGCTCCGATCGGACGACCGATTCATGTCGCTGCCATGAACACGTTCCAAGGTGAAGGTGGCTCCTTCGCTGCCCAGGTAGCGGGTGTGCGATAACTCCGCAAAAGCCGCCACCGGAAAAGCATCTATGTCTGAAGTCGCGTCCGCCAAGATCGCCGCCCGCCTCGACCGGCTGCCGCCATCACGCACGATATGGGAGATCATCGTGTTGATTTCACTGGGTGGCGTGTTCGAATTTTATGACCTGTTTTCCACTGGCTACGTCGCCCCGGGCATGATGAAGTCGGGGCTCTTTACCCCGCAATCGCTGGGATTTTTTGCAAGCCTGAACGCGATCAAGGTCGCCGGATTCGGCACCTTTGTATTCAGCACCTTTGCCGGCTTGTGGGTGGGTGTGGTGCTTTTCAGCCAGTTGCCTGATCGCTTTGGCCGGCGGACGGTGTTTACGTGGTCGCTGGTCTGGTATGTGGCCTGCACGACCGTCATGGCGTTTCAGCGCAGCGGCGAAATGCTTAACTTATGGCGTTTCGTCGCCGGAGTGGGTTTTGCGGTTCAGTTGGTGACTATCGACACCTACATTTCGGAACTGATCCCTGGCGTGGAGCGCGGACGCGCCTTCTCCGTGAATCAGTTCATCACTTTTTGCGTCGTGCCGGTAGTGGCGCTGCTGGCTTGGCTACTGGTACCGCTCACCCCGCTCGGCATCGACGGGTGGCGCTGGGTGGTACTGATCGGCTCGGTTGGCGCGGTGCTGGTGTGGCTGTTAGTGCAGGGGATTCCAGAGAGTCCGCGCTGGCTGGCCCTGCAAGGCCGCGCCGACGAAGCGGATGCGATCATGGTGGCGATCGAGGAGCGAGTGGTCACGGAGACCGGCAAACCGCTGCCGCTCCCTGCACTGGCGCACGCGGAGGAGATTGGTCGGGGACGCTTCGTGGAAGTCTTCTCGCCGCAGTATCGCAAGCGCACGCTGATACTTTCGGTATTCAACATGGCCCAGGTAATCGGCTTCTACGGCTTCGCAGCATGGGTACCGACTTTGCTCATCGCGCGTGGCATCACCGTCACGCACAGCCTCGAATACTCCTTCATCATCGCCATTGCCAATCCGATCGGTCCACTGCTGGGCACTCTCTTCGCCGATCGCGTGGAACGCAAGCGGCAGATCATTCTTGGATTGGTGGTCATGGGTCTGGCCATGCTGGCGTTTTCGCAGACCAGCAGCACGGCGCTACTGATCGTGCTGGGCGTCCTTTTCACGCTGGCCGCCAATGTGATGTCCTATGCCTACCATAACTACCAGTCCGAGCTTTATCCCACCCGCATTCGCGCTCGCGCCATTGGCTTCGTGTATTCGTGGAGCCGTATCACCGCTGCCTTCGCGGGTCTGGCTATCGGCTACTTCCTGAGCGTCGGAGGCGTGCCCGCGGTGGCGGTGTTCATCGCCATTGCGATGGTGGTCGGCATTGTTGTCATCGGCGTCTTCGGACCAACGACCAAGGGAATTTCGCTCGAAGCGATCAATCACTGAGGGGAACTGTGACCGGCGGTGGACTTTTCACGACATCGGCTTTCGGTACTCCACTGCGTGGACTTCCGGCCGATGATCAGCGCTATTTTTCCAGCTCCCTTAATCACTGACGGGAACCTCGAATAACTGCTTTTTCGTTCGTCATTCCCGCGAAGCGCTTCTCATCAGCGAAGTTGGTCAAGCGGAAATCCAAGTTGCCGTTCTGCAAGGACGAAATGGATTCCCGCCTGGCCAGCCATTCGGCTGTTGAGAGCCGCGGGAATGACGCCTTTGGGGGTTTTTCGAGGTTCCCTGACGGTCTGGTTTTTTGGCAGACCGAGCCGCCACAGCCCATGAGTGATTTGCACGAAATGGGATGCCGGCGAATTACCTAAATAATAATTTATTTTATTTTCAGGTTGCATTTAGGCCGAGCGGCTAAAGGTGGTTCCAGGTTTCGTGTAGTCGTGGTTCCCGGCGGACAATTTTGCTGTTGTTGGACGACCGGAACCTTTGATCGCAACGTCCCGTTCGGAACAATTCGGACATACCGTGGAAGGGGTTAAATCATGAGAAGCAAACATCGCAGTGCATCTGCCATGCTGCCGGTCGGGAAGGTATTTTCGTCTCGGTCTGCTCGTCCCGCCAACGTACAGCGGCCACTCGCGCGCGCCATATTCATGATCCTGGCGGGGCTCGTGGCCACCACCGCCGCTGCGCACGCCGCAGGCCTCACCAGCGATCCCCTGGCCGCCGCGGCCGCGGGCGGGACGATCTCTCCGGCTGCCGATCCCGCGCCGCAGCCCGCTGCGGCGGGCTCGGTCGCGCTGCCCGTCAAGCCGCTGAAAGCCAAGCGGCTGGAAGCCGTCGTGGTCACCGGTAGCCTGCTCCAGGTCCGCAGCCGCAGCGAAGTTTCTCCCAGCCCCTTGGCGACGATCGGCATCGACCAGATCGCCGCCGCCGGCCAGGTCTCGCTCGATACGGCGATCGGACGGATGCCGCAGTTCGCGGCCGCACAAGGCCAGAGCGAGGTCGGCGACGTGCAGGGGGCCACCGGCTTTCAGGGCGGCCAGTCCTACGCCGACCTGCGCGGCCTCGGCGCCGAGCGCACCTTGGTACTGCTCGACGGGCAACGGCTGGTGCCGACCAACCCGAACGGCTCAGTCGACCTGAACCTTATTCCCATGGCACTGCTCGAGGACGTCGATGTTATCACCGGCGGCGCCTCGGCCACGTACGGCTCGGACGCTGTAGCGGGTGTCGTCAACTTCCGCCTGCGTCAGCATTTCCAGGGCATCCAGCTGTCCGCCCAGACGGGGGGGACCAGCCAGGGCGGTGGCCAGGAAAACAGCGCCAGCGTCCTCATGGGCAACAACTTTGCGGACAACAAGGGCAACGCGGTTTTCGACATCGAGTACAACAAGCGCGATGCGATCACCGGTGCGGACCGCAATTTCTTTTCCGACCCCTCGATCTTCAATCGTGCCGTGTCGCGCGCACCGGAAGGTGTCTTCACCGCCGGCGAGCTTGGTGGAACCATTCCAATTTCCGCGGTCAACAGTGTACTGGCCGGCTACCCGGGCACGACGCCGATCTCCGGCACCGGCAACTACGGTGGCCTGATCGGTCTGAACAGTAACGGCACCCTGTTCACTTCGGAAGCCGGCGCGGGCAACTGCGTGCAGAATTACCAAGGGCAGGTGGGCAAGATTCCTGGGCTCGCGATTTCCCCAGACTGCACGACGATCAAGAACTACCTCGGGAAATACTTCTTCGTGCAGGTTCCGTCGCATCGGCTCAATCTGTTCTCGAAGGTTACCTACAGTATCAACGACAACCTTGAGGCTTATGCCCAGGTCAACTTCATGAGCTCGACGGCTACGGATACCAATGGCCCCGCGTTCGCCGGTCCGGGCAAGTACGTCTACGTGCCGCAGAACAATCCATTCGTGACGGGCAATGCGGCGCTGATGTCCCTGCTGAATGCCCGCACCAACCCGAGCACCGGGCCACTCGAGGAGCAAGCCTGGTTGACCGGGTTCGGGCCGCGCGTTGAGACCTTCAAATACAATGACTACCAGGTGACCGCCGGGCTTAATGGTTATTTCGGCGATTCAAGCTGGCAGTGGAACGCGTACGGGTCGTACGGCCAGACCAACTTCAACAACTATCAGCAGGACAACGTCAATCTGCCGGCGCTGGAGACGATCCTGTACGGCACGGCGAACTACCTGGGTTCCAACGGCAACAACTGCGTCGGTTACGCCTGGAATCCGCTTGGTGGCCACCCGTTGAGTCCCGGCTGTCTGGCGTACGCCACGAGCACCGCGCACAACAACATGGTGCTCTCGCAGGATTACTTCCAGGCCACCGCCAGCGGGGATCTCGGGAGCCTGTGGGCGGGGCCTCTCCAGGCCGCATTCGGTGTCGATTACCGCGCTGATCGGTTCAACTACCGGGCCGATTCGTCTCTGAATCCGGCGTTCAACGTGATGCCCTCGCCGATCCCCCCGGACATCATCTCTCCGTCGTACGACCTGATTGGTTCGACGGCCGGCTCGATGAACGTGGGCGAGTTGTTCGGCGAGCTGCGTGTGCCGCTGCTGAGCGACCAGTCGTTCGCAAAGGACTTGTCGCTTGACCTCGGCGAACGTTATTCGCATTACAACCTGTTCGGTGGTGAGAACACCTGGAAGGCGGGACTGAGCTGGCAGGTCAATGACACGTTGATGTTCCGTGGCGGGTACAATCGCGCGATTCGCGCGCCGAGCCTGCAGGAGCTTTACAACCCGACCGTGCAGGCACAAGACAGCATCAATGGCGATCCGTGCGAAGTTGGCAGTTCGCAGCGCAGCGGTGCAAACGCTGCCCAGGTGGCGGCGCTATGCCAGGCGCAGGGCGTGCCCGCGTCGGTGTATCCGACCTTCGTCTACGGTCTCAATTCGGCGAACGGCATCATCACCGGCAACCCGAATCTGCAGCCCGAGAAGTCCGATACCTACACGTTGGGCTGGGTACTGACGCCGCATTTCGATACGCCAATGGCGCGTGACCTCGGCATGTCCCTTGACTACTACCACACCAACATCAAGGGCGCGATCGCGGGTGTGACCCTCGATGCGGTCCTGCAGAACTGCTACAACGCCAACAACGCGAATCCGGGCTATTCGGACAGCAACGCCTACTGCCAGCAGATCACGCGTGATCCGAACACCGGAGACATCACGCTGGGCCGCGAGTCCTCGGAGAATATCGGTTCGTATCTCACGACAGGCGTGGATGTCGAGGCTCACTGGGGGCTCCCGCTGCTGGGTGGCCAGGTGAAGCTGCAGACGTTCATCTCGTACGTGCACTCGCTGACGATCTCCGGCGTGCCTGGCATTGCAGCCGCCAACTACGCGGGCTCGGTCGCTGATACCAGTACGGCGTTGGCCGCCGATGGGTCGAGCATCTCCGATATGTCGCATCCGAGGTGGAAGGCCAACACGACGTTCGGCTACTCCATTGGGCCGGTGTCGGCGGCGCTGCACTGGCGCTACATCTCCGGGATGACCGACTTGAGGGACGGTGCCGGTAGCGGCGATCCGGGCGTGCCGGCCTACAACTACTTCGACCTGGATGCCCACTGGCAGGCGACGCACAACATCATGCTCACCGCGGGCGTGACAAACCTGACCGACAAGGCCCCGCCGCGAATCGCGGGCGCACCACTGCTCACGGATGCGGCGACCTACGATGTCGTGGGGCGCACGTACTTCGTCGGCATCAAGGCCAAGATATAAAGCAAGACGCGTGCCCAGGTTCCGGCTGCGTGTCTCCTCGCGCAGTCGGAGCCGAGCGAAAGCACTTTCAAGGCGTGGCCCGGGTCATGCGCTGTGCTCGGGCCGCACTATCCGAAGACAGGCAGAGGTCGCCCACTGGCGGGGCTGGAACGGATGTTGCGCATGTATTTCGTGCGGCCCTGGTTCAACCTGACCAACGAAGCGTGCGAGGAAGCCCTGCTGGACGGCACGGCGCTACGCCGATCAGGCAAACAGGATCAATGATGCGCATGAACCGTCAGCAAAAAAATATGCACTCGTGCTTCCGGATGGCGACGCCCGTCGCCGCGCTCTGTCTCTGCCTGCTGCCGATGCCAAGCCATGCCATGCGCTTCTACCAGCTGAGCTCGGCAGTGACCCTGCCGGGCAAGGCGCCGGCTTGGGACTACCTGACCTACGATGCCGCACGCTCGTACCTGTTCATTGGTCGTCGGCACGACGACGTCAGCGTGTTCAACGTGGACACGCACAAACTCGTGGCCACGGTTGCGGACTCACAGGGCGCGAACAAGGCGATTTTGGTGCCGCAGATCAATCGCGGTTTTACCGTCAATGGCGACGGCTCGACCACCGTCTTCAATCTCGCTACCCTGAAAACGATTCGACGTATCCATTTCGGCAAGAGCGCCGATGCCGGCAGTTACGATCCGGCGACCGGGCAGGTCATGTTTACCATGGGCGATAGTGGCCAGGTCGCCTTCATGAATGCCAGCAATGGCGCGGTGACCGCCACCCTGCCGTTGTCCAGCAGCGAGATTGAAGCCTCCGCGCCCGATGGCCACGGCAACATCTTCGTGGCCGAGCGCGATCGCGACATGGTGTTGCGCATCGACGCACGTACGCACACGGTTAGCGCAAGCTGGCCGAGCGCGCCGTGCCACCAACCGACCGGATTGGACTACGACGCAGAGCACCAGCGCATCTTCGTCGGCTGCCGCAGCGATCATCCACTGCTGGCCGTACTGAATGCGGATACCGGCGCGGTGGTCGCCAGCCTGCCTATCGGTCGCGGCAATGACGGCATCGCCTTCGACCCAGTCACACATCGTATCTACGCCTCCAACGGGTTGGACGCCAATCTGCTTGTGATCGGCCAGGAAAATCCGGATCGTTATCGACTCGAACAAGCCATCACCACACGGCCCATGGCACGGACACTGGCGCTCGATGTGAAACGCGATCGCGTGTATCTGGTTGCCGCCCAAGGTGGCGTGAACCCGGCCAAGGAAGTGGATACCGCCGTAGCGCCGTTTTATCCGAATTTCTATTTCGACAATACCTTCAGCGTGCTTACCTACAAGAAATAGCAAAACAGTTAACTCGCCACGAGTTGTGCGCCACCTGAGGGCACCGTCCGATTCGACGGAAAGATGCTTTCGGAGCAGATGCCTGACCGTCTGATGAGGGCTGGCACCACCGTCGTCGACGCGGCGAATTTCATCAACTGCTGCCGCTTTCATCGGCAATCGCACAGACCACCCATGGAGATACAACGTGTCTGAAATTGCCTCTGTCCAGATCGCCGCCAGGCTGGACCGGCTACCGCCGTCCCGCACAGTCTGGACCATCGTCATCCTGATTTCGCTGGGCGGCGTGTTTGAATTCTATGACCTGTTTTTTACGGGTTACGTAGCGCCCGGCATGATCAAGTCGGGCCTGTTCAGTCCGCAATCGCTGGGCTTCTTCGCCAGCCTCGACAGCATCAAGGTGGCGGGATTCGGCAGCTTCGTGTTCAGCACGTTTGCCGGACTGTGGTTCGGTGTGGTGCTGCTGGGCCACCTGCCGGACCGCTACGGGCGCCGCCCGGTATTCACCTGGTCGTTGATCTGGTACGTGCTGTGCACTGCCATCATGGCGTTTCAGCAAACCGGTGAACTGTTGAACGTGTGGCGCTTCATCGCCGGCGTCGGCTTCGCCGTGCAATTGGTCACCATTGACACCTACATCTCGGAGCTGATCCCCAGTGCCGAGCGCGGGCGTGCGTTCGCCATCAATCAGTTCATCACCTTCTGCGTGGTACCGGTGGTCGCCCTGCTTGCCTGGCTGCTGGTGCCGATCGCACCGCTGGGGCTCGACGGCTGGCGCTGGGTCGTATTGATCGGCTCGATCGGCGCCGGAGCAGTGTGGTTGTTGATTCGGCGGATCCCGGAGAGCCCGCGCTGGCTTGCCCAGAAGGGTCGCTTCGATGAAGCCGAGGCCATCGTCTCGATGATCGAGCGCAAGGTCCGTGCGGAGACCGGGCGTGAGTTGCCGCGGCCCCGGCAAGAGTCGACCGAGGAGAGCGGCCACGGCGGATTTCGGGAGCTATTCTCCGCGCCCTACGCTCGCCGCACCGTGATGCTGTCGGTATTCAACATCGCACAAGTGATCGGCTTCTACGGATTTGCCGCATGGGTCCCCAGTCTGCTGATCGCCCGCGGGATCACCTTGACCCACAGTCTGGAATATTCGTTCATCATCGCCATCGCCAATCCGCTCGGCCCGCTGCTGGGTACGTTGTTTGCCGACCGCGTGGAGCGCAAGCAACAGATCATGCTGGGGTTGACCACGATGGGACTGGCCATGCTGGCCTTCTCGCAGGCCAGCAGCCCGGCGTTGCTGATCGCACTGGGCGTGTTGTTCACCCTGGCCGCCAACGTGATGTCCTACGCCTACCACAATTACCAGGCCGAACTCTATCCGACACGCATCCGCGCCCGCGCGATCGGCTTTGTCTATTCGTGGAGCCGCATTGCAGCCGCGTTTGCCGGCCTGGCCATGGGCTACTTTCTCGGCGCGGGTGGCGTGCCCGCCGCGGCCATCTTCATCGCACTCGCGATGGTCGTGGGCATCGTCGTGATCGGCATGTTCGGGCCAAGCACGAAGGGCATTCCCCTGGAACAAATCAATGGTTGAAGCCAGACGCGCGAGTCAGTGGAGGTACGTGCGCATGGGTTTCGTCTGGACAAGCAGCGCCTTTTCTTGCGTGACCATGCACCCTGCATTGGCTGCAAGCGGACCGGGCTCCATCCTGAAATTGTGGCAGCATCGTCGCCAATCATAAGAAAAATCAAAGCTGGTACCGGTAGCTTGAACAAGCACCTGACCGCCTCGCATGTCCGCAGCGGGAAATCACCATGGAATTTGCCCGGTGGGAAGACTTTCAACAATCTGGCTGGATGACCGGGATGCCATGTCGGCGATACTCCGGACACGCGCCCTGAGTCTGATGATCGCCACCGCGTTGACGTTGTCCGGCTGCGCCACCTATGCGAACCTGCCGCTGAGCGACGATCGGGGCGTAGGCAACGTGGCGCAGCTCACCGCACCGACGTCCGGCATGTCACTGCCGACCATGTCGAGTCATCGGTTCGACCCGAGTGATGGACTGGACGTTACCGAGGTGGCGATGCTGGCCGTGGCCAACAGTCCCGAGTTGCGGCTGAAGCGCGACGAGCTGGGCATCGCGCGGGCGCAGGCGTTCGCCGCCGGCCTGCTGCCCGATCCGCAGTTGGGCTTGTCGGCGGATTTTCCACGCCAGTCCGGAGCCGGCCTGAGCACCGCCTACAGTCTCGGCCTCAGCGAGGACATCACCGCCTTGCTGACGCGCTCCTCGCGCCGCGCGGCGGCCCGCAGCCAGGTCAGCCAGGTCAACCTCGACCTGCTGTGGGCCGAGTGGCAGACGGTGGCACAGGCGCGGCTGCTGTTCGACCAGGTATCGAACCTGCGCGCGCAGCAGGCGCGGCTCGCACGCGAGCAGGATGCCCTGGCCACGGTCAGCGGCTACATCCATGCCGCGCTGCAGGCGGGCAACCTCACCTACGACAGCGCCAGCGCCGGCCTCAATGCCGCGGCCGACGTGCACAAGCGGCTGGGCGATACGGCGATGGCGCTGCATCAGGCACAGAGTGATCTGCACCTGCTGCTGGGCCTGGCACCGACGGCGCAGCTCGATCTGGTCGGTGCGCCCTACGCCAGCCGTCCCACGCCGGCGCAGGTGCAGACGGCGCTCGACGACCTGCCGCGGCGACGGCCGGACCTGCTGGCACTGCAGGCCGGCTACCAGTCACAGCAGGCCAAGCTGCGCAGCGCGATCCTGGCCCAGTTTCCTGCGCTGAACATCGGCTTCAACACCGCGCGGGATACCAGCGCGGTGTACACCAACGGCCTCAGCATTGGCATCACCCTGCCGCTGTTCGACCGCAACCGGGGCAACATCGCGATCGAACGGGCGACCCGCCAGCAACTGCATGACGACTACGCGGCGCGCGTGCTCGGCACGCGCAGCGACATGCAGCGGATCAGCCGCGACCTGGCCACGCTGGACGGCCAACTCGCCACGCTGGGCACGCATGCGCGGCAACTCGACCTGGCCCGCGCATCTGCGGAACGCGCGTGGCAGGCCGGCACGCTGGACTGGCCGACCTATCTGGCGATCCGCAGCAACGCCCTCGGCGCCGATCTCGACCTGTTGAGCACACAGCAGCAGCGCGCCATGCAGTCGATCGCGCTGGAAGCGCTGCTCGGCAACACCGACCTGGCCACCCCTCTCCCGTCTTCACGCAAGCATCCACGCCATGAATAGTCCCGCCACCCTGCCCGTGCTGTGCGTCGTCCTGCTGTGCGGCCTGTTGTTCGGCTGCGGCAAGGGCGCGCCGGATGACGACGAAGCCGCCGCACCGGCGGGCGCGGTCGCGGTCACCACCACCGCACCGGTGCAGCAGACCTTCCACGACAGCATCGAAGCCTGGGGCAGCGCGGCTGGCGACCCGCAGCGCACGCGTTCGATCAGCCTCGGCCACGGCGGCCAGGTCACCGCGCTGCAGGTGGCAGCGGGACAGAGCGTGAAGCGGGGCCAGCCGCTGCTTGCGATCACCCCGGATCCGGTCGCACGCAGCGCGTATCAGCAAGCGCAGACCGCATTGAGCCTGGCCACCGGCGAGCTGAAGCGCACCGAACAACTGGCCTCCCAGCGGCTGGCCACGCAATCGCAGCTGGCGACCGCGCGCAAGGCACTGGCCGATGCGCAGTCGGCGCTCGCGGCACAGCGCGCACTCGGTGGCGACGCCGCCACCGAAACCATCGACGCACCGGCCGATGGCGTGGTCACCGGCTTGCAGGTCGGGCTCGGCGAACGGGTCGCCGCGAATGCGCCCCTGCTCAGCTTCACCCCGACACACGCCCTGCTCGCCGTGCTGGGCGTGCAGCCGGAAGATGGCGCGCGGCTGCGTCCGGGCATGTCGGTGCAGTTGCAGCCGGTGTATGGCGCGCGGGAGACCTTTGCCGGCACGCTGCGCATGGTCGGCCAGTCGATCGACCCGCAGACCCATCTGCTCAACGCCCAGGTCGAGCTTCCGGCCACCGCCAGTGCCAGCCTGGTGCCGGGCGCGCCGCTGGATGCGCAGATCCGCACCGCGGATTTCACCGCATGGTCGGTGCCGCGCGCCGCCGTGCTGCATGACGAGCACGGCGACTACCTGTTCCAGCTCGAACGAGGCCATGCCAAACGGGTCGACGTGAAGCTGCGCAACGCGCAGGGCGACCCGGTTGGCGTGGACGGTCCGCTCGACGCGAAGGCGAAGGTCATCGTGCTGGGCGTGTATGAACTCAACGATGGCGATGCGGTGCGGGAGTCGGCCAAGTGAGCCTCACCGCATGGATGCAGCTGCATCGTCGCTCGCTGCTGTTCCTGGCGCTGATGCTGGCGATCGGCGGGGTCGCCAGCGCGTTCCTGATGCCGGTGGCGCTGTTCCCCAACGTGTCGTTCCCGCGGGTGCAAGTGAGCCTGGATGCGGGCGATCGGCCGGCCGACCAGATGGCGATCGCGGTGACCACGCCGGTCGAGGAAGCGGTGCGCCGGGTGCGCGGCGTGCGCGACGTGCGTTCCACCACCAGCCGCGGCAGCGCGGACATCGCGATCACGTTCGACTGGGGCGCGGACATGGCCGCCGCGCTGCAGGAGGTCAACGGCGCGGCGAGCCAGGTGCTGCCGCAGCTGCCGCCAGATACCCGGCTGTCGACCCGGCGCATGGATCCGACCACCTTTCCCGTGCTGGCCTACAGCCTGCGCTCGCACACGCTGTCGCCGAGCGCACTGCACGACCTCGCCGAATACCAGTTGCGCCCGCTGCTGAGCGGCATCGACGGCGTTGCCCGGGTCGAGGTGCAGGGCGGCGAGGTGGCCGAGTTCCACGCCGACGTCGACCCGGCCAAGCTGCACGCGCTGGACCTGAGCCTGGCCGAGGTGGCGGCTGCGGTGAGCCATGCCGCCACGATCCAGGCGATGGGCCGGGTCTCCGACCACTACAAGCTCTACCTGCTGCTGGCCGACAACCAGCCGAAGACCGTCGCCACGCTGCGCGACATCGTGCTGCGCGCCGGCCCGGCCGGCGTGGTGCGACTGGGTGACGTGGCGCGGGTCAGCCTGAGCCATGTGCCGCAGTGGATCCGGGTCAATGCCGACGGCCAGGATGCGGTGCTGCTGCAGGTCTACCAGCAACCGGCCGGCAACAGCGTGCAGATCGCCAGGGACGTGAAGCAGCGCCTCGCCGATTTCGCGCCGCAGATGCCGGCGGGCGTGAAGGTCGCCAACTGGTACGACCAGACCCAGCTGGTCACCGGCGCGGCCAGCAGCGTGCGCGACGCGATCCTGATCGGCATCGTGCTCGCCGGCCTGGTGCTGTTCGCGTTCCTGCGCAACACGCGGGTGATCCTGATCGCGCTGATCGTGGTGCCGGCGGTGCTGGCGATCACCGTGCTGCTGCTGCGCGTGCTCGGCATGAGCTTCAACATGATGACCCTGGGCGGCATGGCCGCGGCGGTCGGGCTGATCATCGACGACGTGATCGTGATGCTCGAGCACATCATGCGCCGGCTCAACCAGGGCGAGGGGCACGTGCATGAACGGATCGCCGCGGCGGCGTGGGAGTTCACCCGCCCGCTGACCGGCTCCAGCGCCGCCACCGTGGTGATCTTCCTGCCGCTGGCGTTCCTGACCGGCGTGACCGGCGCGTTCTTCAAGGCGCTGTCGCTGACCATGGCCAGCGCGCTGATCATTTCCTACCTGCTGACCTGGGTCGCCGTGCCGCTGCTGGCCGAGCGCTTCCTGGACCAGCGTCACCTGGCCGAGCATCCGCCATCGCGTTTCACCACGCGCATGATGGACGGCTATCACGGCGTACTCGCACGCTGGCTCAGGCGGCCCGTGCTGGTGCTGCTGCTGGTGCTGCCGCTGCTGCTGGTCGGCGGCTTCGCCTTTACCCGTGTGAACACCGGCTTCATGCCGAAAATGGACGAGGGCGGTTTCATCCTCGACTACCTGTCCAAACCCGGCACCTCGCTGGAGGAAACCAATCGCCTGCTCAACCAGGTCGAGACGATCATCCGCGCCAACCCCTACGTGGACACCTACTCGCGGCGCACCGGCCTGCAACTGGGCGGCGGCCTCACCGAGGCGAACCAGGGTGATTTCTTCGTGCGCCTGAAGAGCGGCTCGCGGCCGTCCACCGAGGAGGTGATGACCCAGGTGCGCACGGCGGTGGAGCAACAGGTGCCTGGACTGGACATCGATCTGGCGCAGCTGATGGAGGATCTGATCGGCGACCTGGTGGCGGTGCCGCAACCGATCGAGGTGCAACTCTACGGCGACGACCCGGACCAGCTCGACGCCACCGCCGGCAAGGTCGCCACCGCGATCGGCAAGATCAACGGCGTGGTCGGCGTGCTCGATGGCATCAACCCGGCGGGCGATGCGCTGACCGTGCAGGTCGACCCGGCCAGGGCGGCACTGCAGGGGCTCGACCCGGTCGCCGTCACCGACCAGGTCGCCGCCGCGATCGATGGCACCGTCGTGGCACAGCTGCCGGTCGCGGGCAGGCTGGTCGGCGTACGCGTGCGCCTGCCGGACAGCGCGCACCAGCGGCTCGACCAGGTCGCGGCGCTGCCGATCCGCGCCGCGGACGGCCATCTGTTTCCGCTGTCGCAGGTGGCCACGTTGCAGCAGGTGCAGGGCCAGCCGGAAATCACCCGCGACAATCTCAAGCGCATGGTGGCGGTGACCGGGCGCATCAGCGGGCGCAGCCTCGGCGCGGTGATCGTCGACGTCAAGCACGCGCTGGCGCAACCCGGCCTGCTGCCGAAGGGCATGTACTTCCAGCTCGGTGGCGTCTATCAGCAGCAGCAGCAGGCATTTCGCGGCCTGACCATCGTGATGCTGGCGGCGATCGCGCTGGTGTTCACCCTGCTGCTGTTCCTCTACGAAAGTTTCCGCGTGGCGCTGGCGATCATGGCGATGCCGCTGCTGGCC
>Ga0157370_10004440_pt1 | contig 16076 bp, 16 predicted proteins | sample C35metaG_FD_113463 | JGI IMG/M metagenome (GOLD analysis project Ga0157370, IMG submission 113463) | Corn rhizosphere microbial communities from Kellogg Biological Station, Michigan, USA - C3-5 metaG | ecosystem: Host-associated > Plants > Roots > Rhizosphere > Soil | place: USA: Michigan...
GGCGGAGAGTATGTATACCTGACGCGCGCTTTCGGCCCCGCGTGGGGCTTCATGAGCGGCTGGGTTTCATTTTTCGCCGGTTTTTCGGCTCCGATCGCGGCCGCGGCGCTCGCCTTTTCCGATTACACCGGCTATTTCAATCCGGCCCTGAAACAGTCCAATGAGCGTTTTGTGCTCGGCTCAGGCAGCCTGGCGCTTCGTTTCGGCGGAGCGCAGTTTGTCGCCTCTGCGTTGATAGCGGCTTTTACTCTGCTCAATTTATTCGGCGTCAAGCGAGTGGCGCGCGTGCAAAACACGCTGACTGCAACCAAACTGCTCGTGATCGCCGGCCTGATCGGCGCCGGGTTTGCTGCCGGGAACGGATCCTGGGCCAATCTGTCGCAAACGGCCGTTCGAACGTCCACGAATCCGGTACCGGTGGCTTTTGTCATCAGCCTGCTTTGGGTGATGGTGGGCTACAGCGGTTGGAATGCCGCGACCTATGTGGGCGAAGAGATCCGGCGTCCGGAAAGGAATCTGCCGGCATCCCTCGCCGCAGGTACGGCGGTCGTCACTCTCGCCTATATCGGGCTGAATCTGCTCTTCTTCTATGCATCGCGACCGGAAGAATTAAAGAACGTAGTAGCTGTCGGATCGCTCGCCGCGCGGAATCTGTTTGGTCCTGGGGTGGGCGGGGTGTTTTCGGCCCTTATGGCTATATCGCTAATGTCCACCGTGAACGCAATGATTACCATCGGGCCTCGCGTCTATTACGCGATGGCTCACAATAACGCGTTCTTCCGGGCGGCCGCCACGGTGCATCCCCGCTGGCACACGCCGGTGGTGGCGATCCTGCTGCAGGGCGGCTGCGCGATTCTGATGACGCTGACGCCATTTCCCGAGTTGATCATCTATATAGGATTCAGTCTGACGGTCTTTTCCGTGTTGGCGGTTGCTTCCGTCTTCGTTTTTCGAAGGAGAAGCGAGTGGCAGCGGCTGGCCCCGGTGAACTTCCTGTTTCCGCTTGTTCCCGTGTCGTACATACTGGTCGGCGTTTGCATGATTATCTGGGGCGTAATCTGGCGACCCGCCCCGTCAATCGCAGCGCTCGCCACGATCGCTGCCGGAGCGGCCGCTTACCAGAAAATCAGCAAAGACTCCCGAACTCGCCCGGTCTGATTTCAAACGCGGGATACGGCATTTAGAAAGGAAATCGCCGCCACATCCCGGAATTCGTCTGGCTTTTGCTCGTCGGCCCCGGCCCGTTCGAGTAGTTGGCGTTTCCCGCGGCTGTGAAATTCACTTCGTTAGCTTCGAACACGAGCGGCCGGTCCAGAATCATCTCGATCGTGCTGCCTTTGGCCAGGACGGCATCCGGCCCGCGCGAAAGCAGTACTCCGGCGAGCCCCGCGGCTGCGCCTGCAGCGCCCCCGATTCCCGCACCCATGCCGGCGTGCCCGGCGGCTGCGCCCGCAATGGCGCCGATCGATGCCCCGCCTGCCCCCGTCTCCGCTACGGTACGCACATCGCCGCCCTTGTTGGAATCGCCCTCGACTTTCCCTTCTTTGCGATCCAGCCGCTCGTCACCACGCGCATCGATCTGGCCCAGGCGTGAGCGAAAATCGCGGGTCACGCCGTTCGGCAGCGTCAGGCTGTCGAAGCGAACATACAGCTCCGCTCGCCCGTGAACTCGTCCCGGCTTCTTGATCTCGGTCACCGTACCCATCACGTAACTGCCGGGCGGAATCACGATATGACTGTTGATCACGATCGGAAACACCGTTTCCAGGTAGATACGATCGCCGGGCGCGGAGTGCTTCGTGCTCACGCTGTTGATAAGTCCGAGAGGAATGTGGGTCCCGGCCTGGACTGTGAACTCCGCAGGCGCCGAGGCTCGTTCCGCCGGCGCTGCGGTCTGGGCGCCCGCCTGGCCAAAGGCCAACCCGGCCGAAATCAGAATTCCCGTGAATAGGCGTGAGTACATGAAGCCTCTGTATCAATTGTACGGGAACGCGCGCGGGCACAGTTCTGGCGGCAAGTTCATTCGGGGCCGAAACGGGGCGCGAATCCCAGCCAGACACCAGCAGCGGCGATAACCACGCAAACCACAACAAACCAGTCCCCGAAGCGGACGTATGGCGTCAAGCCATCTCTGTATCGAAACCGCAACCGGCCGGAAGTCTGCCGGTATTCCTGCAGTTCATTCACAAGGCGCCCGGCGGGATCGATAGCGGCGGTGATTCCGTCATTCGTGGCCCTGATAATCCAGCGAGCGTTCTCGGCCGCGCGCATACGAACGATCTGCAGATGCTGATATCGCGCCTGGCTCTTGCCGAACCAGCCATCGTTCGAGAGGTTGAACAGCGCCTGGGCTCCTGATTTGGTGAATTTCCGGATATAACCCGGAAAAACCGATTCGTAACAGATGAAAGCGCCGATCCGGTGCCCGTCGAGGCTGGACACGACCACGTTTCTGCCGGCGGCGAAATCGCCTGCTTCTTTCGACACTTTGTCCACGACAAGACCGAACGGCCAGGGAACGAACTCTCCGAAAGGGACCAGATTGACCTTGTCATATCGGCTTTTTACAGTGCCGTCGGAATCGATGAGAAGCGCTGAGTTCAAGGGTTCGCCGGACGGCGTTCGGCCGACCACGCCTGCAAGTAGCGCGACATGCGAATTTTTCGCGATGGTTGCGGCGAACGAGAGGAAATCGGGGTCGGTTGCATAGAACGGAGCCGGCGCTTCAGGCCAGACAATGATCGATGTGGGATCTTCACGTCCCGCCGCGCCGGGCCGCAGAAGAGCTGAAACCGAAAGGACCCCCATTCGATCTTCAACGCGCCGCAGCAAATCCGTGGTCCACTGCGTCTCGTCATCGAGATTCGGCTGAACGACAGCGGCGGCCACGTTTCCACGTTCGAATCGCGGGGGTTCCGGCAGAAGCATCAGAAGCGGCAACAGCAGAAGCCATGCGGTCTGGAATGGCGGGCCGGCGCGAAACAAGCGGCGCGTGATGATGAGCGCGACCGCGGCTGAGAGCATCGCGAAGACGAAGGAGAGCCCCCAGACTCCTGTGATCGGCGCAAGCCGGAGAGGAACCGTCATATCGCTCCCGGCGTTGCCGAGATTCAGCCATTCGAAACCGGTCCACGAGTGCGTTCGCTCAATTGCGACCCAGAGCGCCGCTACGGCTGGCACGGCAATCGGCGTCCGCAGCGCGACCCCTGCGAGCGCGGCAAAGACGCCCATCTGCGCCGCCTTGGCCAGACAAAACAGCGCGAACAACAGCCATGCGACCACGCTGCTGACGCCCGCATGCTGCGCGAGCGTCCATTGGATCCAGTTGCAAACTCCGAACCAGTAAATAACGCCAGCCGCGTAGCCGAACGCCGCGCGCCACTTCCACCTCCGCTCGCGAACGCAGGCGATCAGCATAGGCGTGAGCGCAATGGGCGCCAGCCAGACGTAATTGAACCGGGGATAGAGCAGAACCAGCAGTACAGCCGAAAAGATGGAAAGAATCCAATTGAAGATCACGCGCGCGCGGCCTGCTCGTTCACGATATCCGCCATATATGAGCTTCGGACCAGGGGCCCGCTGAACACCATACGAAAGCCGAGCGAAAGACCGAATTCGCGATAGGCTTCAAACTGCTCGGGCGTGACGTATTCGATAACTGCCAGGTTGCGGCGCGTGGGCTGGAGATACTGCCCGATGGTCGCGACATCGACATCCTGCTCACGAAGATCGCCCAAAAGCTGGCGAACCTCGTGCTTTGCTTCTCCGAGGCCGACCATAAACCCGGATTTCGTCATAACCCCGGGCGAATGCGAGCGCGCGAACCGAAGTACCGCGAGGGACTGCCGGTAATCCGCCTGCGGGCGGACACGACGGTAAAGGCGCGGGACCGTCTCCATGTTGTGATTGAAGACGTGCGGCCCCGCATTCAGCACGCGAGCTACGGCGCTCTCATCACCCTTGAAATCCGGCGTCAGAACTTCGACACGCGCCTCGGGTAAAGCACGCCGAACTTCGCGGACGGTATCGGCGAAATGGGCCGATCCGCCATCCGGGAGATCGTCGCGATTGACGCTCGTAATCACCACATACCTCAGCTTCATGGCCGCAGCCATACGCGCAACGTTGGCAGGCTCCTCGGGGTCGAGCCGCATATGATGAATGCGCGGGTTGCCTTTGGGCACGGAGCAGAAGCCGCAACCGCGCGTGCACAGGTTCCCGAGGATCATGAAGGTCGCGGCGCCTCGGTAAAAGCATTCGTGAATATTCGGGCACCGCGCCGATTCGCAAACGGTGTGAAGATTCAGCGACCGAAAGCTCGATTTGAGCCGGTTGAGGGATTCGAAGTGCGTTGCCCCGCGCCGGGCCCATTCCGGCAGACGCGGCCGCGGGGCGCCGGGAGATGCTGCCGGCTCAATTTGCACGAATGCGGAACTCAAACAGCGATTATCCCAGCCGCTTCGCAGAGCCGCTTAAGCTGCCGCTCCGCTGGAGCGCCGAGGCCATGGCTCCGCCGGCGAAACCGCGGCGGCGGCACGGGCGCTGGGCAGATATCGGGCGACAATCACGGTTTTGTCCTTTGTGCCCGCGCTTGCCACGCGACTCACGGTATCAAGCACCCTGGCGGGCAGTTCCTGAATCCGTACCGACTCCTTCTTTTGGAGGATGTGAAGAAGTTCCTCTTCGCAGAGCCCGCTCTCCGCAGCCGCTTCGGACGCCTCCGAAAGACCGTCGCTCACCGCAATCAGTGTGTCGCCCGGACGAAATGGGGCAACGCGTTGCCGGTAAGCGACGGGCCCGCTGAATCCGAGCACGGGCCCGTTCGGCTCGAGACGCTCCATTCGAACATCGCTGCGCAGAATGAAAGCCGTCTCGTGTCCGGCATTCACATAGGCAAGATTTTGGCGCTGGGGATTGATGCAGGCGCAGAACATGGTGGCATATGCATGGTCCGGAGAAATGCGCCAGAGCATACGGTTGATTTCGCAGCTCAATTCGGCAGGCGCAACGCCTCGCGAGCCGAGCAGACGCAAACAGACCTGCAACCCCGTGGTGACGAGCGAGCCGGTGATGCCCACCAGAGCGACATTGCCGATGGCGGCGAGAACCTGATCGGTCTGCGGCAATAAGAAATCGAAGAAATCGCCACCGAGATTACCGGATCGCTCGCACTCGCCGGCGCACTCGATGCCCGCGGCACGGCAATCCGGAGATGGAAGCGTGTCCTGAATCGTTTGAATTTTCGCCGTGATATCCGACGCGAGGCGAGCGGCTGAGGAATGACGAACTGCAAGGGTGGGATACGAAGAATACTGTGGCATCTTCATATCCGGTCAGACGCGCGGCGCACTAAAAACGCGCGATTTCGTTTCAGTAAATTATTGAAAGAATACTTCCTTGGCTGTTTCGCCGGCTTCACACTGTGCCGTCACGGAAACGATTAGGGCACCGTCCGATTCAATTCGGCTTCCCTGATCGCCAACGGCGAATGCATCTCCGGCGCCGAACAACTCGTCGTCTGCCCGGACTTCGCCTTCGAGAACGATGCCAATGTGATTGGGCTTGCAGAATGCCGCGCCTGCTACCGTGAGTCTTTCGGTCCGGAAATACTGGCACTCGGCCAGCAGTTCGCGTCCCGATTCGATAAAAATCGGCTCCCGTCTTTCGTTGCCCGGCGCGAGACGGGATACATCCAGGCTGTGCGCGATATGCAGCTCGCGATCGCGGCCGTAATCGTAGAGCCGGTAAGTAACGTCCGAAAGCTGCTGGATTTCACATAGCGCAAGGCCGCCGCCGAGCGCATGAATGGTGCCGGCGGGAATGAAAAAGGTATCGCCCCGGCGCACTTCAACCCAGTTCAGAAGATCGAGGATTTCCGGCTTCCCCGCAACGGCGGCGAGTTCCTCACGCGTGATCCGGCGGCGCGGCCCGATCGCGATCTTCGCCCCCTCATCGGCCCGGAGAACGTGCCACATCTCTGCTTTACCGAGGCAATTGTGATGGAGCCGGGCATATTCGTCGCCAGGGTGGACCTGAATGGACAGGCTTTCCGAAGTGAAAAGAAACTTGATCAGAAGAGGCGTGTCCGGCGGCGATTCGAACCACACCTCTCCGATCCGTTCATGATTTACGTTGTCAAACCACGGCTCGGTTCGCGGCGTCCCCCACACTTTCGTCAAAGCTCGGCGGGACAGCCGGACCACCGAACTCACCCCAGCTGCTCCACAAACTTATGGATTCGGTCGAGACCGCGCTCGAGTTCCGCCATCGATGTCGCGTAAGAAATACGGACGTGATCCTTCGTGCCGAACGCTTCTCCCGGCACTACCGCGACATTCGCTTCCTTCAGCAGCCGGTCGGCGAATTCGAGCGGCATCCTGATTCCCGCGCGATCGAGAGCGCCGCGAACGCTTGGGTACGCGTAAAACGCGCCGGCGGGCATGGAACATTCGAATCCGGGGACCTGCCGCAGGCGCGGCACGACGAAATCGCGCCGGCGACGGTATTCGGCTAACATCTGTGGCACAGAATCCTGAGGTCCGCGCAACGCTTCAATGGCGGCCTTCTGCGAGATCGACGTCGGGTTTGAAGTCGAATGGCTCTGCAGCTTGTTCATCGCGGTGATGATCGGCTCCGGCGCGAGACCGTAGCCGATGCGCCAGCCCGTCATCGCGTACGTCTTCGAGACGGTTCCGGCGACCAGCACTGTGGATTTCGACCCGGGGATCGACGCGACCGAATATGGGGAGCCGTCGTAGAGGAAGTGCGAATAGCACTCATCCGTGAGCAGGAAAATTCCGCGTTTCGACGTGATGTGGTACAGCTTCGCGAATTCCTCATCGGCCAGCACCGCGCCCGAAGGATTGCTCGGCGAATTGATAATGACGATGCGCGTTTTCGGCGTGATGCTGCGCTCGATCATTGCAGCCGTGAGCCGGAACCCTTCCTTTTCATCGGTATCGACGAAGACGCACTTGCCACCGGCGAAATTTACGATGTCCTTGTAGGTGACCCAGTAAGGAACCGGAATGATAACCTCGTCCCCTGCATTGACGAGCGCCTGAGTGTAGTTGAACAGGACATGCTTCCCGCCCACCGTAATGATGCATTCCGAGGGCTTGTAGTCCGTGCCGAACTCAGTCTTGTGGCGTTCCACGACGGCCTGTTTGCACTCCGCCGTTCCGCCGGCCGGGGTGTATTTCGTGAAGTTCTGCTCGATGGCGCGGATGGCGGCCTGCTTGATGTTGTCCGGAGTGGGGAAGTCAGGTTCGCCCGCGCTGAAGTCGACCACGTCGACTCCTTCGCGCCGGAGTTTATCGGCATCCGCCATGACCTTCATGGTGGAGGAGACGCTGATCCGCGAGATGCGGTCGGCTGTGGTGAGTTCGAGTGTTGGTGTCATGTCGTCAATACTTCGTTGTGAATGGCTTCAGATACCCGCAGGCGTTCCCGAAGCCGCTGCTCAACCAGCGGCGGCACGAATCCGGTAATGTTGCCGCCCAGACTGATCACTTCTTTCACCAGTCGCGAGCTGATGAACGAGAAGGCTTCGCCGGCGAGAAGAAACACGGTTTCCACCTGTGGCTGCAGGCGGCGGTTCATCAGCGCCATCTGCAGCTCGTATTCGTAATCGGAAACAGCGCGAATGCCGCGAAGGATAACGCGCGCATTTTTCGAGAGCGCGTAGTCCGCCAGAAGACCCTGAAAAGAATCGATCTCTACGTTCCCGAATGGACGAACCGATTCGCTCAGCATCTCGGCGCGTTCCTGAATGCTGAACAAGGGCGCTTTGGTTTCGTTATGAAGAATCGAGACGATCAGGCGATCAAAAAGCTTCGATCCTCGTTCGATCACGTCGAGGTGACCGTTAGTGATCGGGTCGAATGAACCTGGGTAGATCGCGACCACTTGCGCGCCGTGCGTCATGGAAGTGGGAATGTGATCTTTCAGTTTAGCGGATCGCGGCGCCATGCATATCGGCCGGGCGCAGAACACGGATCCCGGGGAAACGGACGAAATCGCGGTCGTTGACGGTCAGAATAGGGAACCTGAACCTCTCGTTTTTTCGCCACGAACGTTTCGAGATTCCTCTCGGCCTTGCTGCCCCCTTGCTCTCGGCGAGAACCAACGGTGCACGTGCGCGCACTCACACGGAAGAACGCCGCAGAAAAGAGGCCGCATCGAGCGGCCCTTTTTCTACTTGGCTTTTTTTGCCTCAGGCGTGTGCGGGTTTCGCCTTAAGCAAGAAGTTCACGCCTTCCGCTTTCGCAAGTTCAGCGATGACGCCGAACATATTGTGCGAGGATGGATTGCCTTTTGGCCCGAACATGCGCATCAGGCTTTTTTCTGGCGTGTGAATACGCTCCGCCAATTCGTGAAAACCGACGGTTGCGTTGATGTAGTTACGCATCACGCTTTGTCCGGTTTCAACGTCACCGGAGAGCAGCAGTTCCACCGCTTCGCTTAGCAGCGCGCGACGGAAAGAGGCGTCGCGTTGCGCACGGTCGCGGATGGTTTCGCGGAAGTCCTTTGTTAATGGCATGGCTATCTCTCTCTCTTCGCTTCTTCTCTCTTGCGCTTCTTGTAGTCCGCCCACTTCTCCCTGGCGTTCTCAATATCTTCCGACTGACCTTTCTTCGAGCCGCCGCACAGGAGGATGACGAGCGTTGCGCCGTCCTGTCCGAAATACACCCGGTACCCCGGCCCGAAGTCGATCTTGTACTCACTCACCCCGCCGCCAACGGCTTTGGCGTTCGACAGGTTGCCCCGCGCGACACGTTCAAGCGCAATCGTCACCTTCGCGGCGGCCGTTCCGTTCAGGCCCGCGAACCATTTACCGAAGGGACTTTTGCCCGCTTCGGTTATGTACTCGCGGACCTCGATCAGTGAAACTATAGTAACATGAGTGTTACCAACTGGCCGAGTAAGAAATATCCGTCCTGGCACTTTTTGCCTCGGGGCCTGTGCGGGGACCGCCCTGAAGTAGCTGGAAAGCCGATATTTGGAGTACACCGCAGGTTCAAGGGGCGATTTTCTACGAATCCCGTGACTGGCTTCCGGCATCGCTGCCTCGGAGCCCGCGCAATTCAGATTTTCGCACTAAAATTCTGAAACGGTAAAAATGCATGGAGCATCCGATGAGCCTCACGGTTGGCAATATCCAGGGCGGTGTCGGTCAAAACGAATACCGCAACTCACCTTGCCGCCCATTTCCAAGGGCTGGCGGCCATCAATCGTGATCGCAGTAAATGTTTTCGCGCGAGAGTGCTTCATCCGGCAAGTCAGGAATCTGATCTGAAAACTGCGCCATATCCGGCCAGGAATTTCCTGAGGCGACTTGAATGGTACCGGGTGTTCTCGGACATTGTGCTTTCCCGAGCGGCTTTGTCCAGCAGTTCGGCTGCGAGGACGGGGACTTCGGCGCCGCGAGCTTTTGCTTCGCGCTCCAGTTTTGCCTGCAACTCATCCGGGATTTCGATGGTCAGCGTCACTCAGACTACCTGCCGTCAATTTATAAGTGAAGCGCGATTTCATTCGATAGCGCGACTTCACCGGTCGGGAGCTTTCCCGAGATTCGAACCCGATACTCCCCCGCCGCTCGCATATCGTAGATCGACCCGATCGGAATATCCGTCTCGACCGCCTGTCCGGAAGCGAGATCCACAACAATTCCGTGCTGATGGCGCTCGGGCTTCAGCAGTTCGCGGCCGAACGCCGTCAGGCCCGCAGATTGGCCGTCAGGTCCCGTAATCTGAACCGAATAAAACATCAGCCAGCCGGGAATTTCGAAGCGCGTTCGTTCGCTCGAAACATTTCTCACCGCTGCCGAAATCGCGGGTAACTGCGCCGGGTCTTCCTTGCGAATCTGCTGGATCGAGAGAGCGAAGCCGCCGATCGGCTCACCCCACTCGCGGCCTCCGATATCGACTGTCTTCGGCGCGTCATCTCGTACGGTAAGCCCAAGTCGCGCGAACCAGTCGAGAGCTCCGCGAACGAATCCTATTGCCACATCTCCTGCAGTACGCGTCCTACCGACCCACTCGGCTCCTCGACCCCGACAATCGCCGCCAGCGTGGGCGCGATATCATTCACTGCGATTTTCTCGTAATAATGGCCGGCGTGAATCCCGGCGCCCATGAAGATCACCGGAACGTGAGTATCGTAGCTGAATGGCGTTCCGTGGGAAGCTCCGGTCGCCTCATAGATGTAAAACGCCTCGGGAATCACGATAATGTCGCCCGAGCGCTTTTGGTAGAAACCGTTGCGAACCGCCGTGCTGACGTAGTCATCCAGCACTTCGCCTTTCAGCAACTGCTCTCTCGTATAAACCCGGAACACGTGCGGCATCCGGCGCACCGCTTCAGCCGCCGTTTGTTCCACCTCGGCCGCGCTCAGGTTCTTCGATTCGATCAGTTGCGTATTCAGATAAGGGATCGGACCAGCCGTACCGATAATCCACTGGCCGGGACCATACTTCGCGGCCAGTGCGTCCGACATCGCTTTCAACAACGCCGGTTGGGAATTGCGGCCACCGATCATGTGCCGGGCCTCGTTCACCTCCGGAACCGGCGCCACGCCGTGGTCGGCCGTCATCACGAAGAGCACGTTCTCCATGCCCACGCTTTTGTTAACGGCATCAAACAGTTTGCCGAGCATGCGATCGGTCCGGATTGCCATATCGCGAACCTCGGGAGAGTCCGGGCCCATCGCGTGGCCGACATAGTCGTTTGAAGAAAAGCTGACCGAGAGAATGTCCGTCCCCGAATGATGCCCAAGATTTTCGCCGCGCAGCGCATGCTCAGCGAAATCCTCAATCATTTCGTTGCCCCACGGCGTCGCTTCGAGCGAGCGGCACTTCGGAATGCCGTTCTCCGTCTGTCCCATGGTGCAGAACGCCTTTGCGGAACCAGACTGTGAGTCAACCGGGTACCACTTCGCGTTCATCGCCCGGGCCGAAGGTTTGTTTTGATTTACTTCCTCCGCCCACTGCGGAAGCGTTTCCTTGTAATAAGTGCTTGTTACCCAGTGCTTCGATTTGTCATCGAACCAGTAAGCTCCATCGGCCATGTGTCCCGCCGGCAGAATCGCGGCGCGGTCCTTGATCGAGACGCCGATCACCTTTGATTCCTGGCCGGCCATCTTGATTTCATCGCCGACCGTGCTGACCAGGAGGCGCCGTGGCGAAGAGCCCCCTGCGGCCGCCCCCGAGCCCACGAGTTTCGCCTCCGGATCGGAAACGCTGGTCACGACCTTGCCTGTTTCGCGTTCGAACCATTCATTGCCCACAATCCCGCTCAAAGACGGCGTCGCGCCGCTCAGGAACGTCGAGTGCCCGATTGCTGTCACCGTTGGAAAATGAATATGGTGAGCATCCTCGAACACCGCGCCTTCGGTCAGAATCTTTTTGAAGCCGGAGGAATACGAACTGCGGAACCGGGACAAGTACTCATACCGAAACTGATCGACCACAACGGCCAGAATCAGCTTCGGTTTGGCGGGCGGCGGCGCGGGCGCCCAGGCAGCGCACGAATACCCGAGGCACAGCAGGACTGCAAGAGCTCGTTTCATCTGATTCCTTCATTATGATGTGCGGCTGGCGTCCGCGCCCGCGCGGACACTTCGGCCCTATCGTTCGGCGAGTGTAACGAAAATCTCCAGCGCTATACTGGAAATTCAGAGGTACTATGCACAAGTACGGGAAGTTCGCTGTCCTCATCGCGATCATTGTCGGGTCTTTGCTGTGGCTCGCAACCGCGGGCATCGGCAGTTCGCAGACGTACTACAAAACGATCTCCGAAGTTCAGAAGATGGGGCCGGCTTCGAATTCGAAGAATGTCCGCGTTGGGGGCGATGTTCAGACGAATTCAATCGTACGGCAGGGCAACATCGTGAAGTTCAACCTGGTGCAGGACAGTCTGGTGCTCCCCGTGACGTATGAAGGCCGCGATCCGCTTCCCGATACTTTCAAGGATGGCGCGCAGGCTCTTGCGGCGGGTCGGCTGGGCCCGGATGGAGTCTTCCACGCTTCCGAAATTCAGGCCAAGTGCGCATCGAAGTACGCGCCGAAGCCCGGCATGGCGCCCGAGCAGCTCCAGAAAAAGGCCGCAGGCTCACTCCGCTCCAGTCTTTAAGGATTCAGCAACATGGAAAATGTAGGCGCGCTTTCGCTGATTCTGGCGTTTTGCATTTCGATTTACGCCGTGGTGGCCAGCATCGTCGGGGCGTGGAAGCGCCGGCCATTTCTGGTTCTGAGCGGCGAACGCGCCGTTCTCGTTATCTGGTTTCTGGTATCCACCGCCGTCGGCATTCTGGTCTACGGGCTTATGACGGGCGATTTCCGCATGGCGTACGTCGCATCGCACACCGATCGCGCGCAACCGCTCTTCTACAAATTCGCGGCCTGGTGGGGAGGGCAGGAAGGCTCGCTTTTGCTGTGGAGCTGGCTGCTCGCGACGTATGGCGCTGTGGTCGTCATCAAAAACCGCCGCCGGAACCGGAATCTGCTGCCCTGGGTCGTTGGCATTCTCTCCTCGGTTCAGTTCTTTTTTCTCCTCCTGAACACCTTTGTAGCCAGCCCGTTCCAGGTTCTTGCCGTCGATCGTGTCGTCACGTCGGTTCCCGATGGCATGGGCCTCAACCCGCTTCTGCAGTATTGGGCGATGGTCATCCATCCGCCGTTCCTGTATCTCGGGTATGTCGGGTTTACGGTCCCGTTTGCGTTCGCCATGGCGTCGCTCATCACGCGCGCGCCCGGTGAGAGCTGGATCCACACCACGCGCCGCTGGACGCTCGTCACCTGGCTCTTCCAGAGCATCGGTATCTGCCTCGGTTCGGGCTGGGCGTATCACGTTCTTGGCTGGGGCGGCTACTGGATGTGGGACCCGGTGGAAAATGCATCGCTGCTTCCGTGGCTGAGCGGCACGGCCTTTTTGCACTCGGTGATGATGCAGGAAAAGAAGGGAATGATGAAGGTCTGGAATATGGTCCTCATCTCTGCGACCTTCTTCCTCGCGATCTTCGGCACCACACTGACCCGCACAGGCCTTGTGAGCTCGGTGCACGCGTTCGCCGAATCGCCCATCAAGACCTATTTCGTCGCGTTCCTCGGCATTGGCATTGCGCTCACCGTCTGGCTGATTCTGGACCGGCTCGATTATCTGAAGAGTGAAGCCGAACTGGAAAGCGTGGTTTCACGTGAATCGAGCTTTCTTTTCAACAACTTGATTCTGCTGGCCAGCTGCTTTGCAGTACTCTGGGGAACGTTGTTCCCGGTGATCACCGAAAAATTCGCGAGCGAAAAAATCAGTCTGGATGCCGCCTGGTTCAACCGGCTGATGGTGCCAATTGGACTCTTCCTGTTGTTCCTGACCGGGGTCGGTCCGCTTTTCGCGTGGCGCCGCACTTCTCTGGAGAGCCTGCGGAAGAACTTCATGATTCCCGGCATCGGCACTCTGGTCGTAGCCGCCGCGCTGTTCGCGGGTGGCATGCGCTATCCGTACTCGATCATTTCGCTCAGCTTCTGTTTCTTCGTCGCCGCAACGATCGTGATGGAATTCTTCCGCGGCGCACGGGCCATCAGCGAGAAAACGAAGGTCGGGTTCGTGCCCGCCGTGATCGAACTGACCCACCGCAACACGCGCCGGTACGGCGGATATCTGGTGCACATGGGCATTGTCCTGATGTTCATCGGCTACAGTGGCCATCCGTTCAATCAGACGGCCATTGGCGAAGTGGCGAAGGGCAGCACTATGCAGGTCGGGGCCTATACGCTCAAGGTCCTGGACATGACTCAGGGAGAAAAAGCGGATTACGTCTGGGACACGGCCGTTCTGCAGGTTTCAAAGAACGGGAAAGATCTGGGAACGCTCGAACCAACGCGCAAGTTCTATAAAGCGCAGCAGCAGGCGACAGCCGAAGTCGGCTTGAGACCGCGGCTCAATGAGGACCTGTACATCAATTACGCTGCGCGTCAGGGCGATAAAGCGACGCTTCAGGCATACGTTTTTCCGCTCGTAAACTGGATCTGGATCGGAGTTCTGGTCCTGATCGCGGGCACGCTCATCGCGCTCGTGCCGAGCAAAGTCGCGCGGTCTTATCCTCGGACGGAAGTTGTAGGAATCGCAAAGAAGAATGCGCCGGTTGAAGCGTAGTTTCCTGTTTGCCCTGCTCGCGGTCGCGGCGCTGGCGCAAACGGAAACGCAAATTGAATCCGACGAAGTGAAGCGCGTTGGCGTGCACATCACGTGCCAGTGCGGCTGCAACGACGATCTGAACTGCAATATGTCGAGCGGCCAGTGCCACTTCTGCAAGCCTGCCCGAACGAAGATCTTCGAGATGCAGAAAGCCGGCATGAGCGATTCGTCGATCATCGATTCGTTTGTGAAGCAGTACGGCGCGGTCGTCCTGCGTCATGACCCGAACTCCTTTTTCTGGGCGATCCCCTATGCGATCCTCGGCGCCGGGCTGCTGCTGATCGGCTGGATCGTCCGGCGCTGGACTCGCCGGCTGCGCCTGCGCCCGGCCACTCCTGCCGGGCCGTCAACCGAAGACGATCCGACGTACGCCCGTTATCGCGACGCGGTGGAGAAAGATCTTTCGAGGCTGGAACCTTAGAGTGGAAGCCAGTTTCATATTCGGCGGTCTCCTCGCTGCTTTCACCATCGCTTTTCTCGTATTCATCCGTCAGAAGGATTTGCCCGTGCCGGCCCCCGCCTCGCCGTTTCAGCATCTCGAGGAGCGGAAGGCGGCGATCTACGAAAGCCTGCGCGACCTTCAGTTCGAATATCGCCTGAACAAGCTTTCGGATCAGGATTACCAGGCGACGAAAATCGAACTGCAAAAAGAACTCGCACACGTACTGGCGGAAACCGACCGAATCAAAACCGAACTGGCGCAGAGCGGGAAAGCGCCTCAGCCTGTCGCAGTCTCGAAGACGCCTGCAGCCAGGAAGTATGTCTGTCCAGGCTGCGGCGCCGAGTTCGAAAAGGTGCTGAAGTTCTGCGGCGAATGTGGCAAACCGATGGGAGTTACCGGATCGTGAGGCTCGAAATAAAACTCGCCGTGTGGCTCGCGCTTTCGGCTGGCCTCATGCATGCTGCGGTGGACGGCGTCGTTATCAACCAGACGACTGGCAAGCCGCAACCCGGCGCCACGGTTACTCTCTTCCAGACCAGCCAGGAGGGGCCGCAGTTCATCGATAGCGCGAAAACCGGCCCGGACGGAAAATTCGCGATCGCCAAAGAGCCGGCTCAGACGGGCGGCGGCCCGGCGTTGCTGCAGGCCGTCTATGCAGGCGTGCAGTACAACAAAATCCTCCGTCCGGGCACGCCCCGTACGGGCGTCGAAATTCCGGTCTACGAGTCCTCGAAAAAGCCCGCGGGAGTCGACATCACTCAGCACATCATGCTGCTGCAGCCCGATTCGACCGGCATTCTCAACGTGAACGAGATTTACATCTTCCAGAACGGCGGCAAGCTGACGTGGAACGATCCGGACCGCGGCGAACTCCAGTTCGAATTGCCCGCGGCCGCTCAGGGCAAGGTGGAAATCGACGCCACTGCGCCGCAGGGGATGCCCATCCGCCGCGCTGCGGATCCGGCGGGCAAGCCGAACACATTCAAGCTGGATTTCCCCATCAAACCCGGGGAGACGCGAATCGAACTGTCGTGGACAATGCCGTTCAACACCCCCGGCGTTTTCAATGAACGGGTGCTGATGAAGACCACCGCGCCAACGCGAATCCTGGCGCCCCCGGGCGTGACGCTGAAAGGCGATGGCGTGGAAAGTCTCGGGCAGGAGCCGCAGACCCAGGCAACCATTTACAGCCTGAAAGGACCGGACCTCCAGTTTGACGTGGAAGGCACGGGCGAACTGCGCGATACAAACTCCAGCGGCGATTCCGGCGGACAGGGCAGCCCCGGGCTCACCCAGAATTTCCCGAAGCTGTACAACCTGCAGCTCTCGAGCGCCGGTCTGCTCGATTCCATGAGCGCGGTCAAATGGATCGTCATCACCGTGCTCGGCATGCTCGCCCTGGGCTTCATCCTGCTTTATCGGAAAGGCAGTCCGCTCACCGA
>Ga0157370_10004441_pt1 | contig 16072 bp, 13 predicted proteins | sample C35metaG_FD_113463 | JGI IMG/M metagenome (GOLD analysis project Ga0157370, IMG submission 113463) | Corn rhizosphere microbial communities from Kellogg Biological Station, Michigan, USA - C3-5 metaG | ecosystem: Host-associated > Plants > Roots > Rhizosphere > Soil | place: USA: Michigan...
CGTGTCCCGCAGCATCTCGTCATCGAGGACGTGCATCTGGAACTTGATGGCGTCACACCCAGCCGCGCGCGCGATGAAGACCATTTCCTCCGCGAGCGCGATTTCGCCCTCGTGGTTGATGCAGGCTTCAGCGATGATGTACGGGGGACGATCGTCTCCCACCTCACGATTACCAATTTTGATGATCTTGTCGGGGCTCATGGATTAACCTTCCGGGCTTGCCGTTGCTCGGCAACGGCTTCGGCGTAAATCAGATCCAGCGGCTCGTTGATATCCACCGCCTCTTTGCTATCGACCACGAATGCAAGCCAATCTTCCGTCACGAGCGAGCGCGTCTGCCGAAGATGGTCGACACGGCACAGGTAGATGGCGCCGCACTCGACATAGAGCGGCTCCCGGTCCTGCCGTCGTCTCGGCTTCTGCAAGGGTCGAAATATCCCGTTCTCTATGCGTCCCATCGACTCTCTGATTTCAGACACCGTCAGAAGCGAACGCGCTCCCTTCCTCACGATGCTTCGGATCGCGCCCTGGATGGTCGCCACCGTACGGAATGGCGTGGTGGGTTCTAGCACCGCCACGTAGTCGAACGGCGGATCGCCAGCTTCCAGGATGCTGTCCAGAGCGTGCAAGACAGCCCACTCGGTCGGGGCGTCAGCCGTCGCCAGATCATCGGGCCGTCGCACCACGGACACTCCGCACGCCTCGGCAACGGCAGCGATCTTCGGGTCGTTCGTTGAGACAACGATCCGATCGAACTCGCCGACTGCGAGCGCAGTATCGATCGTATGGGCCAGAAGCGGCCGCCCCGCGAGCACTACGACGTTCTTGTCCGGAATGCCGCGCGATCCGCCACGAGCTGGAATAACAGCGAGGATGCGTTGATTGAGGTACATGTTGTTCAGAACTGATGCGCCCAGTCTTCGTGGATTGCCCCCATGGCGGCGATCCGACGAATACCTTCGGGCACCGTCACCTTGGGATCATAACCCAGTTCGGTCCGCGCCAAAGTTATGTCGCACCAGCGATTGAATATTTCGCGTTCAGTGGTCCGGTCCGTACCCTCGAAGGTCTGCGAAACTTCCGGCTCCAAGCCGCTCTGCGGCGCCAGCGTTTCCACTACCGTTGTGGCGAGCTGGCGAAGCGAAAGCACCTGGCCCGGATTTCCGATGTTGTAGGTCTTGCCCCGCGAGATTGGATTCTCGAGGATCAGCCTGAGGGCGTCGGTGGTGTCGTCGACATGGCAGTACGATCGGCGTTGCGAGCCATCTCCATAGACGGTCGGCCGCGTTCCCGTGAGCACCTGCTTGACGAACCGGCTCATGACGAACTGAGCCACCTGCCCTTCCCCGTAGGTGTTGAAGAACCGCACTATTGTGAAGCCAAGCCATGGATGTAGCTGCGCGTAACCCTTGGTGAGCTCTTCGGCGGCCAGTTTGGATACGGCGTACACGGTTTTGCCCTTGGTCTCGTCCACCTCGCGAAGCGGATTGTGGCTGGGCTCGCCATACACCTCCGACGACGACGCGACGACTACATGGTCGACCCGGTTGACCGCACATGCGGCGAGCACGTTGTCGGTCCCACCCATGTTGATATCGAGACAGCGCAGCCGGTTCTCTTCCGTGCGGCGAACGCCTAGCATCGCGGCGAGGTGAAAGACCGCGTCCACGCCATTCATCGCCTTGATCAGTGCCGTACGATCCATGATCGTCCCGACTTCGACGCTAAGGGACTTGCGATCTCGAAGCCCATCGAACATCGTCTTTTGTCTCGCGAATTGCTCCGCGAGATCGAAACAGACAACATCATAGCCAGCGTCGAGCAACTTTGCCGTCAGCCGGCCTCCGATCAAGCCAGCCCCACCCGTGACCAGAACCTTCTTGCGTGAAGTTTTGGCGGCTTTTTCGCTCATAGCGGATACTCTTCCATGATAAGACGCCGCAGGCCTTCGGCGAGGTCGATTTCTGGCCTATAGTTGAACAGTCTGCTTGCCAAGCTGATGTCAGCGCAAGAATGCAACAGGTCCCCGGACCGCCACGCGTGTCGGTCGGGTCCTTCGCCAGGCATGCGCATGCCTCGTTGAGACAAGGCAGCGCAAATCGCGTCGTAAAGCTCGGACAGCGTCGTCGCCTTGCCTGTTCCGATGTTGAAGACTCTTTCCGAGCCCGCAAGCTCCGTCGTCGCAACCGCGTAGATCGCGGCGCACACGTTCTCGACAAAGCAGAAGTCCCGCGTTGCCGATCCGTCGCCGAACAGGATGGGGCGTTCCCCGCCGACGAGAGCCGCCGTCCATCGGGCGATTACTGCCGCGTAGGCATTCGTATGGCTCTGCCACGGACCAAAGACGTTGAAGAAGCGCAAGCCGATGAAGTCGGTTTCTTCGTACTTATTGCGCAACGACTCCGCGTAGAGCTCGTTGGACAGCTTGCTCGCGGCGTAAAGCGTCGCCCCGTGAGTGGGAGCCGTCTCTGCGATCGGTGCACCGTCGCTTTCGCCATAGACCGCGCACGAGCTCGCGTAGACGAGCTTCTTTACCCGTGCCTGTGCCGCGGCTTCGGCGACCGTGAGGAAGCCGGTCACGTTCACTTGGTTTGTCCGGAGCGGGAACGCTAGGGCGTGCTGAACGGACACTTGCCCGGCAAGGTGCACAACAACGTCACATCCGCCAACGACGTCCGCGACCAGTGCGAGGTCGTCCACCGAGCCCTGAACGAATCTGAACCGTTCGCCTCCCGCGTCGGTGATCCGGCCGACGTTCGCCACTGCGCCGGTGGACAGATCGTCCAAACCTACGACGCTGGCACCCCTCGCCAACAAATAGGCCGACAAGTTCGCTCCAATGAAGCCCGCCGCTCCGGTTACCAGCCACGTGGTGGTCATGCCGTCACCTGTCGGTTCGATAAAGGCGAGGTGGTCCTCGCCGCTCGGTCAGAGGCATCATCGAGTGTATTTCCGCACGTAGAGCTGTCGCCGTACAAAAGCCCAGGCGGACCGCAACCAGGAGACCGGGCCGACCGTATTCTTGAAGTCCCACTCATCGATGTGGCGCCACGCCTCTCGCGTCTTGGTGCGCGACGGAGTCGGCAGCTCGTAGCCGAGCTGCTTCACCAGCTCGCCGCATCGAAGGGCTATGAGATCGCGCTCGCGCGCCGTGACGACAACGTCAAACGCATGCCGTGTATGCAGGTCCGCTACGGCCTGGCGCGGCGTCGCTACACCACGCTGACTCGGATTGAGCGGTATTTGCTTCGGATGCTGACCGCCAAAGAAGGTCTGGAGCTCCGGCTCCGCCGGCGGCGACAGCTTCAGCCACTCGCAAACCCGGCCGACGATCCCCCGCGGATCACGGACGAGATCTTCGTACTTAAGCACAAAGTGTCGTGGATCATTCCGTCGAGCAACGAGGGCCTCGGCATGCGGTATCCACCGGCACTCCAGCGTCGTTACGAGATTTTCGCCGCCGAGGTACCATGGCGGGAACTTCTTGTTGTTGCTCAGGCTGCGCTTCTGCGACGCCCACACGTCAACCGGCGAGCGGACGATGTGAATAAAGCGCATTGTCGGAAATAGGCGCTCGTAGTCGAAGACGAACGGCGTTTCGATACTCTTCAGCATCAGCAGTTCGGAGGTCGAGCCCCCATTGACCCATTCGCCTGTCGCCGCAAGAAATCGCGGAATGAATTGCAATGCCGTCTGTTGACCGAACTTTGAAACGCCGGCCCTTGGATCCGGCCCGAGGTCCAATGGCGGGTCGAAGAGCGTCAGATAGTCTCGCTCCAGCTCGGCCCAGTGCGAGCTGAAGAACCGCAGCAGGCGCGAGGTAGGCACGGCACGGTTCAAGTTTCGCAGCGGGCCTTTCACGGCGTTCTGGATGGTAACCCTCCGCACCAGTGGCAGCCACGACAGATCGTCGATGGCGCTCAGAAAGTTGCACTCCACCGGGTGGACATAGACGCCGGCCGCCCCGTCCAGCAGGCGCGCGAGGAGCGTTGAGCCGTTGCGCCCGGTGCCGAAGATGCCGACCAGGTCAGGCAACTTTGCCTCCCCGCGCTGCCTCGGCGCGAATCAAGGCGGCCATTTCCTCAACTACTGTCTCGGGCCTGAACAGTGTCCGCAGAGTATCAATGCCCGCTCTGGCAAGCCTGCGCCGGAGCGGAGCGTCAGCCGCGGCCCGGGCGATCTGCTCGGCAATTCCGGGGCCATCGTCGGCGAGGAGAATGTTCTTCCCGTCCATCAGCTCCGGCATGGCTATAGCCGTATCGCGATACGCCACAACACATGCGCCCAAGGCAAACGCGTGTAGGATCCGCGTATGTCCGACCTTGAAATCGTAACGATTGTTGGCGAGTAGGAAGATGGGGCAGCTCAACAACTCGCCATCGATGTCCTCGACGAACCCTCGCAGCTTGATGTGCGGATCCCTCAGGGTCCGGGCGATGAATGGGCGGGGATTATTGCGTCCGTAGATGTGCATCCCGAACGTCCCGTCACCGAGCCTTCGGCGTAACGCCGGGACGATCTCCTCGCCGATGGCCAACAGGCCGAAGCTATTGGCCGTTGCATTCAGGTGCCCCACGTTTCCTGCGATCTTCAGTGGGGCAATCTGCTCAACCCGGTCACGTGTTTCCGCCCATGCCTCGTCGACCGGCGCCGGCCACATGTTCCGCAGATAGTGAACCCCTGACACTCCCGCCGACCGATAGTACTCGTAGTCGTTCGCCGCGTTCTGGGCCACTAGCTCAAACCGGTTCAGCATGGCGAGGTGGGCCCTGCCGACGGCAGCAATACGCAACCGGTCCGCAAGATAGCGACCGAGCCAGCCCGCCGAGAGGCGGCGCTCGCGTTGCCACATCAACCTGAGATTGGCCAAATAGACTTTGTCGTCCGGGTTCCCGTATATGGGGTAGAGAATGCACGGCAGGTCGGCAGCGGCCGCAGTCGCTTCGTAGTTCCAGATAGGGATGGCGACGTGCGGCGTCCAGTTTGCCGCCGTGAGGGCACTCAGTATTGGGGCCGACTGACCATAGCCGGGTATCAGTGCGGCCGGATCTTGCTGGATCAAGAGCCGCCACCATTTGCGCAACGCGCTGTTGCTTCCCGGCGGAGGTGCAATCTTGATGAACGGGAGTAGCCTCACGCCCAGCTGTTGCAGCTCCGCGAGGCCGGCTCTTGCCGCTGCGGAAACTGGCGGCTCGGCAAATCCCACGCATGCTACGGCAACATCGAAACCTTCCGCGGCCAGGCATCTTGCAATCTCATAGGGCACGACATCGGCGGCCTGCACGTTGCCGGCCCGGTGAGGCCAAGTGCCTCCCATCACCAGAACCCGCAACCGATCGTTCACGGCACCACCATTCTGGACGCGCGCGATGCCTCCAGCGTCGCCTCGAGCAAACGTTGCACACGTGCGCCGGCCGAGAAATCCGGAGACGCCTCGGCATGATGCAGTGCCGCGTCAACGAAGCGCCTGGCGATGTTTCGCACCGGTTGGTATCTTGAGTCTTCGCCAGGGGTCGGCACTTCCGACGCAAGCGTCGTTCGCTCGCCGCTCCGTTCCCGTCTCGTGAGGGCGAAGCCTGCGACCGGATCGTTGGCCATATTCTCGAGCTCCAGCGTTGCGCCCGACCCGACAACCTCCCACCGATGGACGCTGGCGCCTCTCGCGGCATTGCTCACTGTCACCGTGACTGGAAGACCATTTTCGATCTCCATTCTCACCAGAGCAGTGTCCTCGGCGGGCGAAGCCCCACTCGGCGCGAGCGCCCGTGCCGCGGCATCGAAGTACACCGCCTCGATGCAGGCGATCTTTCCGAACAATTGCTCTATAAGGTAGAAGATGTGCGCGCCCAGCATGGACATTACGCCCCCATGATGTCCGGCATCCAGCTTCCAGCTCCACTGCCCCCGACGATGGGACCAGGATTCGCTCAGCCAAGAGATGTGAACATAACGAAGAGTGCCGATCGCCCCCGCCTCGAGCTGTCGCCCGAGCTCGGCGAATGTGCGCAATTCTGCGAACTGGAAATTGACCATTGCTGTGTGGCCTCTGGCCAGATCGGCCAGGATTCGCGCACTGTCAGCGTCGCCTGCGAGAGGCTTCTCCGCGAGAACCGCGATGCCCCTTTTTAGAGCGGAACCAGCGGCGAGACCATTGATCTTCGGCGGCAGGGCCAGAACGATCGCGTCGAGCTCAAGCTCCAGCAGGCCACTCACATCGCCGAAGGAATGTGGAACGCCGTATTTGTCCGCAGTCGCAGCTGCCTTTTCGGGACGACTTGATGCTACTCCCTCAACCCTTACGCCGGGCATCGACGCAAAGACCGGCAGGTGCACCGCCGCGCCGATCCCCAAGCCCGCGATTCCGACCCGCAATTGCTCCATCAGGCCGCGACCACCCGAATCTCAGGGAGCGGAACGATGATCTTCGATCGCAATCCTTTGTTCCGGAGCCCGCGAATAATCGGATCAGCATAGTGCCATGAGAGCATGACTGCGTGTTCCGGCTGCTCCCTGAAGAGCCGCTCCTCATCGACGATGGGGATGTGCTTTCCCGGCAGGAACAGTCCCAGCTTCAACGAGGTGGACTGCTCGGCGATGTACGGCATGAGCGCGGTATCGATGCCGCAATAGTTCAGGAGCGTGCTGGAGCGGCCCGGGCACCCGATCCCCGGCGCTAGTCGGCCGTCCTGCGCGAGCTGCAGAAGCAGGCGCTGAAGGTCGCCGCGGCAGCGGGAAACATCGGCGGCAAAACTGTCATAGCACTGCTGACCGTGCAGACCTGCCGCTTGCTCCGCCGCCAGGAGGTCGGCGAGCCCTTGCTGCTGCGTGTGACCCTGGCCCTTGACGGCGTAGACCCGAATGGACCCGCCGTAGTTAGGGATGCGCTCCGCGTCGACCACGGTAAACTCGTAGTACTCGAAGAGCCGAATCAGCGCCTGCAGCGAGTAGTACTTCAGGTGCTCGTGATAAATCGAATCGTACTGGCGAGTCTCGATCAGATCGAGCAGATAGTGAGATTCTGTAACGAACACTCCACCGGGATCGAGCAAGTGTTCGACGCCACGCAGCAGGTCACCCAGATTGGGAATGTGCGCGAACATGTTCGTAGCCGTGATCGCGGCCGCTGCGCCGTGCTCAGCGCGGACTTGACGCGCAATTTCCTCACTGAAGAACGCTTGGATCGTGTCGACGCCATCGGCGACTGCCAGATTGGCGACGTTGGTCGCTTCGACACCGAGGACGCGAAGACCGCGCGACTGGAATCCCTTCAGTAGCGTTCCATCGTTCGACCCGATGTCCATTGCAAGCGCATTTGCCCGTAGTCCAAATCGGTCGACGATCGTGGTCGCGGTCGCCTGCAGATTCCTCACCAGCGTAGGGGTGATCCCGCTGCGATAGGGATACTCCGGGTGGAACAGCACTCTAGGAGGAACGACATAATCGATCTGCACAAGGCCGCAGTCCGGGCAACGGACAAGTCGCAGAGGATAGGTCGACTCGGCCTCGTCCAGTTGCGCCGGAGTCAACAGGGAATCACAGGGCGCCTGGTGTCCCAGATCGATGATCGGGAGCAGGTTTCTGGAGTTGCAGATCTGACATTGGTCCACATGCCCAAGCTTCAGGTCGTGGTCTGGACGCTTCGTCATAGATGGACAAACACTCCTGCGATGGCGACATGTCTAGGCCGCGGGATACCGGCCGTGAGCCAAGGGAAAGCGCGTTCAGCTATCATGTTCATCGCGCGAACGTCAATTCCAACGCACCCTGTAGTACTCTGACAGATTGACCGAAATCCGAGGGCACGATAGGTTCACAAGGTGAACGTGGACAACTCAGCTCGACCAGATCTCAGTGATGGGAACAGCGAAGAAGCTGCCATCACACTGCAGCTGCTGACGGCCATCGACCTGGACTCGCGTGTTACGCAGCGGAGCGTAGCAGAGAGGCTGGGCATCGCTCTGGGACTTGCCAACGCCTATCTCAAGCGCTGTGTCCGCAAAGGCTTCGTGAAGGTATCCCAAATACCACCGCGGCGGTACGCCTATTACCTCACGCCGCAAGGCTTGTCGGAGAAGACCCGGCTCACTGCAGAATACTTCTCGAACTCGCTGCGATTCTTCCGAAATGCGCGAACCGAGTACGCTACCCTGCTGAAGGGCCTGGCGGGGCGACAGGCGCGCCGCGTGGCCTTCTGCGGCGTCGGAGAGTTGAGCGAGATCGCCACGCTGTGTGCGCGTGACGTCGGCATCGAGGTCGTTGGGGTGCTGGATCTGGGAGGAGCAAGCTCGGTCAGGAACCAGGTGGGCCATCCGGTAGTCAGCGATCTGAGGGCGCTTGGAAGCTTCGATGCTATCCTGATCACCGACTTTGTCGATGCGTACGCGGCCTTGGAGAAGCTGACGGCCGTTCTGCCGGCTGATTGCATCTTCGCGCCACCGATGCTTGGGCTGTCGTCGCGACCGGCGCCGAGCACGTCGGAGCAATGAGGCCGGTCAGGATACTGGTCGACGCGATCCATGCCCGCAGCGGTGGTGGCGTCACGCAACTGCGAAACCTCCTGATACAGCTGGCTAACGACGACGAGTTCGAAGTTCACGTCGTCCTGCATGCCGATCAGCGCGCGCTGCTAGACTTACCCGGACAAATCGCCTGGCACGAGGTCACGTTCCGCAATGGGTTCTATAAGCGCCTGATGTGGGAGCAGTTCTCGCTGCCATCCTTTGCGCGCCGGATCGGCGCCGAGGTCACCTACGCGCAAGCCAATTACGGCCCGCTTCTGGCGCCGGGTCTGGTTATTTCGCTGGTCAATACGACGGAGGTCTCCCGGGGTGAAAAACGGCTCGCCAAGCGGCTCTACTGGGCAGCCCTGTCAATCATGACCCTTGTCTCCGTGCTGGCGGCACGGCGGGTGATCGCGATCTCGGAACACGTGGCGCGCACCTTGGTGCCGTTCGATTTTGTCTGGCGAAAGGTGACGATCATTCCACCCGGAATCGATCCCTGCTTCTTTGCACCAGACCGTGCCACGAACCGGGAACAATTCCTCCTCGCGGTCGGCGATTTCTATGTGCAGAAGAACTATCCCCGGTTGGCCGATGCATTCGCCCGGCTGGCGCCGCACTTTCCGGAGCTGCGGCTATGGATTGCGGGCGATGTGATCGATCAACACCAGGCAGACATTATCCAGGCGACCGCGTCGCGGCATGGCGTTGCACATCGGATCACGGTCCTTGGACGGCAAGATCGAGACCAACTTGTCGATCTCTATCGGCGATGCGCCGTATTTGTCTTCCCATCGACCGCCGAGGCTTTTGGCATTCCTTTGGCCGAGGCGATGGCGGCTGGCGCCCCGATAGCTGCATCCAATCGAAGCGCGGTGCCGGAAGTTGCCGGCCCCGCTGCCGAGTATTTTGATCCGGCTAACCCGGCCGAGATGGCCGACGTCATCGAGCGTGTGCTGACCGACGCTGCTTTGCGGCAAAGGCTTGCGACCGCGGGGGCGGAGCGATCCATCCAGTTCGACCGAGGTAAAGTAGCCAGCGCAATCGCCGGCGTATTCAAGCTGGCCGCGGGTCGCAGCATCTAGGCCTGAGCTTGGGCGAGAATGTCCGATGCCATCCGAGCCATGATAGTACGGCGAGCAAAGTTCGCGCAAAAGTTGGCCCGATTCGTATTGCCAAGCCTCAATCGGAGCAGCGCCGCCTCCGCGGCGGCGCCATCGCAAGGGGGAAAGACCGCACAGTTCTCGACGTGTTGCGAAGCGAACTGGGCGCTATAGCCAGCGATTCCCGCCAAGATGGGTCGCCCTGTCGCAGCATACTCGAACAGCTTCGAGGGCAGGACTTTGCGGAAGGCGGGATAGTCGTTCAGATGCAGAAAGAGCACATCGGCCATTTCGTACTCGCCGATGAGCTCCGCCCGTCCCATAGGGCCCACGATCTCGGCATTGCCGACACGAGCTTCCTCCAAAGCCGTCTCGAGGCGCGCGCGGCGCCCACCGTCGCCCACAATCCGCAGCACCGCCCTGCCCGCTAGCCGCTTGGCCAGATCGGGTACGATACGGTGCAGACCCTGCCCCTCGCCAATGTTCCCGGCATAGAGAATGACCATGGGACGACCGGTCGACGCCGCCGGTGCCGACAGGGGATGGTCGAGGAATTCGTCATCGATACCGTTGGTGAAGTACGTGAAACGCTTGGCGGCGTTGCGGGCCTCGAAATGTTCCCGGAAACCCTCCGAGACAAGGTTCACCGAGGCGGCGGCGGCGACCGTCCGCCGCTCGAGCCTATCGAACACGGGCTTGGCAAATAGAGCGATACGCGGCAGCACGTCACCGATCGTATCCGAGAAGATATCCCGTATGTCCAGGTAGAGCGGGATTCTCGCACGCCGTGCGATCTGGGCTCCGAGCACGGCCGTCATCAGCCGGCTTGAGCTCGCATAAACCAAATCGTAGCGCCGGCGGCGCGTCAGCCGGCGAACGCGTCTTGCGAAATGCAGAAAGGCGACAGCTTGGTCCAGCATACCACTCTGATGGCCTGGCAGCGCGATGCGGGTAACTCGCAGGCGACCGGACTCTTCGAATTCAGGCGCTTCCGGCGAGAAGCGGCTGTACCTGTTTGGAAGGGTCGTGATGATCTCGATTTCGAGATCATCACGCGCTGACAGCAGCGCGTCGACGAGCGCGGTGGTTCGGAAGCTCCCTGCGGACAGGTCGGGACGAAAGTAGAAGCTGAGAATGAGAAGCTTCATCGCAACCCGTCACGCGACAATCCCGCATTGCGGCCTTGGCTCGCGGTGCTAAGCAAAATGCTGATCTAGCGCCTCGACGATTCGGATGGCCGCGCGGCCATCCCACATATCGGGAATGCCGCCCTTCTTCCATTTTCCATCGAACAGGCGCCCCAGTGCCTCGGCGAGGGCCGCGGGATCGGTACCGATGAGCTCGTTGGTTCCAATGGTCACGGTTTCCGGACGCTCCGTCGTCGTGCGGATCGTCATGCACGGCACACCCAGAACAGTCGCCTCCTCGGTGATTCCCCCGGAATCGGTAATCACGCCCTTTGCGTTCTGCACAAGCCAGTTGAACTCGAGATATGGCTGCGGGTCGACAAAGCTGATGCCCTGCGGTGGCTTCGGCAATGCGCGTATCGTGCCGGCTGTCCGCGGGTGCACCGGAAAAATCACCGGCTTTCCCCGGGTGCCCTCTGAGACCGTCCGCAGGATCGTTTCGAGGTTCGCAACCTCGTCAACATTGCTCGGTCGATGCAGGGTCAACACGACGTAGTCCTTACTACTCAGCTCCATCTTCGCGGCAAAGGCCGGAGGGCGGAGACGATCCTTATTGTCCAGCAACGTGTCGATCATCGTGTTGCCGACAAAGAAGATGCGATCCTCGGCAATACCTGCCCGCCTCAGGTTGTCTCCCGCCACTTTGCTGGTGGTGAAGAACCAGTTGCTGATGGCGTCGGTGACCATCCGGTTGATCTCTTCGGGCATGGACCAGTCGCCCGAACGAATACCCGCTTCGACGTGGGCAACCGGTACGCCCAGCTTCTGCGCAGCAATCGAGCAAGCCATGGTGGAGTTGACGTCACCGAGGACGACACAGACATCCGACCGACTTTGCAGCAGCAGTTGTTCGTATTTCACCATGATCGCTGCGGTCTGCTGCGCATGGGTTCCGGAACCAACCTCTAGGTTCACGTCCGGTGCAGGAATGCCGAGCTGCTCGAAAAAGTCGCCCGACATCCTCGAGTCATAGTGCTGCCCGGTATGAACCAGTCGATAGCCAAAGCGTCGATGTCCTTCGAGCGCCCGAATGATCGGGGCCACCTTCATGAAGTTTGGACGGGCGCCGACGATCAGGTCAATGAGGAGCGTCATCGAAGGCCTCGGGCGATATCGATGGTGACGCGTGCAACTTCGAAGATCTCGTCCGGGGGAATGGGCGCTGCGCCGCCCGTCTCAACAGCGGTTACGAAGGCGGCCATGGCCGCCCGCTGTCCCTTGTCCTGAGCGGAGAGCTTAATCCGAGGAGCGACGGCCCAGCCGTAACCCTTGAGGTCCCGAAAATTGTCGATCTGGACAATTCGACCCTCGGAGAAGACCTCGAGCCTCTCCTTGGGGAAGGATTTCGCGCCGTTGGCGAAATAGTGGATAGCTCCGATGGAGCCGTTCTCGAAACCGAGCTCGATCGAGGCCGTGTCCGCAGCAAGCCGGCGAGCAGAATGTCCGGCCAGCGGCGAGCCGGCGAGAAACCGCAGCAGATCGATGAAATGGCAGGCTTCGCCAATAATGCGGCCACCACCGATCTCCGGATCCTGCGTCCAATGATTGGCTGGTATGGCCCCGGCATTCACCGTCATGATGAACGAGCGGCGGGCGGCGGGATCGGGAAACAACTCGCGAAGCTTCCTCGTATGCGGCGCGAAGCGGCGGTTAAAGCCAACCATCAGCAGCAGTTCGGGTCGAGCCCGCAGGGCCGCCTCGATGGCGTCCACGTCCGCCTCACGAATGGCCAGAGGCTTTTCGACGAAAACGTTCTTGCCGGCTCCGAGCGCCTTGAGAATGAGCTCCGCGTGGTTGTCGTGCCTGGTTGCGATGACGACGGAGGAAATCTCCGGGTCGGCGATCGCCGCATCGACATCCGTCGCCGCCTTGGCGAAGCCAAACTTCCGGGCAGCGTGCAGCGACGAGACCCCACCTGCCGACACCACCGTTGAGAGCTTCGCCCCGGTGGCTCTGAGCGCGGGAAGCAGCACAGCGCTCGCGTAGTTGCCGGCGCCGATGACGCTGATACCCTTGCCAGCCGATGGCGTCCCTTGCCGGTCCGTTGGCAGAGTCCGCAACAGCGGAGCCGCTCCCTGCTGTGAGTACTCCAGCAAGATACCGAGGGATGGCTTCGGGCTGTCCACAAGCTCGTACGCCTCTGACGCGTCGTCGACACTGAAACGATGCGAGATCAAGGGGCGCACGTCGAGGCGGCCGCCGGCCATCATGTCGAGCACCGCTTCGAAGTTGCGTTGCTCGGTCCAGCGAACGAAACCTACCGGATAGTCCACGCCGTCGATCTCGTAGCTGGAATCGTATCGACCGGGACCGTAGGAACACGAGACCTGGAATGTCAGCTCCTTCTCGTAGAAGTCGTTGCGAGACAATTCGAGCCCGGTAACCCCTACCAGAATGATCCGCCCTCGCTTGCGGCTCATTTGTGCCGCCTGATGCACAGGTTCATTCGACTTGGTCGCTGCGGTGATAATCACCGCGTCCACCCCCCGGTCCCGCGAGAATCGGGAGGCCGCGGCCACCGGATCCATGCCCGCCGACAGGTCCACCACCTCGGCGCCGAAAGTGCGGGCCAGTTCCAGCTTGGCGGGGTCGAGATCGATCCCCATGACCCGACAGCCGTTGGCGACGAGGAGTTGTGCCGTCATGAGGCCGACCAATCCGAGACCGGTAACTACGATGCACTCGCCGAGAGTCGGCGCCGCAAGCCGTATCCCCTGCAGTGCAATGGATCCGAGCACGGTAAAGGCCGCCTCCTCGTCGGACACCGCGTCCGGCACGGCGGCGAGAAGATTCAGCGGCACGGCGACCACCTCGGCGTGGCGGCCATTGGAAATGACACGCTGCCCAGTCTGAAACCCCTCGACCCCCGGGCCGGTGTCGATCACCCTTCCGACGTTGCAGTAGCCAAGCGGGAGGGGTTGATCGAGGCGGCTGAAGACGTTCTCAAGCGTCGGGCGAATGCCGTCCGTCATCATCTTGGTCAGTACCTGTCGCACGCGATCGGGCTGCTGTACCGCCTTCTCGAGCAGGTTCGCCTTCCCGAACGACACCAGCATGCGCTCGGTGCCGGCCGAAATCAGAGTCTTCGACGATCGGATAAGCAACTGTCCCCGCCCTGGGTACGGGGCCGGAACTTCTGCAACCTCGGTGGTTCCCGTGCGCAGCGACTGAAGGACCTGCTTCATCGATTTCCGTCCGGTCGAATGAGTTCTTCTTGGAGGTACTCCATCAGGCATCCCGGGCGTTGCCGCTACAAGCGGACGTCGGTCTCATCGGCGCTGAATAGGTACTTCACGTCGAATAGAATCTGTTCGGGTTTGCCGAACGTGCGAATCCGCGCCGCGCCCATCTCGCGGAACTCATCGTGAGCGACTGCAAGCACGACCGCGTCATAGGCCGCAGTCTCGGGCTGCGTCACCATCCTCACTCCATACTCCGCCGCGGCATCTTCCATATCTACCCACGGATCGTAGACATCGACCTCGCACAGGTAGTCTCGCAGTTCCGTGACAATGTCCACGACCCGCGTATTCCTGAGGTCCGGGCAATTTTCCTTGAACGTCAGCCCCATGACGAGAACACGGGCTCCGCGCACGAGGATGCCGCGTCGGGTCATCTCTTTGACGAGGCGCGAGGCAATATAGCTGCCCATCTCGTCATTGATCCTCCGGCCGGCGAGGATCACTTCCGGGTTGTGCCCAATCTCCTGCGACTTGTGGGTCAGGTAGTAGGGATCAACACCGATGCAGTGGCCACCCACAAGACCGGGCCGGAAGTTGAGGAAATTCCACTTAGTACCAGCCGCTTTTAGGACCTCCTCGGTATCAATGCCCAGACGTGCAAAGATCATCGCGAGTTCGTTGACGAGAGCGATGTTGAGGTCGCGTTGGGTGTTCTCGATGACCTTGGCTGCTTCGGCGACCCGGATCGAGGAAGCGGGATGGGTGCCCACACTCACCACCTCATTATAGAGGGCGTCGACGAGCGCAGCTGCTTCGGGTGTAGAGCCCGAGGTCACCTTCCTGATGTTGGTCAGTCGGTGCGTCTTGTCGCCGGGGTTTATCCGCTCGGGAGAGTACCCCGCGTAGAAGTCGGTGTTGAACCTCAGTCCTGACACGCGCTCGAGCACAGGCACACAGTCTTCCTCGGTGGCGCCTGGGTACACGGTCGATTCATAGATGACGAGGGCACCCCGCTTTAGTGCCTTCCCGACCGTCTCGCTTGCCCGGAGCAAAGGGGTCAGGTCGGGGCGCTTATGTCTGTCGATCGGTGTGGGAACGCACACAATGAAGCAGTTGCATTCGGCAAGGTCGGCTGTGTCCGAGGTGAACCGCAGATCAATGGCTGCCGCCAGCTCTTCCGCGCCTACTTCGAGCGTGCGGTCCTCGCCGCCGACCAGTTCGGCCACCCGAGCCTTATTGACGTCAAATCCGACCGTCGGACGGTGTTTCCCGAACTCTACCGCCAGGGGCAGCCCAACATAGCCCAAGCCTATGATAGCCAGGCGAATTTCATGCTGCTTCATCATCTTAAGTGGTCAACCCCAGGTCCGCGGCAACGGGATTGCCTCCCATTGCAACCGACCGAGATCCTTTCATGGAGGTGGGAGCCGGTCGCGCCAACGGAGCGCACTACCAGTGTTCCGCTCATCGATTGCGTTTCGATGCACGGCATAGCCTAGGCCCGTCCACCGGCGCAATCCCCACGACAAAGCGGTCATCCGCAAGGGCCGGGCCAGACGTCAAAGTCCTCTGCCGGCTAGGGAAAGTACCAGCGTTCATGCAATGCGACGTCTTGCCTTGCTTGTTGCGCCTCGAGGACGGTATTTGATCGCATGGCCCCGAACGAAATGCCCGACGCTCCCCCGCCAACATCCAGCGGAACGCTGGTTTCGGGGCTTCGGCAATTGTACGGCCACCTGTCCCGTCGCCGGCAGGCGCAACTGGTGCTGGTTTTCGTCATTATACTGGCGGGCGCCGTTTCGGAGGTGGTCAGCATCGGCATGGTCGTGCCGTTCCTGGCCATCCTGGTCGCCCCGGATCGCGCGATGGCCAATCCAAAGGTTGCGGGGATTGCGTCCTGGCTGGGTGTGAACTCACCGCAAGGCCTTCTCGTCCCCCTCGTGGCCGCCTTTCTCGCAGCGATCATCATTGCCGGCGGAGTTCGCCTCCTCGCGCTCTACGCCACCACGCGCTTCGCAACCCGAGCCGGAACGGAACTGGCCATCGATCTCTTCAGGAGAACCCTTCACGCCCCCTTCATGGTGCATCTGACCCGCCAC
>Ga0157370_10004443_pt1 | contig 16068 bp, 14 predicted proteins | sample C35metaG_FD_113463 | JGI IMG/M metagenome (GOLD analysis project Ga0157370, IMG submission 113463) | Corn rhizosphere microbial communities from Kellogg Biological Station, Michigan, USA - C3-5 metaG | ecosystem: Host-associated > Plants > Roots > Rhizosphere > Soil | place: USA: Michigan...
CTCTCTTCTCTCACTCTTTCCATACTCTGATATACTTACATTAAAATAAATAATATATAATAGAATATAAACATGTCTCTATATTATTAATATATTTACATTGTATTAATAATATTAGTTTATTATATAATATATAGCAGATATACTGGTTCAAGCCATAAGAAATTCGTAACTGCCCGGGCAGATACGAGATTTAAAACTCTATTTCAAACAACTAAAAAGAACTGCAATGGCTAAAGTCAAATTCCTGTTTATTTCTTTCATCGGATTTTCTTTTTACGCAAATGCCCAGGATTCCACCAAACCGGAATCACCCAAGCCAACCATCAGCGGGTCGGTGGATGTTTACTACCGTTTTAATTTCGCGGATAGTAAAACCTCCCAGAATAACCCAACCGCATTTACAAATTCCCAGAATTCTTTTGAGTTGGGAATGGCGAGCATCCGGGCCGACCATTCCTTTGGCAAAGCCAGCGCAACGGTAGACCTGGGTTTTGGGAGACGGGCCCAGGAATTTTCTTACACAGATGGCAATTCCAATGGGTTCCTTTCCCTGGCCAATGTGAAACAGGCTTACCTCAGTTATGCTTTTTCCGACAAATTCAAACTTACCATGGGAAAATGGGCAACGCATATCGGGTACGAACTGGTGGATGCATATCTGAACCGCAATTACTCCATGAGTTATATGTTCTCCTACGGCCCTTTTTCAAATACCGGTTTAAAAGCGGACATTTCCCTGGGCGGAAAGACTGCCCTCATGGTGGGAATTTCCAATCCGTCCGACTATGCAAGCACCAGCAGTTCCAGAAAATGGGCGATTGGGCAATTGAGTACGGCGACTGCAGACAGCAAATGGAAGTTCTATCTCAATTACCAGGGTGGTAAATACGATTTCGGTTCCAACCTGAATCAATTCGACCTGGTCGTAACAGGAACCATCACCGACAAATTCAGTGTCGGATATAATGGAACCATTCAGCTGCGCAAACCTGAGGGTAGTTCCGCAAAAAACTGGTGGGGATCCGCAATATATCTGAATGCCGATCCCTCCTCCTTTTTCGGACTCACTTTGCGCGCGGAATATTTTCAGGATAAGGACGGGATCATCACGGCAGCAGGCGGAAACTTCTTTGAAACCACTTTATCCGGAAACATTCACGAAGGCAAACTCACCATTATTCCGGAACTCCGTTTAGATAATTCTTCCCACGATGCGTTTGAAAAAAAGAACGGGGATTTGACGGGAAGTACGTTTAGTGCGATACTGGCGGCGACGTATTCGTTTTAGGGTTGACAGTTGACGGATGACGGTTGACGGACTGCAGGTTTTTCAGCATGACTATATTTGATCGCGCTGATCCATAGAAAGTCCGTCAACCGTCATCCGTCAACCGTCAACTACTCTCAACCAATTCTCTCCTTCGCCCACTTCAACGCAATCTCCAGTTGCTCTTCCGGAGAAAGATTCGTATTGTCCAGCACGATGGCATCGGCTGCCTTTCGGAGCGGACTGTTTTCCCGGTGCGAGTCGATATAGTCGCGCATTTCGAGGTTGCTTTTTACTTCTTCGAGACTGATATTCGGGTTCTTATCATATAGTTCCCGGAACCTTCTTTCTACCCGGACGGTATTGTCGGCCGTCATAAATATTTTCAGTTCCGCCTTCGGAAAAACAACCGTTCCGATGTCTCTTCCATCCATAACTATCGCCTTTTTCTTCCCAAGCGCCTGTTGCTGGCGGACGGCAAAAGTCCGTACTTCCTTTATTGCCGCCACTTCACTTACTTTTTCAGCAACCACCAGGTCCCGGATCAGATAGTCCACATTCTCCTCGTTCAGTATAATTTCACTGGATCCGGATGTTTCATGAAAAATAAATTCGAGTGTTATTTCCTGCAAAGCTTTTGTAACCGCCCCCGGCTGCGTCCAGTCAACATGATTCCTGAGAAAATATAGCGTAATAGCCCGGTACATGGCTCCGCTGTCGATGTATGTATACTTCAGTTCTCCGGCCAGCTGCTTAGCCAGGGTGCTCTTTCCGCAACTCGACCAACCGTCGATGGTTATGATGATTCTTTTTCCGGCCATACATTATTATTCACCTGCAAATAAAAGAATTGCCACGAAACAGGAAAATTTTCCGTGCTCCGTGGCAATGTATTATTAATTATGCGCTTCTTATACTTCGGAAGCTTCTTTCTCTTTTTCTTTCAGGGTGAATCTGATCTTTCCCAGATCTTTATCCAGGTCGGCGATCATAATATCTCCATTCTTGATGCTCATATTCAGGATCTCCTCAGCCAGCGGATCTTCCAGGTATTTCTGGATGGCCCGGTGAAGCGGCCTTGCTCCAAACTGCTGATCATATCCCTTATCTGCCAGGAAGCTTTTTGCATCTGCCGTAAGTTCCAGGCTAAATCCCAGCTGCACCAGTCTTTTCATCACGCCCTTCATCAGGATATCGATGATGTTGAAAATATTTTCCCTGTTCAGCGAATTGAAGATGACGATATCATCCACGCGGTTCAGGAACTCCGGACTGAAAGTGCGCTTTAATGCTTTTTCAATCACTGCTTTATTATTTTCATCAACATTAGCCGTTCTGGCCGATGTGGCAAATCCGACGCCGTCGCCAAAATCCTTTAACTGCCGGGCCCCGATATTGGATGTCATGATGATCAGTGTATTCTTAAAATCCACTTTTCTTCCCAGTCCGTCAGTCAGTTGGCCGTCGTCCAGAACCTGCAACAATATATTGTAAATATCCGGATGTGCTTTTTCAATTTCATCCAGCAGGATCACGGAATAAGGTTTCCTCCTCACTTTTTCCGTAAGCTGACCGCCTTCTTCATATCCCACATATCCCGGAGGAGCGCCGATTAACCGGCTAACGGTAAATTTCTCCATGTATTCGCTCATATCGATCCGGACCAGGGAATCTTCCGAGTCGAACATATAACGGGCCAGTGCGCGGGCAAGTTCTGTTTTACCGACGCCGGTAGGACCGAGGAAGATAAAGGTGCCGATGGGCTTCTTGGGGTCTTTTAAACCGACCCGGTTGCGCTGGATGGCTTTCACCACTTTCTGGATGGCTTCTGTTTGTCCAACGACCATATCTGCCATATCGACCGACATATTCTTCAGTTTTTCGCTTTCCGCCTGCACCATTCTCTTTACCGGAATGCCGGTCATCATGCTTACCACTTCAGCGATATTCTCTTCGTCGATCGGATACCGTTTGTGTTTGCTTTCCTCTTCCCATTCCGCCTTCGCCTTTTCCAGCTCTTCCTGTAAACGCTTTTCAGCGTCGCGCAGCGAAGCAGCTTCTTCAAACTTCTGGCTCTTGACTACCTTATTCTTCTCATTTTTAACATCTTCGATTTTCTTTTCCAGTTCCACGATATTCTGTGGCACGTTGATATTTTTCAGATGCACCCTCGCGCCCACTTCATCCAGCACATCAATGGCTTTGTCGGGCAGCAGCCGGTCGGTCATATACCGGTCACTCAGCTTAACACAGGCTTCTATCGCCTCTTCCGAATAGATCACATTGTGATAATCCTCGTATTTGGATTTAATATTAACCAGGATCTGAATGGTTTCATCCACGCTCGGCGGATCAATCATCACTTTCTGGAAACGACGGTCAAGAGCGCCGTCTTTTTCTATGTACATCCTGTATTCGTCCAGCGTGGATGCGCCGATGCACTGCAGTTCTCCCCGTGCAAGCGCCGGTTTGAAGATATTGGAAGCATCCAGCGAACCGGAAGCGCCGCCTGCGCCTACGATGGTATGTATTTCATCGATGAATAAAATGACATCGCGGTTTTTCTCCAGCTCATTCATGATTGCTTTCATGCGTTCTTCGAACTGTCCGCGGTATTTGGTACCGGCAACCAGCGCTGCAAGATCCAGCGAGATCACCCGCTTGTCAAACAATACGCGGGACACTTTCCGTTGTACAATACGCAGCGCCAGTCCTTCCACGATGGCGGTTTTACCCACGCCGGGCTCTCCGATCAGGATCGGATTGTTCTTTTTCCGCCGCGATAAGATCTGGGATACCCTTTCAATTTCTTCTTCCCTGCCCACAATGGGATCCAGCGAATTCATTTCCGCAAGACGGGTAATATCCCTTCCGAAATTATCGAGCACCGGCGTTTTGCTCTTGGCATTTCCCGCCGGCCTGGCTTTCTGCTGGGCATATTTTTTTTCATCATCAAAATCATCATCATTCTCTTCAGCGTACTCGCTGCGGGTATCATTACTTTTAACAACACCCAGTTCATTTCTGAATAAATCGTAATCCACGTCGAATTGATTTAAGATTTGAGTTGCGATGTTTTCTTTGTTTTTGAGAATAGAGAGCATGAGATGCTCTGTTTCCACTGTCGGGCTCTTTAATGCTTTCGCCTCAAGAACGGTAACCCTGATCACTTTTTCCGCCTGCTTGGTCAGCGGCAGACTGTTGATATTGGCAATATTCTTACCGGTCTTGTCCTTAACGGCAAGCTCAACTTCCTTGCGAAGTTCATACAGATCAACATTGAAGCTTTTCAGGATACGGACGGCCGTATTATCGCCTTCCCTGATCAGTCCCAGAAGCAAATGTTCTGTACCGATAAAGTCGTTTCCCAACCTTAAGGCTTCCTCCCTGCTGAACGAAATAATCTCTTTAACCTGGGCCGAAAAATTATTATCCATTTTTAACTGATTGTGCTTAATACAATAATAACGAATATTTTTGATTCCTGTTTTCCGTGGTTTATCAACGGATGTTAACATTACTTACTATGAATGTCAAAATTAGTACCAACGCAAAATTCCATGCCATTAGCTTCCGGGAAAGCGAACTTGCTGCTAATATGACAGAAGACCTCCGCAATTTCCTGCTTCCCTTTCTGCATAATGCGGTTAAAAACCTTATCCTTATCATGAAAGACATTCAAAAGATCGATTCTGCTGCTGCTATGGAATTGCTTCAGATCCGGAACAGCTTTTACGAAAACCGTGCCTCCCTGGTGCTCTGCGAACTGCAGGCGCCTGTAAAAAAAATATTTGACCTCGATGAACGATACGAGGGCCTTCAAATCACGCCCACACGCAGCGAAGCGGCCGACATGGTTTATCTGGAAGAAATCGAAAGAGAAATGACAGAATAAAGAAGGTTCCTGATTTCTTATACAGTTCAGGGTATCATTTGTTCATTCGACAGGTTCCGGATATAAGGGAAACGACCGAATCCCGTTCCTATTACTTTTTGTATTATTTTTCCTGTCTGGCAGCTTACCCGGGCGGGCATCTGCTGATTATATCTTAAATCCTATTTGTGCTGGCGGTAACTATTCTTGGCAATAATTCAGCTATTCCGGCTTTCGACCGGCACCCTACGGCCCAGGTCATCACCCTGGACGACCAGCTCTTTCTGGTAGATTGCGGGGAAGGAACCCAAATGCAGATGAGCAAGTACAAGATCCGCAGAAGCCGGATCAACCATATTTTTATTTCCCACCTGCACGGGGACCACTATTTTGGTTTAATCGGGCTTATCACGAGTATGGGATTGCTGGGGCGCCAGCAGGACCTGAATCTGTATGCGCCTGCCCCCCTGAAGGAAATCTTCGACATGCAACTGAAAGTGGCCGATACGCAGCTTCCGTTTAACCTGATCTTTCACCCCATTCAGCAGGAAGGCCTGCTATTGCGGAACAACCGGTTTGAAGTCAGCTGTTTCCGGGTTTTCCACCGGATCGAATGCTGGGGTTTTATTTTCCGGCAGGTAAAGCCGCCGCGAAAACTCAATCCTGAAAAAGCGAGGGAATATGAAATACCGGCCTCCTTTTTCGATCGTTTAAAATGGGGAGAAGATTACCAGACCCGTACGGGAACGGTCATTGAAAATGGGCTGGTGACAGATCAGGCCCCCCGGCCAAAATCCTATGCCTATTCGGCAGATACAGCGTATAATCCGCTCGTAGCCGAAAAAGTCAGCGGGGTGGATCTTTTATACCATGAAGCCACTTATCTGCAGGACCTGGAGGAAAGGGCGGCCAAAAGATTTCACTGCACGAGCACCCAGGCGGCAAATATAGCCCGGGAGGCTGTTGTGAATAAGCTGCTGATCGGACATTTCAGCTCCAAATACGAAAAGCTGGACGAATTTGAAAGGGAAGCCCGGATGGTTTTCCCGAATACTGAGGTGGCGGTGGAGGGGGTTACGTACCGAGTGTAGGAGAATCTTTTTGGGGTTGACGGTTGACGGTTGACGGTTGACGGACTTTATGTGGATTACTAAAATTGAAATTTGTCACGTTGCTACTCCAGAAGTCAACCGTCAACCCTGAACGCTCAACCGTCATCCCTCAACCGTCAACCGTCAACCCCTAATAATCTCTCTTCAGCAACCCCAAAGCCAGCTCCCGCAGCGGTTCCTTTCTCTCCGAAGCCACCTGCACAGCTTCGAGATGGACCAGGGCCTGATCGAGGTATCGCTGTTGGGCGGCTTCTGCCGCAAGGTCTGCACCGCAGGTTTTGAAAAGAAGAAGCATTTTCTGCACTTTGTCGGGGCCCGGCTCCTCCAGCAGCTGCAGCATATCCTTCCGCTGTATTGCATTGGCCGATTCGAGTGCCTGCATCAGCAGAAATGTTTTTTTATTCTGCATAATATCTCCCCCCGTTTGTTTACCGAAGGTTGCGGGATCCCCGAAAGCATCGAGCCAGTCATCCTGGACCTGAAAAGCAAGACCCAGATTTTTTCCGAATTCATACAGATGTTGCTGATCCCCGGTTCCGGCGCCGGCTATAATGGATCCCATCTGCAGACTGGCTGCCAGCAATACCGCTGTTTTTAATTCGATCATGCGGAGGTAGTCCCCCAGCGTTACCACGGTTGATTTTTCAAAATCCATGTCCAGCTGCTGACCCTCACATACCTGATACCCGGTGGTATTGAGCAGCCTGACCAGCATTTCTACGCGGCCGGGATCAGTACCGATGAAATATTCATAAGCTTTCAGAATCATCACGTCACCTGCCAGGAGGGCGGAGGATTCATTGAACCGGGCATGTACCGTCGGCTTCCCACGCCGCAACGGGGCATGATCCATGATGTCGTCGTGAATGAGCGTAAAATTATGAAAGAGCTCAATGCCGGCAGCGATCTTCCAGGCATCCGGATGAATGTCCGTAAATAATTCATTGCCCATCAAACAAAGCGCCGGCCTGATTCTTTTACCACCTACTTCCAGCATATAGGAAGCCGCTCCGTATAATCCGGAAGGCTCCCGGGGAAAATGTTTTGCATTAAAATACCTGGAAAAAGCTGCTGATATTTCGGGGAATCTTTTCATATTACCGGATCAGTAAATTCAGGACTTGTGGGGAGCTGACGGAGACAGGACCCATTCATAATCCAGCTGGCGCTTGGCCAGATTTGCAGAAACTACTTTTATTCTGACCTTATCGCCCATCCGGAAACTTCTTCCGCTACGACGGCCCACTAACGCATAGTCTCCTTCGATCAACCGGAAATCATCGTATTCCATCAGGCTGTTCAGACTAACCAGTCCTTCGCATTTATGCGCTACCGTTTCCACCCAGAATCCGAATCCGGCCACGCCACTGATGACACCGTCAAATTCATCCCCCACGAATTCTTTCATAAACTCCACCTGTTTGTATTTATTGGCTGACCGCTCGCTATCCATCGCCGCCCTTTCCCTTTCACTGCAGTATTTACATTGTTCCTCCAGTTTTTTGTGGATCTGAATATTTTCATCCAGCACGTCCTGCAGGATGCGGTGCGCCAGTACATCGGGATACCGGCGGATCGGCGAAGTAAAATGACAGTAGTTTGAAAATCCGAGGCCGTAATGACCGATATTCTCCGTTGTGTAAGTTGCTTTGGCCATAGTGCGGATGCCCAGTTGTTCCAGCACATGCTGTTCCGGTTTACCCTGAACATCCTGCAGCATGAGATTAAAAGAAGCTGCTATACCCTCCGGTGTTTTGGTATCAAAATGATGACCGTATTTTTTAGCAAACAAAACGAAGGGAGCCAGCTTTTCCTTATCCGGCGTGTCGTGCACCCGGTAAGGGAAAGGAACCGGTTTCTTTTTGATTTTTATTTTCGAAACGTGGGTGGCGACGGTCCGGTTTGCCAGCAGCATGAATTCCTCGATCAGCTGATGAGATTCCTTACTTTCCTTTATGCTGATGCCAACCGGCTTCCCTTTTTCATCCAGTTTAAACCGCACTTCCACAGAGGAAAAATTGATCGCTCCTTTTTTAATCCGTTGTTTGCGGAAACGCTGGGCAAGGTCGTGCAGGATTAAAATCTCCTCTCCGTATTTGCCTTTTTTCTGTTCGATGACCTGCTGAACATCTTCATAGGCAAACCGCTGATCCGAATGAATCACTGTTCTTCCCAGCCAGTAATCTTTCACTTCCCCTTTCGAACTGATGGTAAATACAGCCGAAAAGCACAGCTTGTCCTCATCCGGCCGCAGGGAACACAGCTCGTTGGAGATCCGTTCCGGCAACATGGGATTCACTCGGTCCGGCAGATAAACCGAAGTGGCCCGCTGATATGCCTCCTCATCCAGCAGGGAACCGGTTTGCACATAATAGCTCACATCTGCGATGTGCACCCCAATTTCATACAGATCATTTTTCAGATTGCGGAAAGAAATGGCATCGTCAAAATCTTTCGCGTCGGCCGGATCAATGGTGAATGTGAGCGTTTTCCTGAAATCCTTTCTTCTGGCTATTTCTTCCGGAGGAATAGTATCGGATAGTTTGCCGGAAGCCAGCATCACATCCTCCGGAAAGACTACCGGGAATCCGTTTTCCACCAATATCTCTTTCATGACCCGGTCATTCTCGTCCGATTCATCCAATACCTGGATCACTTCCCCCTGGGGTTTCTTATTTTTCGTCCATTCGGTTATGCGCAGGATCACGCGGTCTTTGTTCACGGCGCCATTGAGTTTTGTACGGGAAACATATACATCGGGCATTGGTCTCGCTGTTTCCGCAATAAAAAATGCAAAGCCATCTCCCATTTCGATATGACCGGGAAAATCGGTTTGTTTTCTTTCCAGCACGGCTTCCACTTCACCCTGCACCCGTCCGCTGCCGGCCTGTCCCCGGGTAATCTTCACCAGCACGGTGTCGCCGTGCATGGCGGTATTGAAATCATTCGGGCGCACAAGCACGTCCTGCCCGAAGGTTTTCGATATCACAAAACCCATTCCGGAACGGGTTACTTCCAGTGTACCCCGGTACAGGGAATCGGAAGATTTTTTCTTTTTTTTATCGGGATGCTTATGACCCATAGTTAATTGACTTGAACAGGAAATTCCTGAATGAATGTAGTGATTGAGCTGACGAACTCTTTTTCCTCCCGGAATAAAAACACCGGTTGTATCGGTATCACGAACAGGGGGATTTCCTGCAGCCGGGCGGAAAATTTGACCAGTCGCACGGCATCTTTCTCCGTCGTCAGCATGATCTTATGCTCAGCATTGATCTGCTGAAATTTTTTAAGTATATATTTCAGGTCGTCGATCGTAAAAATATGATGGTCGCTGTAAGCCAGTTCGTCATATTCCCTGAAATTTTCTTCGAGATGTTTTTTGAGGGGAACCGGATTCGCAATACCGGTCACCAGCAACACCACGGTTTCCTTTTGCGTAACATATTTTTCCTTTGTGATGATCTGATAAGGATCCCCGTAGCGGATCGCTGAAAAAAAGATCTGCTGCCGTTCCAAAGGTTTGATCTCTTTGATCAGCCGGTGTTTTTCGGCCAGGGAAAGATCCGGTGAGCACTTGGTAACTACGATGATGTCTGCCCGCAGATAGCTTTTTTTCTGATCCCGGAGATCACCTGTTGGCAGGAACCAGTCACGCGTAAATAAATTATTCACATCCGTAAGCAGGATATTGTATCCGGCTTTTACGTAGCGGTGCTGAAATGCGTCATCGAGAAGAACGACTTCCGTATCGGGCTTGTCGTGCAGCAACTGGGGAATAGCCACTATTCTTTCTTCTCCCACAGCAACCGTAACATCCGGAAATTTGATGTAGAACTGCATGGGTTCGTCGCCGATCTCCAGGGCATTGGTTATGCCGGTGGCAAGGGCATAGCCCCGGGTTTTCCGTTTGTAGCCCCTGCTCAGGACGGCCACTTTAAACTGATCCCGCAGTTTTTCAATAAGAAATTCTACCATCGGGGATTTTCCGGTTCCGCCCACAGAAAGATTTCCGATGCAGATAACCGGCAGGTTAAAAGAGGCAGACTGAATGATTTTGAAATCGAAGAGCCAGTTCCGGATATAGATAATCAATCCATAGATCAGGGAAAAAGGGAGCAGCAGGATTCTGACAGGTTTTAATAAGGGATAGTTCAGATTGATCATAACGGCCTGCAAAGATAAATCATTCCCCGGGATGGCCGGGTGCAATCATCAGCCGTTCCCTGACCTGTTTACGGATGCGGTTTGCTTCCTGAAGAACTGTTGCCCGGGATCTGTTTTTCAGGAAGGGAACAGAGCAGAGCGCGGGAATGGCTGTCCAGGAAACGATTTCTCCTGCATAATCCATGAACTGGTCATTAAATATCCAGCCGGCAACGGGGACCTGCCGGAAGCTGCAGGTTTGCGCTGTGAGCAGGGAGTGATTGATGCTGCCCAGGTAGTTGCGGCTGACCAGGATCAGTTTTGCATTCAGTTTTTCTACCAGGTCAAGGACCATCTCCCGGTCATTCAGGGGTACCAGCAAACCGCCTGCACCTTCTATTATTAGCAGGCGCTCCGGGTTCAGGGTTCTGAATACTTCGCAGATCTTTCCGGTATCTATCCGGATATTTTCCTCACGGGCAGCAATATGCGGAGAAGCCGGCATTTTCAACCGGTAAACTTCGGGATGAACCACTGTCTGGCTGTTGCTGATCAGGGATTGAACGGTTTCCCTGTCGGTACCCTCATCATAACCTGCCTGGACCGGTTTCCAGTAATCGGCCTGGAGCGCCTCGGCCAGGAGGGCTGAAATAAAAGTCTTGCCGATACCGGTTCCAATGCCACTAATAAAAAACGGCTGCATCAGGTTTTATTGATGAAGATGGAAAAAAAAGTCGTTCCGTAATTTCTCTCTGTTGCAAACAGGGGATAATTCGTGTAATGGTTCCGGGGGGTATGTTCCAGCACAAACCAGCCGTTTTTTTTGAGGAACTTTCCCTGCACAATCAGCGACGGAAGGAGGTCGATGTTTTGCAGTGCATAGGGCGGACCGGCGAAAATAAAATCATATTTGCCGGGTTGGCTTTCTAAAAACCGGAATACATCGGACCGGAAAGTTTTCAGGTTGGGTATGCCCAGATCATCAGCGTTTTTCCTGATAAACCTCTCCATATCAAAGTTTTTTTCCACTACAGTGAGATCGGCCGCTCCCCGGGAAGCCAGTTCAAAACTGATACAACCGGTTCCTCCGAATAAATCCAGTGTTTTGATGCCTTCAATCTTTCTGGCGGCCTCCAGTATATTAAACAATCCTTCCTTCGCGATATCTGTCGTGGGACGGGTCAGCGGCATTTTTGCCGGTGGGCTGATCCTTCTGCCCCCAAATTCGCCACCGATTATACGCATATCGCCATTTTCAATAAAGAGGAAAAAAAATGGTTGGGAAATTGCAGCATTTCATCTGTGGTCAGGATACTGTCCTCCATACTGTCGAAGCGGATATGCAGGAAATACTGATCCAGGGCCTCATACAGTGCGGATCTTTTTTCAATCATTCCCGACAGTTCCAGGATTACTTCTTCGCGGTTAATATGGAGCTGGTGGCAGCAGTTCAGCAGACTGAACAAAACATCCCTGGAATCCTGGTAGGGGAAATGCTGAACCAGCTGCAGTTGTCCGCGCTTAAAGATCAGGACCTGCATCTGGTCGGGATAGAAATATGTTTTCAGGAAAAAGGGTTCTTCTTTGGCCGTAAACATTTTATAACATTTCAGCTGCAGGCTGTAAAAATGCCAGAAACGCGCATTCGGAAATTTTTCCTGCATCAGGTAATGAAGCTCGCGGGGCACACGGTAAACATTATGGAATTCAAACCAGGGGATCTTTTCATCCAGTACCAGATCCGTGCTCAGGTCTCCGTAAATCAGGCCGGTAACGGGCCTTGCGCAATCGTCGGAAAAATATTTTTCAGGAACCAGGTTGCTCTCCGGGAAATTATAAATCAGAAAGATTTCATTAGCCGGAAATTGCGAGAGAATCGGTTCCTGGTCAATGAGATCCCGCACCACTTCATCGGCCGGACCTGCTTTTTGCGGATTCCATTGAAAGGACCTGATCAGGGCCGGCCGCATGCCTCTCACATTCAGCAAAACATAGGTAAGCGAAGAGGGGCCAACCTCAATGAGGATGCGGCTCTGTACCGGATCCTCCGCCGCGGGATCCGCATTGTGAATATCGAAATCGGGTCTGATTGCCATAAAGCGTGCGCAATAATACTACAATTCTGCGAGTGAATTACCAGCGGCCATGGCGTGTGATCTGTAGAGGCCGCCAGAACCTATTGCCATTCCCTGATCAATTCGTTCGCCGTGGTTTTTACCCGGGCATCATCATAAATCATATTAGGCAGGCCAAGCAGGGTATGCAGGAGTTCCATGGCTTTTTTGTCGTTGTTATTCCGGTGGTAGGCCCGGGCCAGTTCCAGATAGTTCAGCAGAAATGCAGGGTCCAGGGTCCTGCTCTTCTCAAAATAATAAATAGATTGTTTTAAACTGGCGGAGGGAAGACCGCCGTAAATAATTTTTGCAATGGATTTTTCAGCAACATTGAGATTACTGACTTCAAAATTCCATTTCCCCAATATATGATAGGGTTTGAAATTGGAAGGGTCCAGGCGGATGGATATTTCCGCATATTTTTTAATACCCCGTGCCAGTTCAATTCTTTCCCTGGTTCCCGCAATCAGGGAAAGACGACCGAGGGCAAGCGCCATGACAAAATTGGCGTCCGAAGAGGACGAGTCCCGCCGGAGCGCCCTGGAAGCATAATTTCGGGCTGCAATAAAGTACTCCCTCATTTTTTCTTTTCCTGTCTGGCGGGCGCCGATCCGGCTCGAAAGTTCACTGCATTTACAGAGCGCGACCAGGTTATCCGGCTCGAGCCTTAATACCTCAGCGTATCGCAGGAAAGCTTCATTTTCATGAAAAGCGGATTCCTGTTGCCGGGCATCCTGTATTAAACCGTTGACGTTCTGTGAAAACGAGGAGAAAGGAAAGATCAGTAACAGTAAAAAGGAAAGCGTTCGAACCATACATTAATCCTTAAACATCCGGTGCATCGTTACTCCTGCCTTTCCGATAAAACTTTCGATGGGCGCCTGAAGTTTATAAATGCTGATGCTGATTTCTTTTACAACCGGATATTGATTTTTAATCTTTAAGATAATATCCTGACAGATCTTCTCCAAAAGAAAAACGGGATTTTGAATGTTTTGTTTCACGATCGCGTACAAATTAACATAGCTGATGGTATTCTCCGTGCTTTCATAGGCTGTCTGCTGCTCGGGAAAGGAGACGCTGAGATTCACTTCAAAAGTATTCCTGACTTTCCGTTCTTCTTCGTAAAGGCCATGCTGTGCATGAAAGATTAAATTCTGGAGTTCGATGGTGAGCAAGCTGTGGTGGTTGATGGTTGATGGTGGATGGTTGACGGTTGACAGTAGGATATTGGTTATTTTCTAATTATTTTTTGGTTTCATGGAGAGCCATCTTTCTGCGTCCAGGGCTGCCATACATCCGCTGCCGGCTGCGGTTACTGCCTGCCGGTAGATCCGGTCCTGCACATCGCCCGCAGCAAAGATGCCTTCGATATTGGTGCGCGTACTGCCCGGAACAGTTTGGATATAACCTGTCTCATCCATATTCAGCCATTCTTTAAATATAGCGGAATTCGGTTCATGTCCGATGGCGACAAAAAATCCCTGTACCGGAATCGTTTGTTCTGTTCCGTTTTTATTATCCTTTACCCGGATACCATGCACCTTTGTTTCTCCCAGCACTTCTGCAATTTCTGAATTCCAGTATAATTTTATATTCGGAGTTTCCCTGACCCGCTGTTGCATTACCTGGGAAGCCCGCATCTGGTCGCGGCGGATAAACATGTGCACCTTCGGTGAAAGTTTGGAAAGATATAAAGCTTCTTCCGCTGCCGTGTCGCCGGCCCCTACAATTGCCAGTTCCTTTCCCTTAAAGAAGAAACCATCGCATACCGCGCAGGCGCTCACGCCGTATCCGTTCAGCCTTTGTTCACTTTCCAGCCCCAGCCATTTTGCTGAGGCGCCGGTAGCAATGATCACCGCATCCGCTTCAATGAGTCTTTCTTCATCTATCCAAACCTTAAATGGTTGTTGGGAGAAATCCACTTTGGTCGCGAGACCGAAACGGATATCCGCTCCCATCCGAATGGCCTGTTTTTCAAAATCCACCATCATTTCAGGCCCCTGCACGCCGTCCGGGTAGCCCGGGTAGTTTTCCACTTCCGTGGTAATGGTAAGCTGTCCGCCTGGCTGAATACCCTGGTAGAGTACAGGTTTCAGGTTGGCGCGGGCAGTATAGATGGCGGCCGAATAGCCCGCCGGTCCTGATCCGATAATTAAACAATGAACCCTTTCTGTTGATTTATTTTCCATATTAATGAAACATTCTCCTTTATTTAATTATTTAATATTTAAGGTTGACAAAAGTAGGAGTTATTGGGGATTTGGAAGGTCGCGCGGCTGACGGTTGACGGATGACGGTTAACTATTTCGGAATCACCAGCTCACTGTACTCCGCCGCATAACCGCCAAAATATCCCAGCGCATTGTTGGAAATATTGGAAAGCACATGCACCGGCGAGGAAAAGGGATTACCGATGCTTTGATAATTGTATTCCATTGTGCGCCAGAAATCATAGGTCGCTTTATCAATATTGGCCAGTTTGACCTGAATGGTATCTCCCCGCATAAAAAAGGAATAATCGTCAAAGTTGATGGACAGGTTCCGGTTCACTCCCTTATCCACATTGACCACATACACGGTTCCGTCGGTGATCTGATCATCGAAAACGGATTGCAGGCCCGGATAAAAGGGACCGTAATTCACGCTGGTATAATAGCGGGTATAGTCTCCGAAGCCCGGTGGATCAATAATGCGTGCCTTCACCACCACCTTATTGGAATCATCATTTTTTGGAGCTGCTGTCCACCAAAGACTGTCGACTTTTTTCCTGATCAGCGGAATATGTGCCGTTGCAGTATAGGTTTGGCCGGCATATTTTATTTCCAGCTGGTAATCGTGATTGAGTTCACCCAGGAAATGCGGATCCGGATCATTCCGGTTGAAAGAGTAATAATAGATCATCAGGTTGCTGCTGTCATTCTTTAAGCTGTCTTCCCGGAGCCGGGCGCTGATGTCGCCATTCGACATGGTCACTTCGGCATCATGAACAAAAGAAGAAGCCAGTGTTGCCGGATCGATCTGATTAAAATAAGCGAGGCTCCTGGACAGGAAAACCACGGGATAATTTCCGTTCTCAATGCTGGCGTCGACCACCAGGTCTGTAGTGGATGGTTTCAGTTTAATGGAAATGTCTTTTTCGCAGGAAGTAAGGACCAGCAGGATGCAGAGGATAAAGATTAAATACCTGAACATATATTCAAAGGTAAACCGAATGAAAATAAAAAACTCCCGGGTTACCGGGAGCCTGTATTATAATGCAAATAAGGATTAACCGAGATAGGCTTTCAGTGCACTGCTGTAACGTGCTTTCTGAAGGCGTTTAATGGCTCTTTCTTTGATCTGACGGATTCTTTCCTTGGTAAGATCGTATTTCTGGCCGATCTGCTCGATGGTTACGCCATTTTCACCGTCCAGGCCGAAATAGGCATTTACAATCTCTGCCTCCCGGGGGCTCAGTGATTTCAGTACCCGGCGGATCTCTGCCCGCAGGGAATCCTTCATCACGTCATCATCCGTGTCGTCTCCGCCTTCCAGCAGGTCGCCCATGGC
>Ga0157370_10004444_pt1 | contig 16068 bp, 16 predicted proteins | sample C35metaG_FD_113463 | JGI IMG/M metagenome (GOLD analysis project Ga0157370, IMG submission 113463) | Corn rhizosphere microbial communities from Kellogg Biological Station, Michigan, USA - C3-5 metaG | ecosystem: Host-associated > Plants > Roots > Rhizosphere > Soil | place: USA: Michigan...
CTTACGCCGGGTTGCTGTCGCAAGTTATTGGATCTAAATAAGTTGATATGTAAATTTAAGAAACTACTTGGGTTTACGAATCTAAGGTGATTGCGAAACACTGTGGGCGCAATGTTGATCGGCGCGGATGTCCACCGGATTCAAGAATACAGATCAGAGTGCAATAAGCTGCAAACGCGCGAGAATATCAACCTGTCGGCGAATCACTGGGACAGGAAGTCGCGCCTGGCGGGCGTATAGCGAACGAGAGGGGCAGGGCAGAAATAATTACGGCCGGGATTGCTCCCGGCCGTAATTGCTTCATTGCCATGTGCGGCTTCCAGGAAAACTTAGGCCTTCGCGGTGATTGCCTTGAGGCGGGCATTGAGCCGGCTCTTGTAGCGAGAAACGGTGTTCTTGTGGAGGACACCCTTCTGAACGCTCTTGTCGAGAGCGGAGACGGTTTCGCGGAACTGGGTCTGGGCGGCCTTGGCATCGCCCTGAGCAATGGCCTCGCGGAGAGCGCGGAGGCTGGTACGCACGCGAGTACGATTGGTGCGGTTGACCGCGGTGCGGGTCTCGGTCTGGCGGGCGCGCTTCAGCGACGATACATGGTTTGCCATTGTGCTTCCTTCAATCTAAAGCCCTGATTTGTCAGGGAAAAATGGTGTGGGCGTGCTGCGTGCCCGGATGCGGGTCAGAATGCAGACACATCACATCCCTCGCAAGATTCTAGTCTACGGGAAAGAGCGGGTTGGGTCAATGGAATGTGCGCTGTCGAGGCTGGAGGGCCCCAAGTCCCCGGCGGGAGTGGAGAGGCCAGCGATAAATCCTAAGAACGCAAGATTTTGTCTGCCCACTGAAGGAATTTGGGCGCAGAATGTAGGCGGAGGATTAAGCCATGGAGCGCTTTATTCAGCTCAATCTCCGCAGCGATAGCGAGAAGGCCGCGGCCAACAATTCTCCCAACCCCGAGTACAGAGAGCCAGAGTCTGCTGTAGTCGGGAGCAAGCGACTGAACAAGATGCTGAAGAAGGCGGCGCACAAGGCCTCGACGGAATATGGCCGGGGCAGCAAGGGCGGCATCTTCTCGAAATAGGGCCTGAACGTCAAGGCAGTCCACAAGCACGATGATGACGGAAAGGCGCACACGGGACGGCGCGGAAGTCGACGACCTTATTTTCAGACTGCCCGCCCGCCGCGCCCAACTTCCTCCGATGGTGCGCAGGCGGAGTGTACCCCGAATGCGCTACTTCAATCCCCACTGGAACCCAGGTTTGAACCGAAGTTGCAAGTTTGGCCTTCTTCCGTGGAACGCGCCGTCCGATGTCTTTGAAGCAATCGCGGGACTCACCAATCGTGAAGGTTGTGGTCGCATCTCAGGTCTGTCAGATGCCAATCAGAAATCTTCCCAGGTGGCGTCAATCCGGTGGGTGGAGTGATGCTAATTCACTCGCAACCCGGATATGTGTGCAGATAGCATAAGGACACTTCCTGGAGGTTCGCTTGCGTCCCGCGCGCCATCTTCCGCCGGTGTGGCTGATGGGCCTCGCCAATGCCACGCTTGGCTTTGCCGCCGGGATCATGAACTTCGTGATGCCGCAGCTGATGGCGAGCGTGCACATTCCTGAGCCGAAGATCGCGCTGATCACGGCGATTGCCGTTTCGCCAAATTTCTGGTTTGTGCTGTTCGGGCCGATTCTGGATGTGCGGTTCAGCAGGCGATGGTATGCAACTCTGACTGCTGCGTTGTCTGGGATTGCTGCGGCGACGGCGGTGTCGAGCTTACGGCATCTGATCGTGCTGCAGGTTGCGATGGTGCTTTGCAACGCAGCGGCAATGCTGTCGAGCGCTGCGCTGGGCGGCTGGCTTTCGAACATCGTGCCGGATGAAGACAAGAATCCGCTGAGCAAGTGGATGAATATCGGGCTGGTTTGCGGGACGGGCTTGATCGTCGGACTCGGCGGCGAGTTGGTACGGGGGCTGGGCATGGTGCCCGCAGCATTGCTGCTGGGCTTGCTTGTGTTCATTCCGACTGCGGCATTTCTATTGATCCCGGCACCAGGGCCGGACGGACGGCTGGCAGGGGAGAGCTTTGCTCAGTTCAACCGCGAGGTTCTGTTGCTGCTGAAGCGGCGCGAAGTGCTGATGGTGCTGCTGCTGTTTTTGACGCCGTGCAGCTCATTCGTCCTGCCAAACCTGATGGGGGGGCTGGGAGCCGACTTCCACGCTTCGGCGAGAGCTGTGAGCTTTTGGGGCGGAGTAGGTGCGTTTATTCCAGGGCTGCTGGGGTGCTTTGTTTTTCCGGTGATTGCGCGGCGAGTGAGGCTTCGGTTTTTCTATCTTGCGAATGGAATTCTTGGGTGCCTGTTCACGCTGAGCCTGGTGATGATGCCGCATACGACGGCGACGTACGCTGGTGCGCTGTTTGGTGAGTATCTGTTCCAGGCGGTGGCGTTTTCGATTCAGATCGGGATCGTATTTGAGGCGATCGGACCGAATAACCCACTGGCAGCGACTACCTTTTCATTTTTATCGGCGGCGACAAATGTGCCGGTGACCTATGTGACTGTGATCGATGGACGGGCTTACGCGAAGGCGGGGATTACGGGGACGCTGCTTGTGGATGCTCTTATCGGGATCGGGACGTGCCTGATTGCGGGGGCTGTGCTGGCGCGCGTTGATGGTGTGAAGCGACGCACGGAGGCCGGATTAGCTGGGATAAGCGAGACGTTGCAGGATGAGGTGAGTGAAATTTCCTCGTAAGTAAGGCCTGGAGGGATCGAGATGCGCGTTGGTTATACGGCCGTCCTGGTGATTATGCTTTCACATCCTGTGTTCGCGGCGAATTCCATCACGGTGGGCGAACTCAGGACCACGATCGCAAGGCGGATTGCTGCGAAGGTGAAGGACGAAGATCTGGCGCGACAGCTTTCGTCCTTTTCACTAAGGGAGCGGCTTACCGGGCAGAGCATGGACTCAATTCTCTCCACGGGGACATTGGGCACGAAGACGCGGGAAATGCTGCAGGTTCTGGCGGATTCATCGGCATTTCTGGATCCGCCGGCAAGTGAGATTCCGCAACAGGCTGCTCCGGATTCCGCTGCGCAGCAGAAAATGATGAATGCCGCGGTCAATTTCGTCGCGGTGACCCTGCGGCATCTGCCTGATTTCCTGGCGAGGCGGGAGACTCGCAGCTTTGACAATAGCCCGCTGGTTGTGACGCACAGCGGATGGGCGCCTTCCAATCCGGAATTGCATCTGGCAGGGCAGTTCGTGCAGGAGATCACCTACAGGAACGGACGAGAAGTGGCAATTCATTTTGTTTCGAATTCGGGTGCGGATGCGAAACAGGGCGCATCTTCTCCCGGGTTGACGTCGACTGGCGAGTTTGGGCCGGTGCTGGCAGTGATCTTGCGGGATGCGGCGAAAGGGACGGTATCGTGGAGCCACTGGGAGCGGGCACAGCAGGGGCTGGTGGGCGTCTTTAATTACAGCGTGCCGAAAGCGGCATCTCACTACGAAGTCAGCTTTTGCTGCGTGCGCGGGAGCGAGGATGCGCAGAGCTACTCGGGATCCGATGAGGGAACTTCCAATTCGTATCATGGCACACCGGCATACGAGGGGAAACTGTTCATCGATCCGACCACGGGATCGATTTTGCGAATTACGGTTGATCCGGAGTTGAGTGCAGACGGCCCGATTCCGCGCTCGGAGATTTCGGTGAGTTATGGGCCCGTGGAGATCGGGGGAACTCGTTATATCTGCCCGGTGCATAGTGTTGCCGTATCAGAGGCACGCACGCGGCTGGGAGGAGATATGGGCGAACGTACAATCCTGCGGATCAACCAGGTAGAGTTCACGAACTACCATCGATTCGGCTCGAGTTCAAGAATCCTGGACGTTGAGACGAAACCGCAATAGAGCTGGGTTTACGGTGCAGGCGGTAACTACACGAATTCAGGCCCTCCAACATACGTCGGGTTGACGAGACGTGGGGGTTAACCGGTTTGGAGGGCGTATCGAGGTGGTGACTTATCAGGGGAATGTTTATAGAGGGTGGGATTGACGGATTTCGGCCCCGGCGCTACTCTCTCCCCATACATAGCCACTTGGTTGCCTGCGCCAATACGAAGTTTGCTGAAGGGACTTATAGCCGAGTGCGCTTATGCCTGCCCTGGTCGGGTTTCCGGCAGAATCTTCTACCCATTTCACTCGTCCAAACATCCAATCAACAGCCGCACTCTGCCTTTTGGGCAGGGCTACAGGAGGAATTCTGAACGCTGATCTGGAGATCACGCCAAATCTTGAGCCCCTTTTTGGGACCCGCGATGAAAACCTCAGATTGATAGAGGATTCACTCGGAGTCAGAATCGATTTAAGGTCTGACGCCGTGCACGTGGAAGGGCCGGACGAAGCGGTCGCCAGGGTCCAGCGAATATTTCAGGACTTCGAGTCGCTGCGGCGCCAGGGGATTAATCTTCACAACGGCGAATTGAACGGGATGCTCCGGCTGGTGGTCGCGGATCCGGCGGTGACTCTGCGCTCGCTTGCAGATGCGGGCAAGGCACGGTCGAACGGGATCAAGCGGACGGTGCAGCCGCGTTCCCTGAACCAGCGGAAGTACATCGAGGCCATCGAGCAGAACGATATGGTGTTCGGCGTTGGGCCGGCGGGTACGGGGAAGACTTACCTGGCGGTGGCCATGGCAGTGGCGGCGATGAATGCGAAGAAGGTGAGCCGGATTGTTCTGGTGCGGCCGGCGGTAGAAGCCGGCGAACGGCTGGGCTTCTTGCCGGGCACGCTGCAGGAGAAGGTAGATCCGTATCTACGGCCGCTGTATGACGCGCTCTATGACCTGCTCGATCCGGAGAAGGTCGATAAGATGCTGGAGAAGAACATCATCGAAGTGGCCCCGCTGGCGTTTATGCGCGGGCGAACGCTGAACGATGCATTCATCATCATGGACGAGGCGCAGAACACGACTGTCGAGCAGATGAAGATGTTCCTGACGCGTATGGGGAACAACTCGAAGGCTGTGATTACGGGCGACATTACGCAGATCGATTTGCCGAATCCGCGGAAATCGGGACTGGTGGATGCGATTAATGTGCTGGATGGCGTGGAGGGGATTTCGTTCTGCCACTTCGCGGATGGGGACGTTGTTCGGCATGCGCTGGTGCAGAGGATTGTGCGGGCGTATGAGGCCGGCAAACCGCAGCAGCAGGAGTTGCCGCTGTCGATGGGAGAGGGAATGGAGTCTCCTTCGGCAGAACAGCAGCAAGGCGCGCAACAGGCGGCGCACCCAGGAAAGCCGCAGTAGCTAAACCGGAGTTGTTTGATCGGGTGAGGGTCCGCTCTGATGGAGCGGACCCTTTTCTGCTTGTGGGATATGGGCTCAGCACGGGGTGACACCACTGTTCGTAAAGCCACATTGCAGGATCTGAACTGGCGATTCCCCGTCGTGTGGAACCGGTCGACTTTCTCTCCTTGACAGCTTAGGAGAGAGACTTGTACAGTCCTAACTTGTTTAGGAGAGATGGGGCATGCCCGATCAGGCACAGCTTCTTCCGGGAACTCTCGACCTGCTCATCCTGCGGGCGGTCTCACTTGGGCCGTTGCACGGCTACGGCATCCTGCTACGCATTGCGCAGATCTCAGGACAGACCCTGATGGTTGAGCAGGGGGCACTCTATCCGGGACTGTTTCGACTGGTACGGCAAGGACTTCTGAAAACGAAATGGGGCGTTTCCGACGCAAACCGGCGGGCCAAGTTCTACGAGCTGACGACTGCGGGGAGGAAAAGGCTGCGTGACGAAACAGAAAGCTGGAATCGGCTGGCGGCGGCCATTGCCAGTGCACTTTCTGCGCAACCGGGTGAGCTATGAGACTTCTCGACGCAATGCTGGCCCGCTGGTCCGCACTTGTGCACCGTTCGGAAATGAAGGATGAACTCGCAGAAGAACTGCGGGGCCACCTTGAGCATCGGGCTGACGATCTTGAAGGCAGCGGGATTTCACGGGCGGAAGCAGAGCGGCAGGCGCGCGTTGAATTTGGCGGGTTCGAATACTACCGCGAAGAGTCGCACGCGGCGCAGGGCTGGCAGTGGGCGGAAGCCTTCATGCGGGATGTGCAGTTTGGATTGCGGATTCTGAAGAAGTCGCCGGCGTTCACAGCCGCGGCAGTGATCACTCTGGCGCTGGGGATTGGAGCAAATACCGCGCTGTTCGCAATCGTACGAGGAATTCTTTTACGTTCATTGCCGGTACGAGCTGCGAGCCGTCTGGTTGTGATCTGGGATAGCAATCCGGGGGCGGGATTGAGCCGTGTTGGACCAAGCGGGCAGGACTACCTCGATTGGAGAGAGCAGAAAGTCCATGCGTTCGAGGATCTCTTTCTCTTTGAGCACGGCACCGGTACCGTCACAGGCAACGGCGAGCCAGAACAGGTGCCGGGGCTGCGGGTTACGACCAACTTCGGAGATTTTTTCGGGATTGTCCCGGTGCTGGGAAGAACGTTCCTGCCGGAAGAAGAAAGCGCGCGACGCACGCTTGTGATTCTGGGTTACCGCTACTGGCAAAGAAAGTACCAGGGAAATCCGGCCGTTTGCGGGCGCAGCTTGATCCTCAATGGCGAGAACTACACCATTATTGGGGTGCTGCCCGCTTCATTCGATGAGCTTTTTCCGGCGGATGTCGTTGTTCCTTTTGACCGTGGATGGCTGCAGCTTGCCGATTCTGATCTCGGCGTGTTCGGCAGATTGCGGCCGCACGTGAGCGCTCGACAAGCGGCAGCCGAGATGAGTGAGACGATGGCGCGCATTGCGCGGCGGCGGCCCGAGCGCAAGCATTTCGGTGCAGTTCTGGTGCCACTGCAATCCGTGCGCATGGAGTACATTCGGCCGGCTCTGCTGGTACTGCAGTGCGCAGTGGCATTCATTCTGATTCTCGCCTGCGCGAACGTTGCGAATCTGATGCTGTCGCGCGGGATGAGCAGGCGCCAGGAAATTGCGGTGCGCATTTCGCTCGGAGCGACGCGAAAGCAAATTGTCAGACAATTCTTAGTGGAAAGTTCTCTGCTGTCGGTGCTCGGAGGAAGTTCAGGACTGCTGCTGGCATTGGGAGGCGTGCACCTGTGGGGTCGATACGGACCAAGCCAGATCCCTGTTCCAAATGCGGCCTTCGAAGTGACGCTGCCGGCGGTTCATCTCGGGCTGAGCGAGATTGTATTCACGGTGGTTGTATCGCTTGGGACAGGAATCCTGTTTGGGTTGATTCCAGCGCTCCGGCTGTTCAGCGGGAATGTGCAGGCTGGGCTGAAGAATGGAGGTCGCGGAACGATCGGCGAAGCGCGGGGACGAGGAACACGCACCATTCTGGTGGTTGTGGAGGGAGCGCTCGCTCTGATCCTGGTGGTTGGGGCTTCCCTGATGATCAAGAGCTTTTCGCGCCTGTTGTCTATCGATCCGGGATTTGAACCGAACAGGCTTCTGACCTTGCGGATCAAGCTATCAGCCGATGCCGCGGGTTCTCCGTATCGGGATATCTCGAAGAGAAGCGCGGCGTTTCATGATTTTCTGGAAAGGGTGCGCAGCATACCCGGGGTGCAGTCTGCTGGTTTGACTGAGCTTGTCCCGCTCAGCCAGGACGACATGGATCGAGGGCCGTTTGCCATCCAGGAGAAGCCGGGGTCCGACGTCACGCTCTATGCCGATTATCGCGACATCAGTCCTCGGTACTTTCAAACGATGCGGATACCTTTGCTGCAAGGCAGGGACTTTGCGGAGAGCGACGACCAAAAACGTCCTCAAGTGATCGTGATCGACCAGACATTGGCGCGAGAGTATTTTGGAAGCGAGAACCCGATAGGAAGACATGTTGTTATTCCGTTCGGCTCACGTGCAGCGAGGGAGGTTATCGGAGTTGTCGGGGCCGTACGCGATACTTCTCTCAGCGGGACGCCCGAGGCCACCATTTACTTTCCGTACATGCAGGGGCCGCGCCAAAGTATGAGCATGGTGGTGCGTACGGAGATGTCGGAGGCCACGGTTCTTCCTGAGATTCACAATGCGATCTTGTCGGTGGACAGTAACCAGCCGGTATTTGAAGTCAGGTCGATGCCGGAGATCATGGGGAATGTCACGTCAGCTCCGCGGATTGCCTTTATCCTGCTCGACATCCTGGCTCTAGTCGCATTGGTTCTCGCAGCTATCGGTATCTACGGCGTGACGTCGTATAACGTCGGCCAGCGGACACAAGAGGTCGGAGTGCGACTGACTTTTGGCGCTCCGCCGAATGCGATTCTGTACATGCTGGTGCGGCAGGCGACGATGCTTACTGTTCTAGGCGTGACGACCGGGTTGGCTTGTGCGTTGGTGATGACCCGGCTGATGTCCAGTCTTCTCTATGGCGTCAGCAGCACAGATCCCGCCATATTCGTGGGAGCTACGGCTCTGGTTACGATGGTGGCGACCATCGCGTGCTATCTTCCTGCGCGCCGTGCAGTGCGAGTCGACCCGCTGATGGCACTCCGGTCTGAGTGAAGGCGGCTCGTTCGCCATCCTCCGCAACAAAGAGGATTATGCATTTGGTCTGAGGATAGTGCGCGTGGAAAATGCGGCGGCGGCGACCGCGCTGAAGAATCCCATCGTTTCTTGAGGGCTTTATCCATTTTTGGTTTGCCAGGCGTGCTGCGCTCCCCTGTCCTGTATACTCGCGGGCAATGAAGCTGCGCGAGGCGCAGAGGAGCTTAGATGACGATTTCCCTTACTCGACGTGGTTTGTTGATTCGTTCTGCTGCTGTGATTGCCGGTGCGCAGGTTTCCGGTGTGAGCCGCCTTTTTGGCGCAGATGCGGAGTCGAAGCCCGGTGTGCAGATGTACATGGTGGCTGCGGACTACAAGAAGGATCCGGCGGGAACGTTGAAGCAGCTGGCGGCGATTGGCTACGGCTACGTCGAAGCTTTTGCGATGGCGATCACGAATATTCCCGAGTTCAAGAAGATGCTTGGTGATGCCCGGCTTGGATGCCCAGCGGGGCATTTTGCATTTGGCTTCATGCCAACGGAGAAGGTGCTGGATCAGGCTGGAGAGCTTGGAGTGAAGTACGTGATCAGTTCGGTTCTTCCTCCCGGGCCGCTAAAGGAAGGCGGTGTGGGTGGAATCATGCAGAAGATGAATCATCTGACTGCGGACGACTTCAAGGGAATGGCCGCAACAGCGAACCAGATTGGGGAGAGCGCGAAGAAACATGGGCTGGTATTCGCGTATCACAACCACAACGTCGAGTTTCGCAAGTTTGATGGTGAGACGGGATACGAAATTCTGCTGAAGGAGACGGATCCGGCGCTGGTGAAGCTGGAAGTGGATGCGGGATGGATGGCCGCGGGCGGGGCTGATCCGGCGAAGCTGATTGCGGCGAATGCGGATCGGGTGAAGCTCCTGCACTTCAAGGACTTCAGCACGGTGACTCCGCCGATCAATGATCTGGGTCCTGAGGCGGGCGGTCATATTGTGGATCTCGGGACGGGGGTAGCTCCGCTGAAGGCAGCTTATGAAGCAGCGAAGAAGGCTGGGGTGGAGTACTTCATCGTGGATCACGATCCGCCATTCCACGGAAAAACAGCGTTGGAGGCGGCGAAGGTGGATTATGCGTATGTGGCGGGGTTGATGAAGGCGTGAGGCATTCCCTTTAAAATGAAAGGTGCCGGGGCTGTCGCGCGACAGTTCTGTGTACGATGATCATCTTTGACCCAGATCTGGAGACTGACCGATCCCCAGGCCAGAAGCTTAAAAGGTCATCGACTTCCACCCTCAGGGCTCATCCCGCGAGCAATCGAACACCGTCTGCGCAAACGCTGGCACGTTTTCTGCGTGACGCGCAGGGTGCCGTTAAGCTGCGCGGGCAGGTTACGGTTTTGCTGACGACCGACGAGGCGATTCGGCGGTTGAACAGGCAATTTCGCGGAAAGGACAAGGCGACGGATGTGTTGTCGTTTCCGATGTATTCCCCGGTTTCAAAAGCGAGACCGGGGGTACCCGAGCGAATTGCAGGGGATTTGGCGATCAGTGTGGATACGGCTCGGAAGCAGGCGGCGGGGCTGGGGCATGGGCTGGGGGTGGAGATCAAGGTACTGATGCTGCACGGGCTCTTGCACCTGGCGGGGTATGATCACGAGACGGATGATGGCGAGATGGCGCGGCGGGAGGAGAGGCTGAGAGCGAAGCTGCGGTTGCCAGTTGGGCTGATCGGACGAGCGGCTTTGTCGTTAGCTACCCATCCCACGAAGAAGCTGCGGAATGGATGGGGCACCCGGCGTGTGCGAAACGAGCGGAGTGAGCGCGCATGAGCATTGCTCGTTTTTCCTCAGGGGCTAAAGCCCACTCCTTCTCTAGTGTCCCTTTCGGCACGACTGAAGTCATGCCCTTATTACAAAGCCACCTTCGATTGAGCAATTTCAGAATCTGTGAATTCGTGCCCTGCGACAGCGCTATTGATAGGAGTCGCGCATGAGCTGGACGACGATTGTGGTGCTCGTGTTTGTGGCGCTGGTGGATACGTTTGCGGCGTATATCAGCCGGTTGTACTCGGAGTTCGGGAAGATTCTTCCGCGCGAGGTGCAGGACAATCTCGATCAATGGGAAGAGAACGTTGAGCCGCTGATCGGTCTGACGCGCGAACATGCGGCCTTGTGTGCGGCGGTGCTGCAGCAGTTGACGCTGGGGACGATTGCACTGGCGATTGGGGCGGTGCTGTTCGACCGGGCTCCGCATGCGGCAAGGCCGAATTCTGCGGAGATTGCGCAGGCAGTGCTGGTGGTTCTTCTGGTGCTGTTGTTCTGCAACCAAATCTTGCCAAACCTGCTGTTCACGCATACGAAAGGCAGATGGGCGGCGAAGCTGGTGTGGCCGATACGGCTGCTGCTGTGGCTGATGACTCCGATTACTGCGGTGATCCGATTCTTCTTTTCCCTTGCGGCACTTGCGGAGGCACCGGCGAAGCAGGATGAAGAGCCGGCGCCGGATGTGGAGTCGCTGCTGGAGGCGGGCGAGGAAGAGGGAATTCTCGAGGAGAGCGATCGAGACCTGGTGCGGTCTGCGGTGGAGTTTGGCGACAAGCTGGTGCGGGAGGTGATGACCCCGCGACCGCAGATCTTCGCGGTGCAGCAATCGATCACGCTGGAAACGTTTCTGGAGAAGTTGAAGGAGCATAACTACTCGCGCGTTCCGGTATACGACCGGACACTGGACTCGGTTACAGGAATTGCGTTTGCGCACGATTTGCTGCAGATCAGCGACGAAGAGGCGCGAAGCCGAACAGTTGCGAGCATTCAGCAGCCGGCAGTGTTTGTGCCGGAGACGAAGCGTGGATACGAACTGCTGCGGGAGATGCAGCGCGAGAAGCAGCATATGCGGGTCGTAATCGACGAGTACGGCGGAGTGGCCGGGTTGGTGACGATCGAGGATCTGCTGGAGGAGATTGTCGGGGATATTCGCGATGAGCATGAAATGGATGCGCACACGGGCGATCCGCAGAAGGAGCCGAGCGGGGCATGGGTGGTGCCGGGAGATTTTCCTGTCGGTGAGTTGCCGCGCCTGTTCGGGGGCGAGTTCGAGATTTATGAGGAGTACGAGGCGACAACCGTGGGCGGGTTGGTGAGTGAAGTCGAAGGGCGAATTCCGTTGCCAGGCGAGGTAGTACTGCTGGAGCATAGCGGGCTGCGGATCCAGGTGGTGGCTTCGACGGATCGGAGAGTTGACCGGCTGAGGATTTATCCGCCGGCAAAGGAAGAGGCGACGGCAATGCCGTAGAGGCAGGGGACGAGGGAACAAGGTGACGAGGGGACGAGGGGACAAGGGGGCGAGGGGAACGAGACGGTAGGAGTTGGGAGCAGGGACATAGGGAGCGGGGACGTAGGGACACGATTAGAGGTAGGAGTGGATTGAATTGAAGTCTGGATTTGTGGCGATATTGGGACGGCCGAATGCGGGGAAGAGCACACTGCTGAATGCGCTGACGGGCGAGAAGGTGGCGATTGTCACGGCGAAGCCGCAGACGACGCGGAATCGGATTATGGGTGTGCTGGAGGTGCCCGCCCGCAAGAAGGTTCATCCCGCGGCGCAAATTCTGTTCGTGGATACGCCGGGGGTGCACAAGCCTGCATCGCAGTTGGATCGGAGGATGCTGCAGGAGGTTCATGAGGCCCTGGAGACACGAGACGTCGTACTCGTGTTGATTGACGCAAGCAGACGTGTGCAACTTGAGGCAGCAGGGGAACCGGCGCAGGCGCATCAGCACAGGTCGTCGAAGTGGGCGAGCGAGGATGAGTTTCTGTTTTCGCTGATCAAGGGGCTCGATTGCCCTGTGTTCCTGGTGCTGACGAAGATCGACCTGGTGGCAAAGGATGTTTTGCTGCCGCTGATTGAGACGCTGACGAAGCAATACAGCTTTACGGAAGTGATTCCAGTGAGCGCGCGTAAAAACGATGGGCTGGAGATTCTCGTCCGCAAGATCGTGGATGCGCTTCCGGTGGGGGAGCGGTATTACCCGAAGGATCAGTACACGGACCAGCCTATGCGGTTCATGGTGGCGGAGTTGATTCGCGAACGGATTCTGGTGGAAACAGGCGAGGAGGTTCCATACGCTGCGGCGGTGGTGATTGAGCGGTTCGAGGAACCTGCCGCTGAACCGCCTCGCAAGAAGCCTGGCGCGAAGCTCCCTTTGACGCGGATTGCGGCGGCGATTTACTGCGAGCGGGAGGGGCAGAAGGCGATTCTGATCGGGAAGGGCGGCGCGAAGCTGAAGGAGATTGGGACGGGAGCACGGAAGCAGATTGAGTCGCTGCTGGGTACGCAGGTGTTTCTGGAACTGCACGTGATTGTGGAGCCGAACTGGCGGGAGTCGCGGGCGTTTGTGGAGTCGCTGGACTGGCGGAGACAGATAGAGGATTTGGCGGAAAAGCAGGGCGACGACGAAGGCTAGAGCATTTGGGAACTTCAGTGTACCTGTTCAATAACCTCCGATCAGACTAGAATTTGAGGTCAATGATTATCTCAAGGCTGGTCCTGAAGAATTGGCGGAACTTCCGTTCAGTCGATGTGCGATTTGCGCAGCGGGTTTTTGTGACAGGACCAAACGCATCCGGGAAATCCAATCTTCTCGATGTTTTTCGTTTTTTGAGGGACATAGCCAAACCTGGAGGAGGCCTGCAGAGCGCAGTCCGGGACCGGGGTGGACTGTCCAAGATACGGTGTCTCGCCGCTAGGAAGGAACCTGACATTGAAATCACCGTCGAGCTATCCGAGGAATGGTCAGGTCCTGCGATTTGGCGCTATGCAATCGGGATAAAGCAACAACCCCGAGGTCTCCGTCAGCCCATTTTGCAGTTTGAAAAAATCTGGAGAAATAACGAGTTAATAAAAGAACGGCCAGATGCCGAAGATAAAGCGGATCAGGAGCGACTTACTCAGACGAACTTGGAACAGATTAGTTCCAACGGAAAGTTCAGGGATATTGCGAAGTTCTTTGAGTCGATTCGCTATCTACATCTGGTCCCTCAGCTTTTGAGGCATCCAGAATCGTTTCAAGGCCCAACTATTCCAGACGATCCCTTTGGTCGGAATTTCCTTGAGATGGTCGTCAAAACTCCCGAGAAGACGCGTAGATCAAGGCTCAAAAAGGTTGAAGAAGCAGTCAGAGCTGCGGTTCCGCAAATGAGAGATCTAACTGATACGAAAGATGAAACCGGTGTACCACATTTGGAGGCGACTTACGAGCATTGGAGACCGAATGCTGGAAAACAACGTGAGGACCAATTCTCCGATGGGACGATCCGACTGATTGGTCTGTTCTGGTCTTTGCTAGACGGCGACGCTCCGCTACTCCTGGAAGAGCCAGAGCTCTCGCTTCACTCGGGCATTATTTCGAAACTTCCAGAACTATTCTTCAAGTTGCAGAGACAGCGAAGACGTCAGCTGTTCGTCAGCACTCACAGTGGTGACATGCTTTCTCAGAAGAGCATTGGCGGTGAAGAGGTCCTAGTTCTCACCCCTGATAAGGAGGGAACCGTCGTCGAAGCAGCGTCCTCGATAAAGGAGGTTCGAGATCTGCTTGATTCCGGCCTCAGCGTAGCTGATGCTGTTCTCCCTCGAACAACTCCCGGAAATCTAAGCCAGCTCGATCTCTTGTCATGACCGACATTCCGCTGAATCTTGCAGTTGAAGATGAGATAAGTGATTACGTGCTGCGGCGAATTCTGCGGGATGTTGAGGGTATCTCCATCGGAACAACCTATCGCAGAGGCGGCTTCGGATACCTTCGAAAGACTATTTCTGGTTGGAACAATGCCGCAAAAGGGATTCCTTTTGCAGTGCTGACCGACCTTGATCGTTATGTTTGCCCCTCTGAACTGATCAATGATTGGTTAACAGTTCCGAAACACCCCAATCTGCTTTTCCGCGTTGCTGTGCGCGAGGTCGAGGCTTGGCTTCTCGCGGATCAAGCCGCAATGGCGTCGTTCCTTGGGATCTCTGTTGATGTCCTGCCGCAGAAGCCAGATGATCTACCAGACCCCAAATCGGTTCTCGTTGAACTCGCGAAAAGATCTCGACATTCACTGATACGAGAGAGTCTTGTACCTCGGAGGGACAGCACGGCCAAGCAAGGGCCAGGCTACAACGGTTGTTTGGCTTGGTACGTGCAATCAGAATGGAAGCCCGAAGTGGCGCGGCAAAGCTCTCCGAGCCTCGATCGAACCTTACAAAGGTTTGCGTCGTTTTGTCCCCATTGGTGATCTCGAGAATAACTACGCGCCGCGGACTTTGCCGCGGCCGTTGCTCTTTACGGCGTACATACGGGAGTCGGCGGTGCCGATGATGGCGTGGACGGCGTTTTCAGGCGGGCAGGTAGCGACGCCGACGCTGGCGCTGGCCGTGAGTTCGAGCCCGTTGCTCATGCGAAAACTTGTGCGGATAAGTTCGCGATGTAGGTCGGTGGCGGCATCGAGTGCTTCGGCAGGTGAGGTTTCAGGCATCAGGACGACGAACTCGTCGCCGCCGTAGCGGAAACACATGTCTTTGGGACGGGCGATCTGTTTGAGACGGGCGCCTACTCGGCCGAGTAGTTCGCTGCCGATGAGGTGTCCGTGCGCGTCGTTGACGGACTTGAAGCGATCGAGATCGATGAACGCGAGGCTGACAGGTTTGCCGTGACGATGAGAGCGATCGACTTCCTGCTCGAGCACCTTGTAGAGATGACGGACGTTGTAAAGGCCGGTGGTGTCGTCGGTGATGGTGAGCTGCTGGATGCGCGCAACATCCTGTGCGTTTTCAATGGCGATGGCGGCGTGATCGCAGAGGATGTGGAGGAAGGCGATGGTGTAATCGCTCATTTGACTGGCGCGCGGGTTGAGAATCTCGATGACGCCTTGAACGCCTTTGCGGCCGCGAAGGGGCATGGCGATCACGGAACGGACTACGGTGCTGTCGGCCGCGAGCGTGTGCTGAAGGCGTGGATCTGCTTCTGATTCGGGCATGATCAGCGTCTCGGCGTGTTCGGCCACCCATCCGGCGACACCTTCGCCGATGCGGACGCGGAGATCGCGGAGGACGTTTTCGCCATTGCCTGCGGCGATGGCGTAGTAGAGTTCGGTTCGCGAGTCGTCCATCATCAGCAATGTCCACATGTCGGCAGTGATGAGGCGTTCCATTTGCTCGAGGATGGTGCGGAGGATGGTATCGAGGTCGAGGCTGGAGTTGAGGGAACGCGCAAGCTGATGGAAGACCATCAGGTCATCGAGGGGAATGCGATTCTCTGTCGACTGAGTCATCTATGCGCGCGAAGGGGAATATTTCGACTGCTGAGCAATTTTGGCACATGGGGGCGTGCAAATTACGAACGTGGGATATCTTTGGTCGGGGTGGGGGTGTACTTAAGTCACGAAAGGCCGGGGACGAGGGAACGAGAGACAAGGGATTAGGTGTGTAGTGTCAACAGATTGTTCCTGATGAGACCTGCCCTTGTAATAGGGGTTTGATGGCCCAGGCTGGTGTGCGGTCTGTGCCAGTTGTATTCATGCAACCAGAGTTGGAGC
>Ga0157370_10004446_pt1 | contig 16065 bp, 14 predicted proteins | sample C35metaG_FD_113463 | JGI IMG/M metagenome (GOLD analysis project Ga0157370, IMG submission 113463) | Corn rhizosphere microbial communities from Kellogg Biological Station, Michigan, USA - C3-5 metaG | ecosystem: Host-associated > Plants > Roots > Rhizosphere > Soil | place: USA: Michigan...
GGGCGACCTGCTGCAGTCACCGCTGGCGCCGGGTGTTTTTGACCTTGTCCACTGCTCCGGCGTCATTCACCACACACCGGACCCCCGCGGTGCCTTCCGGTCGCTGTTTGAAACCACGCGCCCGGGCGGACGGCTCTATGTGCAGGTGTACCGGAAACGCGAAGCGTGGGTGGGCGTCCCGAATACCGTGATTCGCGGCGTGACCACGCGCATCCCGACCCGGTGGTTGTGGACACTGTGCATGGCAGCCGTGCCCGTGCACACCGCACTGGTGCGCGTGGTGGCGGCGGCACGGGGCGAACGGCCGATGCTTGCGGATTCGACCAGGCGCGAGCGTGCGGTGAGTCTGTTCGACAACTACAGTCCGCGCTACCAATTCCGTTACCACGCACATGAAATACGCCGGTTCCTCGAGGATGCCAACATGGATGCGATTGAAGATACGACCCTTGAGAATGAAAAACGGCACATGGTCGCATTCGTGGGCGTCAAGCGGGACGCCTGAAATTCGTATTGGATGACTCGGGGGAATGACGTTGCCATGGGAACTCGCCTCCCAGTCCACCCATTGCTGCCGATGCTTCGCTTCGACGCGAATCGCCGACCGATGACGAAGAACGCACTGTCGGTCACCCGAGTCATGACGTCCTGCGGGGTCCCCGTACCTGCCACGGTCGTAGGCGCGTTCCCCCGAGCCGCGCGAGGGCGGTGACCATGGGCCGCGCAGTCCTGATGATTGCCTTCCATTTTCCACCCGCGGCCATGGGTAGCGGCCACTTGCGTACACTCGGCTTCGCACGCTACTTGCCGGACCATGGCTGGGATCCGGTCGTGTTGTCGGCGCGTGCGTTTGCCTATCCTTTTACGGCACCGATGGACGATGATGTCATTCCTGGAGGATGTGTAGTGCACCGCGCCTTAGCCCTTGATGCGCGTCGTCACTTTGGAGTTGCGGGGAGATATCCGGGGTTTCTCGCGCAGCCCGATCGCTGGGCATCATGGTGGCCAGCAGCGGTGGTGCAAGGGTTGCGTCTAGTTCATCGCCATCGGGTGCGAGCGATTTGGTCCACTTACCCTATCATGACCGCGCACTGCATCGCCCGAACCTTGGCAGGCATTACGAAATTGCCGTGGATCGCGGACTTCAGGGACCCGGTGTCCGGCTCCGTGTCCGCCGAGAATCCGTTCTCGGTCGCTTCCCAGCATCGCTGTGAACGACGCGTGCTGCGTAGTGCATCACGCGTTGTGTTCACCACACCGGGTGCCATGGAGGCCTGTGCCGAACGCTACGCGCAAGCGTATACCGGCGGGCGGTTGGCAGTAATCGAAAACGGTTATGACGAAGCAGCGTTCGAGAATGTTGCTCAGCCAGCGGCTTGTCCTGGCCGAAGACGCTTGGTCATGCTGCACAGTGGCTTTCTATACCCTGAAGGTCGTAATCCGATCCCCTTCTTTAAGGCACTTGTCCGCCTCAAAGCATCCGGCAGCATTAGTGCGGATGAACTTGCAATTACGTTGCGGGCCAGTGGTTCGGAAACGACATACACCCGGCAGATCCAACAGCTGGGGCTTGGCGATGTGGTGACACTCGCGCCTCCTATATCCAATCGGGAGGCGCTAGCGGAACAAGCTTCAGCTGATGCGTTGTTGCTTTTCCAAGGGAGTCGATTTGATCGACAAATTCCCGCCAAGTTATATGAATATCTACGTATTGGCAGGCCGATCTTTGCACTCGTTGGGGATAGCGGTGACACCGCGAGGGTATTACGCGACACTGGCGGTGCGCAACTTGCTCCGCTCGAAGATGTTGACACCATCGAAACGCGCTTGCTCGAATTCATCCATGCACTGCGCGAAGGCTCGGCGCCGCTCGCCAGTTCAGACTCCGTCGCAAAACATTCAAGGCGGGCGGGAGCCATCTTGCTCGCTGACTTGCTGGGCCAAGTTGCTGCGTGAACAACCAATCACCTCTTACACAGGAACGATAATGTAAAGGACAGATTTGGGTGGGCAGGTTATTAGCACTGAGTAGAATTGAACAGCGCAGATCGAAAACAATGATGGGCATCTATTCGAAGCGGCCAACGCAGACCCACTACTAAGTGCCAACTTCCATACATTTAAGCGCCTGCCAATTGGGAGCTGCTACTATTTACCATTCTGCAAGCGAGTTAGGGAAGGTCTGATTTATTCCTCGTCTGAGGCATCATACCCATATCGCCGATCCGGGACTGCCGCCGATGAAGCAAGCCACGTTCGCGTCGTTGAACTTTGATGCCAAGAAGTGGCGCACGCGTCTCGACGTGTTTTTGGCTGACATGGACAAGGTGGTGCCGTGGGACGCGCTGCTGGCCTTGCTGGAACCTGCGTACCCGAGCGGCGGACGCTGTGGGCGGCCGCCGATGGCGCTGTCGAGCATACTGCGCAAACACTTCATGCAGCAGTGGTATGCGGTCTCTGATCCCGCGATGGAAGCTGCGTTGTACGAGATCGAGTCGATGCGGCGGTTTGCGGGTTTGGAGTTGAACGAGGACGCGATTCCGCACGAGAAGACGATCCTGAGATTTCGGCGCTGGTTGGAACAGCACGGCTTTGCGGCGAAGATCCTGGCGGTGGTGAACGCGCATCTCGGGGAACACCAGCTGCTGCGTGCGGGCACGATCGTGGATGCGACCTTGATCGCGGCGTCTCCCTCGACCAAGAACCAAGCCAAGACGCGCGATCCCGAGATGCACCGGACCAAGAAAGGCAACCAGTGGTACTTCGGCATGAAGGCGCACATTGGGGCGGATGCTGAGTCGGGGCTGATGCACACGGTGGCCGCGACCGCGGCCAACGCGAGCGACGTCACCGAGGTGGACAAGCTGCTTCACGGCAAAGAGACCTGCGTGTATGCCGACGTGGGCTATACGGGCGCGGAGAAACGCGTGAAGCCCAAGCACGGGCGCGCCTGGTTCATCGCGGTCAAGCGCGGCGAGGTCAAGGCGATTGCCGACCGGGAGCTGCGTGATTTGCACGAACAGATCGAGCATCTCAAAACTTCGGTGCGCGCGAAGGTGGAACACCCGTTCCGGGTTCTGAAGTGCCGGTTCGGTTATCGCAAGGTGCGTTACAAGGGACACTGGCCAAGAACACTGCGCAGGTTCATCCTGGTTGCGCTCACGAATCTGTGGATGGCGCGACCAAGATTGCTGGCAACGACAGGCGAGGTGTGCCCGTGAACCGGAATACGGGGGTTGATCAGAGCCACGCGCACAGCAAAAGGCCAAAACCCGCGCCAGGATGATCCATCCTCATCACTGACTCAGAGTTGCCAAAGCAACTTGGATCATCTCATCCAACAAGCGAATAGATCAGACGCTCCTTAGCAAGCAGAGCTTGCGTCCCCTCAAAAGACACTCGGATAGCACTATGAAAGAAGACAACACCTCCCATTCCTTCCGCCGGCTACTTGAATCATCCGGCGGGAAGTACGACCAATACGTGTTGTCAGAGGCACGTTACTCAGGGATGGTTGCATTCATGGAGAAATACCTTGCTGGAAAACCGTCTGACAACGCACTTGATATTGGCTGCGGTGCGGGCGTGATTTCCCGTGGTCTCACCAAGAAATTTAAGAACGTCGTCGGCATTGACGGGAATACTGACAATGTTTCCTTGGCGAGATCCCTCACCGATAGTCACCGAATTCATAATGTCTCATACGAATATGGTCTGGCAGCAGAGTTACCCGTTGAGGATACCTCAATGGACTTGGTGGTTCTTAACGGCGTTTTCGAATGGGTTGGCCTAAATGATCAAGGAGAGGACCCGGAGACGCGGCAACTGCGCGTTCTCAACGAAGCATTACGTGTTTTGAAACCTGGTGGTTCGTTGTACTTGGCCATCGAAAATAGGTGGCACCCCCGCACCCTATTGAGGGACCCGCATACGCACTTGCCGTTGGTAAATATGTTACCCCGGAGGTTAGCAAATTTGATCAGTAACCAAAAATTAGGGAGACCATTTCAGGCTTATATATATGGGTACTCAAAATTGAATAGGATGCTGTCACTTGCTGGATTTACGGAAGTCCAGACGTTCGTCCCATTCCCTGGCTATCAACATCCGGCATTTTATATTCCCATATCACCCAGGCGGCGTACTCTGTCGGCTATCGATGCGATTGACAAGGAAAAAGTACAGGCCGTTTGCGAAGGTGCGGGGCGAGCAATAGATGTAAGAAAAGCGGTGACCCGCATGCGACGAAGAGCGAGATGGGGCGTGTTGGGCTTACTTGCTCACGATTATGCTGTCTTTGCGGAAAAACCGTAGTGTCGCGCCAGCATTTTACCGCTAATGACTTCGTTGAGCTGGTCGCACAGGTCTTGGCAGAACCTGTGTATGGAGTGCGTATAACACGCCGGGAAACACGCCTTTACTCTGATGTTTGGTTTCTGCGGGTGGATACCAAAGATGGTACCAAGCCCCTTGTGGTCAAGTCATGGGAGAGCGACGCAGCTTTTGAGAAACAGGTACGTCTATTGGAAAACGCGTGCACGATATTCTCAAATGATAAAGACGTCTGCATTCCTTATCTTGGATGTCTGAAGCAGGAACGCCTATTGATAATGCCTCAGGTATTGGATCCGAGTATTGCGAGCCTTTGTAGATTTTCGCTACAGCGACCTATCCGCGTCCGTTACCTGCATCATAAGGCGATAATGCTCGAGGCGGCGTGCGTGGGGGCTGGAAGTTGGCTCCGAGAATGGCACGCGGAAACAAGGAACACGGGTCCGCTGGGGTCCGCCTTTGATGCCTACTTTTCAAGTCGCACTGATCTCTTTGCTGTGATCAGCCGTAAAGAGCGAGATCAGATACTGGCGCTAACTGGAAACGATGATGAAGTTGTAATGTGCGCGCCGCACGGCGACTTTACACCACCTAATCTATTGTGGGCTCCGGGCAGATTGACGGTGCTCGACTTCGGTCTTTCTGAATGGGAACAGATGACTCCGTGGTGGGATTATATTTCCATGGAAATAGGTTTAGTCCATGCGCTGCAGTTTGCAGTGAAGGGCCTCGGGGCATGGTTTCCCAGGTTACGGTCGCTTGCAATTGATGCTTTTCGCAGTGGTTATGGCCCAATGAACTGTGAATTGCAGGCCAAGAATGCGTGCCTTGCGGTTCGACACTTGGTTCTTTATGCAAGCGACTTTGAAGGAGGCAAGCAATTTAGGCGCCGTGCAGAATGGCATAAGAGCGAGTTACAGAGAGTACTCGCACATGCTTTCCCATGACAGTAAAACTGTGTGTAGCGTGTAGGCCATCACCGGGCAATGCACGGCTTGCCATCAATTGCGGGCATTGCTGAGCAGAACCTCTTTAAGCCTGCCGCTGTGGAGCCATTGCCACGCCTTCCAGTGGAACAGCAGCTTCCACGCCAGTTGGTTTCCGGTTTCCGGCGTCTTCAGCCGCTCACGTACAGATGGATTGAGCCACCCGTCGTCGTTCTCGAACAGGTGCTCCCCAAGATAGCTGGAACGTTTGGGTGGAACGACGCGCCTCCCGGGAAACAACGTCGGATAACGGGAGCGATACCTCTTTTGTTTAGCCCGCAGGCATTCGCGATAGTACGAGAGGCTGAAACGGTGACCGGGCAGCAGATCGCCACCACTGACAAACGGCACTGACAGGCCGCATCCGTCCAAGCGGTCAAACAGGCGACGGTAGAACCGACCGCCTTGCTTTTCCTGGAATGGAATGGTGGCCGCGTGCGCCATGAAGTTCTTCGACAGCCCGGGCGTGAAGGCATTCACGCAATTCGCATACACCTTCAGTGGATTCATGGCAGGCCGATTGCGGCTGCGGTTCTCGATCACAAAACGTGCAAGCCCGTACATGTCGCGCGGCAGGCGTCCCAGCTCCTTCTGGAGATCGTTTGCAAATCCTTCGCGCATCGCCGCGACGGCATCAGGCTGGAACAAGATACCGGCGGCCATCCAGATGGCGCTCTCGGAACCGCGAATCTCCTGCCGGAGATAGGCGTCGAACCCACCTTCCGGCTGGTGCAGCGGCATGAACACGAAGCCCGGTGCGAGTCCGTCCCAGACGGCCTTGGCATCGATCTGCGACGCAACCTTCGCGATGAACAGGTCCAGACTCGGAAAGCCGGCGTCGCTGGCGGCCAGATAGTCGAGGTAGGCCTGCGACGAGAAGAAGTCGCTTGGCGGATACGCTTTTCGCACCCGAACCGAAGCCACCTTCGCAATTGCCTGCGCCAACCTCCCGTCAGCATCGTCGTGCTCGTCCTCGTGGGCGATGATCAGCGCATCTGCGGGAACGTCCGCGCGCTTCAGCAGGAACAGCAGCAATCTTGAATCGAAGCCGCCACTCAGAAGTACGGTTCCTGGGTCGCCGTATGCCGCATACGCGCGGATGTCGTGCTCCAACGCAGACAGGAAATCGAAATCCCGCCAAGCGTCCGATGGCTCCGGCCACTGCCAATAAGGGCGGATGTCCAGCCGACGCCGTACAAGCTCATAGGTCAACAGGCTGCCCGCCGGAACACGGGCAAGACCATGCATCAGGCTGCGCGCGCCGATGGGATGGCCGATCGAAATGAAGGCGCCCCACGCAGCCAAATCCGGTTCTCCGGGGAGCGCCTTGGTTTCTGAAACCAGAATCAGCTCGTCGTCGGCATGTCGCACGTAGAGCGGTTGCATGCCGAGGCTGTCGGTGGCCACCACCAGGACGTGCCGCGCTTCGTCCAGGAACACGCCGATGAAAGCACCGTCGTACTGCGGGAAAAGGCGTACAGCAGCTTCCGCATCCACAATCGCGTTGGCGTCCGGCCCGTTGATTGGGGTACCGGTGAAAAAGCAGAGGTTTCCCCGGTTGGGCAATTCGCTGCCGAGACAACCAATGGCGCCTTCCGTGAAATTTCGCCGGCCGGCAACCAGGCGCGTCAGGTTCTGGCGCGCCAGCATGGTGTCGACCCGCCGGTTCGCGTCCCGCCCGATGCACAAGGCGAGCTTGACGACGCGGAGGGCGGTTTGCCGCGTGTTCGCTGCGCCAGGAGCAGCCGCGAGTGGTTTGGTAGGCTCCAATGTCACCTCGCTTGGGTCGGGGGCCAAATCGGTAAATCCCGTGAGATCGCTGGCAACTGTTGCGCGGGTGTATCCACGAACGCCGTTGCATCCGGCTGCCGTCGCCCGTAGGCAACTAACGGCCATCTTGGACCATCCGAAACCAACATCTACCGGCACCGGTCAGTGCACTTTCCTGAACACGAATATGGTCGGAGAATGTCGACGGTAAGCATCTGTGAACCGAGTTCGCGCGCGACGCGGTAGCCCAGTCGAACCGCATCTTCGCCCACCGCTTGGGAATCCCAGTCGAAACGACCACTGCCGCTGACGCGAAAATCGCCCGGCCGGTTGAAGCGGCGAAACACGAATGCGCGATTCCCGGTGATGGTCACGCGCGTATCGAAGGCGTTGCCCGGGAGCAGTTCCTGCGCAAAGAAGTACCCGTACTGCAGGTCCGCTTCGGACGTGGGGCCATAGGGATTGTGACCGGCCATGACCTCGGTCGCCGCGAGGAGCCGCCGCAGTAGTTGGCGCGCGCGCGAAGTAGGATGGTATTCCCAGGGAAATGACCCCGTGGGTGAACAGTTGATCGACGTAGAACAGGGCCTCGTCGCGCATTCGCACCAATCGCACGGTCGACGATTGGTATCCGGTCGCGGGCTTCAGCACGAACGGGTATTGGGCGCCATTGCAAAAACGCTCGGTTTGCCCCCGAGTCCATGAAACATGGGTTACCGGCGTTGGAATTCCTGCGGCACGCAGAAAATAGTATTGGCCGACTTTGTCTTTGAAATGCCAGCAGCTCTCCAGGTATGGGTAGACCGGCATCCCGAGTCGGTCCTCCACGGCATACAGAAGTCGAGCGCCACACAGCCGCGGAAGCGCCGGTGGGTCATAGCGCCACATGAATGCGTCGCGGGCAGCGATGCGCTCAATGACATCTTCCGCATAAACATCGACGGGCACCGGTTCGATACCACGGTCGCGCGCAAGCTCTGTCCAGCGTTCGGAATAGGACTGGCGTTCACCGTTTCTTTGGATGACTTGGTCTGGCTGGATCGCGATCTTGAGACTCATGAGGCGGTGCTCTGCAAGGCTGGCTGGAGGACGTGTTGCGGGTGCGAACAATGGCTAGACTGCCGTATTTCAGCCAAAAAAACATCGAAGGTCACATCTGCCGCTCGAACCGTGCCTTCCACCCACGTGAGGCTGCCTGATTCCGGCTCGCCATCGAGTACCCAATGCCGGGGCATGCCCGAACGACCCAGCTCGCATAATTGAGCGTCAGCTCGATGACCACGGGATCTTCGGATCGCCGGAGGGTATCAATGGCCACCGACTGAGCCCCCAGTTTCCGGGCGGTGCGGAAGGCAAGCCGAAACGCGTCTTCCCCAATGGACTCAGGGCTCCAGTCCATGCGTCCGGAACTGCCGCGCGTGCGAAAATCACCGGATTGAATGAACCCTCGAGCCGCAAAGGCGCGGTTGCCCGCGACGATGACTGAAACCTCGAACTCGTTTCCGGGCAGGAATTCCTGCGCGTAGAAGTACACGTAATGCAATTCTGCATCGACACACGGAATATAGGGATTGTGCCCTTCGAGTGTCCGGGCCGTCGCCCGCAACCGGCGCAGCAACAACCGTAGTTGCGAAGCGGGCCGGTAGCCCAGCGACGGACGCCATGGCCGAACAATTCTTCGACATAGAACTTCGCTTCACCGCGACTTCGCACCAGCCGGACGTTCACGGATTGGTGGCCGCCGGTCAGCTTCAGAACGAAGGGACAGGCAGCGTGCTCACAGAACTGCTCCGCGGTTTCCTGCGTCCAGAAAACATCCGTTCGCGCACAAGGGATGTCCGCAGCGCTGAAGAAATAGCCTTGCGCAATCTTGTCCTCGAAATACCACGAGCTTTTCAGTGAGGGGAATACGGGCATGCCGAAGCCCGCTTCGAGAGCGTGCAGAAAACGCTTGGCATAGGCACGAATGTGGGGCGAAGATGGACAGCGCCATGTGAAAGCGTCGCAGCCCGATATGCGCGCCATGGCATCCCCGGCAAATACATCGACGGGAACCACATAGATATGCTTCGCCTGCGCCAACTCAGCCCAGCGCGCAGAAAACGGTGGCCGTCTTCCATTGGGATGAACAACGTCATCCGGCTGGATCGCAATCTTGAGGCTCATCGCTGGCGGCCTTGCCGTGCCGATCCTTAGCGAGGCAACGCTGCGTTCAGGGTCTTCCCCAATCGCCGCGGCTGCCCCTCCGTCCGGGTGCATGAAAGATGCGCGCCCGATCGTGATTATCTGGCAGAGCCAAGTGACGATGGTGTGAAGAATGCGAGAGGGGCGAAGCTACCAAAACGCGATCAAGGCGACCGCGCCTGCGGCCCAGATGAGGGCCATCACAGCCAGGAGCCTGCGAAACGGAGCGGTGGTCATTCGCCAGACGATGTCGCCCGCCAGCAGGCACAAGACGGAGTACATCAGCACGCCGAAGAAAGACCAGCCTAGATGTCCTTGCGACAAGAAAAAGGTCGTCATGTCGTCGCGCCCGCCGCGACCAGCGTTTCCCCGGCACGCATGCGTTGGCCCGGCTCTACGCACATCGTGATATGCTCCGGCAGCTCCAGCACCACGGTGCTGCCGAGCAATATCCTGCCAAGCCGCTGGCCCCGCTCCACCGTCTCGCCTTCGTGCGGCCACACTTCGATCCGCCGCGCCGCCACGCTTGTGATCAGGCGTACAGCGAGACGGCCATGCGACGCTGTGTCCAGCACGACACGCGTTTGCACCGGACAGTGCTTCTCGCGCAGGAATGCAAAATTGCGGCCCTCGCCGTCCATGAATCCATCGCCGCTCGGCTCGATCGCAACGATCTTTCCGGTGGCGGGGCTGCGCTGCACGTGCATGTCCCAGAAGCTGAGCGCGATGACTAGATAACGGATCCCGTCTCGAGCCTCGGCACTTGTGACCAGGCCATCTGCGGGAGCCACCAGGCCGGGCTCCGGCGGTAGTACGCGTTCGGGATCGCGGTTGAAGAACTTCAGGAATGCCGGATGGAAGCGTCCGTTCTGCAGCCAATCGCGTATCTCGCGCTCGGGCCAGCGCTTACGTGCAGGCAGGAACACGCGCAGCCACGGCGCGGGGTAGGGGAACCGGACTGCCCAGACAATGGCCATTGTCGTGAGACTTGCAAGGATCAGCGCCTGTATCAGTAGAACCATGGATTCCTGCCTTGGACGGGTCGGATGCGGCGGGCGCTCACGGGGTCACCAGCTGACGGATGGATGCGTGCTCCGCTGGCGTGAAAGCGTCCGGGTATTGGGACGCGGCGCCGCGGATGAACGATATCCATGCATCACGCGGCTCGACCATCGTGAAGCGCTGGCCAACCTTGCTGTTCGGAATAACTTGCCGATCGCTTGAAAACGACGAGCCCAAACCGACGGTGGACGGGAGGATGTCACAGTCCAGTCCCAGTTGCGAAAGAAAAGACATCCGCCACGCCTTCTCATGGTGCCAGCGCTCGAAATCCCACACGAGACCTTGCGGCCGCTCGATGTTGGCCATCAGCGTTGCGAAGAACTTGGCCTTCATCGACTGCATATTCGCGCCCAGCCCCTCGCGTGCGCGCCGATTGAGGTTCTGGAACCGACTGGCCATCAGGTTGAGCGTGTCGCGGTGCACGAAAATCGTCTCGCTGCGCCGCGGAATGCGCCAGCTCTGCCGGTAGTCCGCGGTTTTGTCCTCGGCCGAGATGATGATGAACTTCGCGGCGCGTATCTTTTTCAAGTCGTGATACAGGCACTTCAGATACCTGCGGCTCGCAAGCGTCGAAACATCATTCGCGTAGAACGTTGCGCCGCTGCCCGAATAATTGAAATTCTTTACGTGGTCGCTTTCAGTCAAGGCGACTGCTTCGCGTTCCAGTGAATTGACCAGCCACCCCACGCAGGCATGATTACCCGAACGCCTCATACCGTAGACGAAAAACACGCGCTGCGCGCACGCCATCATCCACTCGACGCAGAGCCTCGCGAGCAACTTTTTCATCGGCTTCTTCCCCTCGACAGGAAACAATTGCACGCCAGGCAATCTACACGCACCGGTTCCCGCCAGCCGCCGGCTTGGCCATGGGCCGCGCGCTGCTACCCGACGAGCCCTGCGCGATGGATTCCACTTGATCCAGGTAGACCAGGAGCGGAGAAACCCATGGATTTAAATGGCCGCGGGACAACACCGCGGTCAACATTTTCACCCTCGGAACCACGTTTCGCATGAGTCGCGAAGGCCTCTTGAGCAGGAACGCTCGGACAGCTTCGCCCAGAAAGCGAGCCCGCTCACGGGAATCATCCGGCAACGCAGCGTTGTTGTCCACGTAAGGAATATGCGCGAATTTTGGGTAGGCACGTGCGATCGTATCGTCGTGAAAGTGATGGTCCATCACCATGTGCGACGGAAGGGTAGCCAGGAAATCGAACAAGGCGTGATCGAGGAAAGGTGCGTAAACGTGGGACACGCCCTTGAGCAAGGCATAAGGGGCTAAGGCGATTTCGCGCCGGGTGCGATTCCAAAGGATGAATGATGCAACGGCGTTGGGCCGGTCAAGGTGTCGTTCCAGCTCGCGGCCCAAGCGACGCCGGGCAACTGCGGCATCGAGAGCGGGCTTCAACTCGCCAATAAGCAGTTTGCTTGTGCCAGGCCAAGTGGAAGCGCGTTTGTCCCGCAGTGCGTCATAGATCGAGGCGAAGTTGCGAGAGCGAAACGCCTCATCAAGGCGTGGCGTCAGAAATTTGCTCTGTGAAAGCACATCGCCTGCGATGCCGTCGTAAGTGTATTCAAATCGGCTATTTAGGGCGTCCGCCAACGCAAGGTACCAGCCATGTGACATGGCGCAGAAGTGCGTTTCCACATTCTTGCGCACTTGGGCTGCGAACATCGACAATTGCTGATCGACCGTCGCAAACGGGAAGCCGAGTTCCTTGCACAGGATCGCCGCGATTCTCGGATCCTCGTTGGGGTCAGGCGGGTTGTCGATAACCGAAATGCATGTCGTCGGCACGAAGCCGGTGCGGTGCAGCTCCAACAGGATGTGCCGGGAGTCGCGGCCTCCACTGATCGGTACGGCGAAAGGGCCTGCCGGCGTCCGCCGCGCCATGGCTTGCGCGAAAAGATTTATGTAAGCATCGATCGCGTCATCGCGCCCGAGCGCCGTCGGGCTTCCCGACGGCGGATAACGGCCTTGGCAGGTGAGTTTGCCATTCTCCCAATCGAATATGGCGTTCGGAGGCACCGTGTGGATTGCAGCAAAGGGTGTGTCCTCGCCAACAAAGTAGCCCAGCCTCAGAAATACGGCGAGGGCCTCAACATCCAGACCAGTCGGCGCACCTTGCTCGATCAGTGCGGCCAACGACGGCGATACGCCTACGCCGCCGCCAGGCAGGCGGCACCAAAATATCGGGAAGAATCCATAGCGGTCGTTGGAGACCACCAAGCGCTGCCCGTTCCACTCCCAACCGGCAAAAATGCCATCGGCGGAGGATTGCGTCGCAGACGGGATGCGATGGCCGAACTGAGCATTGAGCTGACCGTAAGCCTCAGCATTGCCATCGCGCATGCGCACATGGATCCAGGGCACGGAAGCGTTATCCCGCGGAGCCTCGTCGGTAGCGGCATCTCGAACCGGTCTCATATCGCTGCTGACCAATGCGGTTGTGTCCCTGGTCGCCAAAGCTTCAATTCCCGCGCGAGATGGAATCCCCGGTGTAGCGGCTAGGGCGAACGAAAGCCACTTGCGTGCCCGGCTCTGGTTGTTGCATGCCTCATAGATAGCCCAACGAGGTCAAGCCGACGATCCACCGGCGGTCTTCCCGGCAGGACAGCAAATTCCAGAAGTAGTGAGCGCCGCGTGCGAAATGGCCATGCCGGCATGCATAGTACACAAGCATTACGCGCATTCTTGCTTCCTCGCGACAACGCCGGAACCATGCCCGGCGGCGCGCTCGTACATCCCCGGCAAGGTCGCAGAGCGCCTGGATCTTCTGCAGTGCATCCTCAAGCTCGGACCCGGAGACCGGATATGGCAAATGGTCTTCTCCGATACGGACCGGGACGACACGATGGGTCAGCGTGGGTGAGGCGCCACGAAACTCGACGTCCACCACGAGTACCATGCCGTCGGACACACCGTCGCGGTGTTCCTGGTACCGATTGCCTTTCACCTTGAAGACGAAATTCCCCAACGAGTAGGCGATCAGGCCTCCCTTGTAGATTTCAACGCCCTGCAACACGTGCGGGTGGTGCTGGATGACGAGATGTGCTCCCTGCTCGATCAGCCGTCGTGACAACCGTTGTCGCCAGCGCCCGGGGACGTCGGAGAATTCGAGGTCGGCATGCAGGACCACGATCACCAGATCCGCCTGTGTCGCGGCCGCACGCACGCGCTGGCCGAGCCGTGACTTCTCCAGCGGCGCGATCCCGGCCCGATCTGCCGACGCGTAGAACTCGCTTTTGTCGCAAGCGCTGACGTATGCGATCCGCCGGCCACCCCGTTCGACGATCGTAGCCAGTTCCGCCTCATGAATATTCCGTCCTGCGCCGAACCCAGTCATACCAAGGCCAGTCAGGCACGCCTGCATGACGGGTATGGCCTCGGCTCCGCAATCCATGGAGTGATTGTTGGCAAGGCACAGATCCGAAAAACCAATCGCGCGAAGAAATGGCGTGGCTACCTCGACGGGCACCGCCATCGACTTGCCACGCGCGCAGCCGCTGCAATGCGCATCCACGAGGCAACACTCGAGGTTGCCGACCAGAGCATCGCATTTCCCGATCTTCTCCTGGATTGCTGCCCATCCGGGAAATTCGGGAACGCGCGTTTTTTCCCGGTTGAAGAAGCCGAGGCAAACATCGCCCACAAACGCCATTTTCAAAGAGTCAGTCATGTTCCCTACGTGCCACCAAAGAGATTATTTCGCGGAATCTTTGCCGGCAGAAGAACCACATGAACAAGGCATAGACGAACGCCCCCGTGGCGACGAGCAAAGCCATACCTGGCGCCGGCTTCAACAATGGCGCGGCAATGGTTTCTCGGACGAGCATAACAGTCCCGTACATGACCGCTCCGCCCAGTGCCGGTCCGGCCATGGCGCCAAAATACTTGCGACGCGTCAGGCCGAGCGGCGGGAGCGAAATGCGCAGACGGGCCAATACGAGGATGGGGTATCCGATCACCCAAGCCAGTGATGCGCCGACCAGTCCGCCGAAATAGGTGCCGATGAAGAACGCCGGCACCATGATCACCAGTGCCTGAATTGTATTCACCGTAGCGATCTGGGGCCTGCCGATCGCCAGCAGGGGCGAGCCGGTGCCGTGGCCGATCATCCGTATCGGCATCACGAGGCCAAGCAGTTGCAAAGGAACGATGGCCTTGGCCCAACGGGGGCCCAGCACGACATTGACAAGCTCCGGCGAAATGCTGGCGATGCCCCAAAAAACCGGGAAGGCAAGGAAGCTCAAGACGCGGATGGCCTTGAGGAAGTGGGAGCCGATGGCGGCCATGTCATGCTGGACGGTCGAATAGGCGGCGAAGCCCACTTGGTCCAGCAGTTCAGACACCTTTTGCATGGGCAGCGATGCCAACTGCATGGCGATCGAGTAAAAGCCGAGCAACTCCTTGCCCAGGAGCTTGCCGATGATGAAAACATCCGACCGGGAGTAAAAATACCAAAGCAACCGGTTCGCCGTGACGAAGCCACCGAAATGCAACATCTCCGACATGCCTTCGCGGGAAAACCTTGGCCTGCACCAGTGGCGGGCCGCTACCGTCAAGGCAACGGGACGAATCACCGCCCCGGCGAGACTGCCGAAAACCAGTGCCCACACCCCGGCGCCGGCCATTGCGAATCCCAAGGTGGTGAAGCCATTGCCTAGGGTGATCGCAAGGTTCGCCAGCGATTTCTGCTTGAACCGCATGTTGCGGCTGAGCATGGCATCCTGCACCACCCCAACAGACGTGAGGGGGAATTGGATTGCCAGCACGCGCACGATGTTGGTAAGGCGCGGATCGTCGAAAAATCCCGCGAGCAACGGTGCGATCGAGAACACCAATGCGTAGATGCAGAAGTTGGTGACGATGAGAAAGCCGAAAGCCTGCTCGATCTGGCGCTCGGTCAGGTCACGCTTCTGGACCATGGCCGAGTACAAGCCCAGCTCCTGAAACAGGACTGCAAAGCCGATCAGCACTTCGGCGATGGCCATCAGGCCGTAGTCGGCCGGCTTGAGGATGCGGATCACCACGATGGTGATCGCCCACGCGATCAGCTGGCCCGCGAAGCGCGCTCCGGCCAGCCATTTCAGGGAATGCAGGACGTCGGTGCGAAGGCTCATTCAGAATGTCTCGGACAAGGCTGGACGTCCGCGCGAGTCCTATGGGCTTGCGCAACGCTGGAACGTTGCAAGTGGCGTGCCGACGGTCGCGCTTCGATCGGAAGTTACGGAATCAACGCGGTAACGAACGTGGGATCACCGCGAAGTTAGGGTAGTTGTTGTATGCACGTCTACCCTTGGGCTTGACGCTTCGCGATCCAAACACGGTCCATGCGTCATTGCTCTTGGGAAGGCCACTGTCCGTGGCGGCAGCGAGGCCGACCTGCAGATTGGCCGGGAACCCTGTGGCTGAGTATGGGTAACCGCTCATTTCCCCCACTTTGGTGGGTTTCTTTCGTAACACCTTGAGTTCGGCGACCATGACCGGTGAGTTGCAGGCAAGTCCGACGAGTCGCGGCCAGTTCGCCGCATACACTGCCGAGAACGATGGCAACCAGTTCCCGAAAGCGTCCCTCACCTGGATTTTGTAGGCGGCGGCCTGTAACCAGCAGTAGCCGCGCATCGGATCGTTCTGCCAATCGGTCATCAAGCCGATTTCGAACTTCGCCAGCCAGTTGCGAAATTCTGCTGCACCCGCAAAGCCCAGCTCTGCGGCGTGATCCGCTGA
>Ga0157370_10004450_pt1 | contig 16062 bp, 16 predicted proteins | sample C35metaG_FD_113463 | JGI IMG/M metagenome (GOLD analysis project Ga0157370, IMG submission 113463) | Corn rhizosphere microbial communities from Kellogg Biological Station, Michigan, USA - C3-5 metaG | ecosystem: Host-associated > Plants > Roots > Rhizosphere > Soil | place: USA: Michigan...
AAAGCTTCTGTCAGGTCGATTCCGGTTTGGTTGGCCAGGCAAATTAGCACAAACATTACATCGGCCATTTCATCGGCAAGGTTAACCTCTTCATCGCTCTTCTTAAATGATTGTTCGCCATATTTCCGGGCCATAATCCTGGCCACCTCGCCAACCTCTTCCATTAAAATTGCGGTATTCGTCAGCTCATTAAAATACCTTATCCCTGTGGTATTGATCCATTGATCTACTGTTTCTTGTGCTTCGTTAATGGTCATGTTTTTCTTTTAATTTTTACTGGGTTAAATTTCATAATTTAGGCTGATATAAAAGTTTTATTTCTCAAAATACGCTAATCTAAATTGACCTTATGACTATGCTCTTCAGCGAAAAACAACAAAAAGCAATCAATTCTATTTGGGTTTTAGGCGTAATTGTGTCCTTTCTGCAAATCAGTTGTTACTTTGTAGATAGCTACGGACCAGAGACCACTGCATACGATTACTTATGGAGAATACAAACCTGGTTTCTGGAGAGTTTGATTTTTGCCTGGTATTTTTATAGAAACAAAATGTTTTCTAAGGCGATTATCATTCAGTTACTATTTTCTCCATACTATATTTTTAAAAAAGACTGGCCAAGTTTTATCGATTACCATTTTAATTTCTCCAATAGCGGGTTAATTTATCAGGTTATTGGTACCGTTTCCTTCTTTTTACCAATTATCATATTCGCCATCTTCTACTTCAAAGCAGAAGCAGTTCCTCATCATATCCCTAAGGTTAAGGCTACTATAATTCAACTCCTATTTGCTTTAATTTTTAGTGTTACCATCTCTTCCGATCCGGATTCTTTATATAAGATTATTGGAAGTTTTAGTACCAGTAACCTCTATCTGAAAGACACCATAGTATCCGTTATATTTATCATCATCTCCCTCAAAATGATCTCAGTTTTAGCTGGATTCTTTTACCTGGCTAATAGAATTTATCATTCCAAACAGATTTTAAATCCGTTAGATGAACAGGCTGTTTCAGCAAATTTCTTTAAATGGGGGTTTCTGATGAGTTACCCAATTTTACTACTCTCTGTTTTAGATATGGGGTCTTCAGCATTTACTATTTCTTTCTCTTTTTCATCTATCGAGTTCACAACATTATTTTATATCATCGCTAATTTGATTGTGCTTTTTATTTGTGGAAGGTTTTTTGCCACATTAATTCAATACCGAAACTTTACGTTAAAACGTTATTTCGGTGTGGTGAATGCCTTATCGATTCTACCTGTGATTAATCTCGCACCATTCTTCTCTTTGCTTCTCTTTAAGAAGGATTCACAAACAACCGGCACCTATATCGATAAGTTAAAACAAAATAGAAATGTACACCTGATTATTTATTGCGCATTACTTACTTTGTATTACACCTATAATTACTTCTCAACAAATGCAGGTTACAGAACTTTAGAGCCGCTGTACAAATTGCTGGTGTTTTGCCTATCGGTTATATTACTGGCAAGATTTAAATGGAGCACAAAAGTTATCCCGTTTTTAGCCGTGATTATTTTGTACTATGCTGACCTTAAAGACTTTTTCGACTTTGCAGATGGTCTCTGGCCTTTTATTCAAAAAAAGTTAATCTCCTTCGTGTGGATAGGAACCGTGGCTATGATGATTACCTATTATATTATAGATTATATTCTTCATAAGTGCTTTTACACACCATATTTTGAAAAGCAAAGTAGTGAAGATTTTGAAGCTTATATTGATCAGTTTTAACCATTAAGATTTTCGAAGTATGATAGCCAGTTTGTTTCCAAAAAGACTTCTGCTACTTGATCGGTCAATGAGTTTGAAATCAAAAGCGTATTTTCCATCATTTGGAACCGTAAATTTTTTACTTTCTGTTTCATACTCATGCACCGTGTAATACACCGTACTATCACCTTCTGAACTGCTTTGGTTATAAGACTCTTTTGTTGTTTTTGAGTTAATTACGTGGTCTTCCGCACTCGTATTTAAGCTATCCAAAAGAATTGATTGCCCTTTATTTTCGATATTAAACTTCACCCGAAATGCCTCGTTCTTGTCTTCACTACTCGAAGAAACTTTAGTCCAGATGGTAATCACATCACCTTTTTTTAAACTCATGTTTTCTGCGGATACGATTTCGCCATTGGCCAGTTCTAAAACGGCTAACTCCTTCCCAACAGGGTTACAAGAACTAAAACTTAAAATAAATAGAATCGGAAATAAATAATTTTTATACATGGCGGAGCGGGGTTGTTATTTGGTGGCAGATGTTTTTAAGGTGTAATGCTTACTGAAATAACTAAACATTTTAACAAAGAAATCAGCATGAGATGGCGTTAGTTCCTTATCCGTTTTGAGGATGAAAGTTTTTCCCTTATAAACAACCGGACAAAAAACAGTTGTGAAAGTATGGGCTGTATATCCATCTCTCATTTTTGCGCTATTCGAAACTACATAACAGCCCGCTTCTTCTCTTAATTGATAGGAATATTGGCTATCTATATTTAAAATAACCTCCCTGGAACTATAATCAGATTCGATAACCTGATTGGTTTTTAGCTGATTTATACTTTTATAAAAATCGCTTAATGTTTCTTGCGATGGACTAAACAACGCGACAAAAGTATAGTTACTGGGCGTTCTGGGAGAGACCTGGTCGTTTGTATCTAGAAAATATTTAAGTTCTTTCTCAATTTTAGTGAACATGTTATTTACCCAATTCACTTCTAAAACAGGCATATTTTGAACATAATCATTCCAGGAATCAAATTTAGCTTGCGGATAATTGGTTGTCAACAAGCTTTTTGCATGTTTTAACAGATGTACAGAGAGTTCAAGCTTTTGCTTTTTAGGATATTTTTGAGTCCAGCTGATTTCGGCTTTATAAAACAGAAAGCATTTCTTTGCCTCATCATATTGAATATTGTAGGTAAAAAACGTTTCTCCCTGATCGTAAATAATGCTATTTTCATCTTCGTAGTAAACGGCATCTATTCGCTCATTCCCCGATTTCAAATCAGCTATAGAAAAACGCTTCGGATCATTTGACGGAATGATGTAGACCTGCTCTGAATAGAGTCCGTCATTTTTACTGAAAATGCCACCCAAATTTATACTTAGAAAAGCGGTGTCGATTTTTGCGAGGTCGATATTACCCAACACCACCTCTTCAGGCGTTACTTTTTGCACTTCAAAATCACAATTCTGAGGGATAGTTAATGAATAGGCTTCAGCTATTAAGACTGTTTTTAAGGGTAATTTTAGATTTAAAATTCTTTGATACGCTGCTTTCGAAACCTCTTCAATATCATCAACAGTAGAATCTTCACCATCATCCGATTTTTCAATTCGTTTGCATCCACAAAAGCATAATGCAGCTGATACAATAAAAATAAAGAATTTTTTAAAGAAGAAATTGGAGCGTAGATTTATCATAACTTTTTTGAAGATAATCAAATATAGAATAAACCTACTAATTATACCTTATTCTATTGCAGGCCATTCTGACATGCATGATTGCTATTGTTGCGCTTCTATTATTTCGGCTTAAATAAATAGTTACGACTGTAAATAAATCTTACTTACTCCTTATTTTTAGTATCGATCATAATGGTTGTGGGGCCATCGTTTACCAATGCAATTTTCATATCTGCACCAAATATGCCGGTTTGGATCTTTTTACCCGTTAAAGCCGCTAATTTCTCAATCATTTTTTCGTAAAGCGGAATGGCAAAATCAGGTCTGGCAGCCCGTGTAAATCCAGGCCGGTTGCCTTTTTTTGTAGCCGCAAATAAGGTGAATTGGCTAATCAGCAGAATATCCCCGTCAACATCTGCCAAAGCTTTATTCATCAAACCATTCTCATCTCCAAAAACCCGCATATTCACAATTTTCGGCGCCAGCCAATCCAGGTCCTCCATCGTATCCGCATCTTCAATCCCCAGGAGCACTAAAAATCCGGTTTTAATTTCTCCTGTAATGTTCCCTTCAACTGTACAACTGGCTTCTATAACTCTTTGTAAAACTGCTCGCATTTTATATTACTTTTGGGTCGATAAATTTGGTATGCGCAAGATAAGTATTTTAGTGATGGCTATGTTTTTGTTGTTCGGCTGTAAACAAAAATCGATCGTGCATCCAACCTTTTATTTCTGGAAAACAGATTACCATAATGATAAACCTGAAACTAATCATCTTGATCAGTTTAAATCTAAAGCATTATATGTTCGGATCATGGATGTGGATTTTGATCCAGACCGGCAGCAGGCTGTTCCTGTTTCCCCTATAAAGTTTTCAGATCCCTTACCACCGCAAGTGAAGATTGTTCCTGTAGTTTTTCTGGTTAACCGGATATTTTATGATACAGACTCGAATAAGACCAAAATTTTGGCTAACCGGATCTCAAACTTTGTAGATGCAAAGGTAAAGCAGGCAGGAAAACAGGGTTTCGCAGAACTACAAATAGATTGCGACTGGACTAAAACCACCCGCGAGAAGTATTTTAATTTTCTTAAACAACTGAAAGCTCAACCCTTTCTGAAAGGGAAAACGATTTCAGTTACGCTTCGTTTACACCAGGTAAAAAATGTGGTAACCAGCGGAATTCCGCCCGTAGAAAAAGCCATGCTGATGTGTTACAATATGGGGAATCTGCGTAAATATGGCGATCAGAATTCTATTCTTGATCAGCATGAGATGGACATCTACCTGAAAGATTTCCTGGAAAGTTACCCTTTGAAACTAGACGTGGCGCTCCCCCTTTTTGAGTGGGCAGTAATTTTTAGAAATAAAGAATATGCCGGAATCTCCAAAAGACTTAACAAAAGCCGGTTGCGGGATAAAAAACTGTTCAGGCAGCGAGGGAATTCTACTTTATACGATTTACTTATAGATTATCCTGCTGCAGGATTAAAGCAAGGCGATGTATTGAGATGGGAGGAAGTTTCCGCAAAAGATTTACTTGCCACATCCACTTTTTTATCTCGATATTTGAAACCAGACGAACGCAATATCGTTTTCTACCACCTTGATACCGATCTTTTAAAACATTTTACGCATGAAGAGCTTCAAAAAGTTATCGCTAATTTTTAGTGTTTTCCTATTTACATTTTTCGGCGAAATCGCCGTGAACATTGCCTGCGGTGGAGAAGTTGATCCTTACGACTACTATATTTCCTATTTCCACAATAACGTGCAGGGAGACGAATACACTCCCTTCGCATTTAACCAGATGGCCTATTTAAATGGTGAAGAAGATGTTGTCAGTGAATCAGAAATTAACAGTAGGGAATGGGCGAAATACCTGGATGTAAATCCCCAACACGTGCACAAGGTGATGTACCAAATTGATAGTGCTACAAGTGTCAAGTTAGGTAATTTCGAGGGCGATGTTTCGGCTTTGCCAGATAGCTTACAAAAAAACACCTTTATTCAGGCTTTGGTGAAAAATAAAAATGCACTGAAGTATTATGCTTTTGCAAAAAGTACAGAACCTTTTGCCAATATAAATTTTGATCTGTGGGATCCAAAACCAAGAGATACCACTGCAATGAGCGACCTGGCAACAACAGCATTCAAATTAACGGAATCGGAAAAGGATAACTTTTTAAAACTCCGTTATGCTTACCAGGCTGAAAGAATGTTCCACTATGCAGGCTTACATACCGAAAGCAAAAATATTTATGATCAGTTTGTAAAAACGAATAAAACTAAAAGTGCGGTTAAAGGGTGGGCATTGGCTCTTTATGCCGGATCGACCAGAAGATTAGGAAATCCTGAAGAATCTGCTTTCTTATTTTCCAAAGTGTTTACCACTAATCCTGAGCGAAGAATCCAGGCATATAAAAATTACTACTACAATAGCACTCCGGTAAACGGCGCTTTAAAATATGCCAAAACAAACGATGAAAAGGCCAGCATCTGGGCCATTAATGGCTTTGGAAATCCGGATTTTAATATCGAAAGCTTAATCAAAGTTTATCAGTATGAGCCGAAAAGTCAATTAAATGGTGCACTCCTGGTACGCGAAGTAAATAAGTTAGAACAGGCTTTAATTAAAGACAGCGACCTTGCAAAAATATCTTATCAATACTATTTTTATAATAGCGATAATTCAAAATATAGGGATAGCATTAAAACCCTAAACTTGAAACAACTTCATGAGGTTAAGAATTTTGCACTGAAATTGGCCGCTGAAAATAAATATCCACAGCCAGAACTTGGCACGCTAACAGCTGCATATTTATCCTGGATGGAAAACAAAGATCTAGAAGCATCGTCTTATCTGGCAAAGCTAAATCCGAATAAACTGCCTGAAAAGCTACGCGATCAATACCGGATCACCGATTTGTTGATCAAAGCTAAAAACATAAAAAAAGGAAATCCATTTAATGAGAATGAACTTTTATCTTCTTTAAAGTGGCTGGATGAAAAACGATTTGCCGAAGATAAAACCGTAAGTAAAGGGCTGTATAACGATTGGGCAAATGAGGATAAACGCTTTACCAGAACCACCAGGAATTTTTACCAGCAGATATTGGCTCCTGCCTATTTGAAAATGGGAGATACGGCAAAAGCAGCACTCGCGATGGTTAAAGGAGATCTATCCTCCAACCAAATGAAAAATAATTCACTTTTTAACAACATGAGCTATCAGAGTACTTCGTTTTGGCAACAATATTTAAGTCCGAGGAGCATGCAGGCCCTTGCAAACTACAAAACCAAGGCAAACGGAAACGACGTAGTTGCCTTATTGGCGAAGGCGCTGAATAAATTAAGCAATGATGAATTTTATGAGCTCTGGGGTACTACCTATTTGAGAACGCATCAATACGACAAAGCGGTTCAAATGTTTGCAAAAGTATCTCCAAAATACAATTACCCAAATCCGGAAAACTGGTATGCTGACGATGCGAATGGCAAACTGTATTCGAACCCGTTTATTCAAACCATTAAAGACTATCCGAAACAATACGTAGTTGCCAAAGCATCAATCACTAAAAAGACTTTTGCTGCAGAAATGTTGCGTTTACAAAAATTAACTGTTAGCGATAAAAAGAATGCAGCACTTTACTATTACAAAATGGCAAATGCAGTTTATCAGACAGGTTATTTTGGTAACAGCTGGTTCTTGATCAGTTACGACTGGTCATCTTATGATAATGCTAGTGGTGCAAAATTCGGCTATGATGTTGATTATAAAAAAGCCCAAACAGCGAAAACCTGGTATTTGAAAGCCAGAGCATTGAGCACAAATGCAGATTTCCAGGCGAAATGTACTTTTATGCTCGCTAAATGCGCACAGAAGCAAATCATCTTAAATTCAAAATTAAATTCTTTTAGCTATTGGGATAAAAAAGATGTGAAATACAAAAACTTCATCAATGCAAATTATAATAACCCATACTTTAAAGAGATGAAGTTGAAATACAGTAAAACGCCTTTTTATCGGGTTGCTGCTGGAGAATGTAGCTATCTTGGGGATTTTATTGCGAGAAGATAAGAGCGGAAAGATTAAAGAACAAAGAGCAAGGAATAAAGACCAGAGTCTAAAGACTAAAATGAAAGCTGAAAGACTAAAGCTTAAAGCCACCAAAAAACATTAACCGTTTGAATCTATGAAATCCAAAAATCTGTGAAATCAACCCGAAGGAAAAAACGATTAATCCGCTTAAAAAGCAGAAAGATTAAAGAATAAGGAGCAAGGAATAAAGACTAAAGCCAACAAACATTAACCGTTTGAATCTGTGAAATCCAACAATCTGTGAAATTAACCCGAAGGTAAAAACGATTAATCCGCTTAAAAAGCAGAAAGATTAAAGAACAAGGAGCAAGGAATAAAGCCTAAAACCAGCGAAAACATTAACCGTATGAATCTGTGAAATCCAACAATCTGTGAAATCAACCCGAAGGTAACGAACAACCACTGACGAAAAACGCAAGACGATGGACGAAAAACGATTCTTCGCTACCACCTGATCAACGCACTGGCCCAGGCAAAGCCCGAACCAAAGGCTGCGAGGCATACCAGATCGCCGTCTTTAATTTTTCCGGCTTCCCAGGCTTCGCATAAGGCAATCGGAACCGATGCAGCCGTGGTGTTTCCGTATTTTTGGATGTTATTAAAAACCTGATCATCACTTAAGCCCAACAAATTCTGAACATACTGACTAATGCGAAGATTCGCCTGATGTGGCACGAGCAGATCGATATCTTTTTCGGTAAGATTATTTGCAGCTAACGCTTCACGAATTACTTCAGGAAATTTAACCACTGCTTTTTTGAAAACCGCCGGACCATCCATATAAGGCAAAACGGCGCCACTTGCCAGGATTTCAGGCGTCATAAATAATCCCCCCAATTCCTGATCTGGAAACGCAGGTTTATCCTTTATCCATTTGTTTGCATGAGCACCTGGATAATGCATGGCCAGCATTTCTGCATCCGCGCCATCGCTATGTAAATGCGTACTTAAAATACCTTTACCTTTTTCATCTGTAGGTTGCAAAACCACTGCTCCTGCCCCATCACCAAAAATTACTGATACATTTCTGCTTCGTGTTTCAAAATCCATCGCGAAAGAATGTTTTTCACTTCCCACCACCAAAACATTTTTGTACATGCCCGTTTTGACAAACTGATCGGCTACTGATAATGCATAAACAAATCCTGAGCACTGATTACGGATATCTAATGCACCAACCTCACCCATTCCCATTTCGCGTTGCAACAAGACACCGCAACCCGGAAAATAGTAGTCAGGGCTTAGCGTAGCAAAAACAATAAAATCAACTTCTTTTGCAGTTATCCCGGCACGTTCAATTGCAATTTTGGCGGCCTCGATCCCCATGGTGGTGGTCGTTTCCTCATAGCGATCTGCAAAACGCCGTTCCTTTATACCAGTACGTTCCTGAATCCACTCATCATTGGTATCCATAAAACGACTTAAATCGGTATTGGTATAAACATTTTTAGGAACATAATAACCTATTCCTGCTATTTTAGACTGATGCATGCTGGTATTGATAATTTGGTTAGGTAAAGTTAGTTATTTTATAAAGATATGAGTATTGTGATTCTAGCGTATAGGTAGTTAAATGTCTAACATCTCAAATCTAATATATCAAATCTTCTAATTATTGTTTATTTTTGCACCATGTCTACAGAAACCAAAGAAGAGACCTTTACGCTCGAAGAAATTTTAACTTCCCTGAAAACCGTACATCGCCTTATTTTGTGGAATGATGAGATCAACACCTTTGATCATGTAATTTATTGCATGATGAAATACTTGGATTATAACGAGTCTCAGTCAGAAAAAATTGCATGGAAGGTGCACAATGACGGTAAATGCCCAGTGCTAGAAGGCTCATTTACAGAGATGGAAGTTTACCGGAAAATTTTACAGCAAGAAGGCTTAACAGTTTCTGTTGATTAGCAACATAACATTTTAAAGAAATAAAATCACTATCTTTAAATTAAGTAATTAAAGCTATGCAAGTTACATTAGAAATAACGGACGATAATGCTTTATCAATTTTGGAGACATTGAAAAGTATTAAAGGAATTAGAATTAAGAATATTGAACAATCAAATGAAAAATATCTTAACGATTTAGCTAATGCTTTTAAAGAAACAGAATTAGCTGAAAAAGGAAAGATAAAATTAAAAAGGTTTGAGGATTTAATAAATGAAATTTGATGTACTTACATCATCCCTATTCAATAAAGAATTCAAAAAGCTCTGTAAAAAACATAATTCTGCAAAAAGTGATGTTATTGCCTTTGTAGAAAATCTCAAGAAAAACCCCATACAAGGAGTTCCTATTGGTAACGATTGTTATAAGATAAGAATCGCCATTTCCAGTAAAGGAAAGGGTAAATCTGGGGGTGTCAGGTTAATCACCAAAATTCGTATCATTAATGAAATGATTTATCTTTTATCTATTTATGATAAATCAGAAAGAGATTCTATTTCAGAAAAACAACTTGAAGCAGTTTTAAAATCGATTGAAGAATAATTAACTTTCTAGCCCATCTAACAGTACTTTCAACTCTGCCTGCGTACTTTGTGTTTTATCTTTAGCGTACCAACCATGAAGCTTCTCGGCGAGAATCGGCATTTCAGTCGTTTCTTTCTTCCATTCTTTTAATAGTTCCTGCAAAACCTGTGGTCTCGGCGCCCAGGTAGCTAAAACCTGATCAGCTGATTCATTCAACACGATTAAAACCGGAATTGCCCGCCCGCCGTTGGTTAAATGCGCATCAATTAAGGGAAGATTCTTATCGCGAAGCACAAATTTTAAATCTATCTTCCCTAATGATGCCGTAGCAATTTTGTTAAACACAGGAACAATCTGTGCTGCATCACCACACCAGCCTTCGGTAATTACCAAGAATTTATAGTTTGCTTTTAAGCTATCAATAGCCGCCGTCAGTTCTTCTGTTAAGGTAGCAGTCTTATCTACACGCGTCATTCTTTGCACATTCATTTTAGTATAATGCAAATCATAACTAGCTTCACTAGTAGATTTACCTTCTAATAAAAGTTGATCTACCAATGCACGGTAAGTTAAATAATCCATTCCTTGTCCGCTGAAGATTTCGCTATAATTAACCATGATATTTTAAGAATATGACGCAAAGGAAAGCAGAAATTAAATCAGAATAATCACGGTTTTGCAAGAAAACGCTTGCGGCTGCTCGCAAAGATTTGGGATTACACAGCTATGTTACATACAAATAAAGCTGCAATATGAAATGCTATAAATTGAAAGGCAGACAGGTTCAGCCTACTGATTTCCAACACTAAACATTACCTAAAGAACAGCTTGAATTTGGATTAAGCCTCCATTAGTTTGCTGAGGTGCTGTGTTAAGGCCACAAAATCATCAACCGTTAATTGCTCTGCACGCTTCTCGAAATAAATATGATCATCCATTTTATCTTTCGGCATCACAGCAGATACCGCATTGCGCAAAGTTTTTCTCCGCTGGTTAAAACCGGCTTTAACTACGCGCCAGAATAGCTTTTCATCACAATCCAGCGTCTCCACCTCATTGCGGGTTAAACGAATAACAGCAGAGTTTACTTTCGGTGGCGGATTAAAAGTTCCGGGTTTAACGGTAAAGAGGTATTCAATTTTATAATAGGCCTGAAGAAAAACGCTTAATATCCCGTACTCTTTTGTACCAGCCGGTGAAGCACACCGTTGCGCAACTTCTTTCTGGAACATGCCCACCATCTCCACTACTTTGTGGCGGTTATCTAAAATTTTAAATAAAATCTGAGAAGAAATATTGTACGGAAAGTTGCCGATAATAGCGAACTGACCAGGAAAATTGGCATCAAAATCTAATTTGAGAAAATCGCCATTAATTAAACGCTCACCCAAATGCGGGTATTTTTCATTAAGGAAATGATATGATTCGGTATCGATATCAATTAAATAAGTTTGTAAATCTTCACGTTTCAACAAAAAATCAGACAGAATTCCCATCCCCGGACCAACTTCCAAAACCTGATTGTACTTTTCGGTATTCACCAAACTTTCTACAATACGGTTCGCAATGCCCTTATCCGTTAAAAAATGCTGACCTAAATGTTTTTTCGCTTTAACTAAACTCATACCCCAAAATTTACCGAATATTTAACCGCAAAATGCGCTAAGATTTCGACGCTAAGATCGCAAAGATAGACTTATTATTCCTTTGCAAATAACTTAGTGTTCTTTGCGGTTTCATTTTTTTTAAAGTCTTTAGTCGAAAATCAGTAATTTGCGCTAAAATTTTCCATGAATTATGAGCGATAAACTTAAAATAGGCATCAGTATAGGCGACGTGAACGGTATAGGTTTAGAGGTAATTATCAAAACATTATCCAATCCGGCAATTTTAAATTACTGCACACCAATTGTTTATGGCCATACCAAAGTCTCATCTTTCCACCGAAAGGCAAATAATCTTGGTGATTTTAGTTTCAACGTAATTAACCACGCCAATCAGGCTCAGGTTAAAAAGGCAAATATGATTAATTGCTGGGAGGAAGATGTAAAAATCGAACTCGGGCAAGTTACCGCTACCGGTGGAAAATATGCGCTGCTATCCCTGGAAAGAGCAACTGCAGATTTAGTAGCCGGAGATATTGATGCACTTGTTACTGCTCCAATCAATAAACACAATATCCAGTCAGAAACATTTTCTTTCCCTGGTCATACCGAATATTTGCAGGAAAAAAGTGGCAGCAAAGATGTATTGATGTTCTTAATCAGCGAAAATTTACGCGTAGGTGTGGTTACTGGACATATCCCTGTTAAAGATGTGCCAACTTCCATTACCAAAGAGAAAATTTTAAGTAAGTTAAAACTGATCAACGAAAGCCTGAAAAAAGATTTCTGGATCGAAAAACCTAAAATTGCAGTGTTGGGTTTAAATCCTCACGCCAGTGATAATGGCTTATTAGGTACTGAAGAAGCTGAAATCATTACACCTGCCATTCAGGAAGCATACGATAAAGGCTTGATGGTTTTCGGCCCGTACTCTGCTGATGGTTTCTTCGGAAACGGCAGCTACAAAAAATTTGATGCCGTGCTAGCCATGTACCACGATCAGGGCTTAATCCCCTTCAAAACCTTAGCATTCCACAATGGTGTTAATTTTACTGCGGGACTAAACTTTGTACGTACTTCTCCAGATCACGGAACAGGTTACGATATCGCCGGAAAAGACCTTGCTGATTCTACTTCCTTTACCGAAGCTTTATTCTCGGCAATTCACATTATTAAAAATCGTCGGGAACAAGAAGAAATGTTGAGCGGTCAGCTGAGATCAGGAGGAAAAGTGGTAGAAACGCAATTTGATATTAAGGATGATGCTTCTTAAGAGAGCGGAAAGGCGAAAGCTCAAAGCGAAAAGGCGAAGGCGGAAAGCTCAAGAACTAAAGCTGAAAACATGGTGATCAGCCTTGTTAGTTGCATTTAAACTTAGAAATAACTCGGCATAGCCATGCTCACTCAGGTAAAAACACATTTGCTTCGATGGCCAATATTTACTATCGTTACTTAAATGATTTCAACGCTTGAGTGCTATAGATGAATTTATTCATACCTCCTATAAAATTAAATTAACTTTGCCTCAACTTGCTTTAATTTTAAACGATATATTAAGCAAACTTAAAATTGTGCGCCGTAGAAATGAACACGATTAGCACTGGCAAGTACATCTTACCCATTATTGTTATTTGTCAATTCTTTTGCACGTCGCTCTGGTTCGCAGGCAATGCCGTGTTACCAGATATTATTAAGGATTTTCCACTTGAAGTAAATCTTCTGGCCAACCTAACCAGTATGGTTCAATTCGGCTTTATTAGTGGCACTCTAACATTTGCTGTTTTTGCGATTTCCGATATCTTTCCGCCATCAAAGGTTTTCTTCATTTGTGGTATCGCAGCCGCATTATTTAACCTCGCCATTTGTATAGAAGTATCAGACGTAAGGCTTTTGCTTCTATTTCGTTTTTTAACCGGCTTTATGCTGGCTGGTATTTATCCTGTCGGGATGAAAATAGCAGCAGATTATTTCAAAGATGGATTAGGTAAATCGCTAGGTTTTCTGGTCGGCGCACTGGTCTTAGGAACTGCCTTTCCACACCTCCTCAAAACATTAACCGGTAGTTTTCCCTGGGAATATGTAATTTATGCTACTTCCTGTTTATCCATGTCAGGAGCAGTAATTATTTTCCTTTTTGTACCAGACGGGCCATTTAGAGTGCCAGGTCAAAAATTTAATCTTCAAGCCTGTTTCAGTGGATTTAAAAACCCGGATTTCCGTTCAGCAGCATTTGGCTACTTCGGTCACATGTGGGAACTCTATACTTTCTGGGCTTTCCTTCCCGGTATGTTATTATTTTACAATAGTAAACATCCAAATGCATCGCTAAGTGTTTCCTTATTTTCCTTTCTGATCATCGCCTCAGGAGCAATTTCCTGTATGGCTGGCGGACTACTTTCACAAAAATTCGGGGCAAAAAGAATTGCCACTATTGCCCTCGCCATTTCCGGATTGTGCTGCCTGCTCTCTTCGGTTTTTCTTTCAGTTGGCTCAGTTTATGCATTTCTGATTTTCTTATTCGCTTGGGGCTTAAGCGGAACAGCCGACTCACCCCTATTTTCATCCCTGGTGGCTAATAATGCACCGCAACAACTAAAGGGAACTTCACTTACATTAGTGAATTGCATCGGCTTTGCCATCACCATTATCAGTATTCAAGTAATTAATCTTTTAGCTAAAGAGATGAATTCGCACTATCTTTATACGGTATTAGCTATTGGTCCGGCAGGAGGGCTCTTAGCCTTATTAAGAGACAAAAAATAAAAAGGTATGTCAAAATTATCCCCAATCATAAAACCAGAAGAATTAACCTGGTTAAATCAAGGTGATGAAATCGTGATCATAGATGCGAGTGCGGGTTCGAAATCACGATATGAACAGCAACACCTGGTAGGCGCATTATTTGTGAATGTGAACGAGGATTTGGCTAATATAGGCGACTTTGCCGAAGGTGGCCGACATCCCCTGCCAACTTTCGGGCAATTTTCCGGAGTATTACAAAAATTAGGCATTATCGAACATACCCACGTTATTGTTTATGACGATAAAAATGGCGGGAATGCAGCAGCCAGATTATGGTGGATGCTCAAATCAATCGGACATGAAAAGGTACAGGTAATTGATGGCGGATTTCAGGCGGCAGTTCAGGCAGGTTTTCCGACTACAGACAGAGTGGAAAGTCCAAAGTCTGTTGGGCCTTACCAGATGGAATCGTGGAACCTGCCAATTTCTGATATTAATGAAGTAGAAAGAGTATCCAAAACCAAAGATCACATGGTGATTGATGTGAGAGATGCCAGTCGGTATGCCGGCTTAACAGAGCCTATAGATACTATTGCTGGTCATATTCCCGGGGCAACAAATATTCCCTTCACAGAAAACTTAGATACAGAAGGACGCTTCCTTCCACCAGAAATATTAAAAGAAAAATACGAACAGGTTTTAGGAAAAATTGAACCGGAAAATGTGATTGTTCACTGTGGATCGGGCATTACAGCCTGCCATACACTTTTAGCAATGGATTATGCAGGTTTGCCGGTTCCTAAGCTTTACGTGGGCTCATGGAGTGAATGGAGCCGAAACAATAAAGAGATGGTTCTGGCAGAGTAGCCGAATCGTCATTTCGACCGACGTGGAGAAACCTTTGAACTTTAAGCCAATTATAAAGATCTTTCTATTCGGACATGCAATAATCGAGAAGAGCACATGGATTATAATTTCAATCCAAAACTCAATGAAACCGATTTTAAAAATCATAATTTGAGCTAACCTTGCAAGATTTCAATATTTTAAGATTAACAATTTTCAAAAAACATTTTTAATCTAATTATTTTATCCCTACATTTGCAGGCTAAAATTTTACAGTACTTTGAACACATTAAAGCAATTTTCAATACCGTTTACCGGACTAAAATTGGGAGCCCATCAGTTTGATTATGAGCTTGATGACACCTTCTTTAATGCTTTTGAGTATTCGTTAATAAAAAGTGGTAATTTAAAAGTTAACCTGGAACTTGATCGACAAGAGACCATGTTACTCTTAAAATTTAAAGTTGTTGGAACTTTAAATTTGGATTGCGATAAATGTTTATCGGAGTTCTCTTACCCTGTTAACTTATACGAAAGACAGATAGTAAAGTTTGCAGAAGATGAATTGGAAAGTGACGATGAGGAGATTATTTCATTAAGCCGTAAAGATTCTGAAATTGATATATCGAGGCCTTTATATGAAATGATAAATGTGGCCGTACCCTATATCAAAAACTGCGAGCAGGCAGATAAAGAGTGTGATCAGGAAATGATTGATCGTTTAGCACAACTCTCTATCGATAAGCAGGCAGAAGAAAACGAACAAACAAGCGACCCACGTTGGGAAGCCCTTAATAAGTTAAAAAAATAATTAGATTATACACCAATGGCACATCCAAAACGGAAAATCTCGAAACAGA
>Ga0157370_10004453_pt1 | contig 16057 bp, 19 predicted proteins | sample C35metaG_FD_113463 | JGI IMG/M metagenome (GOLD analysis project Ga0157370, IMG submission 113463) | Corn rhizosphere microbial communities from Kellogg Biological Station, Michigan, USA - C3-5 metaG | ecosystem: Host-associated > Plants > Roots > Rhizosphere > Soil | place: USA: Michigan...
CTGTTCGCCGCAGCCGGAAGAGGTTCCCGGCCCGCTTTATCTGCGCGCGCCTGACGTCAAATTGCCCGGGGCCAGTCGGCCCTCAAATTCTCGATCCGCATGAAGGTAGTGCTTTTCAATCCTGCCACCGACGACCTGGCGCATCTTGCCAGCCTCCACGTCGACAGCTTCGAAACGCCCTGGGACGCGGCCACGCTCGCCGGACTTCTCGCCTCACCTGGCACCTTCGCCTGCCATCACGAGGACGGATTCGTGCTGGCCCGGGCTGCGGCAGGCGAGGCCGAAATCCTGACTCTGGCGGTGAGACCGGCGGCACGCGGCAAAGGATTGGGGCGGGCGCTGGTGATCGCAGCCGCGAACCGTTCTCAGGAACTGGGCGCCGGAGAGTTGTTCCTGGAAGTGGGCACGGCCAATCCCGCCGCCCTGGCACTATATGCCGGATTGGGATTTGCCAAGGTCGGCATGCGCAAAGGCTATTATGACAACCCGCGCACGCTCCCGATGCGCCAGGAAAGCCCCCGCCCCAGAAGCAGGGACGCAGTTGTCCTCAGGCTTCCGCTACCCGCCAAATTCGCCTAACCTTGTCGTCCGTTTTCACCCCGGCGCACGGCAGACAAGGAGCTATCAGTGACGCGGATCGAGAAACTCTGCGTCGATAAAGGTCTCCGCATGACGGATCAGCGGCGGGTGATCGCCAGGGTCCTTTCGGAAGCCGAAGACCATCCGGACGCGGAAGAACTCTACCGCCGCGCCTCCGCCGTCGACCCGCATATTTCGATCGCCACCGTGTATCGCACCGTCAAGCTGTTCGAGGATGCCGGCATCCTCGAAAGGCATGATTTCCGCGACGGGCGTTCACGCTACGAGGAAGTACCCGAATCCCACCACGATCATCTGATCGACGTCGCCACCGGCAGCGTGATCGAATTCCACAACGAGGAAATCGAACGCCTCCAGCGCCGTGTCGCCGAGGAGCTGGGTTTCGAACTGATCGATCACCGGTTGGAATTGTATGGCGTGCCCAAGGGGCGCAAGCCATAGCTTCGTGACCATGATGGACCGCCTGCGCGCCGCCACAATCGTCGCGATCTTCCTGATCTTCACGTTCCTGTGCATGCCCATTCAATGGCTATTGCTGAAGCTGGGCAGCCGCCGGGCGAGGACTTTCCCCCACTGGTACCATCGCCAGGTCGCCAACCTGTTCGGGCTTCGGATCCGCCTGGTAGGAACGCCTATCCGGGATGAGGGCGTTCTGATCGTCGCCAACCACACGAGCTGGGCCGACATCGTGATCTTCTCCGCGGTGATGCCGATCTCATTTGTTTCCAAGGCCGAGGTCGCGCGTTGGCCTCTCTTCGGTACTCTGGCGCGGCTCCAGCGCACCGTCTTTGTCGAGCGGGACCGGCGCAGCGCTACCCGCGAGAAGCGCGACGAGATCCGCGAGCGTCTGCTCGCGGGCGACGCCCTTGTCCTGTTCCCGGAAGGCACCAGCCACGACGGCAATCATGTTCTGCCCTTCAAGAGCGCGCTTCTGGGTGCGGCCGAGGCCCGGCTGGACAGCGGCGCGCATGTGAGGGTGCAGCCGGTCACCGCCGCTTTTACGGGCCTGCACGGCATGCCCATGGGGCGGGAAAACCGGCCGCTGTTTGCCTGGTATGGGGACATGGAGATGGCCCCTCATTTGTGGGAGGCGCTGCTCGCCGGACCCGTTGACGTGGTAATCCAGTTCCATGAACCCCTCAGCCTCGACCTGTTGGACCGCAAGGCCCTGGCAGCAGAGGCCGAAAGACTGGTCAGAACTGGCCTGGCGGACGCCCTGGCGGGCAGGATCTAATCCGGAATGGCTCCTCGATGGCTCGAAAGCCAGCTGTCCGGATCAGCCTTTTTGGGCCCTGGAACAGGGGCGGGTATTGAATTTGCCCCGCCCCGCCCTGATAACCGGCCCTGCCATGAAGGAATTCCTCATCAAGACCTATGGCTGCCAGATGGCCCCGCGCCGCGGGCGCGCGTCGAACGGAGAGACATGAAAAAGCTCTACGTAAAGACCTATGGCTGTCAGATGAACACCTACGATTCCGCCCGCATGGCGGATCTTCTGGCGCCGCTGGGATATGTGCAGGCTGACAGCCCGGATGACGCCGACATGGTGATCCTCAATACCTGTCATATTCGCGAGAAAGCGGCGGAAAAGGTCTATTCCGAGGTCGGGCGCCTGCGCGCGTTGAAGGCCGAGAGAACCAAAAACGGCGGGCGGATGCTGCTGGCGGTAGCCGGCTGCGTCGCCCAGGCGGAAGGTCAGGAGATCGTCGCCCGCGCCCCCGCCGTGGACCTGGTTGTCGGCCCGCAATCCTATCACCGTCTGCCGGAGATGATCGCCCGCTTCGCTCGCGAGGGCGGCCATGCGCTGCAGGCCGACTTCCCCGCGCTGGAGAAATTCGACGCGCTTGTCCAGGCGAAGGAAACCGGCGTCAGCGCCTTTCTGACCGTGCAGGAAGGCTGCGACAAGTTCTGTACCTTCTGTGTGGTGCCCTATACGCGCGGGCCGGAACATTCCCGCTCACCTGACGCGGTGCTGGCCGAGGCGCGGCATCTGGTGGATCTGGGTGCGCGCGAGTTGGTGCTGCTGGGCCAAAATGTGAATGCCTATGACGGCGGGGGATGGTCGCTGGCGAAACTGTGCGATGGTCTTGCCTGCATCGATGGGCTGGAACGCATCCGCTACACCACCAGCCACCCGCGCGACATGTCCGACGACCTGATCGCCGCCCATCGCGACAACGACAAGCTGATGCCCTACCTGCACCTTCCGGTGCAATCGGGGTCGGACAGAATGCTGGAGGCGATGAACCGCAAACATCGCGCCGACGACTATCGCCGCATCGTCGACAGGTTGCGCGCCGCCCGTCCCGATATCGCGCTGACCTCCGATTTCATCGTCGGCTTTCCGGGCGAGGGTGACGCGGATTTCGAAGAGACGATGCAACTGGTGCGCGATGTCGGTTTCGCCACCGCCTTCTCGTTCAAATATTCCAGGCGTCCCGGCACGCCGGCCGCAGCCTTGCGCGGGCAGGTTGCCGAGGACGTGAAATCGGCTCGCCTGCAAGAATTGCAGGCCCTGCTCGCCAACCGGCAGCATGAATTCGACGATTCCCAGATCGGCCGCATTCTTCCCGTGCTTTTCGAAAAACCCGGTCGCAGGGACGGCCAGCTTGTCGGCCGCACGCCATACCTGCAGCCGGTGCATGTCAATGCGCCCGCCACGATGATCGGGCGGCTCGCATCGGTACGCATCGAGCGGCGTACTGCCAACAGTCTTCATGGGACGCTGGTTTGACGACGAAGGCAAACAAGACCGCGCTGACGCTGGAGTTTCCCGAAAATGCGCTCCTGGCCGCTGTAAGCGGGCCGCATTCCAAGAATCTGGCACGGCTGGAACAGAAGCTTGATGTCGCCATCGACATGCGCGGCAATCTGGTATCGGTCAGCGGCGCGGCCCGCGAACGTGCTGCCTCGGTCCTGCGCACGCTTTATGCTCGCGCCGCCGCCGGTGAAGGCATCACCCTGGCCGAGGTCGATTCCGAGATCCGCTTCACCGACCAGGGCCGGGCTTCGGCGCCCGGCGCAATCAAGACCTCTTCGACACGCGCCGTGCGCCCGCGTTCGCCCGCCCAGGCGGCCTATCTGGACATGATGCGCAGCTGCACGCTGGTGTTCGGCATCGGACCGGCGGGCACGGGCAAGACCTACCTGGCCGCCGCCTTCGCCGCCCACATGTTGTATGAGCGGCGGGTGGAGCGGGTAATCCTGTCGCGTCCGGCATTGGAAGCGGGCGAGCGCCTGGGTTTCCTGCCGGGCGACCTGAAGGAAAAGGTCGATCCCTATCTGCGCCCGCTCTACGACGCGCTGTTCGATGTCCTGGGTGAGCAGGCCGCACGGTTGATGGAGCTGGGCGTGATCGAGGTGGCGCCGCTTGCCTTCATGCGCGGCCGCACCCTGACGCGCGCCTTTGTCATACTGGACGAAGCGCAGAATACAACCAGCGCCCAGATGAAGATGGCACTCACCCGCCTGGGCGAGGAAAGCCATATGGTGGTGACCGGCGATCCCTCGCAGAGCGACCTGCCGGGTGGCGAGGCCAGCGGCCTCAATGAGGCGCTGGCGGTTCTGCAGGACGTTGAAGGAGTTGGGGTGGCCCATTTCACCGAGCGTGACGTGGTGCGCCATCCCCTCGTCGCGCGAATCGTGGCCGCCTATAATCGGCGGGCCGGATCATGAATGGGGTCCAGTTGGTAATCGAAGACCCGGCCTGGCGGTCGTATCGCGGCCTTCAGGCCAAGCTGAAGCGCGTTGCGCAGGCCAGTGCGGCGGCGGCGAAGCTGCGCGGCGGGTTAACTGTCCTTCTGGCCGACGATGCGCGGCTGAACAAGCTGAATCGCGAGTTCCGCGGAAAGGACAAGCCGACCAATGTCCTCTCCTTTCCCTCTGGCGCGAAGGACTATCATGGCGACATCGCCATCGCCCATGGCGTGACCCTTGCCGAGGCGAAGGCGGCGGGCGTGCGTTTTGCCGATCACGCCAGCCACCTTGTGGTGCATGGGGTGCTGCACCTGGCGGGCTATGACCATGAAACCGAATCCGACGCCAGGGTGATGGAGCCGCTGGAAGTGAAGATCCTGGCGCAGATGGGCATCGCCGATCCCTACCGCGGGGCGTCGTCATGAGCCATTCCCCGCCGCTATGGAAGCGGTTCTGGCTGAAGCTGCGCGGCGAAGATATTTCCGCCGCCGCCATGCGAGAGAGCCTGGCTGAAGTGGTCGAACAGAGCGAGCGCGAATCCCCGGCTCTGTCGCCACAGGAACGGGTGATGCTGGGCAACCTGCTGCGTTTCGGCGATCTGCGCGTGCACGATGTCATGGTACCGCGTGCCGACATCATCGCCGCCGATGAGGATATCTCGGTTGGCGAGCTGATAAAGCTGATCCGCGACGCACAGCATTCGCGCATTCCGATCTATCGCGAGACGCTGGACGATCCAACTGGACTGATCCACGTCAAGGACGTGATGGCGTTGATGGCGTTGTCGCCGCAGGGGACCTATTGCATAACCTCCAGCGTGCGGATCACTACCCTGCGCCGGCCCATCCTGTTCGCGCCGCCTTCGATGCGCGCGCTCGATCTTCTGGTCAAGATGCAGGCCAGCCATACCCACCTGGCGCTGGTAATTGACGAATATGGTGGCACCGACGGGCTGGTCTCTATTGAGGACCTGATCGAGGAGATCGTGGGCGACATATCCGACGAACATGACGAGACCATCGCCGCCCTCAAGCCGGACGGCGACGGCTACATCGCCAACGCGAGCATGGACCTCGAGGACTTCAAGGCCCAGACCGGCCATGACCTGATGTACGAGGATGCCGACGAGGACATCGACAGCCTGGGTGGACTGGTGACCTCCCTTCTGGGCCGGGTGCCACAGCGCGGCGAGATCATTGATCATCCGGGAGGCTTCCAGTTTCTGGTGCTGGAGGCCGACCCGCGGCGGGTGCGCCGCCTTCGGGTCCGCCTGCCCAAGGGCACACAGGACGGCAGCCAAAAAGGCGCCGCCGCGCAATGACGGCATCGCTGGCTGTTGGCAACGCAATTACATCTCTTTCCGGCTGGCGACGGCTTGCCGCCGCTTTTGCGGCCGGCGCCGTCTCGGCCACCGGTTTTGCGCCCTTGGAATTCTTTCCCGCGCTGCTGCTGGGCTACGCTGTCCTGGTGCTGTTGATCGACGGCGCCGACAGGGGACCTCATCCCATCCGCGCCGCCGCAGCCGCCGGTTGGGCCTTCCTGTTCGGCCAGTTTCTCGTCGGGTTCCACTGGGTTGGCTACGCCTTCATGGTCGATCCTGAGGCGCATCTTTGGCAGATGCCGTTCGCGCTGGTTGGATTGACCGCCGGTCTGGCGCTTTACGGCGCACTGGCCGGCGCGCTGTCGGCCTGGTTCTGGCAGGACGGTCCGGCGCGCATTTTCGTTTTTGCGATCTTCTTTGCCCTGGGCGAATGGCTGCGCGGCCATCTGCTGACGGGTTTTCCCTGGAACCTGTCTGGCTATGGCTGGGGCCTGGTACCGGCGCTGCTGCAGACCGCCAGCCTCGTTGGCGCCTATGGCCTGTCCTTCCTCACCATTCTTCTGGGTGCGGCGCTGGCCGAATTTGCCTGCGGCCGCTGGCGCATTCCCGCCGCCACCTCGCTTCTGTTTGCACTTCTGCTTGCGTTTGGCGTGTACCGCCTCGACGCCACACCCGTTCACCATGTTCAAGGTGTGGTTGTGCGCCTTGTGCAACCGGATGTTCCCCAGCGGGAAAAATATGTTCGGCGGCTGATGCTGCGAAACTGGGATCGTCTAGTCGATCTGTCAGCCAGGCCGGCTGCAAAAGCAACCGGCAGGCCCAGCGTGATCGTGTGGCCGGAAGCGGCCACCGGCTTTCCGGTTGCGCGCGCCCCCGGCGCACTAGATCAGATTGCCCTTTTTACCGGGCGCGGGCAGACCGTGATCACAGGCTCGGAGCGCATCAGCGAAGACGCCGGGGGAGTGGCTTTCTACAACAGCCTTTATCTGTTCGGAGCCTTCGGCGCGCTGCCCCTGGTCTATGACAAGTTCCACCTGGTCCCATTCGGCGAATATGTGCCTTTTGCCAGCCTCTTAGGGCCAATCGGCATCACCAAACTTACCAAGGGACCGTCGGGCTTTTCTGCCGGCGATCATCCCCATCTGCTCGCCGTTCCCGGCGCGCCATCCATGTCGCCGCTGATCTGCTACGAAGTGATTTTTCCCGGCGAAGTGACCGAAATTGGCGCGCCGCGCCCGGGCTGGTTCGTCAACGTTACCGACGATTCCTGGTTTGGTCCCTGGGCCGGCCCGCGCCAGCATTTACTGATCGCGCGGGTGCGCGCCATCGAAGAAGGCCTTCCCATAGCGCGCGCGGCGAATACCGGTATCAGTGCGATGATCGATCCATTAGGGCGGATTTCCGCCCGCCTGGGGCTGAACAGGATGGGCGTGGTTGACGCCCCCTTGCCCGCCGCCCTCCCCGAAACGGTCTATGCCCGCCTTGGTGACTTCCCCTTTTTCCTGCTGCTCGTCAGCGCCGTTCTGGCAGCATTTTTCGCCGCCCGCATGCACCGCCCGTTCGACAGGACGTGAAATATCTGTTCAGTTTGGCGTCTGTAACGGTTAAGTTCCCCTGGACGACCAGAGCTAAGGCGCCGTGCCCAAAAAGCAAGCAAACCCCATCGACGTTCAGGTCGGCAATCGCGTGCGCATCCGGCGCATGCTGATCGGCATGAGTCAGGAGCGTCTGGGCGACCTGCTCGGCCTCACTTTCCAGCAGGTCCAGAAATATGAAAAGGGCGTGAACCGCATCGGCGCGGGGCGGCTGTTCGAGATGGCTCGCATTCTCAATGTGCCGATCGATTTCTTTTATGACGGCGTCGAGGCCCATCTCGCCGCACAACCTGGCATGGGCGAGCCCGAAGGCGCGCCACCGGTAATGGAGTTCGTCTCCTCCGGCGAGGGGCTGCAGCTTTCGCTTGCCTTTATGAAGATCAAGGACGCCAAGGTGCGCAAGCGCGTTCTTGATCTGGTGAAAAGCCTGGCCGAAGAACAAGAACAGAAGAATTAGCGCGTCAGCGCTTGCGCGACGCCTTTTCCGCCAATCCCGACTGCGCCTCGCGGCCGCTCAGCTCCGCATAGACTTCTTCGGGCGTGATCCCCACCGCCGTCCAGAGTGCCAGCAGGTGATAAAGGACGTCGGCAGACTCCTTGACCAGTTCCGCCCGGTCCCGTCCGACGGCGGCAATGATCGCTTCCACCGCTTCCTCGCCGAACTTCCTGGCGCATTTTTCCACACCCGCCGCGAGCAGGCTGGCGGTATAGGATTGCGAAGGATCGGCGCCCTTGCGCGCGGCAATGGTGGCAAAGAGACGGTCGATGGCATCGGACATGGCGGGCACTCTTGCGGGGCGGGCAGGCTAGCCGTTTCCGGCGCCGCCATCAAAGCCCGATGCGAGCGCGGATGTCGGCGGGGGTTGCGCCCGCTTCGCGCATTGCTTTCAGCGTGACGGCGGCATTGCGCTTGGAGAATTTGCGACCATGCTCGTCCAGGATCAGCCCGTGATGGGCGTATTGCGGCTCGGGCAGGGACAGAAGCGCCTGCAGCAGGCGCTGCACATGGGTGGCGGGCAGAAGATCTTCGCCCCGCGTCACCAGATTTACGCCCTGATAGGCGTCATCCACCACGACGCTGAGATGATAGGAAGTCGGCATGTCCTTGCGCGCGATGACGATGTCGCCGAAACGGCCGGGATGGACAGGATGGCGATGGCCATGCTCCAGAAAGGTAAGGGGGCCGGTCAACGCGGCCGCTCTGGCCACGTCCAGCCGGACGGCATAGGGCTCGTCCGCCGCCATGCGAGCCTGCCGCTCGGCGGCGGCCAGGGTGCGGCAGGTGCCAGGATAAAGCGGGCCTGTGTTGCCGTGGGGATCGCTGTCATGAGGCGCGTCGCCAGCCTGCGCGATCTCGCGGGCAATATCGGCGCGGGTGCAGAAACAGGGGTAGGTGAGATCTCCCAACTGGCCCAGCGCGGCGCGATAGGCGTCCATGCGCGTCGACTGGCGCAGCACCGGTTCGTCCCAGGACAACCCCAGCCATTTCAGGTCCAGGAATATGGCTTCGACGAATTCATCGCGCGAGCGTGTCCTGTCGATGTCCTCGATGCGCAAGACAAAATCGTCACCCTCCTGAAAGGCGGCGATGGCGGCAAAGGCGTGCCCCAGGTGCAACAGGCCTGTCGGCGACGGCGCGAAGCGGGTAACAATCATCAGCGCGAAATCTAACCCATCATGCAGACCATGGCACCCAATGCACCGGTACTGGCCGGACCCACCCTGCCACCTGTCAGGGGCCCGGCCGATTGCCTGATCGTAATGGTGCATGGCTACGGCGCCGACGGTCAGGACCTTATCGGCCTGGCCGACCACTGGCGCCATCTGCTGCCGGGCGCCGCGTTCAGCGCGCCCAATGCGCCGGCGCCCCTGCCCGGATCACCCGGCTATCAATGGTTTCCCATCTCCCGCATTGATCCGCATGAAATGCACAAGGGCGTGGAGCAGGCCGGCCCGATTCTGGATGCCTTTCTGGATTCAGAGCTCCAGCGCCTGAACCTTTTGCCCGAGCGCCTGGCGCTCGTGGGGTTTTCTCAGGGAACGATGCTGTCCCTTCATGTGGGGCTGCGCCGGTCGATCAAACCCGCGGCCATTGTGGGTTTTTCCGGCCTTCTTGCGGGTCCGGTACCGGCGTCCGCCCATGATGGCGCCGATATTTCCCCGATTCTCCTGGCCCACGGCGACAGTGACAGCGTCATTCCGCCTCAGGCGATGTTCGCAACGGCCGGCCAACTCGCGCTGGCGGGAGCAGCGGTGCAATGGCACCTGGCGCCCGGAATGGGCCATGGCATCGACCCGGAGGGGCTGATGCTGGCAGGTCTTTTCCTCAATCAGGCTTTTGCCGGCCAGCTTAAGCGCACCGGCGCGACGCGCTGCGTCTACAAACCGTCATAGCGAATCGGCTAGCATCGAAAACAGGGATGGCGCACACTTCCTCCCGAAAGGAGATTTCTTTCAAAAGGAGATTGGCCTTCACAGGAATTCTTCCGTGCTAGCCGCCAGCGTTTCCGCCGGCAATTGCCCCGCCCTGGTCCTCAACGCCGATTACCGGCCCTTGAGCTACTACCCGCTTTCGCTCTGGTCGTGGCAGGACACGATCAAGGCGGTGTTCCTGGACCGTGTGACGATCCTGGAAGAGTACGACCGGGTCGTGCGCTCGGCCCGGCTTGAGATGAAGCTGCCTTCGGTCGTCTCGCTGAAGACCTATATCAAGCCGACACGCAGGCCCGCCTTCACCCGCTTCAATGTATTCCTGCGCGACCAGTTCGAATGCCAGTATTGCGGCGATCCCAACGACCTGACTTTCGATCATGTGGTTCCCCGTTCGCGCGGGGGACGCACCACATGGGAAAATGTCGTCACCGCCTGCAGCTCCTGCAATTTGATGAAGGGCGGGCGAATGCCTGCCCAGGCGCACATGCAGCCACGTATCCGCCCGCACCAGCCAACGGTGCTCGAGTTGCGTGAGCATGGTCGCAAATTCCCGCCCAATTATCTGCACGAGAGCTGGGCGGACTATCTGTACTGGGACAGCGAACTCGAACCGTAGGCGCGGTTCATTTGCATCCCGGGCATGTCGCTCGTCGCTTCTGGCCGCGAAATTTCCGGTGCCCGTCGCTGGAAGCGATTGGCCGGCGCGGAACTAGATTCGTTCCGAGAGCTTGATGGCGATGCGGCAGCCGGCCTTGATCGTCTCGCTGAGCAGCCTGTAGCCCGGCGCCTGCTCCGCACCCTCGTCCAGCGCCGTCCGGCGGTGTGCCGCCTCCTCGGCCCGGAATTCCGTCACAGTCGCCTTCAATTGAGCGTCATCATCGCCAAGCACGGCGATTTGCCCCGCATAATGAGCGTCGATAACCTCCTCAACCGCGGCGGTGCAGGCGTAAGCCGCTTTCTCGCCCATCGCCGCCGTCACCGCGCCAAGCGCGAATCCGGCAACGCGCCATACCGGCTCCAGCGCAGTGGGGCGCACCCGCCGCTCGTTTACCAGCGCATCGAATGTCTTCAGGTGCCTCTGCTCCTGCTCGGCCATGTGCGAAATCGTCTCGACGCTGCGCCCGGTATCCTTGCGGCGGCGAAGCACGGCAAGCTGTCCTTCATAGATGCGCACCGCGCCATATTCTCCCGCATGGTCGACGCGAATCATGGATTCGACGTCGACCTTGGCGCCGGGCATGGCCGGCTTGGGTTTGCGGGTCATGATTTTCTCATCAGAAGCACGCCGCCCAGCGCCGCGGCACCGAGCGAGAACAGCGCATTATAGGCCGCGAGCGACAGGCCGAACAGCGACCAGGTGACTGCGTTGCAGCTGACTTCAGGCGGCGGCGCGCCCGAGCCCAGCACATAAGCATGGCTGACCACACAGGCACTGGGTCCGGGCAACAGTCCCATCTGCATGCCGGTCTGATAGGCGCCGATCAATCCCGACACCGCCACCAGTACCACGGCGGCGATCGTCACTGCGCGCTGCGCGGGTGCCAGCCCAAGCAATGCACCGATCAGGATGATGGCAGCAGCAAGATACGGCGCATTGCCCCATTGCCCGGTAATGGCGACGCCGGCGGCGCCCACAACCAAGATGGTTGCAATCACCCATGGATAAGCATTCTTTTTCCACAACTGTATACCGGCAAGGCCCAGGAAGGCTGCGGCGATATGCGGCCAGCGCTGCCAATGGCACATCTCGCATGGCGCCAGGTGCGCAAGGAACTGAAAGCCGAGCGCACCCAGCAAAAGCGCCAGCGCGACCGCGCCCAGCGCCATCGCAATCCTGTCATCACGAATCATGGCAGAGAAATTTCTTCCGGTGAGTATCCGCCCGGAGTAGAAATAGCATGGTTGCGCCGCAGCATGAAATGGCTGCGCCATTGGATGAGTATCCGTATTGTTCAAAGACAAGTCATCACCCCGGCGCCGCGAGCTGTTGAAGATCGACGGTCGCCTGCTGGAAGTGAAAGTGCGGCTCAACCCGCGCGCCCGCCGCATGATTGTCAAGGTCAATCCCGCCACCGGCGAAGTCAGCGTCACCGCCCCAACCAGAAGAGGGCTGAATTCGGCGCTGGATTTCGCGCGGCGGGAGCAGGACTGGATCGCCCGGCAGCTCGCGATCGTGCCCGGGCCCGTCGCGTTGGAGCCGGGGGCCGAATTCCCCTTCCGCGGGGAAACCCATGTGATCGCCGGCGCGGCCAAGGGTCCTTCGCCGGTCTGGCGCGACAAGGGCACCATCTGGGTCAGGGGTGAGGAAGCGCACAGTCCGCGCCGCGTGCTGGATTTCCTCAAGCGCGAGGCACGCAAGCAGTTCGAGAGCCGTGCGCTCGCTCATGCCGCGGTGCTGGGGGTCAAGCCATCGCGCATCACCGTGCGCGATACCGCCAGCCGCTGGGGCTCCTGTTCGTCGGGGCGCTCGCTATCCTTTTCCTGGCGGCTGATCCTGGCTCCCGATTTCATACTGGATTATGTGGTGGCCCATGAAGTCGCGCATCTGCGCGAGATGAATCATTCCCCACGATTCTGGGCGCATGTGCGCAGGCTTGTGCCCGAGATGGACGAAGCCCAGGCATGGCTCAAGGCCCACGGTCGCGAATTGCAGCGCTACGCTGTCAGTCGCTGACGGTCATGTCCCGCCAAAGATGCCGTTCAGGATCCGCTCCAGCGCGTCAGGCTCCTGCTTCTGTTCCGGTTGTGCTGCCGCAGCAGTCTGCACCGTGTCCGGCGCGGCGCTGGCGACCAGGGCGCTGCCGCTCAGCGGGCGCACGGGCAAATTCTGCTCCGCATCTTCCATGAAGGCGTGAAAGATGTGGGCCGGCAGACCGCCGCCAGTCGCTTTCCTCATTGGCGCATTGTTGTCATTGCCGATCCATACGCCGCAAACCAGGTCGGCGGTGAAACCAATGAACCAGGCGTCGCGATAGTCCTGGGTAGTGCCGGTCTTGCCGGCGGTTGGCCGTTCGTCCAGCCGCGCTGCCTTGCCGGTGCCGGTGGCGACCGTTTCCGCCATCAGCCGCGTCATCTGGTAATTGTTGTCCTGGCTCATCACCAGGCCGATGCCGGGCGGACTATGCCGGTACAGAAATCTGCCGGCGCGTGTACGGATGGAAACGATCCCGAACGGCTCGACCCCCTCGCCGCCATTGGCGAATGAAGCATACGCGCCGGTCAGCTCCAGCGGCGTGACGTCGGACGTTCCCAGCGCCAGCGAGGCGACTTTGGCGAGTGGCGAGGCGATGCCCAGCCTGTGCGCCGTGCGCGCAACCGCATCGGGCCCCACTTCGTTGGTCAGTTGCGCCGCCACCGAATTGGAGGATTCGGCAAAGGCCTGGATCAGCGGTACCGGCCCCTTGAAACGGCCTTCATAGTCCCGCGGTTTCCAGCCATGGATATCGACCGGGCCATCATTCATCACATCTTCTGGATGATGGCCGTGCTCGAAGGCGGTAAGATAGACGAAGGGCTTGAAGGCGCTGCCCGGCTGGCGCTCCGCATCGGTGGCGCGGTTGAAGCTGGACTTGGAGTAACTTACGCCGCCGACCATGGCGCGCACCGCCCCGTCCGGCGTCATCGCCACTAGCGCCGCCTGGCTGGCATTCAGCCGCGCACCGTCCCGTGCCATGCCCTCGGCGATGGCGCGCTCCGCCAGAATCTGGGTCTGAAGATCGAAGCTGGTCTCCACGATCAGCGGCTCGCCGGTGTTCCCGACATAATTGTCCAGTTGCGATTCCACCCAGTCGGCAAACCAGCCGGCGCCCGGCGTGCCGGTGGCGCGCACGATGCGCGGCCGCGTCGCAGCCGCCATCTGACGTGTTCTTGAGTCGATGAAGCCGGATTCAGCCATCGCCTTCAGCACCACTTGGGCGCGGGCCAGGCTTGCATCGGTATCGGCTATGGGGTTGTAGCGGGCCGGCGCCTTGACGCTGCCCGCCAGCATCGCCGCCTCAGTCAGGCTCAGTTCACCGGCGTGCTTGCCGAAGAATTTTTCGGAGGCCGCCTCGATGCCATAGACGCCGGCGCCGAAGTAAACGCGGTTGAGATAGAGGGTGAGGATCTGGTTCTTGCTGTATCGCGTCTCCAGATAGACCGCGAGCATGGCTTCCTGCAGCTTGCGCTCATAGGTGCGGCCCGGACTGAGGAACAGGTTCTTGGCCAGCTGTTGGGTCAGGGTCGATCCGCCCTGTACCACATGGCCGCTCATCATGTTCTCGAACGCGGCGCGCGCCATGCCGAAGGGATCGATGCCGAAATGCGAGCGGAAGCGCCGGTCTTCGATGGCGATGAACGCATTGGGCACATAGTCGGGCAGGTCTTCCACCGCCACCATCCGGCCTTGCGTCAAGCCGCGGCGCGCGATTTGCCGGCCGCGATCGTCCAGGATGGTGATGTCCCGCGAGGGCCCCGTCACCATCAGGTTGTGCACATCGGGCAGATTGGACAGGAAGTGCGAGAACAACAGCCCGGCGAAGATCACGCCCCAGGCGCCCAGCATGACCAGAATATAGGGCCAGGTGCGGACTTTTTTCGGCGGCGGTTCGCGTGGCTCGGGCGCATCGGGCGCCGGCGCACGTCTTGCCGCTTCCCGGGGGCGGATCATGCGCGCCGGGGGCACAGGACTGGACGGAGGCTTCCTCGCCATCCTGCGTTTCTAGGGACGAAAGGGTTAACGCCTGTTAAACAGTTCTAACTGTCCCTTAAGCCGGCAGAGCGGCCGGCCGCGGAATGGTGGCGGGTCAACCATGCAAGGCCGCCCGGCGCGACCATCAGAAATTCAGGCGGAAAGCCTGTAGCCGCCACCCTCGGTCAGCAATATCTGCGCCCGGCCGGGGTCTTCCTCGATCTTTTTGCGCAATCTGTAAATATGGGTTTCCAGCGTGTGCGTGGCCACCGCCGGTCCATAACCCCAGACCTCGTGCAGCAGGATCTCGCGCGACACGGCTCCCGCGCTGGCATGCAGGAACTTCAGGATATTCGTTTCCTTCTCGGTCAGGCGGACCTTGCGCCCGTCGGCCTGCAGCAGTTTGGCCGAAGGATGGAAAGTATAAGGACCAATGCGCACCGCCGCATCCCCGTCCGCCGCATGATGGGTGATCAGCGCATGGATGCGCGCCAGAAGTGCCGAAAAACGGAACGGCTTGGCCAGAACTTCGAAGCCGCCACCATCCTGGCCCGCGTCCTCGGCCAGAAGCAGGATGGGACAGGCCATGCCGCCATCGCGCAGGCGCGCCGCCAGTTCACGCCCGCTGGCGCCAGCCTGTCCGATGATGGCAAGGGCAAAAGGAAGGCCCTGGCCCGCTTCCAGCGCTTGTTCTGCGCTGGAAGCGCAAACCACTTCGTGCAGGCCTTCATGGGCAAGCTGCTCGGCCAGGCCGGCAAGCAGCACCGGATCGTCATCGGACAAAAGGATGCGGCTGGGCATGCTGGGCAGGTTCCTGTTCATGGCGATTTTAGCGTGGGGCGCCCTGGGCGGCAAAATCTGCCGCCCATCGCCCACATAACCTTATGAAATTCCAGCAATAAGGCGCAAAAAGGGCTGGCCCGGCGCTTGCTTGGCCTATCCGTCATGCTCCGGTACGACGTCCATTTCCCGACCCCCAGTGTGCCCGCCCCCGCGGCGGCGCCCCTGGCTGGGCCATCGCAGGCGCCATCCCTGCCGGCTTCCGGCAGCTCGGAACATCACGGATCGTTCTTTTCCGAGCTTCTGGACATCATCAATCCGCTGCAGCATCTGCCGGTGATCGGCACGATCTACCGCGCGATCACGGGCGAACATGTCGATGCCTTCGCCAAGATTGCGGGCGATACCCTGTATGGCGGGGTGTGGGGCGCGGCAACTTCTGTGGCGGATGTGGCTTTCGAGGCGGTCACGGGCAAGTCGGCGGAAGACACGGTGCTCGCCTGGTTCGATTCGTCCAATGATGGCCCCAAGGTGGCGGCCAACCTGACTGCGCCCAGAACCAGTCCGATTATGGCTTCTTCTCTGCCCGTGCTGGACCAGCCGCTGACCATTGCGGCGGCGGATTTGCCGACAGCGCAACAGGCGGCCTTCACCAGTGCGCTCGCCGCCAGGGGCGTCACCGGCGAGATCGCCCAGCGCGCGCTCTATGCCTATCAGCGCAGCGTATTGCTCACGGGCCAGCCTCTGACGGCCCGCATCAATTGACGCTATAAGCGCACAATGGACCTGATCGTGACGCAAGAGGGCGGCCGAAGTTGGCTGGACTGGGGCCAGGGCAGGCGGCGCTGTGCGGTCGGCAGGAGCGGCATTGGTGACAAACGGGGAGAGGGCGACGGAATAACCCCGCGCGGGCACTGGCCGCTACGCCAGCTTTACTATCGCGCCGACCGCATCCTGCCGCCC
>Ga0157370_10004457_pt1 | contig 16043 bp, 15 predicted proteins | sample C35metaG_FD_113463 | JGI IMG/M metagenome (GOLD analysis project Ga0157370, IMG submission 113463) | Corn rhizosphere microbial communities from Kellogg Biological Station, Michigan, USA - C3-5 metaG | ecosystem: Host-associated > Plants > Roots > Rhizosphere > Soil | place: USA: Michigan...
TGCAAGGCAACATCCGCCTGGTGCAGAGCCGCAACGTGGTGCCGTACCCACAGCTGCGTACTCGTCTGGACCGGCCGGTGACCCTGGAGTTTCGCGACGCCAACTTGAAAACCATCTTCGAAGTCTTGTCCCAGGTGGCAGGTTTGAATTTCATCTTCGACAAGGACCTGCGCCCGGACATGAAAGCCACGATCTTCGTGCGTGACGTGCGCATTGAGGACGCCGTGCAACTGCTGCTGCAACAGAACCAGTTGCACCAGAAAGTGGTGAATGAGAACACGTTGCTGATCTACCCGGATTCACCACAGAAACTCAAGGACTACCAAGAGCTGGTGATGCGCACGTTTTACCTGACCAGCATTGATGCGAACACCGCACTGAACATGGTCAAAACCATGCTCAAGACCCGCGACGTGTTTGTCGACGAACGCCTCAACACCTTGACCATGCGCGACACTGAAGACGCCGTTCGCATGGCGGAAAAGCTCCTGCAATCGCAAGACCAGTCCAATCCGGAAGTGGTACTGGAAGTGGAAGTGATGGAAGTCGCCACCCAGCGGATTCTCGACCTTGGCCTGCAATGGCCGAACACCTTCGGCGTGATCAATAGCGATGGTTCGGCGGTGTCCGTTCTCGATCAACTCAAAGGCATCGACTCCAGCCGGATCACCATCAACCCATCGCCTCAGGCCAAGATCAACGCCCAGGACAAAGACATCAACACCCTGGCCAGCCCGGTGATTCGGGTCAGCAACCGCGAACAGGCGCGCATCCACATCGGTCAGCGCGTGCCGATCATCAGCGCCACCTCGGTGCCTTCGACCCAGGGCCCGGTGATCACCGAAAGCGTGACCTACCTTGACGTCGGTCTCAAGCTCGAAGTGCAACCCATCGTGCACCTGAACAACGAAGTGGCGATCAAGATCGCGCTGGAAGTCAGTAACGCCACGCCGCTGACGCCGACCGCTCAGGGCACCATTCCGGTCCAGGTCGATACCCGCAATGCACAAACCACGCTACGTCTGCATGACGGTGAAACCCAGATTCTCGCCGGCCTGATGCGTGATGACCATGGCAGCACCGGCAACAAGATTCCCGGCCTTGGCGACATTCCCGGTTTGGGCCGCTTGTTTGGCAGCAACAAGGACGACGTCAGCAAATCCGAGTTGGTGCTGTCGATTACCCCGCGGATCGTGCGCAACCTGCCGTACCAGAGCCCATCGGACATGGAATTCACGACCGGTACCGAAACCAGCATGCACATCCAGGCCCCGGACCGCCGGATGGAACCGCAGATCCAGAATGAGCACATTGATCGGCCAATGACTGGCATCAGCACCGAAGTGACTGTTGGCCGGCCGGTGGCGGCAGCCACCACTCAAGTGACCGTTGGCCGGCCGGTGGCGGCCGCTACCACTCAAGTGACCATTGAGAAGCCTTGATCATGAACGCCTCGCAACGTGGTTTTACCTTGATCGAAGTCGTTGTGACGCTGGCCCTGATCGGCCTGCTGGCCGGCATGGCCGCGCCGCTGACCGAGACCGTGGTGCGCCGGGGCAAAGAGCAAGAGATGCGCGCCGCGCTGTACCAGATTCGCGACGCCATCGACGCCTACAAACGTGCCTTTGATGCCGGTTATATCGAGAAGACGCTCAACAGCAGCGGTTATCCACCGAACCTCAAAGTGTTGGTGGACGGCGTGCGCGATGTGCGCAGCGCCAAGGGGGCCAAGTTCTACTTTTTGCGTCGGGTGCCTCATGACCCGCTGGCCACGGTCAAGCGCGACGACGACGGTGGCTGGGGCGTGCGCTCTTATGACAGTTCGGCTGAAAACCCGCAGGAGGGCGAAGACGTCTTTGACGTTTACTCCAAGACCCGCGGCAAAGGGCTCAACGGCATCGCGTACCGGGAGTGGTGAGCATATGCGTCGAGAAAAGGGTTTTACCCTACTGGAACTGATGGTGGTCATGGCAATCATCGCAACGTTGATGACCATCGCCTTGCCGCGCTACTTCAACAGCCTTGAAGCGTCGAAAGAGACCACGTTGCGCCAGAGCCTGTCGGCCATGCGTGAAGCGCTGGACCACTATTACGGCGACACAGGGCGCTATCCCGATTCGCTCGATGAACTGGTCGAAAAGCGTTATCTGCGCAATTCACCGACGGATCCGATTGCCGAGCGCAAGGACACCTGGGTCTTGGTCGCGCCCCCTGACGGCGTGGCGGGCGGGGTGGCTGATATCAAAAGTGGAGCCACCGGGAGGGCGCATGATGGCAGCCTGTATTCCGAGTGGTAAGCCGGCCGACGAGGCGGGGTTCACTTACCTCGGTGTGCTGTTTCTGATCATGATCATGGGCATGGGCCTGGCCAGTGCCGGCGAGTTGTGGGCAACCGCTTCGCGCCGGGACCGTGAACGCCAATTGCTGTGGGTCGGGACCCAATACGCCCAGGCACTGCGCAGCTATTACCGCAGTTCGCCAGGTCTTGCGCAGTACCCCAAAGAGCTGGCCGACTTGATACAGGACGAGCGTTTCCCATCGCCCAAGCACCATCTGCGGCAGTTGTACCCGGACCCGATTAACGGAGGAGGTGAATGGGAGTTGATGCGCGGTTTCGATGGGCGCATCACGGGCCTCAGCAGCGCCTCGACGGACACGCCGCTCAAGCAGACTGACTTCCCCAGTCAATGGTCCGATTTCGCCGGGATGGCGAGCTACAAGGACTGGCAGTTCGTGGCCGAGAAAGCCTTCAATGATGGTGCGTCCGGGCCCAAGCCTCAGTCCCAGACCCCTCAGGCACTGGCGCCATGACGAGGCGCTGGCTGGCGGCAGTGATCCTCACGTGCGTGGCGTCCTTTGCCAGCGCCGCTGAAGAGGACGAAATGCTCGGTTTCATCGTCGATGACACGATCTCGCACATCGGCCACGACTTTTACTACTCGTTCAGTGAACGACTGCGTGCCTCCAGCCGGATGGATTTCAACCTGGTGGTCCGCGAACGTCCATCGGCGCGTTGGGGCAGCCTGGTGACCGTGGAATTTCGGCAGCGGCTGGTTTATCGGCGCTTCCTGCCGCCAAACACCGTGGAACTCAAGGACGAGGCCTATGAGGCAGCCGACTTGGTCCGCGCGCAGATTGTCCGGCAGAAGCTGGAGGCTTTATTGCAAGACACTACGGACCTGGAGAGGGACGAATTATGAAAACGAAAACGTTCTTGCAGTGCACCGGCATGCTACTGCTCGGGCTTGGAAGCGGTAGCGTGGTCCAGGCCACGGAGTTGGTCTACACCCCCATCAACCCCTCGTTCGGCGGCAACCCGTTGAACGGCACCTGGCTGCTCAACAACGCCCAGGCGCAGAACGACTACGACGACCCTGACCTGAAAAGCCGCACCGCTGTGGCCGGGACTTCGGCCCTGGAGCGGTTCACCAGTCAGTTGCAATCACGCTTGCTGGGGCAAGTGCTGGACAACATATCCTCGGGCAACTCGGGGAGCCTTTCTACCGACGCTTTTATCGTCAACGTTGTCGATGACTCCGGTGCACTGACCATTGAAGTGACGGACCGATCGACCGGTGAAGTGTCGGAAATTCAGGTGAATGGCCTGGCCCCTTGAGGGGGTTTTGGGACGATGGGGAGTTAGGGATATGAAAAAAATAATAGCGCTAGGGCTGATGGTGGCAATGTTGCAAGGCTGTAATCTGCGTCAGCCGATGTCGGCCGAGCAGGACACCGAAACCCCGACCCTGACACCTCGGGCGTCGACCTATTACGACTTGTTGGCCTTGCCTCGACCCAAGGGCCGGTTGATGGCAGTGGTGTACGGTTTTCGCGATCAGACGGGGCAATACAAACCGACCCCGGCGAGTTCGTTTTCGACCAGTGTGACTCAGGGTGCGGCGAGTATGTTGATGGATGCATTGCAGGCCAGCGGCTGGTTTGTGGTGCTGGAACGTGAAGGTCTGCAGAACCTGCTGACCGAGCGCAAGATCATTCGTGCCTCGCAAAAAAAACCTAATACGCCGGTGAATATCCAGGGTGAGCTGCCTCCGCTGCAAGCGGCGAACATGATGCTCGAGGGCGGGGTCATTGCCTATGACACCAATGTGCGCAGTGGCGGGGAGGGCGCGCGTTATCTGGGGATCGATATTTCCCGGGAGTATCGGGTGGATCAGGTGACGGTGAACTTGCGGGCGGTGGATGTGCGCAGTGGGCAGGTGCTGGCTAACGTGATGACGAGCAAGACGATTTATTCCGTTGGCCGCAGTGCGGGGGTGTTCAAGTTTATCGAGTTCAAGAAGTTGCTTGAGGCTGAGGTGGGGTACACCACGAACGAGCCGGCGCAGTTGTGTGTGTTGTCGGCGATTGAGTCGGCTGTGGGGCATTTGCTGGCGCAGGGGATTGAGCGGAAGTTGTGGCAGGTGGCGGGGGATAATACGCCTGACGCTAATGCGACGCTGGACCGGTACCTGACTCAGACCAAGGTTGATCCGGAGAGTGAGTGAGCGCCGGGGCGGCCTTCGGGTCGACCTGGCTCTTCCCTTGATGTACCCAGGTCAAAGTAGGGAAGCTGGCTGCGATTGGCCGATTGATACCCTTTCTCAAAGACGGCTATCGAAACGGATACTCGTATCGATATTCGTTCGTCTATTCAACTAAAAAGTAATTAGCTAATAACCGTGGTCTTATAGCTTTTCGCTGAATTTAATCGAGGCTTAAGCATATGGATGCACTTATATCTTTATAATAATTTGTGATTAGTCAGGGCTGCTTTTATGTCTTTATGATCTGTCTCACAACAACTCGTGAGACAGGAGGTAGCTCGATGACAATTCAAATCAAACCGGTCGCGGGTCGAATTGGCGCGCAATTGGAAGGCGTTAAATTAGATGGACATATCAGTGCTGAACAATTCGAGTTTATTAATCAAGCACTGCTGAAATACAAAGTTCTGTTCTTTCGCGACCAGCATCTGGATGACGCTGAACACGAAGCCTTTTCCCGGCGCTTCGGTGACCAGGTGCCGCATCCAACCGTACGTTCTGCTGAGCAAAGCACCGCCATTCTGCACCTTGATGCCAAGGAAACCCGGGCCAACTCCTGGCATACCGATGTGACCTTCGTTGCCAATTACCCGAAAATATCCATCTTGCGCGGTGTGGTCATTCCGCCTTACGGCGGCGACACGGTATGGGCTAATACGGCGGCAGCCTACGCTGATTTGCCCGAGCCATTAAAACAACTTGCAGATAATCTGCGCGCGTTACACACCAACTTATATGACTATGCGGCGCCGCGTAATACCGATGAGTCGGGTATTAAACGTTATCGCGAACAGTTTGCGGCTGAAGTCTACGAGACTGAACATCCATTGGTGCGGGTGCATCCGGAGTCGGGTGAAAGAAGTTTGTTGTTGGGGCACTTTGTCAAACAGATACAGGGCGTAAGTCATGGTGATTCGAAACAACTGATTCGCTTGTTCCACGACCGTATTACCCATGTCGACAACACTGTGCGCTGGCGCTGGCAGGAGGGCGATGTGGTGATCTGGGACAACCGCGCCACGCAGCACATCGCGATCAACGACTACGGCGACGCCCAGCGCATCGTGCGCCGGACCACCATCGACGGTGATGTGCCGGTGGGGGTGGATGGTCGCTTGAGCCAGGCGATCAAGCCAAGCCCGGACACCCGCTCGCCGAAAACCGAAGCCGACAAAAAACATCTCGCCGCCTGACCGGCCGACTCTCATTGATTCAAGGAAGACGTGTCCATGGCCTCATTCAAAGCTGATTTCCTGTTTCGCAAGGGCCGCATCGCTGCCGCGCTCGCGGTGGTACTGGCGGTACCGTTGGCCCAGGCTGATGTAGTGCGTATTGGTGTAGCGACGGCGGGCGGCGGTGACCCGGTCACCTTCAGTGGCTCGACGTTGGGCATCGTGCGTAACCAGCAATTGTTGGAGAAAGCCTTCGCTGGAAGCGGAACCGAGGTGCAATGGTTCTTCTTCAAGGGGGCGGGGCCGGCTGTCAACGAAGCCTTGTCAAACCAGCAACTCGACTTCGCTTACCAGGGCGATCTGCCCGCAGTCGTCGGGCGCTCCAATGGACTGGACACCAAGTTGCTGGCGGCATTGGGCGTACGCGCCAATCTTTACCTGGCCGTGCCCAAGGGCTCTCCCATCAAAAGCATTGAGGATTTGAAAGACAAAAAAGTCGCCCTGTTTCGTGGCACCAACGGCCACCTGGTGGCAATCAACCTCTTGGCGGAGCACGGTCTTACCGAACGCGAAATCAAGGTGATCAACCTCGATACCGGCAGCACTCAAGCTGCATTGGTATCCAATGGGGTAGATGCCGCATTTGGCGGTCGCGAACTGTTCAAACTGCGCGATAAAGGTCTGATCGACATCGTTTACGACAACCCCACTCAGGATGTGCGCTACACCCGGCAGACTGCACTGGTGGTTCGGGGGGCCTATGAAAAAGAACACCCGGACAACGTGCAAAAGGTCGTCGATACGCTAGTGGACGCGGCGAAATGGACGTCGGAAGACAGCCATCGTGACGCGGTCTTCACTGAATGGGCCAAGAGTAATGAGCCTGCAGAATCACTGCGCGCCGACTTTACCGGGGTCAGCATCAGGGACAGGGCTTCGCCTCTGGTCGACAACTTCCTGCTGAGTCGCTATCAGGCTGTGGCGGATCAAGCCAAGGAAGAAAAACTGATCCGTCGCCCCGTCAGTATCGATGGCTGGTTCGAGACCCGTTATTTGCAAAAATCCCTCAAAACCAAGGGGCTTGAGAATTACTGGACGCCCTACGGACCGGATGGCAAACAGCCGGCTGGTAATGCAGTAGCGGCCGCGACCAGCAAGCAAGGGAGCTAGGCAAATGGCCAGGGCACAGACCGTCAGACTAGAGCCGTACACGGCGCCGGCACCGAACGATAACGTCAAACGTTTTCCACCGTCACCGGCCCGCCCAGTACGCAAGGTTGAGGTGTCGCGCACCTCAGCCTGGCGCGTCAGTCTGGGTGACAAGGCCTTGCCCTGGCTGTTGCCGCTGGTGTTGCTGGGCTTATGGTACCTGGGGGTGGAACGCGGCTGGCTTTCAGAGCAGGTTCTGCCACCACCCGTCTACGTTTACCAGACCTTGTCGGACCTGGTCACCAGCGGTGATCTCTGGCTCAACGCGTCTGCCAGCCTGCAGCGGGTGGTCGTCGGATTTACATTGGGCGCCTTGATCGGCATCGCTCTGGGCCTGGCCATGGGATTGTCCAGGACCCTGGAGGATTATCTGTTACCCACCTTCAACGCACTGGTGCAAATACCGGTATTGGGCTGGTTACCGTTTGCCCTGTTGCTGTTTGGTATCGGTGAGACGCTCAAGTATGTGCTGATTGCCAAGGCGGCCTTGGTGCCGATCACGCTGTGTACCTTGCAGGCTTTCCGCCAGGCGCCCAAAGGGTTGTTGGAAGTCGGCCGGGCCTACGGTTTCAGTCGTCGGCAAAGCGTCACCTCCATCGTCTTGCCTGCGGCGATCCCGACGTTGTTTACCGGTTTGCGTCTGGGCTTCACCAAAGCCTGGTTATCGCTGGTAGTGGTCGAATTGGTGGCATCGAGTGAGGGGCTGGGGTACCTGATCGTCTACGGGCGCCAGCTGTTTCAACTGGACCTGGTGATGGCGGCCGTTGTGGTGGTGGGGGCACTCGGGCTGGTGATAGACCGCGGTTTCGATTACGCGGAGAAACGCCTCAATCGGGGGCGGCCAACTGCCGGGGGGAGCCTGTCATGAGTGCGATCTTGTCAGTCGGTCGCGGTAGCCGCCGATATCGCGGTTGGATCTTGCCCATTGCCGCCATAGCCGTCTGGTGGCTGGCTTCAAACCAGGGATGGAGCCAATCGGGGCTGTTCGTTTCGCCAGAAAAAGTCGCTGCTACGGCCTGGGATCAAATGGCCTCGGGCAAATTCTGGCGGGCAATTTCTGCCAGCCTGGCGCGCAACCTCAGTGGCTTTTTTATCGGTACCACGCTGGGCCTGGTACTGGGTTGCCTGTTGGGCCTGTCGCGGTATTTCGAGCGATTAGTCGGACCGAGCTTCAATACCTTCAAGCAAATCTCTCTGTTCGCCTGGATTCCGTTGATCTCGGTGTGGTTCGGCCTGGGCGATGTGGCCAAGGTGGTGTTCTTGTCATTGGCCGCACTGGTGCCGGTGGTGGTGAATACCTGTGACGGTTTGCGCAACGTCCCCCCCAACCTGTTGGAGGTGGCGCGGGTGTATGGCTTCACCCGTTGGCAAACCATCATCGGGGTGATGCTGCCTTCCGCCTTACCGTCGATTTTCACGGGGCTTTACCTGGCGCTGGTCTATTCCTGGCTGGCGACCATCGGCGCGGAGTACCTGTTGGTATCAGGGGAGGGGATTGGCAACACGCTGATTGATGGCAGCGAACATTTCATGATGGACCTGGTGTTGTTTGGAATGGTGATTATCGGCCTGGTGGGCTGGGGCCTCAACGCATTGGCGCGGACACTTGAGCGGCGGATGCAGCGCCTGTATGGCATCGCTCCTCGTTGATTGGCACTTTCAAAAGGATCGCAACATGCTCAACAACGGCCTGACCCTGGAAAACATCAGCAAGCGTTTCGCTTCCCGACCGGGTAGTTCGACTCAATTGCAAGTACTCGACAACATCCAGCTCGACATTGCACCGGGCGAGTTCATCAGCATCGTCGGCGCCAGTGGCTGCGGCAAATCCACGCTGCTGCGACTGATACTTGGCCTGGACGAAGAATACGACGGGCGCATCCTGCTCGATGGCAAACCCATTGACGGCACTGGCCTGGAACGCGGCATCGTCTTTCAGGATCACCGCTTGTTCCCTTGGCTCAACGTCGAGCAGAACGTCGCTGTTGGCCTCAAGAACTCACCCCTGAGCGCCCGGCAGAAACGCGACACGGTGCGCGAGCACGTCGAACTGGTCGGCTTGCACGATTTTATCGATGCCTATCCGCATCAGATATCCGGCGGCATGGCGCAACGCGTGGCGATAGCCCGCGGCCTGGTCAACCGACCGAGCGTGCTGTTGCTGGATGAACCGCTGGGTGCACTCGATGCCTTGACCCGTGCGCGCCTGCAGGGCGAGCTGCAAAACATTTGGCTCAAGGAAAAAATCACCATGATCCTGGTCACCCACGATGTGGATGAGGCGGTATTCCTCGGCGATCGGGTGGTGGTCATGCAGCCCAATCCCGGCCGCATCCGACGCATTGTCGACATCGATCTGCCGCGCTCGCGCAACCGCAGTGACAGCCGCTTCATCGCCCTGCGCGACGATGTGCTGAGTGATTTCGCCGAGCTGCACTAAGCCTTTGCGCCGCGTGCGAGCTCATCTTTTCAAGCGTGTTTTTTCAAGGAACGGGAAATGTCCGAACGCCAGCTCAGCCTTAACCTCTTTATCTACCCCAACGGCCATCACGAAGCCGCCTGGCGTCACCCACAGTCGGTGCCGGAATTCTCCATGGATATCGGCTATTACCAGCAATTGGCGCTACGCGCTGAACGCGAGAAGCTTGATGCGATTTTCTTCGCTGACTCGCCGTCACTGGCCGAAAGCGGGCGTGAAGGTTTGCGCATTCGTTTCGAACCCATTACCTGGCTGGCGGCCATTGCCGCGGTGACCCAACGCATAGGCCTGATCGCCACGGCCAGCACGACCTACAGCGAGCCCTACAACCTGGCTCGCTCGTTCAGTGCGCTGGACCACCTCAGCAAGGGCCGCGCCGGTTGGAATATCGTCACCACGTCCATGGCGGCAGCCGCCGCCAATTTTGGCCTGGAGCAACATCCGTCGGCTCATGACCGCTATGCCCAGGCCGAAGAATTCGTGCAGGTGGTCGGTGACCTGTGGGACAGCTGGGAGGACGATGCACTGGTGCTGGACAAGGCTTCCGGGGTGTTTGCCGACAGTGACAAGGTGCATTCGATCAACCACGTGGGCACTCACTACAAGGTCGCAGGCCCATTCAACTCGCCACGCTCCCCGCAGGGTCGACCGGTGCAGGTGCAGGCCGGCTCTTCCGAGGATGGCCGCGATTTCGCCTCCAGGCATGCTGAAGCGATTTTTACCGCGCACCAGACCCTGCAAAGCGCGACTGAATTCGCCAACGACATCCGTGCCCGGGCGAAGGCGGTGGGGCGTGACCCTCGTCAGCTGAAAATTCTCCCGGGCATCAGCCCGTACATCGGCAGCACCGAAGCCGAAGCCCAGCGCAAGTTCGACGAGCTGAACGAGTTGGTGCTGCCGCACGTTTCACTCGGCCAGCTACGCCGCATGTTGGGGGTCGACCTGTCCGGTCACGATCTGGATGCGCCATTCCCGCGCCACTTGATCAACTTCGACAGCAGCGAAAGCCAGTCCAGTCGCTTCAAGTTGATCATCGACATCGTCGACCGCGAGAAGCCGACGCTGCGCCAGCTGATTAATCGCCTGGCCGGTGCTCGCGGGCATTGGGTGCCGGTCGGTACGCCGGTGCAGATTGCCGACCTGATTGAGCAGTGGTTCCGCAGTGGCGCTGCTGATGGTTTCAACGTGATGCCGCCAGCGTTCCCCGAGGGCTTTGAAGTGTTCCTCGATGAAGTGCTGCCGATTCTGCGCAAGCGTGGCCTGTTCCGAACTGAATATGCGGGCAGTACGCTGCGCGAGCATTATGGTCTGAGTCGCCCGGTTTCGCGTTTTGCCTTGAAGTCCGCCTCATCGATCTCGCCATCGCGCAACGGAGTGCAATCGCTTCCAGATTTTGTTTGATTTCTTTATCCGCCCAAATAAAAAAACCGCGACCCAGCACCAAGGGTCGCGGTCTATTCCCCCCCATTAACTCATTGCTGTAGCACGGTGGCCTTGTTGGTACTGCCATATTGCTGCACGGTTGCCGTCTGGGTCATGCCGCTTTGGTCGACGCTGGCAATGTTGCCGCTGCCCCCCTGGGTCACATAGGCCACGTTCATGGTGTCAGCCTGTTTGACCGTGATCATGTTGTCGCTGCCGTATTGTGCGGTGTATGCCTGGTTGCTGCTGCCGGACTGGTCGAACTCGGTGCTGTTGCCGTAACCGTTGCTGCTGCCTTGCGCCAGGTTGGTCTCACCGCGCTGGTCGGAGATCAGGATGTTGTCGCTGCCGTTCTGGTCGAAGTACAGCTCGTTGTAGGAATCAGCCTGGCTGACCGTGGTTTTGTTCCCGGTGCCGGACTGGTTGGTGGTCATGATGTGGCCGGTGTCTTTTTGGGTGAAGTTGGCGACGTTGTTGCTGCCGTACTGATTGACGGTTGCCATTTGGTTGCTGCCGAACTGGCCACCCGCTTGTGGACCTTTCCAGTTGCTGGCGTAGACCTTGTTACCGTCACCCATCGAGGTGGCGTTGAGTACATGGCCGTCGCCGGTTTGATAGGTGAAATGCACGTTGCCCGTGCCCTGTTGGTACAGCGCGACGGTCGAGCTGAGGGACTCGAACTGGTCGGCGTAGATGGCGTTGAGGTCGCCAACTTGCAGCACTGTCGCGGAGTTGTTTTCGCCGAAGCTCTGGTCGACCACGGTTTCGTTGGACTGCCCGTATTGATTGATGGTGGTTTCGCTGGCGAGTTGGCTGTCTTGCCAGACTTCGGTGCCGTTGAGGTCGCCGTACTGGTTGATGGTCAGGGTGCTGCCGTCACCGTCACGCTGGTCGCCGTAGGCATAGTTGCCGCTGCCGGCCTGGTTGATGCCAATCTGGCCGTTGGTCTGGAACGTCTGTTCAGCGGTGCCGTAGTTGCCGTTGCCGTACTGGATGACTGTCGCGTTATTGGCGACGCCCAGTTCAGTCTGTTCGATGTTGGCTTCGTTGTTGTCACCGAACTGGTAGGTCTTGGCGGTCGTAGCGTCCTGACTGTCCTGATAGATGAACGAGAAGTTGCCGCTGCCTGACTGTTGTTGCAGCGCCTCGCTGCTACCCACACCGATTGACTGGCTGGCATGGGCGACGTTCAGGGAGCCAGCCTGTTGCTGGGTGATGGTGCTGCCGTCTTCGTATAGTTGCTCGGCATAGCCGGCGTTGTATTCACCTGCCTGGCTCTGGTCGATGGTGCTGCTGGCGTGGTCTTGCACCGCCGCCGCGTCGTTGCCAAGACCCTGTTGCAACTGGGTGGCGGTGCTGAATGGGGCCACGGTCTGTTTGACATCGGCGATGTTGGTATCACCGAACTGACTCTGGTTGGAAACGCTGTCATCGGCGATGGCCTGGGCACTGACAATGACCAGGATGGCGGCGGTAAGGGGCGTCAGTTTGAACATGGTGAAACCTCCAAAGTGATGCAGTGCTTAGCGATATTGTTTGACCGAAACGCTCATGCCGTTGCCGGACTGGGTCACGGCGCTGGATAGCCCCGTACCGGCCTGGTCGATGCTGGCGTCGTTGTTGTTGCCGTTCTGGGAAATCTGCGCACGGTTGTGGCTGCCGTTCTGGGTGATGGCGGCGTTATTGCCCGAACCTTGCTGGTTGATCATTGCCATCAGGTCGTTGCCTTGTTGCAGGATGTACGCTTCCTGATTACTGCCCGACTGGACAATGGTGCCGAGCAGCGACTGGCCGTTCTGCTGCAACAGCGCGACATTGGCCTGACCGTTCTGATCGATCAGCGCATGCTGGCCAACCGGCGGTGGCAACTCGCCAAGGTCGGTGCCCGGGCCGAGGTCGTCGTTTTCCATCAAGTCGTCGGCGCGCACGCCCGCACTGCTGCAAAGCAGGAGCAGGCAGAGCAGGGCGGCGGTCGGCGTTTTCATGATTCAATCCTTTGTCAAACGGCCTGCCCCATCCACCGTGACGGTGGATGGGGCGAGGGCTCAGTTCGAGACCACCGACACCGAGCGCACGGTGCCTTGGGACGAGCTGATGGTGGCCGTCGGATTAACCGACGGAATGACCGTGGTGGTGTTGTTCACCGTGAGCTTCCAGCGACCGTTCACCGGTACCGCGGTGCTGCCCAGGGTTACCAGCCCGGTCGGGGTGGTCACCTTGATGGTGATGGTGTTGCCGGTGGTCACCGATGAGGTGCCCGCAAAGTCCCAGGTGAAGCGGTTGTTGGAGCGAGCCGTCACAGAGGCCGTGGTCACCGTGAAGGTTTCCGCAGCAGGCCTTGGCGAGACTTGCACCGTGACCGTTGCCGGCGTCGACGCGGCGCCGAAGCTGTCCCGGGCGATGTAGGTAAAGGTCGTGGTGAAGGCCGTGGTCACCGTGCCCGGTGGGGTGTAGGTGATGACGGTGCCGTCGGTGCTGACGGTGCCGCGACCGGCCGCCGGTTGGCTCACGATGGCTGCGCTGAGTGGCACGTTGCCTTCCGGATCGGTGTCGTTGGCCAGCACACTGATCGGTATCGCCACGCCCAGGGTCGTAGCGGCATCGTTGACAGCCACTGGTGGCCGGTTAGGTGCCACCGTAATGGTCACGGTCGCGGCGGTGGTCGAGGCCAGTCCTTTAGAGTCTTGGGCCTTGTAGGTAAAGGTCGTGGTCAGCGGTGTCGTGACGGTGGCGGGTGGCGTGTAGACCACGGCTGTTGTGCCACTCAATGCCACGGTGCCTTGCCCGGCCGCCGGTGGGGTCAGTGCGGTGATGGTCAGTGGCACGTTGCCGTCTGGGTCGTTGTCGTTGGTCAGCAGGTTGAGGGTGACCGGCACCCCGAAACTGGTGCTGCCCGTGTCGGCGACGGAAATCGGAGCCTGGTTCTCACCGGTGTCCGGTGCCTTGCCCACGACGACCACTGGCTCGGTGTCACTGCCGCCCGCGGCCGACTTGATCGTAACGGTGGCCGGTGGCTGCGTCAGATCCGGGACGGTCAAGCTCTGCAGAGTGCCGTTCTTCGACAGCCTTCCATAACCCTGGGCAACCATGTCAGGTATGCCCACTTCGTCGGTGGAGGTGGCTTCGATCAGCAGGCTGTGATTGCTCCAGCTGTAGCGAGCCGTCTGGATTTTCACCACGTCCGAGAGTTTGCTCGACACGGACGTCGGGCGGGTCGAACCGGTCGGGTTGGTGGCGGTGATCACGACGACGGGAGGCACAGCGCCATTGACCAGGAGATGCTGGCCGAAGAACACGCCGTTGTTATCGCCCACCATGGTGGTCAGGCAAGGCGAAACAGGCGGGCCGGGGACCAGAGCGATGCTTTCGCGGAAGCACAGGGTTGAGCCGGTGTCTGCTTTACCGAAGACTTCGACGCGGGTGTTGATGCCCCCTGTTCCTGAGGTGCGGCGGTAAGTGGCACGGCTCAAGTCCACCGGTGTTTGCGCACGGTTGTCGAGCACTTTGCCGGACAGGGTGAAGAGGTTGGCCTGGATAGTCCCGGCGGGCCCCTCGATGCGCACGAAGTTGGTGTTGTTGGGGCTACCGGTCACTGCTTCGGTGAGGTTCGGGTCGCCAACGAAGGTTTCGATGGCGCCGGTGTCCGGGTTCACTTCCGTATAAGGCCCGTTGACGCTTTTCAGGAACGGCCCGATGGCACCGTTGACCGCGCCGCTGAAGACCCCTGGCGCACCGACGCCGACGTCTCTGGTGATGTTGATCGCACGCCGGCCAGGGCTGGTGACGTTGACCGTTTCCACACCGTAAGGGCGGGTGATGGTATAGGTGCCGGCGACGGGAATGTTGATCCGCATACGGATCCGCGCGAAGCTGATTTGATCACCGTCGAGCGGGTTTCCGCCGGCAAATGCAGCCTCGATCCCGGCGACGTAGGCGTCCATCCCATAGCCTGCGGCGTTGTTGGGGATATTGGTTTCTGCGAGGAACCAGAAGGATTCGTCTGGCCAGTTATCCGGGAACACCATCGGCTGGGTGTCGTCGAAAATGCCAGGTGTCGGCAGCAGGGTACACATGTAAGCCGGTGGCACACTGACGGGGACCCGCGAGCTGGCGGCTCGGGACTGGCACAGTTCCATCGACAGCAGATTGTTGTCCTGATACCAGATCGGGAACTTCCCGGAGGCAAAGGTATAAGGGCCGGGGTCAACGGCAGCGAGTTGCGCGAAAGCACTGCCGGACAGCGATAGAGTCAGTCCCAAGGCGTTGAGCGCCAGGCGTGGCCAATTGTTCATGATGCCTCCTGATGAGGATCTGGGCATGAGAGCGTTCATTGCACGATGACCACTTCTTCGGTGTCGCTGCCGCCATTGGATGACGTCACTCGAACCTGGGCTGGCGGATTCGGCGAGATGCCGGTGGCCAGGCTTTTCACTGCGCCATCGCCAATGAGGGCGCCAATGGCGACTCCCGTACCCGAGGTGGCGGTGAGCACCGGTGGTGAGGTTTCATCACTGGTCGAGGCGACGATGGTGATTTGTCCGCTGTTCAGGCTGTACTCGGCACGGGAAATCACCACAAGGTCGGTCAGGGGCGACGACAGGGTAGTGGGAGTGCTACTGGCGATGGCCAGGTGGTTGTCGGCGGTCACTTGCAGGGTGCTCGGCAACGTCGGATCGGTCGAAGACTGCGCATACCAGTGGCCGGTGCTGTCCGCTTCGGTCAAGTTCAGCACCGGGTTATTGCTGTCCAGGGTCACAGTCGCCGGTGGCGGCGGGGCCAGGACGAAAACATCCTGCTGGGCCTCAGGCGCACTGGTGCCGGCATGCCGTGAATAGGTGCTGCGCTGCGCAATGACCGGGGTTGGCCGGACCACGCTGGACAGCTTGCCGGAGACAGCAAAGAGGGTGGTACGCAAGTCCAGGCCATTGGGACCTTCGATGCGCACGTAGTTGGTGTTGAACGGGCTGCCGGTGACGGCTTCCGTGAGGTTCGGGTCGCCGACGAATTGTTCGGCGGCGCCGTTGACCGGGTTGGTCTCGGTATAAGGACCGTTGACACTGCGCAAGAATGGCCCGACATCGCCCTTGAGCGCGCCGTCATAGGTTTTCGCTGCGCCGATGCCGATGTCCCGCGTCATGTTGGTCGCCCGCCGCCCAGGGGTATCGACGGTGAACACTTCGGCGCCGGAGGGGTGGGTCACGACATAGGTTCCGGCAA
>Ga0157370_10004460_pt1 | contig 16037 bp, 16 predicted proteins | sample C35metaG_FD_113463 | JGI IMG/M metagenome (GOLD analysis project Ga0157370, IMG submission 113463) | Corn rhizosphere microbial communities from Kellogg Biological Station, Michigan, USA - C3-5 metaG | ecosystem: Host-associated > Plants > Roots > Rhizosphere > Soil | place: USA: Michigan...
CCGGGGCGAAGAAGCTCCTCGTCTACGGCATCTCTTCGGGCGCGCTCAAGGCGGCGCTCTTCGCGCAGCGCCATCCCGAGCGGGTCGCGCGCCTCGCGCTCGACGCGTTCGTGTGGACCGGTGAAGGCAGCCCCACGCTCGCGCAGCGCCGGAAGAAGCTGGCGCAGTTCCAGTCGGTCAACCGCCGGCCGATCGACCGCGCCTTCGTGCACAGCATCTTCACGCGCGACCATCCCGGCACCGCGGACGAGCCGACCATCGAGGCCTTCGCCGACGCGATCCTCGCGCTCGACGATTCGGTGCCCACCGGCACCTACGTCGACATGTGCTCGAAGCTGCCGCTCGTCGATCCGGGGAAGCTCACGGTGCCGACGATCGTCATGCGCGGCGAGCACGACGGCATCGCCGGCTTCGACGACCTGATCGAGTTCTTCAAGCGGCTGCCCAACGCCGACAAGCAGTTCGCGGTGATGGCCGGCATCTCGCATGCGAGCTTCCAGCAGAAGAACTACCGCGTGGTCTACCACATCCTGCATTCGTTCTTTTCCCAACCCGAGCCCGCGTACCGCGGGTGAACCTCCCACCAAAACCAAAACCATGAAACGAACCTTCCTGGTGGCACTGGCGCTCCTCGCCTTCGCAGTTCCTTCTTTCGCGGACAACTATCCGAGCCGGCCGATCAAGATCATCGTGCCCTTCGGGCCCGGCGGATTCACCGACGTCGTCGCGCGCATCCTGCAGAAGGAGCTGCAGCCGGTGCTCGGGCAGCCGATCGTCATCGAGAATCGCGCGGGCGCGGGTTCCACCATCGGGACCGACGCCGTGGCGAAATCGCCCGCCGACGGCTACACGCTCGCGATCGTCTCCACCACCCACGTGATCAGCCCGCACTTGTACAAGAAGATGCCCTACGACGCGCTCGCCGACTTCACGCCGGTGATGAGGCTGGTCGAAGGGCCGTACGTGATGGTGGTGAACCCGAGCCTGGGCGTGAAGAACGTGCGGGAGTTCATCGCACTCGCGAAGAAGGAGCCGGGACAGATCTTCTTCGCATCCTCCGGCAACGGCAGCAGCCAGCACCTGGTGGGCGCGCTCTTCATGCAGATGGCGGACGTGAAGCTCACGCACGTGCCGTACAAGGGAAGCAACGCGGCGATGCAGGACCTCCTCGGCGGCCGCGTGAAGGCGAGCTTCGTGGGAATGCCCAACGCGCTCCCGAACCTCGCGAGCGGCAAGCTCCTCGCGCTCGGCGTCACGACGAAGAAGCGCTCGCCGGACCTCCCCGACGTGCCGACGATCGAGGAGGCCGGCGTGAAGGGCTACGAGGCGACGATCTGGCTCGGCATGCTCGCGCCCAAGGGAACACCGCCCGATGTCGTCGAGAAGCTGAACGCGAGCGTGCGCAAGGTGCTCGAGGAGCCGGATGCGCAGAAGCTCATGCACAAGGCGGGTGTCGAAGTGGCACCCAGCTCGCCCGCGCAATTCGCCTCGCTGATGAAGACGGAATACGACCGCTGGGGTGAAGTCGTCCGCAAGACCGGCGCGGTCGTGAACTGAACGAAAAAGGGGTCAGATCCCTTTTTCGCCGCACGAACCGGAAAAGGGATCTGACCCCTTTTACTCGCAGCTGGCGGGCGGCGGCTGGCGGCGCAGCTGGATGTCGCCGACCTCCGCGCTCTTCTCCACGAAGCGGATGTTCTGCTTCACCGCGTCCATATAGAGGTTCGGTCCGCCGAAGTGCGTCTGCGCGAAGCGATACGCGCCGCCGAGATCCACGTCGAGGCGATGGGAGGCGTTCCGGTAGAACCGGGGCGTCTTGCGCAGCAGGTCCTCGGCCGATTCGAACAGCACGATCTCCTCGCCCCGGTCGCCACGCGTGCGCGCGATGCCCCCGGCGACGAACTCCGGGTAGAGACGGTCGCGGCATTTCTCGAGGTAGCACCGGTCGGACATCTGCGCGATGATGTCCGCCGAGCCGAGCAGGCTTCCCAGCAGCTTGAAGATCGGATCGGGCACGCGGATCGAGGCGACCGGCCGCTCGTACCCGGTGAAGTGCACGATCTGCCCGGCGACCTCGGCGTACTCCGGCATGCCGATGAGCGGCATGTAGTTCCTGAGGAAGCGCGCGCCGCGCGAGACGTGGATGCGCGTGTACTCCGCCCCCGTGCGATGCCGGGTGTCGCCCACCCGGCGGATGTAGCCGATGTCGTGGTAGAGCGCGCAGATCACGCCGAGCTCGAAGAGGCGCTCCGGAATGTGGCGCGTATCCTCGCCGCGCGAGCGCTCGTAGCCGTCGAGCAGGCGCGCCATCGCGAGCGTCACCTCGAGCACGTGCTGCATGTCGTGGTAGCCCGTGTCGCACTTGGCGTAGCCGGGGAATTCGCCGCGATACAGTCGCACCATGTCGTCGAACGCGCGATTGAGCGTCGCCGCATTCGGGCGCGAATAGAGCGACCGGAAGATGCGGTCGACCTCCAGCTTCACGCACACGGGATCGGTCGTGTTGATGCGGTTCGTGACGTCGAACTCGCTGCGGCGGAAATTCATGCGCCTCCGGGAACCGCTTGTTTTTGTGTAGATTTTCCGGCGACACGCAGGGCGTCCGCCGGTGCGCCATTTGACCGTATCGCGCCCCCCCGCGCAAGGTGGGATCGGAGCCGGGGGCGGGCTAGCCAAAGCCGGTCGCCGGGAGTATGTTCTTGGGATCCCCCGAGGAATTGCCGATGGTCACCGCGACGATGGAAAACGCCGAGGAAATCAGGCGTCGCATCAGCGAGCTCAACCTCGAGCACCGCGACCTCGACCGGGCGATCGAAGCCCTGGAGCACAACCCGCTGCACGACGAGCTGCAGTTGAAGCGCCTCAAGAAGCGCAAGCTCATGCTCAAGGACCAGATCTTCATGCTGCAGCGACAGCTGGTCCCCGACATTCCCGCCTGAGGGTCCTGCAAAGAAATCGGGCACAGCCCCCGGCGGTCTCGCGACCCGAAGCTGTGCCCAATTGACCGTCGCGCGCCGCTAACCCTGGCTCGTCTGGAACCTGTGGTAGAACTCGAGCACCTTCGGCACGTAGCCGAGGGTCTCGGGATAAGGCGGAATGCGAAGCCCCGCGCGGATCACCGCGTTCTCGCCGGCGTTGTACGCGGCGAGCACGAGCTTCAGGTTTCCGTTGAACATCGTGATGAGATCGCGCAGGTACTTCACGCCGCCGTAGATGTTGTCCGCGGGATCGAGCGAATTTCGCACGCCATAGCGGCGCGCCGTCTCCGGCATCAATTGCATGAGCCCACGCGCGCCGGCACGCGACACCGCCTGCGAGTTGTATCCGGATTCGGCGGAGATCACCGCGTGCACCAGCGCCTTGTCGACGCCGAAGGTGCGCGACGCGGTTTCGATGATGCTCGAATAGCGCGCGATCTCCTGCTCGCTCGGCATGTACACGCGCGCCACGCTGTGCGAGCCGGGCACCGCGCTCGATCCCTCCTTGCGCAGCAGCCGGTAGCGCGGATCGAGCCCGCGAATGTTGGTGAAGTGAACGACGCCGTGCTCGTCCTTGAACGTGTAGATATCGGCAAATGCCGGCCGCACGCCGAACGTGAACGCGGCGGTTGCGAGGCATAACGACAAGGCGAATCGGCTTTTCACGACAACAGGTTCCCGTAATTCCTACGACAGCGTCGATTTTACCCCATCGCGGCGTAGCTGCAAAATGACAACGGAAACAAGAAGTCATATGGATCAGGTACTTGTAAGATTTTCTTGAAGAAACTCCGTCGTCCACTTGGCAGGGGACCGCACGGAAATCGGCTCCGAACCGGCGCGTCGCCCTCCCGGTCCCATGTGCATGCGGCCGGCGCTCACGCTGCCGGCCGACCTCTTCCAACCCGCAAGGAGAGATCGGCATGAACAAGGACCAGGTGAAGGGCGTCGCGAAGGAGACGGAAGGCAAGATCCGCAAGAACGTTGGCGAAGCGACCGGCAACGCGAGCGAGCAAGCCAAGGGCATCGGCCAGGAAGCCATGGGCAAGGTGCGCAAGAACTTCGGCGACGCGAAGGAAGACATCAAGCAGCAAGAGGAAAAGAACGATCGCGACCGGGACAAGCAGCACTGAGCGCGATTCGCCGGACGAAAAAAAGCCCGCTCGAGAGCGGGCTTTTTTTCAGGGCGGGCGCCGTCAGAAGACGAGCTTGCCCAGCATCACGCCGAAGACCAGGACGATGAGGAAGATCACGAGCGCGATGCCGAAGAGCCATTTCGCGATCGTGCGCGCGCCGCTCGCCACGCCGGTGAAGCCGAAGAAGCCGGCGACGACCGAAACCAGGAAGAAGATGATGGCCCACTTGATCATGCGGGATTCGACCCGAGTCGCGCGGGCGCGTTCGGTGACGGATGCCGTCGCGTGAAGTCGGAGGCCGCCTACCGGCGCTACGGCGGCACCCCCGCGCGCCGCTTGATTCCCAAGCTCGTCGCGAGCCGTCCCTGCATCGCGTCGATGAAGCGGCAGAGGTACGGGCGCGTGTCGCGCGGATCGATCACCTCCTCCACCGCGAACGCTTCCGCGGTGAGGAAGGGCGAGGCGACCGCGCGCAGCTCCGCTTCGATTTCCGCGAGTCGCTGCCTGGGATCCGCGGCGCTTTCGATCTCGCGCCGAAACGCGGCCGCGGCGCCGCCCTCCACCGGCAGCGATCCCCATTCCGCCGAGGGCCACGCGATCTTGAAGTCGAGGCCGTTCTTGTCGGTGGCCGCCATTCCCGCCATGCCGTAGCACTTGCGGATCACGACCGTGAGCATCGGTACCGTCGCCTGGAGCGCCGTGTAGACCGAGCGCATGCCCTCGCGCAGCGTCGCCGCCTGCTCGGCCTGCAGTCCCACCATGAAGCCGGGGACGTCGACGAGAAAGACGATCGGGATATGGAAGGTGTCGCAGAGGGTGATGAAGTGCGTCTGCTTGCGCGCCGCCTTCACGTCCATCGCGCCGCCGTTCACCATCGGGTTGTTGGCGATGATGCCGACCACCTTCCCGTTCATGCGTGCGAGCGTGGTGATCAGCGCGCGGCCGAACGTGGGCTGGATCTCGAACAGCGAGCCGCGATCGGCGATCATCGCGGCGAGCTTCCTCATGTTGTAGGGCTGGCGGCGCTCGCGCGGGACGATGGAGAGCAGCGCTTCGTCGCGCCGCCCGGGATCGTCGTCGCTCGCCGCGGCCGGCGGGAGCTCCCACACGTTCCGCGGCATGTAGGAAAGATACCGGCGGATCATCGCGAAGCATTCCGATTCGCTTTCCGCCGCGTTGTCGATGGTGCCGGCCATGTCGACCGCGACCGCGGCGCCGCCGAGCGCCTCCTTGTCGATCTTCTGTCCCAGCGAGCGCTCGACCACCGGAGGGCCGGCGGCGAATACCTGGCTGGTGCCCTTCACCATCACCGACCAATGGGCGAGGATCGCGCGTCCCGCGGGTCCCCCCGCCGCGGTTCCCATCACCGCGCACACCACCGGGACTTCCGACATGAGCTCCACGGAGCGCTCGAACCCGTGCACGCCGGGAAACACCGTGTAGCCGCGGCGCAATGCCGAGGTGACCGTGCCGCCCGCACCGTCGATGAGGTTCACCAGCGGGATGCGGTACTCGTGCGCGAGGTCCTCGACGAAGCCGCCCTGCCCGCCCTTCCTGCGATCGCTGCCCCAGCTCGTGCCGCCGCGCACCGTGAAGTCCTCGCCGCCGACGGCGACCGGTCGCCCATCGATCTTCGCGAGCCCCATCACGTAGGGCGCGGGCGTAACCTTCGCGAGCTTGCCGTCGGCGTAGGTGCCCTTGCCGGTGAGCGTTCCGACTTCCTGGAACGACGACGCGTCGCAAAGGCCCGCGATGCGCTCGCGCACGGTGAGCCGCCCCTGCGCATGATGCTTTTCCACCGCCTCGGGACCGCCGAGCGCCTGCGCGAACGCGCGCCGCGCCGCGATCTCGTCGGCTTCGGGTTTCCAGGTCATCGCGGTGGCTGCCTCACACCTCGAGCACCGCGAGGACGTCGCCCTCGGCCACCGGATCGTTCTCCTTCACGCGGATCTCCGTGACCTTGCCCTTGGCTTCCGCCAGGACCGGGATCTCCATCTTCATCGACTCGAGGATCATCAGCGAGTCCTCCTCGTCCACGGCATCGCCGGGTCCCTTGAGGATCTTCCACACGGAGCCGGTGATTTCCGACTTGATTTCCTTCCTTGCCATCGCGCGACTTCCCTTCGTCCGAATTGGTGCGGTTCAGCCGGCGCCCGCGCGCTGGCCGGCGGCGCGGGCCTCGCGGCGGTCGCAACGGACCACGCCCGCGCGCTCGAGGCGGTCGATCTCCGCATCGGCAAGCGCGAGGAGTCCCGAGAGCACCGCGCGCGTGTCCTCGCCGATGCGATGGCCGGCATGACGGATCGAGCCGGGGGTTTGCGAGAGGCGCGGCGCGGGCGCGGCCATGGCGACCTCGCCCAGCTCGTCGTCGGGCGCCCGCGCGATCGTGCCGCGCGCGGCGTAGTGCGGATCGGCGAAGATGTCCGCCATCGTGAAGATGCGCGTCGCGGGGACGCCCGCCTCGTTGAGCGTCGCTTCGAGCTCGACGAGGTCGTGCTCGGCGGTCCAGCGCCCGATGAGGTCGTCGATCGCCTCGTGGTTCTTCGAGCGTTCGACGGCATTGGCGAAGCGCTCATCCGCCGCGAGCGCCGGCGTGCCCATGCATTCCGTCAGCCGGCGGAACACCGCGTCACCCATCGCGGTGATGTGGATGAACTCGCCGTCGCGGCTCACGAAGAGATTGTTCGGCGTGCTGTCCGGAAGGCGCGAGCCCGCGCGATTGGCGACGAGCCCGAGCTTCTGGAACGCGGGGATGTGCGGCTCCATGAAGCTGAACGCGCATTCATAGAGGGCGCTGTCGATGTACTGCCCGCGCCCGGTCTTGCCGCGCGCGAGGAGCGCCATCACCGCACCGAAGGCGCCATAGAGCCCGGTGATGTAGTCCGTGATCGAAACCGCGACGCGCGAAGGCGCACGATCGGGGTCGCCCGTGATGTGGCGCAATCCGCTCACCGCCTCGCCGATCACGCCGTAGCCCGCGCGATCGCTGTACGGGCCGGTCTGGCCGAAACCGCTGATGCGCACCATGACCAGGCCCGGATTGTCGCGCGAAAGATCCGCGTAGCCCAGGCCCCACTTCTCGAGCCCGCCGGGACGGAAATTCTCCACGACCACGTCGCACTTCGCGGCGATCGCGCGCGCGATCGCCTGGCCCTCGGGCTTGCGCAGGTCGAGCGCGACGAGCGACTTGTTGCGGAAGATGCTCGCGGCGTAAAGCGATTTGCCGTGGAAGCGCTTGCCCATGGTGCGCACGGGATCGCCTTCCGCGGGCTCGACCTTGATCACCTCGGCGCCGAAATCGGCGAGCAGGCGCCCGCAGAAAGGCCCGGCCACCGTCGATCCCATCTCGAGCACTCGGTATCCGGCGAGCGGCCCCACGGGCTTCGCCTGCGCTTGCGTCATCTGCGGTCCCTGCGATGCACGGATGCATTCTGCGGCGGCTCCCGGCGCTGCGTCAACGGGTTTGTTCACAGGAATGTTGACACTTTTCCGGCGCGGGGTGTACGGTGCCCATGGCACCGTCCCTCGGGCGGCGCCGCTTTCCGGGCCCTTCCAGCGTGAGAGAACAGCTTGCCGAACGAGTCGTCGAGGCCGAGGAGCACGGGCCGCAAGGCCGCGCACGCGGGCACGCGCAAGGCGAGGAGCGCCGCGGAGATCTTCCAGGCGCTGCGCGCGCGCATCGCGCAGCAGCGCATCGCGCCGGGAGCCAAGCTCAACGAGACCGACCTCGCCGAGGAGTTCGGCGTGTCGCGTGCGCGGGTGCGCGATGCGCTGGGCGCGCTGGAGCAGCGCGGGCTGGTGGAGCGCATTCCCAACCGCGGGGCCGTCGTGATGCGCCTGGACCTCTCGCAGGTCTTCCACATCTACGAGATCCGCGAGGTGCTCGAAGGGCTCGCCACGCGCCTCGCGACGCAGAACACGCCGAACGAGGCGTGGAAGGAACATCTCGCGCGCTTCCAGGGCCCGTTGAAGGAGCTCATCGACCGCGGCGACCTGCAGGAATACATCGAGCACTACGAGCGGCTGCGGCGCCGCATCATCGAGGCCGCCGGCAATCCGGTGCTCGCGGAGATGCTCGATACGATCTTCGAGAAGACGCAGGTGCTCATCCGCCGGATCATCATCCTGCCCGGCCGCGCCGAGGTGGGCCGCAAGCAGCACGTCGCGATGCTGCAGGCGATGTGCCGCGGCGAAGCGGAAGAGGCCGAGAACATCCGGCGCAACGGCCTGAAGAGCGCCAAGCTCGCGCTGGAGAAGTACCAGCGCTTCATCCTCTGAGAACCCCGTGATGCCCGACGACAAGCCGAAGGATCCGCTCGACGAACGCAGCGCGCGCATCGAGCGCGAGTTCGCCGGGCGCGAGGCCAAGGCCCGCGCGATGGGTGGCGCGGCGAAGCTCGCGAAGCGCAGGCAAGCGGGCATCCTCGATGCACGCGCGCGCCTCGACCGGCTGTTCGACACCGGGAGCTACGTCGAGTCGGGCCTCTTCTCCACCTCCGCCAACCCCGCCGATCGCGACAAGTCGCCCTGCGACGGCAAGATCGCCGGGTTCGGAAGGATCGACGGGCGCATGGCGGCCGCGGTCTCCAACGACTTCACCGTGATGGGCGCCTCGAGCGGCGCCACCAACGGCCGCAAGATCGCGCACATGAAGCGCGTCGCGACCGAGCGCGGCATGCCGCTCGTGTTCCTCGGCGAATCCTCGGGCGCTCGCATGCCGGACCACATGGGCTCGCGCGGCATGGGCTCGCTCCTCGGCAACGACGGGCTGCAGTACCGGCGCATGCGCGAGGTGCCGTGGGCCTCGGCCACGCTCGGCATGTCGTACGGCTCGTCGTCGTGGTACGCGGTGCTCTCGGATTTCAACGTGATGCGCAAGGGCGCGGTGCTCGCGGTCTCGAGCGCGCTCCTCGCCTCGCTCGCGATCCGCGAGGAGGTCGATCCCCAGGAGCTCGGCGGCTGGGAGCTGCACTCGGAAGTGACCGGTTTCGCGGATCTCGTGGTCGATACCGACGAGGAAGCGATCGACGCCATCAAGCGCTTCCTGTCGTACCTGCCCGGCCATCACAACGAGGAGCCGCCCGTCGCGCCCGTTCCCCCGGGCTCCGGCGCGCAGATGAAGGACGTGCTGCGCCTGCTCCCGCTCTCGCGCACCCAGGTCTACGACGTGCGCAAGGTCATCCGGGCGATCGTCGACGAGGGCAGCTTCTTCGAGCTGAAGGCGCGCTTCGGCAAGGTCGCGGCGACCGGCCTCGCGCGATTGGACGGGCGCACCGTCGGCATCGTCGCCAACAACCCGCTCTACAAGGGCGCGGCGATGGACACCGAGGCGTGCGAGAAGATCACCAGCCTCCTCGTGCTGTGCGACTCGTTCAACATCCCCGTCGTGATGCTCGTCGACACGCCCGGCTTCGTGATCGGCACCGAGGCGGAGCGGCGCAAGGCCCCCGGCAAGATCATGAACATGATGAACGCGCTCGCGCTCACCACCGTGCCCAAGCTCTCGGTCGTGCTGCGCAAGAGCTACGGCCAGGCCTACCTCAACATGGGCGGCGGAAGGAACTCCGACGAGTTCGCCGCGTGGCCCACCGCCGAGGTGAGCTTCATGGACCCGCAGTTCGCGGTGAAGATCGTGCACGGGCTCGAGCCCGGCTCGCCCGGCTACGACGAGGCGCTCGCCACCATGAACCGCGACAGCGAGCCGTGGGACATCGCATCGATCTACGCGATTCAATCGGTGATCCGCCCCGAGGAGACGCGCGACTATCTCATTCGCATGCTCGACGTGCATCGGCTGCGGCTCACGCATGGCGTAGGGCAGCACCTCATGCGCGCCTGGCCCACGAGCTATTGACGATGGCGCTCTTCAACAAGGTCCTGGTCGCCAATCGCGCCGCGGTCGCGGCCCGCGTGCTGCGCGCCTGCAACGCACTGGGGATTCCGTGCGCCGCGGTGTATTCCGACGCCGATCGCGGCGCGCCCTGGCTCGAGCTCGCCGGCGAGACCGTGCACATCGGCGCGGCGCCCGCGCGCGAGAGCTACCTGAACCAGCCTGCGATCCTGCGCGCCGCACGCGAGCTGCATTGCGACGCGCTCCACCCCGGCTACGGATTCCTGTCGGAGAACGCGGCGTTCGCGCGCGCCGTCGAAGACTCCGGCATGCGCTTCATCGGTCCCGCTCCCCGATGGATCGAGGCGATGGGCCACAAGACCCGCGCACGCGAGCTCGCCGCCGCCGAGGGACTGCCGGTGGGGCGTGGCTCGCCCGTGCTCTCCGGCGATGCCGCGTCGATGCTCGATGCAGCCGACGCGATCGGCTATCCGATCCTCGTGAAGCCCGCCGCGGGCGGCGGAGGCATCGGCATGCTGCCCGCGCGCAATCCCGGCGAGCTTCTCGCGGCGATCGAGCGCGCGGCCTCCATGGCGGAGCGCGGCTTCGCGAGCCGCGAGGTCTACCTCGAGCGGCTGGTCGAGCAGCCGCGCCACGTCGAGGTGCAATTGCTGGGGGACCGGCATGGCCACGTCGCGCACCTCTTCGAGCGCGATTGCTCGGTGCAGCGGCGCCACCAGAAGATCCTCGAGGAAGCGCGCGCCCCGCGCGTCGAGCCCTCGCGGCTGCAGCCGCTTCTCGAGCAGCTGGCGGCCACGTTCGCGCGCCTGGGTTACGACAACCTCGGGACCGTCGAGATGCTGCTCTCGCCCGAGGGAGAATTCCGGTTCCTCGAGATGAACACGCGGCTGCAGGTGGAGCACGGCGTGACCGAGGAGATCACCGGCATCGATCTCGTCGCGGCACAGCTTCGCTCCTCGGCGAATGCGACGCTCGCCGAAATCCTTCCGCAGCCGCCGCGGGCGTGCGGGCATGCCATCCAGGCGCGGGTGTACGCCGAGGATCCGAAGCGCTTCCTGCCCTCGCCCGGCACCTTGCGCGAGTTCGCGCCGCCGGCGGGTCCGGGCATCCGCGTGGAGACCGGCTATGCCAAAGGGCGCGACGTCACGCCGCATTACGACCCGCTGCTCGCGAAGGTGATCGCGTGCGCGCAGACGCGTGCCGCGGCGATCGACCGGCTGATCGCGGCGCTGCGGGTGTTCCGCATCGAGGGAGTGAAGCACAATGTACCCGCGCTCGTCGCGATCCTCGACTCCGAGGAGTTCCGCGACGCTCGCGTCCACACCGGACTCGCGACGCAGATCGTGGGCCGGGCGTCCGCAGGCGCGGTCGGCTGATATCGCGTACGCAGGCGTTTCGACGAGGACCAGCAACCTGAACCGGAGGGGACGATGAAACGAAGCAACATCCTGGCGCTCGCCGCCGCGGCCATCGGGCTCGCGGCATCCACGCTCGCCGCCGCCGAGGTGGACGAGGTGAAGATGATGTCGCAGTTCGGCATCGGCTACATGCAGCTCACCGTGATGAAGCACGACAAGCTGATCGAGAAGCACCTGAAGGCCGAGGGACTTCCCGACACGAAGGTGACGTGGGCGAAGCTGGGCGCGGGATCGGCCGCGAACGACGCCCTCCTCTCCGGGAGCCTCAACTTCGCCGCGGGCGGCACGGCGCCCGCCATCATCCTGTGGGACCGCACCAGAGGCACCGGCAACGAGGTGCGCGGCGTGGCCGCCCTCTCCTCCATGCCGTGCCTGCTCGTGACGCGCGACCCGAACGTGAAGACCATCAAGGACTTCACCGACAAGGACCGCATCTCGCTCGCCGGCGCCGGCTCCTCGGTGCAGACCATCTACCTGCAGATGGCGGTCGCGAAGGCCTACGGCATCGAGAACTACAAGAAGCTGAATCCGCTGATGGTGAAGCTCACGCATCCGGAGGGCATGCGCGCGCTCCTCTCGGGGCAGGGCGAGATCACGGCGCAGTTCACCTCGCCGCCGTTCCAGAACATGGAGCTCGAGCACCCCAACATCCACGTCGTGCTCAATTCCTACGACGTGATGGGCGCCCCGAACACCTTCCTCATGCTCTGGGCGACCGACAAGTTCCGCAAGGAAAATCCGAAGACCTACAAGGCGGTGATCGACGCCCTCAAGGAGGCGACCGAGGCGATCAACGCGGACAAGAGGCGCGCGGCGCAGATCTACTCGGAGGAAGGCGGCGGCAAGGAGAAGGTCGACTTCCTCCTCAAGATCATGGAAGACCCGCAGGTGCATTACACGCTCGCGCCGGAGAGCATCCTTCCCTATGCGCAGTTCATGCACAAGGTCGGCATCATCAAGCACGACCCGCAATCCTGGAAGGACCTGTTCTTCCCGGAGGTGCACGACCTGCCGGGCAGCTGAGGATGGAGGCGCAGGCGCAGAAGCCGCTCCTCGCGGTGCAGGGCGTGACGCTGCAGTACAAGACGCGCGAGCACCTGGTCACCGCCACCTACCGCGTGAGCTTCGACGTGCTCCCGTCGGACCGGTTCGTGCTGCTCGGTCCCTCGGGATGCGGCAAGTCGACGCTGCTGAAGGCCGTGGGCGGCTATCTCAGGCCCGTCGAGGGCGCGATCCGGCTGAAGGGCGCGGAGGTCGTGCGCCCGGGTCCGGATCGCGTCATGGTGTTCCAGGAGTTCGACCAGCTGCTGCCGTGGAAGACCGTGAAGCAGAACGTGCTCTTCGCACTGGAAGCCTCGGGGCGCCTCGCGGGCCGCGAGGCCGAGGAGCGTGCAATGGCCTACATCGAGAAGGTGAACCTCACCCGCTTCGCCGATTCGCTTCCTCACACGCTCTCCGGCGGCATGAAGCAGCGCGTGGCGATCGCGCGCGGCATGGCGATGGAGCCCGACATCCTGCTCATGGACGAGCCCTTCGCCGCGCTCGATGCCCTAACCCGCCGCAAGATGCAGGACGAATTGCTGCAGCTCTGGGAGGGAACGAAGTTCACCGTGCTCTTCGTCACCCATTCCATCCCGGAGGCGGTGCGCATCGGCAACCGCATCCTCCTCCTCTCGCCGCATCCGGGCCAGGTGAAGGCGGAGTTGAACAGCGACGGCACCGATGCCGAGGACGCGAGCGGACGCCGGCTCTCGGATCGCATCCACAAGATGCTCTTCTCCGACGGCGTGATCGAGCCGGAGGCGACCCATGTCTAGCCCGGCCGCACGTCCCGAGTATGTGCGCGACCAGGTGGACGAGCACGACTTCGGCGTCGTCAACAAGCCGCTCACCGCGTGGGAGCGCGTCTACGGAAACACGCTGGTGCGCAAGGTCTTCATCCTCGTGGTGCTTGCGGCGATCTGGCAGGCGTACGCGATGCACCTCGACAACCCGCTCATCTTCCCGACCTTCCTCGACACGATGCAGTCGTTCCTGGGGCGGGTGGCGAACGGCGAGCTGCTGAGGAAGTCGTGGACCTCCATCAAGGTGCTGCTGCAGGGGTATGCCATCGGGCTCGTGCTGGCGCTCCTCGTCACGATGCTCGCGATGGCCACCCGCATCGGCAACGACCTGCTGGAGACCCTCACCGCGATGTTCAACCCGCTGCCCGCGATCGCGCTGCTGCCGGTCGCGCTCATCTGGTTCGGGCTGGGCAACGGCAGCATCGTCTTCGTGCTGGTGCACGCGGTGCTCTGGCCGATCGCCCTCGCCACGCACTCCGGCTTCCTCGGCGTCTCCAACACGCTGCGCATGGTCGGGCGCAATTACGGATTGACCGGCTTCGCGTACGTGAGGCGCATCCTCATTCCCGCGGCGTTCCCGAGCATCCTCTCGGGATTGAAGATCGGCTGGGCGTTCGCATGGCGCACGCTGATCGCGGCGGAGCTCGTGTTCGGCACGACCTCCGGCTCGGGCGGCCTCGGCTGGTTCATTTACGAGAACAAGAACGTGCTCGACATCCCGGCGGTGTTCGCGGGGCTCTTCACCGTGATCCTCATCGGGCTCCTCGTGGAGAACCTGATCTTCCGCACGATCGCGCAACGCACCGTGCGCCGATGGGGGATGCACTCCTGAGGGGACCGGGCCTCGTGTCGCCGGCCGCGCGATTGCCCGGGGTGCTGCTCGCCGTGGTGTGGATCGGCGAGCTCGCACGCATCGTGCACCCGCTCCCCGCGCTGTCCGCGGCTTGCGCGATCGCGCTGGGCGCGTTCGTGCTGCTCGCGTGGCTGCGCGCGAGCCGCCACATCCGCGTGCTCTTCCTGGTCGTCGCCGCGGTCTCCGCGGCGATCGCGTTCGGCGGCGGCGTGCCGCGCGCGCTCTCGGAGGGCTACGGCCGCTCGCAGATCTTCGGCGCGTTCCTTCCGTCGGTGCTCTTCCTGCGCGCCACCGCCGAGGAGAGCCCGCGCCTGGAGCGCCTGCGCCACGGGCTGGGTGGGCTCTCGCCGGAAGCGGCGCAGAACTGGACGCTCTTCGGCTCGCACGCGCTGGGTGCCGTGCTCTCGGTGGGCGCCATGTCGGTCGTGGCACCCGTCGTCTCGCGCGGCGCCGGCGATTCCGAGCGCACGCGCCTCGCAACCAGCTCCGCGCGCGGAGTGGGCGCGGCGGTGATGTGGTCGCCGTTCTTCGTCGCGATGGGGTTCACCAGCCAGCTCGTGCCGCACGTCGCGATCGGCGAGCTCATGGCGATCGGCGCGGGGCTGGCCGCGATCGGCCTCGGGATCTCGTTCGCGATGTTCACGCCGCGGCTCAGCCGATCGGCGTTCGTCGCGAGCGTCGCGCAGTTGAAGCCGCTGCTTCTTCCCATGGCGATCGTGATCGCGGCGGTGGTGGGCGCGAGCGCGGCGTTCCAGCTGACGGGGCTCTCCTCGGTGTCGCTCGTCGTGCCCCTTTGCTGCGTGGCGTATCTCGCGGTGCTCGGGGCCGGCGCCGCGCGCTCCGCCGTCCGGCGCACGCTCGCGAGCTTCGCGCGCCTCGCCGACGAGCTCCTCATCGTGATCGGCGCGACCATCCTCGCCACCGTGGTCGCCGCCTCGCCCTTCGCACGCGCGATCGGGGCGAGCATCACGCCGGGCATGATCTCGGGCTTCGCGCTCATCGCGGCGCTCGTCTTCGTGCTCTACCTCTGCGGGCTCGCGGGACTGCACCCGATGATCGGCGCGGGCATCGTGCTGCCGGTGATCGCCGCGGGATCGTTCGGCGTGAGCCACGCCGTGCTGGTCTCGACGGGCATCTTCGCGTGGGGGCTTTCCGCCTCGATCTCGATGTGGAGCCTGCCGATCGTGGCGGCCTCGTTGAGCTTCCATGTCCCGGTGCGCGAGCTGGTCACGCGCCGCGATTTCCTCTTCGGCGTGGCCTACGGCCTCGCCGGAGCGACCTACCTCGGGGCCGTGAACGCGATCGCGGGCCCCGCGTGAACTCGACTCCAAAGGAACGACCTCGCATGGCGAACATCACGGGCGGCAAGGCGGTCGTCGACGCGCTGGAGGCGGAAGGCGTACGCCACGTCTTCGGGCTCATCGGCTCGGCGGGGATGGAGATCTTCGACGCGCTGCACGACTCGCGCGCGATCCGCTTCATCGGCGTGCGCGACGAACGCACCGGCGTGCACATGGCGGACGGCTACGCGCGCGCCTCGGGTGGCGCCGGCGTCTTCCTCGCGGGCCAGAACGGCCCGGGCGCGACCAACCTCGTCACGGGGCTCGCGCAGGCGTACGCCGCGTTCTCTCCGGTGGTGGCGCTCGCGGGATCGCTCTCCACCGCGCACGTATATCGCGACGCCTTCCAGGAAGTCGACCAGCAGGCGCTCTTCAAGCCGGTCACGAAGAAGACGTGGACGCTCCCGCAGGCGAAGCGCATTCCGGAGATGGTGCGCGAGGCGTTCACGACGGCGCTTTCGCCGCGGCGGGGACCCGTGGCGCTCAATCTTCCGCGCGACCTCCTGGCGGAATCGATCGAGCCGCAGGCTGCCGCGCTTCCGCAATCGCATCGCGCCACCGCGGCGGCGTGCGCCGATCCGGAGCTCGTCCGCCTCGCGGCCGACCTGATCGCTTCG
>Ga0157370_10004461_pt1 | contig 16035 bp, 16 predicted proteins | sample C35metaG_FD_113463 | JGI IMG/M metagenome (GOLD analysis project Ga0157370, IMG submission 113463) | Corn rhizosphere microbial communities from Kellogg Biological Station, Michigan, USA - C3-5 metaG | ecosystem: Host-associated > Plants > Roots > Rhizosphere > Soil | place: USA: Michigan...
CGAGCGTGCCCGAACTCGAGCCACGCTCTTTCTCATTCAACAGCCCGTACGGGGCCTGCGAGGAATGTCACGGTCTGGGCAGCACCTGGGCCTTCGATGCCGACAAAGTAATTGCGGACCCGTCAAAGCCGCTGCTCGAAGGCGCGCTCGGGCCGGGCGCAGGGTCGAGCCTTGTGACCCATAAGGTTCAGGAAGCCGCTCGCGGCATGAAAATCCGGTTGAAGACGCCATGGGAAAAACTGTCGCGCACGTCGCGGGACGCTCTGCTCGAGGGCTGTTCCGGTTTTCCGGGGATTCTCGCGATCCTCCAGGAGATCTATCGGGATGCTTCGGCCGACTACCGCGAATGGCTTTCCGACTATATGTCTCCCGTTACGTGCGGGGCGTGCAATGGGAAGCGCCTCCGGCCCGCGAGCCTCGCGGTACGCGTCCGCAGCATCTCGATCGCGGATTTCGCAGCGATGCCCATATCCCGTGCTCTGCTTACCGTGCGCTCGTGGGAGTTGTCCGGCCGCGAGAAGCAGATCGCAGGACGCGTGGTGGAAGAGATCGAGCGCCGGCTGGAGTTCCTTGACGCCGTCGGATTACATTATCTGAGTCTCGAGCGATCCGCCGCGACGCTTTCAGGAGGAGAGGCGCAGCGGATTCGCCTCGCCACGCAGATCGGATCGAAGCTCCGCGGGGTTCTTTACGTTCTCGATGAACCCTCGATCGGCCTGCATCCGCGGGACAATGCGCGTCTTCTCGAAACGCTCACGTCGCTGCGCGACATGGGAAATACGGTGCTCGTGGTGGAGCATGATGCGGAAACAATTGAGCGCGCCGACTATGTGATTGACCTCGGACCGGGCGCCGGGCGTCTTGGTGGCGAGCTCGTCGCCAGCGGTCCTCCGGATGCGATTCGTCGCGCCGAGGCATCGCTCACCGGCCGGTATCTGGCCGGCACTCTCGAAATTCCCGTACCCTCGGAGCGGCGGTCCGGAAATGGCGCGGTAATCTCGGTCCGCGGCGCGTCCGAACACAACCTGAAGAGCGTGGACGTGGATTTTCCGCTGGGCAAGTTCATCGTCGTAACCGGCGTTTCAGGAAGCGGCAAATCGACTCTGGTGAACGACATCCTCTACCGCGCGATGGCGCGCGAAATCTACGGCTCGCACGAAGCGCCGGGCCAGCACATGGAAATTCACGGGCTCGAAAACATCGATAAAGTCATTCGCATCGACCAATCCCCGATCGGCCGCACCCCGCGGTCGAATCCGGCGACGTATACGGGACTCTTTGCGCCGATCCGCGATTTTTACGCCATGCTGCCCGAATCGCGAGAGCGCGGCTATAAGCCCGGACGCTTCAGCTTCAATGTGAAGGGCGGCCGGTGCGAAGCCTGCCAGGGCGACGGCCTCAAGCGCATCGAGATGAATTTTCTTCCGGACGTATACGTCACCTGCGATGTGTGCCGTGGCCGACGTTACAACTTTGAAACTCTGCAGGTGAAGTACAAGGGCTGCTCCATCGCGGATTTGCTGGAACTCACGGTGGAAGAAGCGCTTCCGGTAATGGAAACCAATCCGCAAATCCGGCCGAAGCTGCAGACCCTTCTGGATGTGGGCCTCGGTTATGTTCATCTGGGCCAGTCTTCGACGACGCTTTCGGGCGGCGAAGCGCAACGCATCAAACTTGCGAAGGAACTCAGCCGCCGGCAAACGGGCAAGACATTCTACGTGCTGGACGAGCCGACGACCGGGCTGCATTTTGACGATGTTCGCAAGCTGCTTGAAGTTCTGCAGCGCCTCGTCGATCTCGGCAACACGGTGCTCGTGATCGAACACAATCTCGATGTGATCAAAAGCGCTGACTGGATCATCGATCTGGGACCGGACGGCGGCGAGGATGGAGGCCGCGTGGTGGCCACCGGCACTCCCGAGCAGCTGATGCGATCGCGCAAGAGTTTCACGGCCGAGGCGCTGCGCAAAATGCTTGCCCGGGAGCGCGCCGCATGAGCGTTTACGATATCGAGCCGATCGACCTCTCCGGAATGCGAACGATTCCCATCGCCGAGCGCGGCGGAAGGGTTTCGACGGCCGATTTTGCCCGGCCGTACACAGCCGGGTCCGGCATCTCCGGATTGCTCGGGAGCCTGCCACGTATCCTCGCTGGCGAAGCGTTTCAGGCCTGTGTCGAATCGATTCTCCGCGCGCGGCGAAAAGGCCGCCAGATTATCTGGGCGATGGGCGGGCACGTGATCAAGTGCGGTCTCGCTCCCGTGCTCATCGATCTGATGCGCCGCGGCTGCGCCACTGCGTTTGCGATGAATGGCTCGGCGTCGATTCACGATTTTGAAATCGCAATTGCGGGCCAGACGAGCGAAGATGTGGAAGCGGTGCTGCCCGGAGGGCGCTTCGGCGTGGCGGAAGAGACCGGCCGCGAATGGAATTGCGCTGTCTGCGCGGATGAGGGTCTGGGAGAAGCGCTCGGCCGCGCTCTCGATAAACTGGCGGCGCCCCAATATGCCGATGCGAGTCTGCTGGTCTCAGCATGGCGGGCGCGAACGCCGGTGACCGTTCATGTCGCGTTCGGAACGGATACGCCACATATGCATCCCGCGATCGATCCGGCTAAGCTCGGAGCGGCAACCCACAGGGATTTCCGTCTCTTTTGTTCGCTGGTGGCCGGAATGCACGATGGCGGAGTTTTCATCAATGCCGGCTCGGCGGTCGTAATGCCGGAGGTATTTCTGAAAGCGGTCTCCTGTATTCGCAATCCGGGCGGGGATCTGTCGGACTTCATGACCATCAACATGGATTTCATCCAGCATTACCGGCCCCGCCTGAACGTCGTGGAAAGGCCGCATGCGCGCGCCGGCGGGCGCGGGATCGCGCTCACGGGTCATCATGAAATTATGATTCCTCTGCTCGCCGCTGCGCTCATCGAAAGGACCGCTTGAGCCAGGCGACTCTTACGCCTCCCGATCGCGCTCCGCTGATCGTGGCCGAACCGGAGCGGCCCTTCTGGGGATTCGGCGAGATCTTCATCACCGCTGCCGTCTTTCTCGTTTCCCAGCAATTCACCGCGATGCTGGCGTACCGCGAGGCGGCGCGCTATCTGAAATCCGGGGCAATTCTGCTGGCGATTGAATCGATCGCGTATCTGGCGGTCTTCGCCGTCCTCGCCCTGCTGTTTGCCCGGTATCGCCGTCCGCTGCTGCGTTCGCTCGCGTGGATCCGGCAGCCGTTCCGCCCCTTGCACCTGGTATTCGTGGGCGTGATCCTCTCGGTGATCACGGTGCTGCTCGAGCAGTTGCTGCGGACTCCGAACGTGCAAACGCCGTTCGACAAGCTGCTGGGCGACGCTCCGAGCCGGATTTTGATCGCGCTGTTTGGAGTCACCTTCGCACCCGCTTTCGAAGAGCTGCTGTTTCGTGGACTACTGCAACCGGTTCTGGTGGAGGCTGCTGGCGTGCTGCCCGGAATTCTGATCACTTCGGTGATTTTTGGCGCTGTACACCTTTCTCAAAACGCTTTTATCTGGCAAAGCGGCGTGCTGATTGCGCTGGTCGGATTCGTTCTGGGCACAGTGCGGCATATTTCAGGCTCGACCCGGGCCTCCGCCATTGTGCACGCGGCGTACAATTCGCTTCCATGCCTTGCGCTGCTGCTTACGGGAGGACAGACTTTTCATAAATGATCGAGACGATTCAATGGAGCGGGGACGGCATTGTGATGATCGACCAGACGCGGCTGCCGGCTGAAGAGAATTACGTCACCTGCCGCAACTATCGCGAAGTGGCGGACGCGATTCGAACCATGGTGGTGCGGGGCGCTCCGGCGATTGGCGTAGCGGCCGCCATGGGCATTGCGCTGGGCGTCGCGCAGGCGGGGCCGGATGCGCTCGCCGGGCCTGACGCTCTCGATGCCTCGTTCGATCGCATCTGTTCGGAACTGGCGGGCACGCGCCCGACGGCCGTGAATCTGTTCTGGGGGATCGAGCGCATGAAACGCGTCTATCGTTCCCACCGGCATCTGCCGTTCGAACAGCTTCGGGACAGGCTTGTGGCGGAAGCGAAGCTGGTGCGCGAAGAAGACATCGCGATCAATGAGGCGATTGGCAGAAACGGGGCCGTTCTGGTTCCGGATGGCAAAACGGTTCTGACGCACTGCAATGCCGGCGCACTCGCGACCGCGGGCTACGGAACAGCGCTGGGAGTGATTCGGGCTGCGGTGGAATCGGGGAAAAAGATCGACGTCTTCGCGGACGAAACCAGGCCATTCCTGCAGGGCGCGCGACTCACCGTATGGGAGCTGCAGCGGGATGGCATCCCAGCCACGCTCATCACCGACAGCATGGCCGGACATTTTCTGCATTCCGGAAAAATCGGGTGCGTGGTGGTGGGCGCTGACCGCATTGCCGCGAATGGCGATGTGGCGAACAAGATCGGCACTTACGGGGTTGCGGTACTGGCGAAGGAGAACAGCATTCCCTTCTACGTGGCCGCGCCGATATCCACGCTGGATCTCGCGATTCCGGATGGCGGTCACATTCCGATCGAGGAGCGCTCCGCGGCGGAAGTAACGCATATTTTCGGCGTGCGCGTGGCGCCGGAGGGAACAGACGTCCGCAACCCGGCTTTTGACGTGACGCCGAATCGCTACGTAACGGCGATCATCACCGAGCGGGGCGTGGCTCGGGCCCCCTTTTCGGAATCGCTTGCGGCGCTTGCGGCGGAAAAGGAGGCGCAGCCGGCGTGAGAAGATGTCTCTCTGATAAAACGGGAAAACGGGAGCTGGGAGAATGTACATGCAGCGACGGACGATAAAAGCCACAGGGCACGCTTTTCTGGCCTTCGCGATCGCGCTGATCGCGACCGCCGGCGCACAGGCAGCATCGCTCGGTGATGCCGCTCCGCAGCTTCCGCGGAAGGCGATGCCGTTCGGCATTCAGACCGCCCCCGGCAAGTACGTCTGGCTGAACGATTATGAGGGCCAAACGTGCGTGGTCGCTTTCATTCTTACGACGTGCCCGCATTGTCAGTTCACTACCGGCGTACTGAATAAGCTGCAGGCTGAGTTTGGGAATCGCGGCGTTCAGTTCATAGAGTCCGCCGCGGAGGCAATGGCGGGGCTTCACATCGCCGACTTCAAGTCGAAGTTCCATCCCGCGTTTCCGGTGGGCTACAACGATCAGCGCTATATTGCGAAATTTCTGGGGCTTCCGGAAGACAGTCCCATGATGTTTCCAGCCATCGCCATGATCGATAAGCACGGAATGATCCGCGTTCAGATCTCAGGCGACGATAAATCCATGGAAAAGACCATTCAGGAGAAGAGTCTGCAGGAGGCGATCGAAAAAACCATGGAAGCGGGGCAGGCGGCGCATCGCGAACCCGCCCCGAAGTAAGAGTAGCTACCGCTGCGGCGGCTGATTTCCTGCGGGTGAGCCGCCGGCGCCGGGTTGATATGGGGCCGGCTGGTAGGCTCCTGGCTGGCCGTTATTCGGCTGCTGAGGTCCGCTCGGCGCCGCCTGTGAGGTTGGAGCAGGCGGCTGGGTGATTGGCTGGCCGATTACGTCGCCGCTCACCACCATTTCCACGCGCCGGTTCTGCTGCCTTCCAGCGGCCGTCGAATTGGAAGCCACCGGATTGTCCTCACCCATTCCTACTGCCTGAATGTTCGCGGCGTTGATGCCGTTCGAGACGAGGTAGTCCCGAACCGCGTCCGCCCGGCGCTGCGAAAGCTTCATGTTGTATTCGGGTGTGCCGATGGAATCGGTGTGGCCTTCGACGGACAGGTGAAGGGAAGGATAAGCCAGCAAAATGCCTGAGACCTTCGCCAGCTTTTCCTTCGTCCCGGGCTTCAGCGTGGCCTGGTTAAAATCGAAGAGCACGTCGGACATATTCACGATAAGACCGCGTGCGGTGTCGCGGGTCGCGAGAATCATGTTCAATTGCTCCTTCAGGCGCTCTCGAAGAGCCTGCGAGTCATTTTCGGCCTGCTGTTTGGCTTTCAGGGCATCGGCTTTTTCAGCTGCAAGCTTCGCCTCTTCCGCCAGAGCAGCCTGACGGGCCGCTTCGGCTTGCGCCTGCGCATCCTTTGCGGCGGCGGTTGCCAATTCTGCCTGCTTCCGCTGTTCCTCCGCATTGTGGGCGGCGGCCTCAGCCTGCGCGCGCTGCGCATCCGCTTCGGCTCGCCGCTGCGCTTCCAGTGCCGCTTTCGCCTTGGCTTCCTGCTCGTTGCGAATCATCGTCTCTTTCGCGATCTGCTCTTCCTTCGCAATGGCGATGCGGCGCGCATCTTCCGCCATCTGTGTCGCTTCGCGCGCACTCGTAATCATCTCTTTTTCGTTCTTGTGGCTGCTATAGAAGCCTTCGGCGTTCTGCATGTCGGTGGCGACTTTCTGCATCGTATCCGCCGCATACTTATCGGCCCCCTGCGCTTTGGCTATGATGATCGCTTCACGGGCCTCGCGCAATTCGAGCGGAACCTTAAGGTCGGCCGTCACGTTCGACAGTTTCGATTCCCCGACGTTGAGCGTGTACTGGCCGCGTTTCAGGAGTTCGTATTTGGCGTCCACTGTTTCCAGCGTGCCACTCGTATCCTTGCGGATGTTTTCCATGACCACCACGTCGGACGGCTGCTGGACTGCGAAGTAAGGCTCGGCCGTCACGATCATCCCGAAGGTCTGAAGATCCGTCGTTACGGAAAGACTGGCGCTGGTATCGTTCGGGTTCCGAAGGGTCACTTCGCCCAAACGTTCCGGGCGGCCTTCCGGCGTGATTGCCCATAGCACGAAGGTCAGATATTCGCGGCCGAATTGGGCCGGGTTGGAAAGATGATCGAAATGAAGATTGATTCTTGTTGCCCCGGTATTGGCCGTCACGTCAGCCTGGCCACGCGCCGCAGGCAGCAGCGCCGTGCCGGAAAAGGCGATGTGCGTGGTTCCCTGACGGTTATGATAGTTGACCGCGAGAATGCTTCTCGAAGTGACCTGGACGCGGAAGACCGGTTCTCCCCCATCTGGTGATTGAGTGACCCCTCTTTGCACCGGATTGGTCGCTTGAGCACATGCAAGTGCGGCTCCGAGGAGCAATAGTCCGGCAGCTTTCATATAACCTCCAGGGCGCTCGCAGCACGGCGCGTTCCAAATGTACCGAAAAGTGTCAGCGAATTCACGCGAGGCGCGATCTCAATCAGAGTCGCGCCGCGCGATTGTGCGGTAAGCTACGCTGTCTGGGCGGTGGCAGGGGGTTCCCAGAACTTCATCTCGTCTGCGGACGGTCCGTACATTCCGGGAATTTCTATGTTATTCAGTCGCAGAAACACACCGAGTTGCGCCCGATGGTGCACCAGATGATTCATCACGGTTGACCGCAGGACGGCGCTCCGGGGCATCGACATGATCGTGTTGCCGGCGAATTTCATGGTCCAGGTTTCTCCCCATTTCTCATCGCTCGCGGATGCGATCGCCACTCGGGTTTGCGCGACGTTTTTGTCAAAAGCCTCGAGGATTTCGGCGCTCGATTTCGGAATCCACGGTTTCCAATTGGACGGATCGAGTTCCAGCAGGTCAGTTTCGAGAGTCATCATGCCCCAACCGGGAAGTTCGGCAACGTGACCCGCGAGGCGGCCGAGTTTCATCGATTTTGGGTGGGGCTGATAGTCGAGAAGGTTGTCCGGTACACGCTCCAGCAGTGCGCGCGTGCTTTTCATTTCCGCGTCGAATTCGGGTAGCAGTGATTCGCTGAATGACATTCCGTCCTCCTGTTTCTCTGAGCGATGAATTCACTCAGGCATCACTAAAGCTAAACCCGGTTGCGGACAGTTTCGGTCCGCAATGAATGGCAGAATCGAAAAGAGGAGTTCCAAATTATGCTGCAGGGCTCCGCCCGGCTGCTTCGATTGTTGTCGTTGTTTCAGAGTCGCCGTTATTGGCCCGGCCCGGAACTGACGGAAGCGCTCGGGGTAACAGGCCGCACGCTGCGGCGGGATGTGGATCGCCTGCGAAGTCTCGGTTATCCCGTACAGGCTTCGCCGGGCGCGGGTGGAGGATATCAGCTTGGCGCCGGAGCCAAGCTGCCTCCCTTGCTATTGGACGACGAAGAGGCGATGGCGGTGGTGGTAAGCCTCCGCACCGCCGCCGCAGCGAGCTCGGTAGTGGGACTGGAAGAAGCATCGCTGCGGGCGATGACCAAACTCGAGCAGGTATTGCCGATGCGTCTGCGCAACGCCGTGACGGCCCTGCAATCTTCCATCCTGCCGATTGCGGGCGGACAAGCCGCTGTGGATCTGAAAACTCTTTCGACCCTGGCCGACGCCTGCCGGGAGAATCGCGCGTTGCGCTTCGAGTACCGGTCGCGCGGCGGCGAGGGAACTGTGCGCGAAATAGAGCCGTGCCGGGTTGTGAACACGGGCCGGCGCTGGTATCTGGTCGCGTGGGATCTCGAGCGCACGGCGTGGCGGACCTTCCGGCTCGACCGAATTTCTTCCGCTGTTGTCGCGGGTGAGCGGTTCGCCCCCAGAAATCCACCCGATAAGGATCTGGCCGCGTGGGTTTCAAAATCGCTGGCGTTCGGACCGTATTCGCATACGGCGAGGGTTATGCTGCATGCGCCGATTCAGGAAGCCGCCGACCGCATTCCTCCGGCTGCGGGTTTGCTGGAAGCGGTGGACGAGAAGAGGTGCCTTTTGACAATGGGAGCAAACTCGCCCGGTATTCTTTCTGTATATATCGCGGCCTTCGGGATGGATTTCGAAGTTATAGAACCCGAAGAGATGGTGACGCAGATTCGGGAAATAGCAGACCGGCTGATCCGGGCGGCTGAGCCCGATCGGAAGGGATAGCAGCGGGCATAGGCTATGCATGTTGACCCATGCGTCCGCGGCGGACGGATCTAACCTCGCCCGGTTTGACCCACCTCCAGGCCTATGGTAGGGTAAAAGTTACCTGCATTTCGCAGTTCTCCGGTTTCCTTCTAAGCTAACTAATGGACAAAACTCTGCAAGCGTTAGGCGGGATTGTGTTGATGGGCCTGCCTACGTTTTTTCTGGTCATCGTCCTCGCCGCCTGCGTGAAATATCTGTATTTGAAGCCGCTCGAGCGTGTGCTGGACGAACGCTTCCGCTTGACCGAAGGCGCGCGGAAGGCGGCGGAAGAGAGTTTTAAAACAGCCGACGCAAAGATCGGTGAATATGAGCGGGCGCTCGGAGCGGCGCGTGCGGAAATTTACCAGGAACAGGCGGAATTCCTGAGGAACCTACATGCTGAACAGGCCGAGCTGGCGCGCGCCGCCCGGCTGGAGACGGAAGGACGCGTAGCGTCCATAAAGCTCTCTATTGCTCAGGAGGCGGATACCGCGAAAGACAATCTGGAATCCCAGGCGGATGCGCTCGCTGCGGAGATTGCAGAGACGATCCTGCGCCGGAGGGTCGCATGAAGAGGCTTTTCGCCATTGTGGGGCTGGCTCTCGCGCTCACCATTGCGCCAGCGATCGCTCAGGAGCACGGCGGGTCAGACTCAGCGCGCACTGCAGAGCAGACCGGAAATTCCGGAGCGGAGAAGCCAGGCATGGCGATCTGGCAGTGGATCAATTTCGCGATCCTGGTCGGAATTCTGGGTTGGCTGGCTGCAAAACAGGGTGGTCCCTATTTTGCCGGCCGGGCGAAGGGCATTTCCGAGGGGCTTGCGGCCGGCGAGAAGGCCAGGAGTGACGCCGAAGCCCGCGCCCGGGCAGTCGATGAGAGGCTCGCGAATCTGAAAAACGAGATCGCGGAGATGCGCTCGAAAGCCCGGGAGGAACGCGAGCGCGAGGCGGATCGCTTCCGGCGCGATACTCAGACGGAGATTGCGCGCGTTCGCGCCCACGCCGAACAGGAACTCGAATCGGCCGGCAAACAGGCAAGGCTTGATGTGCAGCGGTTCGCCGCAAAGCTGGCGATCGAGCTGGCCGAACAAAAGATTCGTTCGCGTATGTCGAGCGAGGCTCAGGGCGCTCTCTTTGACCGCTTCCTTCGCGACCTGCCGGATGGCTCGGCGCGCGCTCAATCCAACTGAGACAAAATGACCTCAACCGCTGTGGTAAATCGCTACGGGAGCGCTCTGGTCGATGTAGTGCTCTCACCCGGCTCGGATGTGAAGCCGGCGGATGCCGTGGCGCAGCTCAGGGCATTCGATGGCGCCGTGAAAGAGTCGCCGGCGCTCCGTAACATTCTGGCCTCACCCGCAGTTTCCGCGCAGCGGAAGCGCGCAGTCATCCGGCGCCTCGCCGATGCCATTAGCGCTTCCCGGGTGGTGCGAAACTTTCTTCTGGTATTGAGCGACCACAGGCGCGCGGACGCCCTTTCCGAAGTGATTGATGCCTTCGATTTGCTGCTGGATGAGCGGCTGGGCTACGTGCGGGCGGAAGTGCGATCGGCTGCGGAGCTCACCAGTGATGAGCGTGACCGGCTGGCGGAGCGGCTGGGCGCGATAGCGGGCAGCAAGGTTCGCTTGCAATTCGCCATTGATCCCGAACTGATTGGCGGCGTGACAGCAAAGATCGGTTCAACAGTTTACGACGGAAGCGTGCGCGGACAACTGGCGGATCTGCGCGCGCGGCTTTCTTCAAATTAATCAGCATTCAAGAGCGAATATATGGCTCAAATTCGGGCAGACGAGATCACAAGCATTCTCCGGCAGGAGATCGAAAATTACGAGCGCGCAATTGACGTGAGCGAAGTCGGGACTGTGATGTCAGTCGGCGACGGTATCGCGCGTATTCACGGCCTCGAAAAAGTGATGGCGGGCGAACTGATCGAGTTCGGGCATGGCGTTTCGGGCCTTGCGATGAATCTCGAAGAAGATCAGGTTGGCGCGGTGCTGCTCGGCGACTATTCGCATGTGCGGGAAGGGGATGAAGGGCGTCGCACGGGCCAGATCATGTCGGTGCCGGTCGGCGACGCGCTGATCGGACGCGTGGTGGACGCGCTGGGCAATCCGATCGACGGCCAGGGCCCTGTCAACACCGAGCAGCGGAACCCCGTGGAACGTCTCGCGCCCGGCGTTGTCGATCGTCAGTCTGTGAAGCAGCCGATGCAGACGGGCATCAAGGCCATCGACGGGATGATTCCCATCGGCCGCGGCCAGCGCGAGCTTATCATCGGCGACCGGCAGACTGGCAAGACCGCCATCGCGCTGGACACGATCATCAACCAGAAGGGCGGAGATGTAATCTGCATCTACGTCGCAATCGGCCAGAAGCGCTCGACAGTCGCGCAGGTGGTGAAGACGCTCGAAGACTATGGCGCGATGGATTACACCATCGTGGTTTCGGCGAGCGCTTCCGATCCCGCTCCGATGCAATATCTGGCGCCATACGCCGGATGCTCGATGGGCGAATTTTTCCGGGATTCCGGGCGGCATGCGCTTTGTGTCTACGACGACCTTTCAAAGCACGCGGCGGCGTATCGCGAAATTTCCCTGCTGCTGCGGCGTCCGCCGGGGCGCGAGGCGTATCCGGGCGACGTCTTCTACCTCCATAGCCGTCTGCTCGAGCGGGCCGCGAAACTGAGCGACGCCAACGGCGGCGGATCTCTGACGGCGCTGCCGTTCATCGAAACGCAGGCGGGCGACGTTTCCGCGTACATCCCGACGAACGTCATCTCGATTACTGACGGCCAGATTTATCTCGAAGCCGATTTGTTCAACTCGAACGTCCGCCCGGCGGTGAACGTGGGTCTCTCGGTGAGCCGCGTGGGAGGCAGCGCGCAGATCAAGGCGATGCGGCAGGTGGCAGGCGCGCTGCGCCTGGATCTGGCGCAGTATCGCGAGCTGGCTGCATTCGCGCAGTTCGGTTCGGATCTCGATAAGGCGTCGCAGGCGCAATTAAACCGCGGCAAACGCCTTGTCGAACTTTTGAAACAGCCGCAGTATAAGCCGCTTCCGGTCGAAAAACAGGTGGCGATCATCTTCGCCGGTACAAAGGGCCTGCTGGACGACCTGGCCGTTGAAGATATCCGGGCCTTCGAAGTGGATTTATACAGGTTCCTCGAGGGTTCGCGGCCGGGAATTCTGCAGCAGATTCGGGAGAAGAAGCAGCTTGACGACAGTTTGCAGAAGGAACTGACAACTGCGATCAATGAAACAAAAGACCGTTTCAGGAAAGAGCGAAGCCAGCCCGCGATGGCGGGCGCGCGCGCTTAACGTTGCATGCCGAGTCTGATCGACATTCGCCGGCGCATTCGCTCGGTGAAGAACACGCAGCAGATCACCAAGGCCATGAAAATGGTCTCGGCGGCGAAGCTGCGTCGCGCCCAGGATCGCGTGATCGCCGCGCGGCCTTACGCTCAACAGTTGCGCGAGATGCTCGCGAATCTGGCGGAAGAGGCGGCATCGGACGAGCGAGCATCGGAGAGCCCGTGGCTGGTAAAGCGCGAGCCGCGGCGCATCGATCTGATCTTCATCACCAGCGACAAGGGACTGGCGGGGGCATTCAACTCGAATCTGATAAAAGCTTCACAGCGCTTCTTCGCCGAACATGAAGCGGCGGAGATTACGCTGACGCTGGTGGGCCGCAAGGGGCGCGATTTCTATCGCCGCCGAGGCGCGAAGGTGCTCGCCGAGTATGTGAATATTCTTGGAAGGCCAACGTACGAAGACGCCCAGAGCATCGCGCGCAAAGTGAGTCGCCGTTATCGGGACGTGGAAACGGACGCCGTGTTTCTGCTCAATAACGAGTTCAAGAGCGTGATGGCGCAGCGCCTCTCCGTGATGCAGCTCCTTCCCGTGGAAGAGAACAGGGAGCGCGGAAAGCAGGAGCGTCCTCAGGGCGAATATATTTACGAGCAATCGCCGCTCGATATGCTCGAACGGCTGATGCCCCGGTACGTCGAAGTCGCGATCTTCCGGGCGATGCTTGAAACCGTGGCTGCTGAACATGCGGCGCGCATGACGGCGATGGACAAAGCATCGACGAACGCGAGGGAAGTGATCGATACCCTGACGCTGAATATGAACCGCATTCGTCAGGCGGCGATTACGAAAGAAATCATTGAAGTGGTTAGCGGCGCGGCCGCCGCAGAGTAATAACAGGCCGACCAGAGGCAAGGAAAATGGCAACAGCAACTGAAACCATCGGACACGTAGTGCAGGTCGCCGGGCCCGCCGTCGACTGCCAGTTCCCCGAGGGACAGATACCCGAAGTACACACGGCCATTCGCATTACCAGCGAAGGGTTTGATGTCCCCGCGCCGATCGATATCATCTGTGAGGCCGAGCAGCACATCGGCGAAGGCCGCGTGCGCACCATTGCAATGCAGCCCACCGAAGGTCTGGTGCGCGGGATGAAGGCGATCAGCCTCGGCGGGCCGATCAGCGTTCCGGTGGGCAAGCACACGCTTGGCCGTGTGCTGAACGTGCTCGGCGAGCCTGTGGACAACATGGGACCCGTGAACGCGGAGATGCGGTATCCGATTCACCGGCCGGCTCCGGCGTTTGAAGATCAGTCGACGAAACTTGAAATGTTCGAGACGGGCATAAAGGTCGTCGATTTGCTGGAACCTTATCTGCGCGGTGGCAAGATCGGCCTGTTCGGCGGTGCGGGCGTGGGCAAGACTGTCATCATCATGGAGCTGATTAACAACATCGCCATGAAGCACGGTGGCGTCTCGGTGTTCGCGGGCGTGGGAGAGCGAACGCGTGAGGGCAACGATCTGTGGCTCGAAATGCAGGAATCGGGCGTTATCGATCCGCATGATTTCAACAAATCGAAGGCCGCGCTGGTCTACGGGCAGATGACGGAGCCGCCTGGGGCGCGGCTGCGCGTCGGACTGACCGGTCTGACCGTCGCTGAATATTTCCGCGATGAGGAGGGGCAGGACGTGCTGCTCTTCATCGACAATATTTTCCGCTTCACACAGGCGGGCTCAGAAGTTTCGGCGCTGCTGGGACGCATGCCGAGCGCTGTAGGCTATCAGCCAAATCTGGCTACGGAGATGGGCGAATTGCAAGAGCGCATCACCTCCACGAAAAAAGGGTCGATCACGTCAGTGCAGGCGATTTACGTTCCGGCTGACGACTACACGGATCCGGCTCCGGCCACGGCCTTCGCGCACCTGGATGCGACCACGAATCTTTCGCGCGCAATCGCGGAATTGGGAATTTATCCCGCAGTCGATCCGCTGGCTTCGACCTCGCGTATTCTGGACCCGCGCATTATCGGCGACGATCACTACAACACCGCGCAGTCGGTGAAGGCGATTCTGCAGCGATATAAGGATCTGCAGGACATCATCGCGATTCTTGGCGTCGATGAACTGAGCGAAGAAGACAAACAGACGGTCGCGCGCGCCCGCAAAATTCAGCGTTTCCTTTCACAGCCGTTCCACGTGGCGGAGCAGTTCACCGGCTTTCCGGGCAAATACGTGAAATTGGCGGACTCTATAAAGGGCTTTAAGGAGATCGTGGATGGCAAGCACGACGATCTGCCGGAACAGGCGTTTTACATGGTGGGCACGATCGAGGAAGCGATCGAAAAGGCCCGGACGCTGAAAGGCTGACGGCGATGGCGGATACGCTGCTGCTCGAAGTCGTGGCTCCCGAGCGGTCGCTGGTCGAGGAGCAGGTTTCCGAGGTGCAGGTTCCGGCACTCGACGGTTTTATTGGTGTCCTGCCGGGGCACGCGCCTCTGCTTTCCGAGTTGAAGCCGGGGGGTGTGCTGACCTATCGCGCTGCGAGCGGCGAGAAAACCCTTGCGATCTACGGCGGGTTTGTAGAAGTTCTGCCGGATCGGGTACGAGTGCTCGCGGACGCGGCGGAGCGCAAGGAAGAGATCGACCTGGAAGATGCGCGGCGCCGATTGCGGGAGGCCATGGCGAAGCTGGGAGAGATGCACGGCGAAGCAATCGATCCCGCAGTGGCGCTGGCGGAAGCGCTACGCGCCCAGGCGAGAGTCGAAGCAGCGGAGAAATGATTCCGCCTCGGCTCCGGCCCGGAGGCTGCGTTGATGCCGCTGCGTTAATATTGAGTCTTGCCCACCTTTGGGCGCGTAGCTCAGCTGGTTAGAGCGCCTGCTTCACACGCAGGAGGTCCGGGGTTCGAGTCCCTGCGCGCCCACCATTGTTTTCAGTAACTTACGAGCCATAAAATCCTCAAAATACAGACCGCCTGCTTTTCGAGCAGTAGGCAGCGAAAAACATTGCGGTTTCGCAGCCTTTTCTTGCCGTAGCCCACGTGACCGTATCAGAACCGTATCAAAACCCGTGAGGCAGAGGCGCGCCACTGCTGGCGAATCGTGCCCGAGGATCTTTACGGAGCCGGCCCTCGTTAAGCGCCCGCAATGCTGCTGCGGTACGATTTAAGTGTCGAGTATGAATGCTGCCGAGCCTGTCTATATGGAACTGGTGGACTTCGTCGCTCACGGATCCACGGTTGAGCAGGTTGCCAACTTTCGTCCTTCGGCGGAATCGCTGAAGCGTCTTGCGGAGTTGTTGGACCGTCAGCGCGAGTCGAACTTGACAGACGCGGAGAGTTCCGAGCTGGACAACTACGTCCGGCTCGAGCATATTCTCGGTTTGGCCAAAGCAAAAGCGCAGCTGATCCTCGCTGGCCGTTCTTGAAGCTCTCTTCGGAACTGCGCGCGGAAGTCGTCCGCCGGGCCAACTTCCGTTGTGAGTATTGCCTCCTCCACGAAGCTGACGGCGTTTTTCCGCACGAGGTCGACCACATCATCAGCAGACAACATGGCGGCGCCGAGACTCCGGATAACCTTGCATACGCGTGCATGGTCTGCAATCGATACAAAGGGTCGAACATAGCATCTCTGTCCGCGTTGGGTGAGTTGATTCCCTTGTTCAATCCCCGGAAAGATCATTGGGAGAACCACTTTCGCCTCAGCGGAGCCGTCATCGAACCGCTCGATTCAACCGGAGAGGTTACGGCTCGTTTGCTGCAGTTGAACGTGGCCGACCGAGTAGTGAGGCGGAGGCTACTCCAGCAACTGCGGAAGTACCCGCGAGGGTAAGCCCAAGTACGGCGCCCGGAGGGAGGACTGCTCGTGCGGCTCAGGGCGGC
>Ga0157370_10004466_pt1 | contig 16028 bp, 13 predicted proteins | sample C35metaG_FD_113463 | JGI IMG/M metagenome (GOLD analysis project Ga0157370, IMG submission 113463) | Corn rhizosphere microbial communities from Kellogg Biological Station, Michigan, USA - C3-5 metaG | ecosystem: Host-associated > Plants > Roots > Rhizosphere > Soil | place: USA: Michigan...
CGGCACCGGTCCGTATCGGCTGAAGGAGTGGCGGCCCGCTTCCCGCGTGGTCCTCGAGGCGAATCCGAAGTATCGCAAGGTCCTGTTTCCGGAAAACGCCGACGCCCCGCAGCAGGAGCTGGTGCGTGCGATGCGCGGCAAGACGCTGCCCGTCATCGGCCGCATCGAGATCAGCATCATCGAGGAGTCGCAGCCGGAAATCCTCGCGTTCTCGCAAGGCGGCCTCGACTACATCGCGCTCGGCGGCGACGACATGAAGCGCGTGATGGAGAACGGCCAACTGCGGCCGGACCTCGCAGGCGCGGGCGTGCGGCATCTGCGCTACACCGCGCCGTCGCTCGGATTCACGTACTTCAACATGGACGACCCGATCGTCGGCGGCTATTCGACGTCCCAGATCGCGTTGCGCCGCGCGATCGGCATGGGATTCGACGTCGACGAGATGATCCGCGTGCTCTTCGCCGGCTACGCGCTGCCGGCGAACCAGCTGCTGCCGCCGGGCGTCGGCGGCCACGATCCGTCGTTGCCCGCGAAGTCGCTCCACGATCCAGCGGCGGCGCGCGCCCTGCTCGATCGTTTCGGCTTCAAGGATCGCGACGGCGACGGCTACCGCGAAACGCCCGACGGGAAGCAACTGACCGTCGTGCGCGGCACGCTGCCCGAGTCGTGGTATCGCGAGGTCGACCTGCTCTGGAAGAAGAGCATGGATGCGATCGGCATCCGGATGAAGGTGCAGCAGCAGACGTTCGCGGAACTCAACAACCTGTCGCGGGCCGGCAAGCTGCCGATGTTCAACCTCGGCTATCGCTCGCTCGAGCCGTCGGGCTACCAGATCCTGCAGACGCTTTGGAGCAAGGAGTCACGCGACGTCAATCCGGCGCAGTTCAAGAACGCCGGCTACGACGCGGCGTACGAGCAGTTCCTGCGCACGCCCGCGGGACCCGGGCGCGTCGCGCTCGCGCGCAAGATGTCCGACATCTCGCAGGCCTACATGCCGATGATCCTGCACACGTACGGCATCGGCAACGTGCTCGAGCATCGCTGGGTCGAGGGGTACTGGCCGTCGCCGTTCGGCTTCGCGTTCAAGTACCTCGACGTCGACGTCGCGATGCGCAGCCGGATGCTCGCCGCCGCGAAGAAGTAAAGCGGGGTCGACGCCGATTACGTCTCGGTGCACCTCTGACACTCCTCTGACACGTGTCGGAGGAGTGTCGGAGGTGGGGATCAGGTCTCGGTGGGCAGCGCGACCCCGAAGAGCTGCTCGCGCAGCCTGTAGAGCCGGTCGCGCAATTCGGCCGCGCGCTCGAACTCGAGGTTCTTCGCGGCGTCGAGCATCTGCTTTTCGATCTGCCGCAGCTCCTTCTCGAGGTCCTTTTCCGGCATCGCGGCGTACTTCGCCTTCACCTGCGCGGCGCGCAGCTCGCGGCGCTCCTCGTCGATGTCGTACACCCCGTCGATCATGTCCTTGATGCGCTTCTCGACGCCCTTCGGCGTGATGCCGCGCGCGGCGTTCCACGCGATCTGCTTCGCGCGGCGCCGCTCGGTCTCCTCGATCGCCGCCTTCATGGAATCGGTCATCGTGTCCGCATAGAGGATCGCCGTACCGTTCAGATGCCGCGCGGCGCGTCCGATCGTCTGAATCAGCGAGCGCTCGGCGCGCAGAAAGCCTTCCTTGTCCGCATCGAGGATCGCGACGAGCGACACTTCCGGAATATCGAGTCCCTCGCGCAGCAGGTTGATGCCGACGAGCACGTCGAATTCCCCGAGGCGCAGGTCGCGGATGATCTCGACGCGCTCGACCGTGTCGATGTCGCTGTGCAGGTAATGCACCTTCACGCCGTGCTCGCCGAGGTAGTCGGTGAGATCCTCCGCCATGCGCTTCGTCAGCGTCGTGACGAGCACGCGCTCGTTCTTGGCAACCCGCAGGCCGATCTCCGACAGCAGATCGTCGACCTGCGTCGCCGCCGGCCGCACTTCGAGGATGGGGTCGACGAGTCCCGTCGGTCGGACCAGCTGCTCGACGACCTGACCTGCATGCTTCTGCTCGTAGTCGGCGGGCGTCGCGGAAAGGAAGATCGTCTGCGGCAGCAGGCGCTCGAACTCGTCGAAGCGCAGCGGCCGGTTGTCGAGCGCCGACGGCAACCGGAAGCCGAACTGCACGAGGTTGTCCTTGCGCGCGCGGTCGCCGCGATACATGCCGCCCACCTGCGGAATCGTCACGTGGCTCTCGTCGACGAACATCAGCGCGCGCGGCGGCAGGTAGTCGATCAGCGTCGGCGGCGGCTCGCCCGCGCGACGGCCCGACAAATGACGAGAGTAGTTCTCGATGCCTTTGCAGAACCCGATCTCGGCCATCATCTCGAGGTCGAAACGCGTGCGCTGCTCGATGCGTTGCGCCTCGATCAGCTTCATTTGCGAGACGAACCACTCCTTCTGCTGCACGAGCTCGACCTTGATGCCCTCGATGGCGTCGAGCACCTTCTGCCTCCCCGTCACGTAGTGCGAGGAAGGGAACACCGTGTAGCGCGCCATCTTGTGCCGCAGATGTCCGGTGAGCGGATCGAAGAGCTGCAGCGACTCCACCTCGTCGTCGAACAACGACACGCGGATCGCGCTTTCCGCGTTCTCCGCCGGAAAGATGTCGAGCACGTCGCCGCGCACGCGAAACGTCCCGCGGCGAAACTCGAGCTCGGAGCGCTGGTATTGCATCTCGGTCAGCCGCTTGATCGCCTCGCGCTGCGACAGCTTGTCGCCCTGCCGCACGTGCAGGATCATGCTGTGGTATTCGGTCGGGTCGCCGATGCCGTAGATCGCCGACACGGTGCCGACGATCACGCAATCGGGGCGCTCGAGGATCGCCTTCGTCGCCGACAGGCGCATCTGCTCGATGTGCTCGTTGATCGAGCTGTCCTTCTCGATGTAGAGGTCGCGCGACGGAACGTACGCCTCGGGCTGGTAGTAGTCGTAATACGAGACGAAGTACTCGACCGCGTTGTTCGGGAAGAACTCGCGGAATTCCGAATAGAGCTGCGCCGCGAGCGTCTTGTTCGGCGCGAGCACGAGCGCCGGCCGGCCGCTGCGCGCGATCACGTTCGCCATCGTGTACGTCTTGCCCGAGCCGGTGACGCCGAGGAGCGTCTGGAACGAGAGGCCGTCGTCGAGGCCCTCGGTCAGCTTCTCGATCGCCTCGGGCTGGTCACCCGACGGCTCGAATGGTTGATGCAGTTCGTAGGGACTGTTCGGAAACGTGACGATCATCGTTGGCAGACGTGGAGAGAACCGATCATTTTAATTCGGGGATCGTTCGATCGGAAGCGCGCGACGCCGCGCCGAACTGCAGCGCTGCGAGCCGTGCGTAGAGCGGGTTGTCGCGCACGAGCTCGTCGTGCGTGCCGACCGCGACGACGCGGCCCTTGTCCATCACCGCGATCCGATCCGCGTGGCGCACCGTCGCGAGTCGATGCGCGATCATCAGCACGGTGCGTCCCGCCATCAACCGCTCGAGCGCACGTTGCACGATGCGCTCGCTTTCGGCATCGAGCGCGCTCGTCGCCTCGTCGAGCAACAGGATCGGCCGATCGGCGAGGATCGCGCGCGCGATCGCGATGCGCTGCCGCTGACCGCCCGACAAACGCACGCCGCGTTCGCCCAACGGGCTCGCCAAACCCTGCGGCATGCGCTCGATGAATTCGGACGCGTACGCCGCATCGCACGCGGCTTGCACCTGCGCGTCGGTGGCGCCGGGTCGGCCGTAACGGACGTTCTCGAGCACGCTCGCGGCGAAGATCACCGGGTCCTGCGGCACCAGCGCGCACTGACGGCGAACATCGCGTGGATCGGCGCGCGTCAAGTCGATGCCGTCGATTTCGACGCGGCCGTGCTCGGGATCGTGGAAGCGCAGCAGCAACTGGAACGCGGTGGTCTTGCCCGCGCCCGACGGGCCCACGAGCGCCACCTTTTCGCTCGCGCGCACCGCGAGCGTGAAGCGGTCGAGCGCCGGCGTGTCGGGGCGCGACGGATAGTGGAACGTGACGTCGTCGAACCCGAGGCTGCCTTGCGCGTTGGCGGGGATCGGCACCGGGTTCTCGGGTGCGCGAATCGCGGGCTCGACGGTCAGCAGCTCGAAGAGGCGCTCGGTCGCGCCGGCGGCGCGCTGCAGATCGCCGACGACCTCCGACAGCGAGCCGACCGATCCGGCCACGAGCACCGCGTAGAACACGAACGCCGACAACTCGCCGGCGCTGAGGCGCCCGGCGACGACGTCGTGGCCGCCGATCCACAGGATCACCCCGACGGCGCCGAACACGAGCACGATCACGGCCGCGACGAGGAACGCACGTTGGCGAACGCGCCGCACCGCGGTGGCGAACGCGTCCTCGACGCGCGCGCGAAACGCGCGCCGGTCTGCGTCCTCGTGGCCGTACGCCTGCATGATGCGGATCTCGTGCAGCGACTCGTCGAGGAACGCGCCGACGTCCCCGACCCGATCCTGCGTCGCGCGCGAAAGCTTGCGAACGCGACGTCCGAACAGGATGATCGGCACGACGACGAGCGGCACGCCGGCGAGCACGAGCAACGTGAGCTTGGGGCTCGTGGCAGCCAGCATCACGAGACCGCCGATCATCAGCAGCGAATTGCGAATCGCAACCGAAGCGCTCGAGCCAATCACGGTCTCGAGCATCGTGGTGTCGTTGATGAGGCGCGAGATCACCTCGCCCGTCCGCGTCGCCTCGAAAAACGAAGGCGGCAGCTCGACGAGGTGATCGAAGACTGCGCGCCGCAAATCTGCCGTCACCCGCTCGCCAAGCCACGACACGTGATAGAAGCGCATGTATGTCGCGGCCGCCATGACGACGATCACGACGAGCAGCAACCCCAGCATGCGATCGAGCTCTGCGGCGCTCGATGCGGCGAAGCCACGGTCGACGACGAAGCGCACGCCCTGCCCGATCGCGAGGACTGCGGCCGCGGCGACGACGAGGCCGACCGACGCCAGCACGATCTCGCGCCGGTAGGGACGCAGGAAGCGGCCCGCGCGGGCGAGCGTCCGCAGCGCCGTGACGGGCGGAATCTTCGGAGCGGGTTCGAGGCGCGTGTCGGCGCGGGCCATGTTCGGGCGCGTGTGGGCAACGTCAAGACATGGGGACGGCGAGGCACTCGCGCAAGCCGCCCGCCCTGCCCGCGACGGAGTGAATCGACGAGGAGCGAGCGTTACAATAACGCGTTCGCCCTCGCTGCGGACGCCCACCACTTCGCTCGTCCAGGCCCGCCCGATGAATCCATCTTCCGCCGTTACGTTGCTCAGCGACGTCGCCCTCGCGCCGCGCGATCCGATTCTCGGCGTCACCGAAGCCTTCAACGCCGATCCGAGCCCACGGAAGGTCAATCTCGGCGTCGGTGTCTACATCAACGACGAAGGCAAGGTGCCGCTGCTCGAATGCGTGAAGCGGGCCGAAACCATCATCACGCAGAGCGCGGCGCCGCGGACGTACCTGCCCATCGACGGCATTCCCGCCTACGACAAGGCGGTGCAGCGTTTGCTGCTCGGCGAGGACAGCCCGGCGATTGCCGCCGGCCGCGCGGTGACCGTCCAGGCGCTCGGCGGAACCGGCGGGCTCAGGATCGGCGCGGATTTCCTGCGCAGGTTCTCGCCGGGATCACAGGTCTACATCAGCGACCCGAGCTGGGAGAATCATCGTGCGCTTTTCGAGGCCGCGGGATTCGACGTCGGCGCCTATCCGTACTACGACGCGGCGACGCACGGACTCGCATTCGACGGCATGCGCGGCTTCCTCGAGCGCTTGCCGGCCGGCGCGATCGTCGTGCTCCATGCGTGCTGCCACAACCCCACCGGAGTCGATCCGACGCCCGAGCAATGGGACGCGCTCATCGCGACCGTGCGTGCCCGCGGCCTGATCCCGTTTCTGGATCTCGCTTATCAGGGTTTCGGCGCAGGCATCGATGCCGACGCGGCGGTGGTTCGCAAGTTCGCGGCAACGTCCGGCCCGTTATTCGTTTCGAACTCGTTCTCGAAATCGTTCTCGCTCTATGGCGAGCGCGTGGGCGCGTTGACCGTCGTCGCCGCCGATCGCGACGAAGCGGTTCGCGCGCTGTCGCAACTGAAGCGCGTCGTGCGCTCGAACTATTCGAACCCGCCGACGTTCGGCGGAAAGATCGTCACGATCGTCCTGACGCAGCCGGAGCTGCGCGAGCTCTGGGAGCGCGAGCTCGCCGGCATGCGCGAGCGCATTCGCGAAATGCGCGACACGCTCGTCAAGAAGCTGTTTGCGCGCGTCCCGGTTCGCGACTTCGAGTTCATGCGGCGCCAGCGCGGCATGTTCTCGTACTCGGGACTCGGCCCCGACCAGGTGCGCCGACTGCGCGAGGAGTTCTCGATCTACCTCATCGACACCGGGCGGATCTGCGTCGCCGCGCTCAACTCGAAGAACATCGAGTACGTTGCCGACGCGATCGCGGCGGTGCTCGATACGGTTCACGCGTAGGAGACCGCACAGCGCATTGAGTCTCGATTCGTCGATGCTATAATTCACGACCTCCGCGGGAATAGCTCAGTTGGTAGAGCGCAACCTTGCCAAGGTTGAGGTCGCGAGTTCGAGACTCGTTTCCCGCTCCAGTTTCCAGGGAGAGCCGAAAGTCAGCTCTCCCTTTTCGTTTGCCCGGCGGCGACGATCGCGTTTCCGCGAAGGCTCCACTCCTGGCGGGGTGGCAGAGTGGTCATGCAGCGGCCTGCAAAGCCGTGGACGCCGGTTCGATTCCGACCCCCGCCTCAAGTCAGCGCCCGTCACGTGCCGCCAATCCTCATTCAATAGCTGCTCCGCCGCCGTTACGACGTGACCGACGCACTTAGGTGAGCTCGGTAAGGCTTGCGGTGGATGTGGATGAGGGGTCTAATCCGGACGGCAGAGCGCTCGGTCCGGCCCGCGTTCGACGAGAGGCCGAGCCGCCACCCACGGGTGGCTCCCGTCAAGGAGAAAACAATGATTTGCTCGGCGTATCGCCTCCGTAATCGGTCCGCGATGTGGATGATGTCCACGGTGCTGCTTGGGATGCTGGCCGTCTTCTCGCTCTCGGCGCACGGGCAAACGCTGCAGGAGAAGATCAAGAATCATCAGCCGGTCGTGGTTGGCACCGAGGACGACTATCGGCCGTTCGAGTTTGTCGAGAATGGAAAGCCCGCCGGGCTCGACAACGAGCTCTTCCAGTTGTTGAAGGCGGAAGCCAAATTCGATCTGCGTCAGGAAATCATTCCCTGGACCGGATTGCTGGCCGGCGTCAGCAGCGGCAAGTACGACGCCGCGGTCACCGGCGCGCTCATCAACCAGGAGCGCATGAAGGCGTTCGATTTCGCGATGCCGGTCGCGGCAAACATGCACTTTTATCTGAAGCGCAAGAACGACACCAGCATCACAGGCATCAAGGACCTCTCCGGCAAGACCGTCGGTGTGCAGTCGGGAAGCGTTCTCCTCGCGCGCCTGCCAGAACTTGAGAAGATGATCGCGAAGACGGGGGGCAAGATGGGCAAGGTCGTTCAATACGCTTCCTATCCCGAGGCCTATCAGGATTTGGCCAACGGGCGTGTCGACTATGTGGTGAACGGTGAAATCAACTTGCTCGGCGTCATGGCCGAACGGCCGGGCGTGTTCGAGATGGGACAGCCGGTCGTCGAGACACCTTCGTATGTCGGCTGGCCGGTGAAGAAGGGCAACAAGGAGATGCTGGACTACCTCAACAATTTCCTCCGCACGGTGCGGGCCAACGGGAAGCTTGAGGAGTTGCAGAAGAAATGGCTGAAGACGAGCTTCAAGAACCTGCCCGAACACGTCGAGCCCAATTTCTAAGCGCTACTTTCAGCTGTCTCGGCGGTAATGACCTGGAATTGAGAGGCGGGCCAGTCATTAGTGTCTGACCTGCCGTTCCTCCTTCAGGGTGCCGTCGTCACGGCGAGTGTCTCGCTCGTCGCCATCGTCCTCGGGGTGCCGCTAGGACTCGCTCTCGCGATCGTCCGCTGGCGACGAGTACCGCTGCTGTCGCCGCTCGTCGCGCTCTACGTCAGCGTGATCCGCGCAACACCGGCGATCACTCTTGCTCTGCTGATTTTCTTTGGAAGCCCGAGCCTGGGAATCGTTCTCGGCGCAGCGCCGGCAGCCGTGTTGACGCTGCTCATCAACACCAGCGCGTTCAACTGCGAGATCTGGCGCGCGGCGCTCATCGACTTTCCCCGCGACCAGGTGGAAGCTGCGCGAGCCTTTGGAATGCCGCCGCGGCTTATGTTCCGGCGCGTCGTTTTGCCCCAGGTATGGCGTACCAGCCTGCCGGCGTTGGTGAACGAGATGACGCTGCTCATCAAGGCGAGTCCGGCCCTGGCGGTGATCGGCATCGTCGACCTCACGCGCGCCGCCAGCCGTATAGGAGCCGCGACCTACAAGCCATTGCCGCCTTTCCTCGCGGCGACCGCCATCTACATGCTGCTCGTCATGCTCTTCGTTGCGGCACAGCGCTACGTCGAGCGGCGCGTGCGGCAGAGGTTCGAAATGGCATGAGCCGCGATTTTCTCGTTGCGTTCGCGCACTACGATCAATACCTGAGCGGCTTGTGGAACACGCTTTGGCTTTCAGCCGCGACGCTCGTGCTCGCATCCATCGCCGGCTGCTTCGTCGCCGCGCTGATGCTTACCCGACACAAGGTAGTGCGGTTGCCGGCGACGGGGTTCGTCGATGCCATGAGATGCGTGCCGTTCCTGCTGTTCGCGTATCTCGTCTACTACGGGTTACCGGAACTATCGATTCGCTTGGACAGCTGGACGTCGGGACTGATCGCGCTCGCCGTCTACCACACGGCCTATGTTGCGGAAATCGTACGCGGCGCGTGGACCAATCTCTCCCGGGAACAGATCGAAGCGGGACGGGCGTTCGGATTCGCGGGGCTTCCGCTGTTCGCGCGCATCATCCTGCCCCAGCTTTTCTTCGCCTCCGTGCCGCTGATCGGGAACCAAAGCATCTACATTCTGAAGGACAGCGCGTTCCTCATGATCATCACGGTACCGGAGCTGACCTTTGCCGCGAGCTCCGTGCAGTCCACTTATTTCGTGCCGTTCGCGTCCTTCGTCATCGCGATGCTGCTTTACTGGCTGGTCACGCTCGTCATTGAGGCCATGCTAAAACGCGTCGAGCTCGCCGCGGAGGTCCGTCGTGCCTGAAGAGGGCGGCGCCGAAGCACTGGCGGTCGAGGTTCGACAATTGGGCAAGCGCTACGGCGCGCTGCAGGTGCTGAGCGACGTCACGTTCGACGTTCCGACGGGCACCACCGTATGCATTCTCGGTCCAAGCGGATCAGGAAAATCGACATTGCTTCGCTGCATCAATTTCCTCGTACGGCCCGACGAGGGGGAGGTCTACCTCCATGGCGAGCGCGTTGGCGTGAAGAACGGCACGTGGATGACCGAGCGCGATCTGTGCCGCTACCGGGTGCGGATGGGAATGGTCTTCCAGCACTTCAATCTGTGGCCGCATCTCACCGTGCTCGAGAACGTCACGGAAGCGCCGGTTCACGTCCTCGCGCGATCGCGGGCAGAAGCGGCAGCCCAGGCGCGAGCGCTGCTCGAGAAAGTCGGACTTGCCGAGAAGCAGGACATGTATCCGCATACGCTCTCCGGCGGTCAGAAGCAGCGCGTGGCGATTGCACGGGCCCTCGCCACCAATCCGGACGTACTTCTCTTCGACGAGCCCACGAGCTCACTCGATCCCGAAATCATCGGTGAGGTGCTGTCGGTCATGGAAGAGCTTTCCCACGAAGGCATGACGATGATCGTGGTGACGCATGAAATGGGCTTCGCGCGCGAAGCGGCGGATTCGGTGATTTTCATGGATGCAGGGCGAATCATTGAGAAGGCGACACCCGACGCGTTCTTCACCCAGCCGACGACCAAGCGCGCTCAACAGTTCCTCCAGCGCTACGTAAGGTGACCCGATGACCCACGGCACAACGTTATCCACTGAATCGCACTTGCAGTCGACCGTCGTTCCGCCCGGCGGCGATTGGTCCGGCATCGTGAAGCGAGGCCAGGTTCTGCGGCTCGTCGATCTCGAGGGGCGGCAAGCAGTCGATTTCCTGTGCTACAACGCCGCAGATCCGTCCGAACGCTACAACGCCGCCGACACGATGAAGATCAATGCGTCGCTCTTCATCGGAAAAGGGACGCGCCTCTACTCGGACATGGGCAACGTGATGTTCCGCGTGATCGACGACACCTGTGGACGTCACGACACGATTGGTGGTTGCTGCTCGCGCGAGAGCAACCGCGTTCGTTATGGTGTCCGAGAAGGTGCCAACTGTCGCGACAACTTCCTGCGCGCCCTGTCCCGGCACGGCCTGGGCAAGAAGGACATCGTCGCGAACATCAACTTCTTCATGTACGTGCCGATCGAGAAGGACGGCCGGATGGCGATCGTGGACGGTCTGTCCACGCCCGGCGATCATATCGACCTCAAGGCCGAGATGGACGTGCTTGCGGTCTTGTCAAACTGTCCGCAGGTGAATAACCCCGCGAACGCGTACAACCCGACGCCGATTCAGGTCATCCTTTGTTCAGACGGGCAGCGATAGAGCTACCGAGGACATCCATGCCGACGGTCACGCGCGCGCCGCGACGGCCTCGATCTCTACGGTCCAGTCGGGATGCGACAGCCGCTTGACGGTGACCATCGTGATTCCGGGACCGCCATTTCGACTTATCTTGCGCCAGGCCTCGCGGTTGAGCTCAACGTCTCGAGGATCGGTGATGTAGACGTTGACGCGCACGAGATCTTCCGGACCCATGCCCGCCTCGGCGAGTACCGCAAGCACGTTCTGCCATGCGCGCTCCACCTGCTTGGCGGAGTCGCCGGCAATCCTTCCGTCCGGATCGACACCGACCTGCCCCGCGACGTGCAGCCAGCGCGCGTTGGGAGGCACCTCCACTCCCTGGCTGTAAGAAGCGAACGGCTTGACGACGCCTTCAGGATTGTGCTTTTTCAGCATAGTACGCAAGGATTCCGTGCGTCGGGAACACCATGGGCCCCGCTCAGCCCCCTAACTGCTCGCTGACGTAACCCGCTGGCAGTCCCCGCGAGATTGTCGTTCTCGGAGGCCCACGGTTGGTATTCGCTACTGCGTCATCTTGACGGTCGCCGGCTCGAATGACCAGGCGCTCGCGTCCACCTTCTTAGCGATGGAGAGGTCGGTCTTCTGCTGGAGCGGCGGTGCCGCCGCGAAGATCTTGAGGTCGTACGCCTGTTTGCCGAGGCCGAAGTAGCGCGCGAGCTCGCTATCGGAGAACGAGATGCGGATGTCCTTGAGCGACTTCGCATCCCATTGGGGGTCGTAAGCGGTTGTCTTCGCCACCACCGCCGGACTGAGCGCTCGCGCCGCTTCCGGCTCGCGGAACCACTCGTTGACCTGGTCCTTATGGTTCGCGGCGTAGAGCAGCGCCTCCTTGTGCGCCTTGAGAAACTTCTCCGCGACCTCAGGTCGCGACTTGGCAAGGTCGCTCCGCATCACGATGACCATCGTGAGGCTGTTGTCCTCGCTCAGCACGCGACCCAGGCCCTTCTCGACGAAATTTTCCACCCACGGGTCCCAGACGAACACCGCATCGGTCTTGCCCGCGCGGAACGCGTCGGACAGGTCGCCGAAGCCCATGTTGACCATCCTGACGTCACTCGGCTTCACTCCACCCTTCTCGAGCATGGATAGCGCGGCCAGGTAGATCGAGCTGCCGAAGGGCCCACTCAACTGCTTTCCTTTAAGGTCCTGAAGGGTCTTGATGTCCGACTTTGACGAGGCGAGGATCGCGCCACGAAACACCGACTGTCGCCCGATTACGGTCGTGGGCGAGTTGACCGCGGCCAGGGAGACTGACGGCATATCGCCGACGAAGCCAACGTCGATCGCGCCTGAGACGAGCGCCTCGTTCACCGCCGGTCCGTAGGTGAACATTGTGAACGTACCCTTCAAGCCGTTGCGCTGAAGAATGTCCGTCTTGGCGAGCGTGTGCGCGATCTGCGCCTCGACCGTGGTCGTCGGCTGCCAGCCTATGCGGATAGGAATCAATTCCTGCGCGACGGCCACAGCGGCTGCCATAGCGACCAATGCGACGACGGAATTTGCCAACCACTGCGTGTATGCGTTGAACCTTTGCATGCCGGTCACCTTCTTTATGCGTGGGTCGATAGGGATTCCACTCGATGCCGCCCCAAACTCGATTCGTTGTCCTGACCCTCCCACTCCGCCTTCAACGATTCCCACAGCTCCTGTGAGAGCCGCACAAACTCCGCCATTCCGCGCGTCGCCGAGCTGCGCGGACGCGGCAGTGACACACGGTACGTCCCGCGGATCCGCCCAGGATGCGCACCCATCACGACGATGCGGTCGGCGAGGAACACCGCCTCCTCGATGGAGTGCGTGACGAACAGCACGGTCTTGCCCGTCTCTGAAGAGATGCGCGCAACTTCCTCCTGCAGCAGCACTCGGGTCTGCGCATCAAGGGCGCCGAAGGGCTCGTCCATCAGAAGCACGTCGGGATTGGGCGCGAGCGCGCGAGCGATCGCGGCGCGCTGTTTCATTCCACCCGAGATCTCGTGTGGATAGCGATCCTCGAAGCCGCTCAAGCGAACGAGCGACAGGAACCGCCGCGCTACTTCGGCGCGCTCGGATTCATGCATGCCCTGAGCCTTTAGGCCGAACTCGACATTGCGCTGTACCGTCATCCAGGCGAACAGCGCGTAGTCCTGGAACACCACGGTCCGCCGGCGATCCGGACGAGTGATCTCGACACCGTCGTGCAGGACGTAGCCGCGCGTAGGTCGGATGAATCCGGCCACGAGGTTAAGCAGCGTTGACTTGCCGCAGCCGCTCGGGCCAAGCAGAACCACGAACTCTCCCGCATCGATGGAAAGATCAGCGCGATCGAGCACAAGCAACGAGTCGCGCGTGCCACGTATCGGAAATTCCTTGACAACGTTCTCCAGGAGCAGCTGCGGAGCGCTTGCCGAAGCTACTTCCGCGTATCCTGCCATGGGACGAGTCGCCTCTCGACATAGCTCATCAGCGCGTTCATAGCGAACCCGATGAGTCCGATAGTGATCATACCTGCCACGACGTTAGGCGTCTGCAACAGCACACGGTTGAGCTGGATCATGTAGCCAAGCCCCGACTGCGCAGCGATGAGCTCGGCCGCGACCACGCACATCCAGCCAACGCCCAATGCGATCCGCAATCCCGGGAATATGATTGGTAAGGACGCAGGGATCAGCACGTCGAGAATCACCGTACGCGGCGTAGCGCCGAGGCACAGTGCGGCGTTGATCTGGGTGCGCTCGATGTTACGCACGGCTGAGAACGTGCTCACGAAGATCGGGAACAGCGCGCCGATGAATACGAGAAAATAGCTCGGCGCGTTGCCGATGCCGAACCAGAGGATTGCGATGGGCGTCCACGCGATTGGAGGAATGGGTCGCAATGCCTCGACGATCGGCTTAATGAAATCGGACAGTGGCCGGAACCACCCGAGGACGACACCCAGGGTGAGTCCGACCAGCGCCGCAAGCAGGAAGCCCACCAGAACGCGCTCGATGCTGGCGCCGATGTCGCGCAGCAACGATCCGTTGCGAAGGAGGTCCCCGAACGTCTCGATGAGTCGCAGCGGTCCAGGCAACAGCACGGCGTTGATCCAGCCCGCGCTTGCAAGGAGCTGCCATACGACCAGTACGACCATGAACCCGATCGCGCCACGGAGCAATACGCGCGCTCGTTCGCTGAAGATCGCGTGCGATGGGGACACAGATGCGGGCGGCGTTTGCGCCAGGCTCCGCGTGTGCGGTGCGATCGAAGACGGTTTCATCGGGTAGCTTGGCGCACACACGCCTCAGGTGGTCGGGCGACCTCGCGGGGGAATATGTCACCGGTTCTGGCGAGTGTCAAAGGCAGTTCGTGCGCCGCCACCGCCTTTCCAGCATGACCGAACGACCCGATCTCTTCGGCGCGTCGACGCCGTCGCCGTGGTGCGGATCGGATCTGGCGGCCACCCACCAGGAACGAGCGCAAATTCAATCGGCTGATCGCTCGAATGCTCGAGTTGCGCAAGGGCTCGCCGCCTGGCAGCGCGCCGTCGATCGGTTTCACGCGCGGGACGCAAGCGAGATCGCGCCGTAGCGCCGCGAAATCAGTTGGTCGATTTCGGACGTTGCAGACGACGGGCCGGATGCGACCCAAGGTAGGCAATCGGCGTCCTCAACAGCAGCCGTCAGTGAATCAACTCGATTGGAGTGCGGCGATCAGTGAAGGGCGTGAACGATCGGCAACTCGATCAGTGAATCACCTCGTCTGCGCGTAGCAGAAGCGATTGCGGAATGGTGACGTCCAACGCCTTCGCGGTTTTCAGATTGATCGCCAGCTCGAACTTCGTCGGCTGCTCGATTGGCAGGTCACCGGGTTTCGCACCCTTGAGGATCTTGTGGACAAGGGTTGCCATGCCCCGTCCCTGGCCCGAATAGTTGGGCGCATAGGACGCGAGGCACCCTGACGACACGAACGTTCTGCCCTCCGCGACTGTGGGGAGAGCGTGCTGTAACGCCGAGTTAGCGATCTGATCGCGGTTGGTGAAAAAGATCGGATCAGCGCGGACAATGAGTGCGTCGGCCTTCATGCGGGCGACTTCCGCAATGATTCTCTCGAGTTGAGTAGCATCGGCCACATCGACGAAAATCGGCTGCATGCCGAGCGCGCGATAGGCCTGCTCGTCCTCCTTGCGAATGAGCTTAACGTACGCATTCGCAGGATCAACAAGCTCGCCGACCCGCGTGGCCGCCGGACGCAACTGTCGCAAGAGTTCGAGACGCTTCGCTGCGAGCTCCGGGGCAACCATGGAAACGCCCGTGATATTGCCACCCGGACGCGACATGCTGGCGACCAAACCGATACGCAGGGGGTCTCCGGATTGGGACACGATCGGAATTGTCGTCGTCGCTTTCTTGGCGGCGAGCGAAGCGACCGCACCAGTCGCGAGAATCACGTCAACATTGAGTTCCACCAACTCCACCGCCAGCGCAGGCACAAGGTCGGCCTTGCCTTCGGCAGAGCGCAATTCGACCCGTAAATTCTTGTCCTCGATCCAACCGAGCTCGCGCAATGCCTCGAAAAAGGGCATCCAATTGGCGCGAGAAAGGGTTCCTGCGGACAAGATGCCGAGGCGACGAACCTTCCCCGTCGGTCGCGCCAGAACGATCGACGGTACAGCCAACAAACTGCCGGCCAGCACGTCAATGAAGGTACGTCGGTCCATCACTCAGTTAGTGTCTACTGAGAAAACCATATTACGCCCCCGCGTCTCTTAGCCGATGCCCGTCCGCGGGCATCGAAGGGTCGCCCGTGACTTCCCCGCTTCGGCATCCGACGATGTGATCGGTACCGCAATCCGTGCCCCGCGCGGATCGCGTCGGGCGTCATCCGCCCGAGGGAGTGGCAACCGCCGCCTGCAGGTTCGCGCTCAGTACCGCAAACAGCTCCTCGACGTCGACGGGCTTCCGCACTACGGCCGTGATGCCGGCGCGCTCGACGTCCGCGTCCGTGATTCCATCGGCGTACCCGGTGTAGAGGATGATCGGCAGATCGGGCCGCAGTGCGCGCGCGGCACGCGCGAACTCGATGCCCGTCATCGCGGGCATCGTCTGATCCGTGATGACGAGGTCGAAGCCGTCGCTCGCCGCGAGCGCATCGAGCGCCGCGTGCGCCGTGGTGAACGTCGCGACCGACAAGCCCCAGTGCGCGAGGCGATCCTCCATGAAGCGCGCGACGGGAAGCTCGTCGTCGATCACCGCAACGCGTCCGGCAAGCGAGCGCGCAGCAGGCGGAAAATCGAGATGGGCCCGCGTCGGCGATACGAGATCGACCGGCGCCGCGTGTGCCGGCAGCAGGACCCGAAACGTCGTACCGGTGCCCGGCCCGCTGTCGACGACGATGTGGCCCCCATGCTC
>Ga0157370_10004467_pt1 | contig 16026 bp, 9 predicted proteins | sample C35metaG_FD_113463 | JGI IMG/M metagenome (GOLD analysis project Ga0157370, IMG submission 113463) | Corn rhizosphere microbial communities from Kellogg Biological Station, Michigan, USA - C3-5 metaG | ecosystem: Host-associated > Plants > Roots > Rhizosphere > Soil | place: USA: Michigan...
AAAGATTCGTCGTGATGCGAACCTTCCGGCTCGCCGAAATAAATCTCAGATCCACCGCGATCGTTTTCGGCTTCCCGGCCGGCACCCCCATATCCGCATTCACGATCCGCCACTTTCCAGCAGCATCCTGCATTTCAAGAAGAGGCGCCTCCAGTCCCGCCTTGCTCGCCTGCGACGCCGCTCGGAACGTGCTGCCATCCGGCCAGTCGATCCAGCCGTTCAGCAACAACGTCGCATGTCCGTCCGGCGCTGCCTTTCCGAAATCCAGCTCGAGCGAATGCTCCTCCGCCACGCCCAGTTCGTTTCTCCTGAAAGCATCCGGATAGCGCCCGTCGCGCTTCACCAGCAACTCGCGGACATCGCGCCCGCCGCCATCGTGCGCTGACTCCGGATAAATCCTCTTGTTCACCCCGAACAAGCGAAATTCCGGATACGGCGGCGATTTGAACTTGTCATTCGTGAAAACCTCCGTGCTCGCCGGATGATCCACCGCATAGAGATTCACCTGATCGAGATAGGAAACTTCGCTCAACTCCTCGGTAACCCGCACCTCGTACGCGCCATCTACCGCCTTAAGCGCGTCTCCGGGAATCGAAACATACTCAACGTGATTCACCGGGAAATACGATCCATCTCCATCGCTCGCCCCCAGCGGCGCCACGCCCAGCACGTCTGTTATGAAACGGAACTCGTGCCCGTCCCACGTCCAGATCATCGGGCATGACCCCGAGAGCCTCTGCGCTTCTTCGATCCGATACGCCGCGTTCGTCGCCTTCTTCGTCTCGTTCTGAATCAGTCCGTTGGGCCACGTAATGCGCACCGTATCCACCTGCGGCCAGTTCCCCGCGTCCGCTGTCACCGGCACGCCCTGGTACCAGATGCGCCGGTATAGTGACCCCGCCTTGATCTCCACCAGCGCATCCTGCGCCAGCTTCAGGCTTTTCACTCCGGCAAGCTGAAGCCGGATCCATCGCCGGTCCGTCGCGCTTTCGTTATGTAGCAAATGCAGCGAGCCATCGGCATTCACCCGCGCGATGTCCAAACGCCCGTCGGCATCGAAATCCGCTTCCACTTCTTTTGCCTCACGCGGCTTGCCCTGATACGCCTGCGCCTCATAACGCCCACCCAGCAGATCCCGATAGAGTGCGGGCCCCCTGTCCGAATAGAAGACCGCAAGATCGAATGCCTTGCTGTCGGGATCCACGCGAATTTTTTCAGCGCTTACCGGATGACCCTTCGCAAACGGAAAATCCGCCGTACGATCCGCGAACCCTGCGCTGCCCTGGTTCCGAATCAGCACGGGCGTATCGCCCAGCAGCATCAGGTCCAGATCGTAATCGTGGTCGTAATCGATCCACACCGCGCGCTCGAATCGCCGCTTCGGCAGCTCCACCGCAGAACGCGCAAACTTCCCGCCCGTGTTGCGATACAGTTCCGGACCCGCCGCCGTCAACACGCACAAATCCATCAGTCCGTCGTTATCGAAATCGCCAGGCGCAACGAAGATCACGTGTTTCAGTCCGGCGAGACCCGCATCCGCCACCGGATTCTTCCCATCCTGATACAGCGCCACGCCACGCGAGGACCATACAAGCAAATCGATCCGCCCCTTTCCGGTTGAATCAATCGCCGCCAGACCCGCCGTTGCCGCGTCCACGTCGCCTGTCAGCCTCTGGTCCGCGTACTTCGGCGCTGCGGGAGCCGGAATCGGCGTCGCAGACCGCGGCGGATCGTAAATCTCCGCGTAATTGCACCAGTCCACGTCTTCCGGCACAGCGGCGTTCTCCTGCTGCTTTTTGAGCTGCTGAAACGTGCGGATCTCCCGCCCCGCATCTTCCGCGCGGCCAGATTGCCGATACAGGTTATAAAGCTGAAAATGCGCTCCGGCCAGCAGCGGATTCAGCTTCTCCACGGTTTGAAACTGCGCCAGCGCATCCGCCGTGCGTCCCACCTGCTTATAAAGCGCGCCCAGTTGATAATGCGCAATCGGCTCGTTGGGCGTGAGTTTCAGCATCCCTTCGAACTGTGCGATTGCCTGCTCCGCCTCGCCGTTCTTGCGATAATAAACGCCCAGGTTGAACCACGTGTGCGGCAGTTTCGGATCCGCCTTCTGCACCTGCTTCAGCAGCGCAACCGCCCGATCCGTCTGCCCCGCCCGCAGCATCGCCAGCGCGTAATTCAGCTTTTCGCGGTTTGATTCCGGCGCAAGATCCAGCGCTTTTTTGAACTCGGTCACAGCCTCACTGGCTGTAGTCGGATTCTCGTAAAACGCTTTGCCCAGATTTCGATATTCCTCCAGTTGCTGCTGGAAATCCGGCGCCGCGGCTCCAGCCTGAAATAACAGCAAACCCGCGGTCGCGCACCCGGCGATCCAACCTGTAATCTTCATTCGTTATCCATATTGTGATGCAGGCCTCCGCAAGCGAGCGGCTAAGATTGAGGTTCGTGAAGAAACTGCTCATTTTCTGGATTACGGTGGGCGCCGCCTTTGCTCAGGACAACGTTGCCGTGGGCCGTAAAGTTTTCGAAAATCGCTGTTCCGGTTGCCACGGTTCGGACGGTAACGGTGGTGAACTCGGGCCGCCCATCGCGCGCCGCGTCTCCAGACTCACCGATCCCCAGATCACCTCCATCGTCCGCAACGGCATCCCCGGCGCCGGAATGCCAGCCAATAATGTGAGCGATCAGGAAATGCCGCAACTCATTTCCTTTCTTCACTCGTTGCGGCCGCGCGGCTTCGGTTTCGGCTTCCGGCCGTATCAAGCCACACTCGAGCTCTCTGGCGGCAAAACTCTCACCGGCATGGTCCTCAACGAGAGCTTCAATGACGCCCAGATGCGAACCGATGATGGCCATATCCACCTGTTCCGCAAGCTGGATAGCGGCCTGTTCCGTGAAGTCAGTTCGGATGTTGGCTGGTCCACCTACAACGGCGATATCGGCGGCAATCGCTACACGAAGCTCATCCAAATTTCGAAACAAAACGTAAAGCAACTTGGCGCGCGCTGGCTATTCAATCTGCCCAACACTGGCCGCCTTCAGGTGACGCCTGTCGTTGCCGATGGCGTCATGTACGTTACCAGCGCCAACGAATGTTACGCGCTCGATGCCGGCGCAGGCCGCCAGATCTGGCATTTCCAGCGCCCCCGCACCCAGGGGCTCATCGGCAATGCCGCCGGCGGCGTCAACCGCGGAGTAGCGGTCGCAGGCGATAAGGTCTTCATGGTGACCGACAACGCTCACCTGCTCGCGCTAAAGAAATCAACGGGCGAAATTGCCTGGGAAACCGAGATAGGGGACTGGCATCAGAACTTCAACGCCACCTCCGCGCCGCTCGCCATCCGCAATCTCGTCATCACCGGTCACGCCGGTGGTGAAGAAGGCGTCCGCGGGTTCCTTGCGGCCTACGATCAGGCGACAGGCAAGGAAGTCTGGCGCTTCTGGACCGTTCCCGCCCCCGGCGAGCCGGGCTCCGAAACCTGGAAAGGCAACGGCTGGCAGCACGGCGGCGCAGTCACGTGGTTCACCGGAGTCTACGATCCCGAAACAGACACGCTCTTCTGGGGCGGCGGCAACCCAGGCGAAGACTACAACGGCGATGACCGCGAAGGCGACAATCTTTATTCCGACAGCATCGTCGCGCTTGATCCGAACACCGGAAAGCTGAAATGGTATTACCAGACCACCCCGCACGATGTCTGGGACTGGGACACTGCCGGCGAGCCTGGCATGGTAGTGGACGCCAACTGGCAGGGACAGCCGCGCAAGCTTCTCCTCGAGGCGAATCGCAACGGTTTCTTCTACGTTTTTGATCGCACCAACGGCAAGCTCCTTCTCGCGAAGCAATTCATCGACCGCCTCACGTGGGCCAAAGGCATCGATGAAAAAGGACGCCCGATCAAAGTTCCCGGGCAGGAGCCCAGTGAAAAGGGAACCGAAGTCTGTCCTTCGCAGGATGGCGCTACCAACTGGTTTTCGCCTTCGTACAGCCCGCAAACCGGTCTGTTCTACGTTCAGACGTTTGAGAAGTGCTCTATCTACACCAAACGGCCGGCTCAGTGGGAAGCGGGCCATGCATTTCTTGGCGGCGCTCAACGGGTAGCGCCCGACTACAAGCCGAAGCGCATTCTCCGCGCGCTCGATCCGCAAACCGGAGCCGTGAAGTGGCAGGTCCCCGAAATCGGACAGGCTTCTTCCTGGGGCGGCACTCTCGCCACTGCATCGGGCCTCTTGTTCTACGGCGATGACAGTGGCGCTTTCGTAGCCGCCGATGACACCAACGGCAAACCACTCTGGACCTTTCAGACCAGCCAGCTTTGGAAAGCGTCGCCCATGACGTATCAGTTCGATGGCAAACAATACGTCGCAATCGCAGCCGGGTCGGATATCCTGGCTTTCGCGCTGCCGGACTAAACAGGCCGAATGCCGGCCACCCGGCAGATTACGTACGAGTTTGGTTTTTGGCGTGCGCCCGGGTATACTACGCCGAGTCTGTTGAAGGAGACGTAAATGCCGAACCAGATCGTCAACTACGACCGCAGTATCACGGCCACACCTCAGCAACTGGTTTACCCGGAAACCGTCGAAGAAATCCAGGCGATTCTCCGCGACCCCGCAAAATACCCCGGCCCCGTGCGCGCGGTGGGCAGCTATCACTCGCTCACGCCCTGCGCCTCATCCACCGGCACGATGATCCGGATGTCCAAAATGGCCCGAGTCCTCAACATCGATCCGGTGAACAACACCTTCACGGCGCAGGCGGGCCTTGAGTTCATCGACGGTTCGAAAGCCCTGGCTGCCCGAAATCTGCAATACATGACCAACATCGAAATCGGCAACATGACGCTCGGCTCGGCGGCCTGTTGCCATTCGAAGGATGCGCTGGATGGAATTGAATTCGGACAGGTGAGTTCCTACGTGATCGGTATGAAGTGGGTCACTCCTTCGGGCGATCTGGCCGAGGCGTCGGAATCAACGGACCCGGAGCTGATGCGGAAGATGCGTTCGAGTTACGGCCTCTGCGGCGTCATCTATGAGGTCACTTTGCGGATCAAACCGATCGAGGCTCTGCATTTTCTCTACACGCCGCGGCCGGTCGACGAACTGACTCTGGAGGAAGTTAACCAGCTGCTTGATTCGTCGGAGGGCCTCATCTGCTGGACTGTTGGCCGAACCTGCATTTTTCAGCAGCGCAAGCGCATTGAGGAGCCAGGAATCCTTGGCCCCCTGATGGCCGCCACCCGGCGCCGCCTCTGGAATTTCACCGGGGCGCATGCCGCCCGCTTTATCGATGGCTTTCTCGCCGATAAGAAGCTGCGCGATGGACTCGCGAACGCGAACTTCGATGCGGAGAACTTTCTCTATTCCACGTTGCATCTGTTCGGTGGCATAACTCTGCTCGCTCCCGAAAAGACCATCGACTACCGGGAAACGCCGGATTCGGCGCGATATGCCTTCACCTTCTGGGCCTTTCCCAGATCGCAATGGCTCGATACCCTGCGCGCTTATCTCGATTTCGCGGACAAATACTTCCAGACCACCGGGTTCCGCTGCAACATGCCCCTCGGCGCATATCACATCCGGCGCGATACCAATTCGCTTCTGTCTTACACATACGACCAGGAAGTCTTCTCGATCGATCCCATTCATGCAAGCACGAACGACGACGCATGGCACGCATTCCTGCGCGCGTTCAATGACTTTGCTTACGTGCGCAAAGGCATTCCGCTGCTGAATCAAAGCCCCTTTGTGGAACGGAAGCATGTCGAAGCGGCCTACGGCCAGCGCTGGACCGACTTCTCGCAATGGGTCCGGACCATGGACCCGGCGGGCCGTATGCTGAACCCGTACTTTACCGATCTTCTGTCGCAGGATTCCGCCGTCGCCGCCGTCAGCAACAAGTAAATGATCCGGCTCGCAGCGCCGGATAGGGCGTTTGCGCGAGAGAAGATGGGGGGCGCTTATTTGTCCAGGCGTTTCTCGTCAACTTTACGCGGGCCGATTGCACGAGCGCTCTGGCAAACTTGCTCGAACGCCTTTTCCGCTCTTGCGGTGGGCCCGGCACTGTACGGGTGCTATCCAAACGCCTCTGATTAAAGTCGTCCCGACGCGATGCTTGCGGCCTTTTGATGATACGCTGGCGAATAGCGGCTGGCAGATGAGAGCGATTTCTTTTTTAATCTGGATTCTGATCACGCTGCTGACAACGGCTACCCTCGACCGTGTGCCCGACCCGCCAGCCGCGAATCCGGCCGGTGCGCAGTTAACGATCTCTGTCCCACACGAACTTCCGCCGGCTTTTGGCGCTCCTTCTGTGGGTTTAGCGCCGTCGCAAATGCAGGAACCCGAACATCTGGCGCTATCGGACACCGTGGAACCTCTGCAGTCAACCAACTGGATCGATTTCCTGGAGCGAGGGACAGACCCGTCTCCGCCTTCCTCGATCTCCTAGCCAGAACTTCCGGCGATCAACGTAGTACATCTATATCCAGGCGGCCCGGCTTTCGCCGGAGATCCGCGTTGTTGCCCATTTGACGCCGCTTTTCCGGCCGCAGCCGGACGCGGGGTGGAAGGAACTGTTTTGAAAACGTCAGAAGTCATTAGCGCCTGGAGGAAAATTCTCAAAGGCGAACACCCTTCTCTTTCGATTGAGATTACTCGTGAATGCCCGCTGAGGTGCCCGGGATGCTACGCATACGAAACCGGGCATCTGGGCGGCGGAGTGACGCTTCGCAGTCTTCGCGACCTCAAGGGACAGGAACTCATTGACGGAGTTATCGAATGCGTCGATGAGCTTCAGCCCTTGCACCTCTCAATCGTAGGAGGAGATCCGCTGGTCCGGTATCGCGAACTGGAAACCCTCGTTCCCCTCCTGACCGGACGTGGAATTCACGTTCAGGTCGTCACGAGCGCTTTCCGGCCTCCACCCTCGTCCTGGCCGGCGCATTCGCATCTTACTGTCGTGGTGTCCATCGACGGGTTGCAGCCGGAGCACGACCTGCGGCGCGCGCCTGCCACATATGAACGGATCATCCGCAATATCGCCGGCCAGAGAATTACGATTCACTGCACCATTACGGGTCAGATGATGAAGCGGCCCGGATACCTGCGGGAATTCCTCGAGTTCTGGACGCCCCGGCCCGAGATCCGCAAGGTCTGGTTCAGTCTGTTCACGCCGCAACGGGGTGATTCGAGTCCGGAAATTCTGGGCGCGGCGGAACGCGAACGCGCGATCGCCGATATGTTCGCCCTCAGGAAGGAATTTCCGAAGCTGGACATGCCGGAAGGACTCATCCGCCAGTTCGCAAATCCACCCCGCAATCCGGAAGAATGTGTTTTCGCGTTGACCACGCGGGTCATCTCGGCTGACTTGAAGACCCGCGTGCTCCCGTGTCAGTTCGGTGGCGATCCGGACTGCGGCTCCTGCGGATGCGTCGCATCTATGGGTCTGGCCGCTGTCGCCGCTCACAAGCTCTGGGGATTTGTTCCAGTCGGGGCCATTTTCAGGGCGTCTCTAAAGGTGGGGCAATCTCGCGCGGGTCGAGCAACTCCCGCTCTTCCCATCGAAAGTCCGCTGAAGGTTCTGCAGGATTAATACAGGCCAGAATATGACCACACCAATGTCACTCGCGGGCGGGCCTGAATTTGCTCGATTGCGGGAACTCACGGCGCGCGTTGGAAAGGATCCGCTGCTTACCCAGGCAAGCACGGGCAACAGCTCCATCAAAATTGGAGACCAATTGTGGATCAAGGCGTCCGGGCAGTGGATGGCTGCGGCCGAACGGCAGAACATTTTCGTTCGCCTCAGTTTGCCTCTGCTGAAGGAACGCCTGCGCCAGGGCATCAATCCCGCTCACGACACGCGCGACGCGTCCATCGAGACCGCGATGCATGTGACCATTCCGCATGCGGTGGTGATTCATCTCCATTCGGTGGACGCCATCGCGTGGGCGGTTCGGGCGGACGGTCCTTTCCAGCTTCAGGAGCGGCTAAGCGGCCTGCGCTGGCAGTGGCTTCCATATCTCGCCTCGGGGTTGCCGCTCGCTCGCGGAATTGAAGAGGCATTGCGAACGCGGCCTGATACGGAGCTGTTCGTATTGGCCAACCACGGGATCGTAATCGAGGCGCCGAGCGTAGCCGCTCTCGAAAAGCTGCTGGCTGACGTGCAAAGCCGGTTGAAGATTCCTCGCCTTTTCCCGCATCCTCCCGATTACTCGGTGCTCGCGGATATCAGCGAGCATTCGTCATGGGACATTCCGGAGGACGACGATATTCACGTACTGGGCGCCGATCCAACCGCGCGAAAAATCATTTCCGAGGGAATTCTGTTTCCCTGCCAGGCTATCTTTTCCCGAGGTTGTGGACTCGATGCCTTTCAGCCGGTGTCTCCGGACGCTTGTCGGAGTGGCGGTTCCGTGCAATTCTCTGATCGGCCATTCCTGATCCTCGAAGGTTGCGGCGTGCTGGTGAGCAGAGATATCAGCCCTGCGGGTATGGCGATGCTCTCGGGACTTGCGCAGGTGGTTCAGCGCATAAGCGCGTCCGCTCCAATCCGGTATCTGGAGGACGTCGACATCGCTGCATTCTCGCTCGACGCTGCGCATCACTATTGTGAGTTGGCGCAGAGATCGTCAATACAGAGTGAAAAAAGTCGGCGTGTTAGCGCCGGGTGAGGGCAGGCATTCTGCGCCGGCCTGCTCGGATGCAGACCCCGTGCCCGGACACGCGACTTCAGTCGCGTCTCTCCCGGGAATAGTTCTGCATGAAGGGGCCGCAACTCCGGCTCTCAACCGGTACCGCGGCTCCCGCCTTTCATCCAGCCGCGAAATCTCTCCTCGCTCGCCGCATAGCCCGGAAACACCGCCTGAATATCGCGATTCCCAAGGTGCTTCATCACGGCCTCAGCCAGCACGTCGCGAAAATCCGTCGTGACAGCCAGATCGCGCCCTTCGTAGAGTTGCTCCTGCCCGAGGCCCGGCCATTTGCCATACACCTTTCCGCCGGCCACGCGCCCTCCCATCGCGAACATCACGTTCGCATGCCCGTGGTCCGTACCCCGCCCGCCATTCTCTTTCGCGGTCCGCCCAAACTCGGACATCGTCACCACCACCACGTTTTCCATACGGTCCCCCAGATCCGCATGGAACGCCGCCAGCGCGCGCCCGAACTCAGAAAGAACATTCGGCAACTGCCCTACCGACGCCCGGGGGCCGACCTCATTCACGTGGTGATCCCAGCCGCCGATATCCGCGAATGCGACTTCGACCCCGACATCCGCTTTGATCAGCTGCGCAATCTGACGCATGCTCTCGCCAAACCTTCCGCGCGGATAATCGGCGCCCTCGGCAGGCTGGTACGGAGTCTTTGCGAGCGCTTGCAATATCGCAGAAGCTTCGAACATCTCACGCGCGGCGCCGTTCAGAATTCGGTCTTGCGTCTTCGCGTACATGGATTCCAGCGTTCTCTCTGCTGCAGCGTCCCGAATCGAAAAGTCGTCGATCTTCCCTATGGCCACCGCGTCGCGCGCGCCGCGCAGGCTTCTCGGCAGAACTGGCCCTGAACTGATCGCACGCACGGGAGACGCCTCGTGAAGCTCCTTCGGCAGCGCGCGGTTCAGCCAGCCGTCATTCGTTCCTTTCCGGCCGGGCGTGCCGGATTCCATATAGTCCTGCGCGTCGAAATGCGACCGGGTTGGATCCGGTGAACCTGCAGCGTGGATAATGGCCAGTTCATGCCTGTCCCACAGCGGCTTGACCGGCGCGAGCGCCGGGTTCAGACCGAAGAAGCCATCCAGATCGATTGCCGATTCGCCTGGATTTTCGCGCGAAGGGCGAGGAACCGCAATGGTCGGCCGCAGTTCGTAATAGCTGTCGTCGCCAAACGGCGCAACGATGTTCAGGCCGTCGGCCGCGCCCCTCTGGAATATCGCGACCAGCACATTTCTGCGGCCGCTTGCAGTAGTCTCGCCCAAGGCTGCGCGTTCCAGCCACCGTGGCGCAGCGCCCACCCCCACCATCGCCAGTGCCGAATTGCGAAGAAATATCCTGCGACAGAGCGCCATAATCACCTGCGTTGAAAATCCGGAGAGGCCAGAGCCACGCCCGCCATGGACATTCCCGTGGCGCCTCTGGCCGCCGCGGACTCCGTTTCTACAGAGAGCATTGATCTCTCCGTATCGGCTGAAGCGCCCGTCACGAGCAGCGCTCGCGTGATCACGGCCGGCTCCGCGGCGAATTGCCACGTGTCGACTTGAATGCCGGCCACCTTGTTTTCCGCGAGCGCCATTGCGAAATTCATCCTCGCCATCAGTGAGCCCCCGTCCAGCCAGTCCGCTCCGCGATTGGAATAGCCGTTTGGCTCCTGCTTGCGGTAAAGCGGTTCCCCAAGCTGATTCAGCAGCGGCTGTCTTGCGAACGAATAATCCAGGTCCCCATTCACTGCCCGCACCGCGCTCGCCACCAGTTCCAGTGGCGATTTGATCTTCGCCCGAAAATAATTCGCATCCCAGAACTCCGGCGAATGGATCATCGTCCGCATCACTTCCCGCAGGTCGCCGTGTGTCTCCTGAAACTTCCTCGCCATGCGCTCCACCAGCGCTTCCGGCGGATCGTCGGCTACGAAACGAATCGTGAGCTGCTTCGAAATGGAGCGCGCCGTTGAGGGATGCGCCGCCAGAATATCGATTACCTTCAGGCCGTCTTCCATTCCGCCGCCCGCCGGAATCGTGACGCCGAGAACGTGTTTCTCTCCGGCGTCGTGCATCCGCGCGTTGAACTCGAAGTCGCCGCCGCGCCGCGGTTCGCGAATCGTCCACCCGGTGAAGCAACGCGCAACCTCGGTCACGTCCTTCTGCGTATATCCGCCATCCACGCCGAGCGTGTGCAATTCCATCAGTTCCCGGGCGTAGTTTTCATTCAGTCCGCGCGGACGCCGGTTCGGATTGGGGCGCGGATCCGCCGCCGCGGATTGCCAGTTGTCGAGATAAAACAGCATCGCGGGGCTTTGCGCGGTCGCAAGCAACAAATCGTGGAAGTGCCCCAGAACGTGAGGCCGAATCACATCCCGCTCGTAAGCCGTCACCAGGTAGCGATCTGCGCCTTTGTCAACGAAAACGTTGAAATGGTTGTACCAGAAATCCGTCAGTACTTCTTCAAGCTGCCGGTTGCTGTACACCGCCCGCACCAGCTTCGCCGCCGCCAGATCCTGGTTCACCACTTGCGTCGGCGAATTGAGCATCTGAATTCTGCGCTGCAATTCCACCGGCGCAGAATCGCGCAGCCGGCGGAGCTGCGCTCGCGGCAGCCCGGCAAGAGCCTCGATCTGCTCCTCGGCCCGCATTGATTCAATCTCATGCGCATCGAGTACAGATGCCCGCGGCTTGCCATTCGTCGAATCGTTCTCGCCGGCGATGGCTTGCTTTCGTTCGAGTCGCTCCACCAGTTCCCGAATAAGCGCGCGCTTCACCGGATCTGCCGGTAAGGGTAGCCGGCCTTCCCTGATCGCGCGAAGAGTGGCAGGCGCCGGATACTCTTCCTCCAGGTCCGCACTCGACATATGCAGAGTTTCGAGCGGCCGGAGCTTCATTTCGAGTACCGGGTTCTCGGGGATCGCGTCGGGATTGAGTTGCTGCTCGATCCAGCGATCCACGCCCATGCGTCCGATCGAATCCACGTCGGCGCTTCGTTGACCGAACGCGAACCGGTTCAGCGCATGTGCGATTCGCTGGTCGCCAGTCATTTCTCGCGTCATCGGCGTCAGCTCTCGGGACGCCTTTTTACGTGCGTGCGCAAACGTCGCCGCAATGGCGACAACAAAAGCGGCTATAGTGAAACGCAGCGATTTGCGCCTGAATCCGTAGCGCATGCCTGTATGTTTAACTCGCAGACAAGACTCCAGGTTTCGGCCTGGAATATGAAGAACTTTGAATAGTTAGGAATGAAGGTGCTGCCCAAAAGCGAGGAGCCCCGTCCTCCACGGGGCTCCTGCCAGCAGCAGACCGCGAGCTGCTCACGCCTGCTCGCGGCTATTAGGGCAGCGGTCATGCGACCGCACTATCAGTATCAAACGACTCTGGTCCCTGTGCGATGAAACTTTCTTCACGTGGCTTCCGTGAATGTGAGTCATTCCACCAGATACGGGAACTCCTCTCATAGTACTTCCGGTCCCTCAGCTTCGAAGTCTTATCACAAACCAGATCGCGCCCGTGCAGAGCATCACGGATGTGGCTGCTCGTGACACCCACGCGCGTAGCGAACCATCCAAAGGAATCCTGTTGAGGCCGAGTAGCGCAAATCGAAAAATCACCATCGTCAGCGCACTCGCCATCGCTGCTCCCGTCAGCACCCATGCCATCGAATAACCGGATTCGTTGATGAAAAAAGTGAAGTACATGCCTGAGAAGACACCGAGCACTCCGGCCATCATCCATCGCCCGCGCGATGCGGGGAACAACAGCATTTCGAGCGAGAGATATGCGAGCGCCAGAGCGGCCGCGGACTCGGCGAAGCGTGGCTGCGGCTGCCAGTTCGCATAATGCAGCGCGATCCCGCTCGCGCACTCGCCCGCCACAAAGGCCCCGACCATTCGCGCCAGTTCACCCCGGCTCCGCACAGCAAACGCTGCGGCGAAAAGCAAAAGTAGTTGCGCTCCGCTCGCGAAGACCTGAGTAAAACCGGCTCCGCTTTGCGTAAAGGCCACTTCGGCGGCCGTTGGCGGCCGGAACGTCAGCGTCGCTGAAGGAAACGAACTGTCCAGAATCGCCTGATCGTATTTGCCTGCTCGCTCGGCATGCAGCATGTGGACGTGATTCGGAACAGTCGCTTCATAAAACGTGCACTCCACATCCAGCCGTCCAACGGCGCTCGAAAACCGGTAATCCGCCGCGCACAGATAAGAGCCGTTCGCCGGGTCGGGATGGCATTCCTGGCCGGTCCGCACGCCTTCTTCTCCGTCGCTGGAGAATCGAACGTGATCGAAAAGCGAAAGTGGGTCGCGGACGTGCGCCATCTCATAGTCCGGAATCCGGAACGTGTATTCGAGTTCGCGGCCGTGTATCGCGGCGTAACCGGTGGACATGCTGATCACATGGGCGGAAAGCGCACCGCACATTGTCAGCAGAAGCGCCGCGGAAAGAAGCAGGTATTTCACGTGGTGAGCGCGGGGCGAGTCTGAATACGGCGGCTGCGGGCGAATCGATGATACATCAGGCGAATGAGGGCGAGCACGGGGACGCTCAGAAAAATGCCGGTCACGCCGCCGATCTCACCGCCAGCGAACACGCCGAAAATCACCAGTAGCGGATGAAGCTCCACTCCCCGGCTCATCAGATTCGGCGAGAGCACATAATCCTGAAACATCCGGTAAATGCCCAGAAAAACGATCACCCAGAAAACATGCGAATAGCCACTGAAAGCGGTGACTCCGATGATCGTGAGCGCCGCAAGCAGCGGCCCCACGAGTGGTATGAATTCGAGAGGAAACGCAATACTGGCGAGCAGCGTGGCGTATGGCACGCCCATGACATTCAAAAAGATCATGAACGACGTCAGCGTCGCGAGGCATAGATAAAGCAGCGCGCGCATGTATTGCAGCAGCATCGAGTGGATGTCGGCCAGCGCTTCACTCACTGCCTCGCCACGGTCCCCCACAATCTCAATGAATGCATCCCGGATCCGGCGGCCGTCCTTGAGAATGAAAAAAGCAAGAATGGGCACGATAACGATGAAGATCAGATTCCGCGATTCGGACACGACTCGCATGCCGAACTGCGGCGCCTTCGCCATCATTTCCCGCGCCCTTACGCGAAGGTCGCCCTTTACATAGTCGAGAGCCGGTTTGAGCTGCGGATGTTGATTACCCACATTATCGATGAACGCCTCGGGGTCGGGCGGGTTCTGTGAAAGGTAGCGCGCCTGCGTGAGGACCTGATTTCCGATGAACGCCCCGAATACCGTGAGCAGACTGATGACGATCAGATAAGCAATAGCGAGCGCGGGCGTGCGGGTTCGCGCCGTCAGCCGCTGGTCGATTACATCCACCAAAGGGTAGAGAAGATACGCGAAAAGCAGCGCAATCACAAAAATGACGATGGTTTCGCGGATCACATAGATCATGCCCATCAACAACAGAACAACGGCGGCGGTCCATGTGTATCTGGCGGCCTTCGTATCGATTCCAAGCAATCTGTTAAGCTCCTCCCGCGCCCGGCGATCCTGATCCGGCAGGAACCGGCGCGTCATCCTGCAACCGCGCCTCGCCGCTTGCGTCGTCCACGCGCTCCACCAGAACCTTCGCGATTCGATGCCGGTCCATTGCGGTCACCGTAAAGCGGCGGCCGTCGAAACGAACCGATTCGCCTTCTTTCGGGATATGCCCCAGTTCATAGAGCATGTATCCGGCGATTGTTTCAAACCCCGCTTCAGTGGGCAATTCCAGCCCGTAAATGGTGGCGAAATCCCGAACGCTTGTCGCGCCGTCAATTTCAATTCGGTCGGCTTCCGCTTCCGGGGGCGGCAACGCCTCGTCGTATTCATCCTCGATCTCGCCCACAATCTGCTCGAGAATGTCTTCCACCGTCACAAGCCCGGTAATGGTCCCGAATTCGTCCACCACCAGCGCCATATGGGTATGCTTTTGGCGCATCTCGCTCAGCGTCTGCAATAGCGGCTTTGTCTCCGGAGCAAACATCGGTTTGCGCATGAAACGGCGCAGTTCGAAGGCCCCTGCGGGGCGCCCCGCGCGCACGCTCGCGCGCCGGTCACGCCAGATGCGAAGCATATCCTTGAAAAAAACGATGCCCACGATATGTTCGGGCGCTTCTTCCCATACCGGAAGACGCGAATGCTGGCTCGTCACCATCGACTCCAGCACCTCGTCGAGGCTGGCCTCGAGCGGGACGGAGACGATGTCATGTCGCGGCCTCATAATCTCGCGAATCGACAACTCCTCGAGATCCAGCACCGCGTGAATCATGTCCTCCTGGATTTCCGGAAGTTGTCCGGCGAAGCGGCTGGAACTCACGATCAGCTTGAGTTCTTCAGCCGAATGGCCGCCGCGGTGATGATCGCTCCTCACGCCCACCAGGCGTGAGATTCCGGTAGCCGATTTCTCGATCACTCCCACAAATGCCGATAGGGTTCGCGAAAAGACCATCAGCACCGGCGCAACAATCACCGCCAGCCGGTCCGCCTTGTCGATCGCGAAATTCTTCGGAACCACCTCGCCGATAACCACATGGCAGTAAGTCATCACCGCGAACGCCAGCACGAAACAGGCAGCCCGCAGAATGGTCTCGGTCGCTGGCGTCAGCAATGGATGAAAAGCGGCGGTGAGCAGCGCGAACAGAGTATCTTCGCCGGCCCAGCCGAGGCCGAGGCTCGCCAGCGTCACCCCAATCTGAGTTACAGAGAGCAGCTTGCCCGGTTGCGCCAGCAGCGCGAGCGCAATGCGCGCGCCCGATTGTCCTTCTTCGGCAAGATGCCGCAGACGGGAATCGCGCACCGAAAGGAGCGCGACTTCCGACGCCGCAAAAAAAGCGTTCACCGCCAGGATAAATCCCAGCAGCAACAGCCGCGCGATATAGGCGGAAGCAGTCACCCCGATACAAGTGTAAAGAACGCCAACAAGTGTAAAGAATGCCGCGGTTTACAATCGCTGAAGTGCGCCGCCTTTTAATCGGGGTCAATATTCTGATCGCGATTGCGATCATGGCGGCGGCCGTTGGATATTACTGGATTTTCGTCCGCCCGCTGCCGCAAACATCAGGTGAAATTCGAACGCTGGTATCGAAGCCGGTGGAAGTTGTGCGGGACCAGTTGGGCGCTCCGCACATCCACGCGCAGACCATCGACGACGCACTGTTCGTTCAGGGCTACGTGACCGCCGAAGATCGCATGTTCCAGATGGATGCGCTGCGCCGGCTCTCGGCAGGCGAACTGTCGGAAGTCGTGGGCCCGGTGGCGCTCGAGTCGGATCTGGAAGCGCGCCGCATGCGATTGGGGCGGCTCGCCGAACAGATTTATACCCGGC
>Ga0157370_10004468_pt1 | contig 16024 bp, 13 predicted proteins | sample C35metaG_FD_113463 | JGI IMG/M metagenome (GOLD analysis project Ga0157370, IMG submission 113463) | Corn rhizosphere microbial communities from Kellogg Biological Station, Michigan, USA - C3-5 metaG | ecosystem: Host-associated > Plants > Roots > Rhizosphere > Soil | place: USA: Michigan...
GTTTAGAAACTTTATTAAAATACAATGGTTTAGTTGGATTTGGCTCTGAGGCCACTCAAAGTAATTTAAATCTTTCTTTCGGTTTCCAGATTTATCTGCCAGGCCAAAGAACAGCTAACAAAGTAAAAAGCGATATCCGCTAGTTTAGTATAGAATTCTTGAATAGAAAAGCCAGTATCCATGCGGATACTGGCTTTTCTGGTTTTGTGAAGTTTCGTTGTTCGTTGTTCGTTTAATTCAGCTCCCGTCTATTTCCTGTTTCCAAACTCCCAACTTCCAACTACTCCCTTTTCCAACGTTGTTCGTTTCTCGTTGTTCGTTTAATTCAGCTCACGTCTATTTCCTGTTTCCAAACTCCCCATTCCCAACTCCCAACTACTCACTTTTCAACGTTGTTCGTTTCTCGTCGCCCGTTTAATTCAGCTTACGTCTATTTCCTATTTCCTACTATCCATTCCCAACTCCCATCAATACCCCGGATTTTGCGTCAACCTCGGGTTCAACTGAATCTCCCGCGTTGGAATTGGATATAAAGCTAAATTGGGCGTAACATTTCCGATTAATCCGTTAGCAGGAACGAAATGAGTTTTATGGGCCTGCATTACCTGCACAAAAGTTCCCCACCTAATCAGGTCAAACCATCTTTCTCCTTCAAAGCAAAGTTCAATGCGTCTTTCATGGCGAATGGTTGTTCTGGCATCAGCCTGAGATAAACCTGATTTTGCATCGAGGTTAGAACGGGTCCTGATCAGGTTTAACTGTGTTAACGCCTGAGCAGTTTTACCATTCTCATTCAAAGCCTCCGCATACAATAAAATTACATCCGCATAACGGAGCACCGGCCAGTCGTTGTCTCCTTCACTATTAGCGCCCACACTCTGATAGATAAACTTTTTAGCATAATAATATACTAAAGTACCAGAGCGGTAAACGCCGATGGCTGTATTTAAGCGGTTATCACCAGCTTCGAAAGATCCGAAAAGATCAGGCGTACCGCTATTGTTACTGTTTCCGGTTACTGCTGTAATGGTAGTACCAGATGGTTGCGGAACAAAGCTGCGGGCAAAGGTATTGCCCTCTCCGAAACCACCACCTAAATATTGAACAGAAAAGATGATGTCGCGGTTGTTATCCTTACCCAAGCCAAAAACCTGATCGTAAGGCAGTAAAGTACCAGCTGTGGCCGATACCGTTGCCAGGATACTTTCTGCCTGTTGAAACTTATTCTGAAACATATATACTTTACCTAAAAGTGCATTTGCGGCAATGCTTGTGGCGCGGCCAATGTCCGTTCCGGTATAACTTGCCGGTAAAACAGCAGCAGCTTCGGTCAAATCTTTCTCAATTTGCGCATAAACAGTTGCAGCTGTTTCCCTGTTGTAGGTGTAAGCCTGCGCTTCGGAGGTAATTTCGTTTAATACCAGGGGTACACCGCCGAACATCCTGACAAGGTTAAAGTACATCAATGCCCGTAAAAATTTAGCCTGACCGATGTAACCATTGCGGTTTGCGCTGGTCATTGGTGGTGTATTTACATGATCAAGTACGATATTGGCATAAGCGATAGTGGCATAAAACCTTCCCCAGGCACTTTGCAAATTGGTAGAAGCGGGTGTCCAGGTAAGCTTATCCTGCTCGCCATACAATACTTCACTTTCGCCATAGGTCTGACTGTTATCTGAAGGAAGTTCACCAAAACCATATTGTTCGTTATAAATTGGGCGAAGACTGCTGTACGCACCTGTTAAAGCAGAGCGGATGTCAATCTCTGTATTGTAAAAGGTGTTTACGGGTATGATGCCTTTTGGCGTTAACTCGACAAAAGATTTTTTACAGGAGGTAACCGCTACGCTTAAAATCAGCATGGAGATACCACATATAATGATGTTTTTAGTTTTCATGATTTTTCAGTGTTAAAGCAATTAAAATCCAAAGTTGATCCCAAAAATGATGGTACGCGCGGTTGGGTAAGTTCCCTGATCTACGCCTGGCGTAGTTGGGTCTCCGCCCATAATATTCGCTTCAGGATTATAGCCTGAATAGTTCGTAATCAGGAACGGGTTTTGCGCGGTTACATAAAATCTGGCCGACTGAAGAGCAATCTTTTTCAGGAGACTTTCGTTCAGGCGATAACCTAACGTGATATTCCTTACCCGCAGATAAGAGCCATTTTCTACCGCTAAGCTAGACAGCGCCGGGCCCGGCAGCGAACCTGTAGAGATAGGACTCGGATAAACCACATCGCGGTTCGGAAAAGCCGGATCAAAATAATTATTGAAATATTTGCTCAGCGAATTCTGGTTATGGTTACCAGTGATGGTTTGCCTGTTATTTCCATTAATGATATTTACACCCTGCACGCCTTGCATCAAAATACTCAGATCGAAATTTTTATATTGAAAGGAGTTGGTTAAACCGTAGGTAAAATCCGGTAAACCATGCCCCAGTGCCGTCATATCGTTTACATCGATTTTGCCATCGCCATTCTGATCTTTAATCATCGAATCGCCAATGTTGTTGCCTGAAGTAACCCTTGGATTATTGGCCAGGTCTGCTGCATTTCTAAACACCCCCACAATCTCATAACCATACATGATTCCCAAAGGCTGACCAACTTGCACCTGGTAAACGTTATTCCATCCGTTAATTGCCCTTACTGCTGGTAGTGCATTCGGTCCGCCGAGATCCAAAACCTTCGTTTTATAAGTAGAAAAGTTCGCGTTTGCATTCCAGGTTACTGCGCCCAGTTTGAAATTAGTATTTGCCGTAAACTCAAAACCTTTGTTTTGCAGCTTACCCAGGTTCGCCTGATAGGTAGTCGTATACCCTACATCCAGCGGCAAAGCTTTATTCAGCAACATTCCGTTAGAATTTCTGATGAAATAATCGAAAGTCAACACAATTTTGTTCTGCAATAAACCAATATCGGTACCAATACTGGTCTGATCGTTTTTCTCCCAGGTTAAATCCGGATTGGCAAACCCGGTTTGCTGCGTACCAAAAATGCGATTACTGCCAGAAGCATAATTCCGGTTTAAGGCAATGGCATTCACGTAAGTAAAGCTTCCGATATTGGCGTTACCTGTGCGGCCATATCCACCTCTTATTTTAAATTCGTTAATTCCGATTTTGGCAAGCGGCTCTTTCAGGAAAGGTTCTTCAGCCAAACGCCAGCCCAGTGAAAATGACGGGAAAACGGCGTATTTATTATTTAATCCGAAGCGGGATGAACCATCCTGACGAACCGCAGCGGTAAACAGATATTTCTTATCGTAGTGATAAGTAAACCTGCCCGCATAAGAAACAAAAGTATTCGCATCGAAAAGTTCTGTACCCACCGTATTTGGCGAGGCCAGCGGACTTTCAACCGAAGTGGTAATAAAAGTACCTAGTAAACCTGCCGTATAATTGATCTGCGATTCATATTTCTGTGCCGAGAATAATCCCAATAGATTAAAATGGTGCTTTCCGAGCTGTTTATCATAAGTAGCCGTATTCTCCCAAACCCAGTCGAAACTATTTCTCACATTATCTGAAGCGAAGATACCGGCCAGCTGCGGACTTGCATAAGAGGCCGTAGGTGCAGAACTGTAAGCCATAGAACCCGGAACATAGCCGTGAATTTGCTCATTCTCTAAAGTAGCGCCAATATAGGTTTTCAACTTTAGCCCCGCAATTGGTGCATATTCTAAAAAAGCGTTACTCAATGTTCTGAACGCCCGGGAACGGTTGATGGATTGACTTAAAATACCTACCGGATTATAAAAATTCGATGCAGAAAACACAGAGGTTGGCGACAGATTATAATTTAACTCGCGATCATAAGGCTGCGCAAAATCGCCATTGGCTCTATATACAGGTACAATGGGTTGAAATGTTAAAGCCTGATTTAGCGGACTTGGCAGGTTCAGGTCTGCCAGCAGGCCTGGTACGCCGATAATGTAATCGCTCGGGTTAGCACCAGCACCACTTGCCTGCCCTGAAGAGGGTTGCCTGAATTGTTCTGAATAGGATGGCGAAATGGAAAAACCGAATTTGACGTTTTTAACAATATCTGCATCCAGGTTAATCCGCGTATTGTAACGGGTGTATTCCGTACCAATTAGTACCCCTTTTTGTTTGAAAATTCCGGCCGAAGCACTAAAGCGAACTTTCTCACTACCACCTGAAGCATTGAATTCGAAACTGCTGATTGGCGCCGTTCTGAAAATTTCTTTCTGCCAGTCTACATCCGGAAGGCCGGAAATATCTCCATCTAAAATGCTCGGGTATTGCAGGTTTTTAATGCGGCTTAATGCCTTTACCTGCTCCACATATTGATCTTTACTTAAAACATCGATGTATTTATTTACTGATTGAATCCCCGTATAAGCGGATACTGAAAATACCGTTTTACCAGCTTTTCCGCGCTTGGTGGTTACCAGCACCACGCCATTGGCCGCTCTCGAACCATAAATTGCCGCTGATGCCGCATCTTTCAATACTTCGATAGATTCTATATCACTTGGGTTAATCAGGTTGAAATTGGCGGCCGTTTCCAGCGGATAACCATCCACCACATACAAGGGATCGTTTGATGAACTCAACGAACTTACGCCACGAACCCTGATGGTTGGTGCAGCACCGGGCTTACCGCCCTGGTCTGACTGCACCTGAACACCTGCGGCTAAACCCGCCAAAGCTTCTCCGGGAGTAGACACCGGCTGATTGCCTATATTTTTTCCTTCTACTTTGGTTATGGAAGAAGTTACGGTTGTGCGCGACTGGGTACCGTAACCCACTACAACCACGTCGCCGAGTGATTGGGGGGTATCAGCCAGCACAATGTTGATAACGGTTTTGTCGCCTACGCTTACTTCCTGGCTTACCATACCGATAAAAGAAAATACCAAAACAGCTCTTTGATCCGGTGCTTTAATGGTATAGTTACCGTTAACATCAGACACCACGCCTGTTTTCGTTCCTTTAATCAATACGCTTACACCGGGCAAACCAACGCCTTTGTTATCGGTTATTTTTCCGGAAACGGAGATCACCTGAGCTACCGGAAGCACAACCTGAAGCTTTCTTTTGATCACGATAGTAGCGTGATCTCCAAAAAGCAATTCTACCGATTGCGTAGCAAAGCAGGCTTCCAAAACCCTTTGAAGCGGCGTATTTTTAAATTTGATGGTAACGGGAGAAATGCTGTTAATAATATTGGCATCGCAAATGAAGTTATAACCTGTTTGTTTGGTTAACTGGCTTAAAACCGTTCTCACGGGAGCATCTTTTACATTGATGCTTACCTGCTGAGCGAACGTGCCGGCACTCACCTGTAAAACAGCGATCATGATTAATATGATGGTAAGCCTCATAACTCGAAGAATTTTTTGCTTATAGCAAGGGATATCCCCGCACAGAAGTGCAGTAAAAATTTTATACATTTGGTTAGGATTAATTAGTTGTTTGATCGATTAATAATATCCGGATTAGCGAATTGCTAATCAATTCCGGGAGTGGTCTCAACACTTCCGGTTTTTAGATTTTCTTTGGTGTGTAGTTATTTTGCTATAACAGTGATCCTCCTTTCTATCATTACAAAGCGTACCTTATCGGTAAGCGAAATATTTTTAAGTAAGCTTTTAAGTCCTTTTGACCGGGAATAATTTCCTTCGAAATTAAGCGCCGTCATGTCGCCCTCGTAGGTAACATCTACATCGTACCACCTGGAAATCTTCTTCATAATAGAAGTGATGTTTTCATTGTTAAAAATGAACATATCGTTCTTCCAGGCCATTACCTCATCCAGATCTGCCTGCACAATTCTGGGCTTAGTTTTCAGGTTATTAACAGCCATCTCTCCGGGTTTAATCAGCGTTTGAAACTTACTGGTGTTTACCTTCACAGCACCTTCCAGCAGGGTTGTTGTAATATTCTGATCTTCTTCAAAAGCACTGACATTGAAATGCGTACCCAACACTTCTACCTCTTGCCTACCGGCAACATTTACTTTGAAAGGCTTTTGCTTGTTACCGGCTACTTCAAAATAAGCCTCTCCGGTTAACAACACTTTACGGTCGGGCCCCTCAAAGGCATTCGGAAAACTTAATGATGAAGAAGAATTCAACCATACACGGGTTCCATCCGGCAATGTGATATCATATTTTCCACCCCTTGGGATGACAATTTTATTCAGCGGTTCGTGATCTGACAGATTACCCTTCGCTTTGGCAGAAACTACCAGTCCATTTCCGGATTTTGAAATATTGCTACTGCCGTCTGTACTGATTACACCATTTTTAGTGCCATCAAGCTTGATACTTTCTCCTGTCGATAACGTTAAAACCGCATTGGCAGATCCTGCTACAATGTCTTTAACCTCATCAGACGACTTTGCTTTTGCAGCTAAAACGGCTTTGGGTTTATCGGATGAAAATTGATGAACAGCAAGATAAATGGTAATTAAGAGTATGGCAGCGATTGGCGCAACAATCTTCCAGTTCAGCCAGGAGATATTCAATTTTTTACTTTTCTGCTCCCGAATACTCTGATTTAGCCTGATGCTTAACTTTTCCTTAAGCCTTTTTACCTCTTCAACAGGCACGCTGAGATCAAACAAACCATTTTCTTTTTGGTAAGTATAGAGCATATTTTCTTCTTCAGGAGAACATAATCCTTTCAGGTACTTTTCGCAAAGGTCAAAATATTGGGTTTTGGTCATTTCCCGGGTGATTGAATACTTGGTTAGGATAGCTTGTTATAGATATAGATACAATTAAGATGCGGCACACACATAAAAAAATAAAAAAAAAGCAAATAAAGCTTTAGGCTATCCTAATGCATTTTTTATTTCAGTTATTAAACCATAGCTTTATTTTAAATAAGCATATGCCAAACAGCGATCATAGCGACCTGGAACTACTAAACCGCATACTTTACAATGATGAAAAGGCATTTAATCTCCTTTTCGAACGTCATTGGCTGCGGGTGTATGCCGTTTCCTTCCGTTATGTGAAAGATGAAGAACTGGCGCTGGAGATATCACACGATATCTTTCTGAATATCTGGAATAAGCGCCATAGCTTAAACATTTCTTCTTTTAGGAGCTACGTGGTTACCTCTGCCAGTTATCATGGCATCAGAAAAAATCAACAAAAGAAAGCTGTGCCCTTAAAATATGTAGAAAGCTATGAAGCCGAAGGCGATGGCCTGATGACTGACCATCCGTCAGTGGCGAATGCGGGCGATGAAAAGATGCTGATTGCAGAGCTTGATCAGAAAGTAAAAATATCCCTTGAAGAACTTCCGCTCCGCTGCCGTGAAATCTACCTCCTAAGCCGCCAGGATCACTTGAGTATTGCCGAAATTGCCGAAAAACTTGGTATCTCAAAAAGAACTGTCGAAAATCAACTAACAATAGCCTTGAAGCATTTACGGGCGATGTTGAAATATACGGGTATGTTGTTTTTTTAGTAAGTCGGTCGTTGATCGTATTTCGTTGATCGTTTTTCGTTGGTCGTTTTTCGTTTGATCCATTGCGTGCTAATCACGACTCTTTTTATCAAAAGTCGGAAGTCTTAAGTCGGTAGTCTATTCACCCAGAACTCCGAACTCATCACTATAGACTCACGACGCTCACTTCCCATTACCAAATCAGAACTTCTTAATTCTTTGTTAAAAGTCTGAAGTCCTAAGTCGATAGTCTATTCGCATATTAGACTCATAACTACAGGCTCGCGACTCTCAACTTCCTATTCCCCAGTCAGAACTTCTTAATTCTTTGTCAAAAGTCTGAAGTCCTAAGTTGATAGTCTGTTCGCATATTAGACTAAAGACTTCCGACTCTCAACTCCCAACTTCCCATTCCCTACTTCCTATTCCCCAATCAGAACTTCTCAATTCTTTGTTAAAAGTCATAAGTCCTAAGTCGATAGTCTATTCGCATATTAGACTCATGACTAAAGACTCTCGACTACAGACTAATAAACAACCCTTCCCTCAAATCATCGCCGTCTTCTTCATCAGGCTGGATAATTTCACTTATTAAATTGAATACACCTTGTTTATCCTCAGTTTTTAAAGAAAAATCGAGTAAGCGGACAAGCATTTTCTTTTGATCGATGCTCAGGCTACTAAATAATTTTGGTTCAACTTCATATAAAACTTTGATCAGCGGGGTTAATCTGGATTTTGAAACATCCCGTTCCCGCTCCGTTACATATTTAGGAAAAATCCCATCCTGCTCTAACGTTTCGATCAAACGATCAGCATACTCCTTTAGAAATGGCTTGCGTTTATTTTTAAGGTATTCATTCAATTCTTTAATGAGAAAGCGGTATTCGGGAGCAGATTTAGCTGCGCCAAACAAAGCCACCTGCCCTTCATTTTCAAAACTCTTGAAATCGAAATCCCTGAAAAAGTCGCTATCAATATAAACGCTGTGGAAGTAATCGTCGCTTTTCTTATTTAGCGTGGTATAATCCTTATAAATTTCTTCGCCGCCAGCCAGAAAATAATATTTAGAAAGCTCTTTATGCAAACTCTCTTTCCAGTGCACGTATTTAATTTTAAACTTAAAGCCCGTATCTGCGTACAGCAGCTCAAATTCTTCCTTACTTTTAATGTTTGTAGAGAAATCAAGCGCTTTTCCATTTACGAAAACCTGCATTTTTTTGTGATGGTTCAGTTCAATAAACCAACAAAATTCATTGATCAAAAACGGGATAACGCCTTGCTCAAAATCCATCTCGCTAATGCGGAGATTGGTGAAGGTAACGGCAGTTCCGGTTTGTTTTTCGCTTACAGACTCTTCCGCAGCTTCGTAGTTGTTTAGTCCACCTGTATTAATTTGTATCGTTCCGTGGTGGAAACCTTTTTCATCCTGATAGGTGGTGCGCCAGGTGGCATTATGGGCAAAAGTAAAAAACGTGAGTCTTCCAACGCCATTTCGTCCATGCATTTTAGAAGTATGCTTTGGGGCAACAATCTGAATAGCCTTTTCAGACTCAAAAAACGGGTCGAACTTCTGCTGTAACCGTTCGAAATTAATGCCATAGCCATTGTCGGCAATTTGTAGGCTATCTAAACGTCCGAGTTCGTTGGTTACATAATCGATGTTAATTGCATCCGCATTGGCATCAAAACCATTCCAGATATATTCGGCTATGGCTTGTTTCTCATTATAATTTTTAAGAACCTTTTGAATTCCCTTTGAGGTAATGTTAACTTTCTCAGACATTTTTACTAAATTAATTAGCAAATATAATTAAACATCAATGAAAACATAGTGATGTTGAAAATCAGTTAATGTACACCGTTCAACAAAGCAAGCATTGAATGAAAGATTTTAAATAAAGCGTCTCATTGCAAATAATAAATATGGTATGAAACCTCCAACAACATCATTACTCCTTTAACGATTAAACTTTAATCATAATTAACAAATTTCCGGCGCTTATAACGTCAGTCTATTATGCTTTTTCTGTTTTAATTCCGAGTTTTGCCCAAAATATCATTAATGAACATTGAGAATATCTATGGCGACAAAAAATGGATCGACTTTGGCGGTAAATCACCATTAATTGCTGTGTTTAAATCCTTTCATGAGCTTAGTCCGGAGATTGAGGCCGTTATAAACGAACATACCTTTCCGGTAAGCTTTGCTAAAAACAAACATGTTGCATCCCCCCTTAAACGGAACAAGTATATCTATTTCATTTTAGAAGGTGCAGTGCATGGCTATATTAAAACAGGAAGTAATAAAATTACCACCTGGATTGCTGCCGAAAACGAACTTGCAGGCACCATCAGGAACCTCTGGGAAGACTTTTCGACTGATGAATATGTAGAAACAATCGAAAACGTACTTGCTATCGCCGTTCCGCACACCATGACCAACTATTTGTATGAAAATTTTTTGATCGCCAATTATGTAGGCAGAAAAATGACGGAACTTTACATTCAGGGTGCTTCAGAAAGAGCTTTTATTGCCAGATTACCTACCGCACAAAAGCGCTACGAACGGTTTTTGGTAACCTATCCACACCTGATGAACAGGATACCATTGAAATACATTGCCTCTTTTATTGGGATGCGTTTAGAAACTTTAAGCCGGTTAAGGAGTAAAGTTGCCGTAGAATAAAACAGTTATCACTAAAGTCAAGCACATGAATATCATTCTAGCCTCTACATCTACACTCTTTGGCCAAACCTATCTTGCCTACCTTAAAGCAGAAATAGTTGATCTTTTTAAAGGTATAGAAGAGATTATATTTATTCCATTCGCCAGGCCGGGAGGCATCTCTCATGAAGAGTATACTGAAAAATCAAGGCAGTTTTTTGCGGGTATTCAAATAAATGTCCGCGGTTTGCATGAATTCAATGATCCCGTAAAGGCAATACAGAAAGCTCAAGGCTATTTTACCGGCGGTGGCAATACTTTTTTGCTGGTTAAAACGCTACACGAAATGGATTTAATGGAAGCACTTAAACACGAAATTCAGAATGGCAAAGCCTATCTGGGCTGTAGTGCGGGCAGCAACATCGGCGGACTGAACATGAAAACTACTAACGATATGCCGATCGTTTATCCTGCCTCTTTCGAATGTATGGGCCTGGTTCCTTTCAACCTTAACCCTCACTATCTTGATCCCCATCCGGACTTAAAGCATAACGGCGAAACCCGGGAAACCAGAATCATGGAGTTTTTAACGCAGAATGATACAAAGGTGATTGGATTACGGGAAGGAAACTGGATCAGACGAATCGCCGGCCGCATCACCACCGAAGGTACGGAGCTAACCAGGGTATTTGAAAAAAACAAAACACCGTACGAGATCCCTCCCGGTTCGATTTTATAATGCTAATATTTCCGTTAACATGCTAATGCTTCCTATAATTATCTGCTGATAATAAACAGGTTAAACTTTGCTTTTATTTATTGTTTTCTGTAAATTGACATAACCAAAATATAGAAAACATGAAACTGCTCAAGAAAATTGAAAACTGGGGAGATCAGCATCACCCTCAATGGATTGATTATTTCAGAATTTTGTTAGGCATCGTCCTTATCTGGAAGGGAGTTGATTTTTACATCAACATGGAAGCCTTTAACCATTTAATGCGTGGCGCCATGCTGGGTACGGCATTCAGCATTAGTTTAGCTGCACACCTGATTATATTAGTCCACATTATTGGTGGCATTGCCATTGCGATTGGTACGAACACGCGCTTTTTTTGTCTTTTAAACTTGCCGATCCTTATTGGCGCTGTATTTTTCATCAATATTTCTGGCGGCATCTTCAAGCCTTATTCCGAATTCTGGTTTTCATCACTGGTTTTAATTGGGCTCATTTGCTTTATTGTAGAAGGAAATGGAGTACTCGCTGTAGATAAAGTGCAGACCGTACCGCAATAATCTGCTTTTTGTGGAAGGTTTAGAATTAAAAAAAGGCTAAAATGCCGCTTATTTGCACTGGTTAACTCCCTATTTAAAAAAAAATGTTGAGCTAACTAAATGGTTCACAAGCGCTAATATTTTTTATTGAATATTATAGTAAAAATCATTTGCAGATTACGATCAACTTTGTACTTTTGCAGCGGAGAGTTGGCAGAGTGGTCGATTGCGGCAGTCTTGAAAACTGTTGACTTGTTAAAGGGTCCGCGGGTTCGAATCCCCCACTCTCCGCAGCATAAATTAGAAACCCTGTAATTAACATTGCAGGGTTTTTTCGTTTTCAGCCAGGATTGTGTCATATACTCCAAACTGCTTCAGAAAACGAAAATTGAAAGGACTCACCAAATTCATAGCGATTCTTTTCCATCTTTAAAAAGCAGAATAGTAAAATGTTTCAAATCATGGCCTCCCTTTGTAACCTGCAACTAACGACTACTCAAAAGAGAGCCTTCCATACCATACCCTTAAAAACTAAGGCAGAACAAATTTCTTTGTCCTGCCTGATTATTAACTGCTAACTTATCTCCATCCGGACGATAAAAAATAAACAATAAGCACTTAAATATTTTTCGAATAGTAAGCTTATTCTTTGCAACTTACTGTCGGTAAACGTTATTTATCCCACCAAACCGGCTCATAAAGCACAACAGATCCCGGGAAATTCTGGTTGGTGGTAATTTCACTATTGGGATACAGAATATGTAAAGGCATTCTGTTCGCCCCGAGGGTAGAGGCTGTAGAAGGCCGGATAAATTCAGGATATCCTGTCCTTTTCCATTCCGTCCACGCTTCAAAACCTTAAAAACCACACATGGCATAGTATTTCTGCAGGATGATGGCGCGCAAATTGCCCTACATAGTACCAGGCCATTGCGCATCTGGTGCAGTATTCAGGTACTGACTGGCCGCTGCGACTAAAGATTACTACTAAGGCTGCAATAATCCGTCACTTATCATTCTTTCAATCAGTATCTTCGGATACTCTTTTGCAAAGCGTTCTATTGATCCCGGGTTTACCGTTTCTGATTGGGCAGACCAGACTAACTCATCTGAAGCCGCGTCATAAACATTGGTTTCCATGAAATAGGTCTTATCGGTTACATAATAACCAGGTTCGTAAAAAGCCCCGCGCCAGTAGTTGTAGTAAGAATAAAACCCTCCATACCAGCGATATGAAGAAAACGGAGCATAGCCAGCTCCCCCGGGAACATACCGTGTGTCGCTCTCCTTATCAATAAGCGCCACTGTCATAATGGTTCCGGCAGCGGTTTTTGAAATCCGGGAAAGCAGTACCTCACGGGAGGGTGTACTTTGATAGAAATCCGGACTGAAGTAAGCAGTACTTTTGATCACAGGAATATTCCGTTGAACTGCTGCATCTGCCAGGGCGTTTTCGATCGTGTTGCGCACTTCGATGCTTCGGCTCAGCGAGGCAATGAAAACACTTTTACCAGATATAGGCTTGACTTTTGATTGTGGATTAATCCAGGATCCGGTGATCCTGGTAGACGGACTGCATGCTGACAGTGCAACCACAGCATAGAGCATTATTCCAACGAAAAATAATTTGTAGTTCTCTCGTTTCATAGATTTTGATTAAAATGAATGTTAGGAAAACCATGTCTGTTTTGTAAAGGTTTTTTGTCGAAATACCCAATTTAAAAAGGTAAAACACACCTTGGGAACCGTAGTTAAAGCAAAGATTAAGCTGCAACTGGAAAGAAAAACCAGGATCAACTAATCCTTTCTTTAAAAGAATCCGCACATTCTGGTGTATAGTCCCTGGCCTTCAAATTCAGCCAATAATAAATCATCAGGAAATGTACCTGGCATCATGTGAAATGTACCCGTTTTGTTTTTCGGCACAGTTAGCGTTCAACAATAGCCATAATGCCAATGTTTTAAATAGAAAGGATGAAAATTATGATGAGAAGAACTTTCAAACTCAACTATTTAATTGCGCTAATAGCAGGTATTGGTTTCTGCTTTGGTTGTAACACCGCCGATAAAAAATCATCAATGGAGAAAGATAGTATCGGCAACGATACCGTTATGAACGATGTTGTAGGCGGGGTAGAAACTTTTGAAACCAATATGGAGGAAGAGGCAGCAGATTTCCTTAAGACTGCCGGAACTTCGCTCGTAATTCAAGATAGCATTATGACAGTCGCTTTAAAAGCCCCGGGCAATTCTGCAGCAAAAGGTTATGCAAAACAGGCCCGCGAACGCCTTCGGGCACAGAAGAAAACGGTTGAAACATTTTGTAATGATAATAAAGTTTTATTGAAGGAAGATTTAAGACACGAACAGCTCGATTCGCTCAGACTGTTATCGAAACAAAAAGGTACTGCTTTCGATCACCAGTTTCAGCAATGGTTATCTACAGAAATGCTGCGAAGTTTAGCGGAATATGAGAAAGCAGGGAACGCCCGCCAACAGCGCGTCAAGAAATTTATAAATGAAGAATTACCAAAGGCGAAAAAAGAACTGGAGTTATTGGCACAAGCCGGCCTGACGAAGTAGTATTGTGCGGCAAAAGCATTTTAAGCTTAACATGATGTTGATCGGTTTAACGAAACGACGAAAAGCGGCAATTGCCGCTTTTCGTTATTAATGATCCTATAGATTCAAATTTATTTCAACGCATAATTAAGGTAACCGCCATCGGCTACAAGTTCTGTTCCGGTTATAAAACTTGCAGCATCAGAAGCCAGGAATAAAACCGTTTTGGCAATTTCATCAGCACGGCCAAGTCGCTGCAGTGCGGTTGCACCAGCCAAAAATGCTTTTGCTTCTGCAGGGACAGCGTTTTCCAAACCAGGTGTTTCTACAGGCCCTGGGCTCACGATGTTTACCCTAATCTTTCTCTCGGCCAGTTCATTTGCGGCAATTTGTGCAATCTTATTCAATGCGCCTTTAGTGGCCGCATATACACTCGATCCTGAATTCGCAGCTGTTGCAACTGTTGATGAGGTAAACACCACTGCTGCCCCATCGGCCAGGTGAGGAATTAACTTTTGCAAAGTAAAGAAGTGTCCCTTCACATTGGTATTGAACTGCGCATCGAAATTGGCTTCAGTAACTTTCTCTATGGGCTCAAATGTTGCAATCCCTGCATTTAGAAACAGTACATCTACTTTGTAGCCACCTCCTGAAATTGCATTTTCGAGGATAGCGATATCTGCCAACTTTGAGGTATCCGATACCACGGTGTTTAATTTCGGACTGTTTATTTCTGCCGCTGCTTTTTGCAGGTTTTCTGCATTTCTTCCCGTAATCCAAACGTTTCCGCCTGCATGAATAAACGCTTTTGCTGTTGCTAATCCAATTCCGGTAGTCCCGCCGGTGATCACGATGTTTTTATCTTTAAAGTCCATAACTTTTGAATTATTTAAGCTGTAAAGGTATCATGCAGAAATTTATTTTAGTTACTTTGTAACGAAAAGTAACAGTAACCATCGGGTAACAAAGTAACTTTTGACCGAAAATCATTGCCAATTCAGAAATTTAATTAGAAGCTTAACACCATCTTCCATGCAATATTTTTTGGATGATAATATTTGGTTTGCAGCGTTGCATTCGGGCTTGAATACGCATCTTGCTAAGATATCGCAAAAAATGAATGAAAAATCACCTCTCGTTATCACTTTCTATCTGCCCTTATTTGTATTTTTATCCCTGATTGACTCACCATTGGTTATTATCCAATTTTCTCTGAGTCTATTATACTATGGAAGACGCTAGCGCTATATACGACCTCTTACGGGAAATTGAAAACAGGGAATCTAAGTTAAAGCTAGATAATGACCAGCTTCGCGTGCTCAACCAAATCTTGAAAAAAGCAGAAGAAAAGAGCGCTATACTCAATTCTATAGTTGAATGCTCTGACGATGCAATAATAAGTAAAGATCTAAATGGTATTATCACCAGCTGGAATAACGCCGCCGAGCGCATTTTCGGGTATAGCCCAAATGAGGTAATCGGCCAGCCCATATTAATATTAATTCCTGCTGATAGGCAACATGAGGAGCCGCAGATCCTTAAACAACTCAGAAATGGAATAAGAGTCGATCATTTTGAGACGCAGCGGATTGGTAAAAACGGACAATTGATCGATGTATCTCTCACCATTTCTCCAATTAAAAACAGTGAGGGCCAGATTATCGGGCTTTCCAAGATCGCGCGAGACATTACTTTTCAAAAAGTTGCTGAAGTTGACAGTACGATATTAGGCGCTATTATTGCTTCTTCCGATGATGCGATTATCAGCAAAGACCTCAATAGCATTATTACAAGTTGGAACGCAGCTGCTGAACGAATCTTCGGCTACTCCGCCAATGAGATGATCGGCCAATCAATTTTAAAGCTTATTCCGCCAGATCGTTACGAAGAAGAGCCGCAAATCCTGGCACAACTAAAACAGGGAATTCGGGTAGACCATTTCGAAACCATACGCCAGGGAAAAGACGGCCGGCTTATTGACGTATCCCTTACCATCTCGCCAATTAAAGACAAGACCGGAAAGGTGATCGGCGTATCGAAAATTGCAAGGGATATTACAGACAGAAAGATTCTTGAACAAAAGAA
>Ga0157370_10004470_pt1 | contig 16018 bp, 10 predicted proteins | sample C35metaG_FD_113463 | JGI IMG/M metagenome (GOLD analysis project Ga0157370, IMG submission 113463) | Corn rhizosphere microbial communities from Kellogg Biological Station, Michigan, USA - C3-5 metaG | ecosystem: Host-associated > Plants > Roots > Rhizosphere > Soil | place: USA: Michigan...
CTCCTCTTCAACGCGACCTCGATCGGCAAGAATGTGGCGCCGCGCGTCGCCGCGATGCTGGACGTGATGCAGGTGTCGGATGTGCTGTCGGTCGAGAGTGCCGACACGTTCACGCGGCCGATCTATGCCGGCAATGCGATCGCGACGGTCAAGTCGTCCGATGCCAAGAAGGTGCTGACCGTGCGCGGCACCGCCTTCGCCAAAGCGGCGGCGACCGGCGGCAGCGCGAGCGTCGAAAGCGTCTCGGGCAAGGGCGATGCGGGGCTTTCCAGCTTCGTTGGTGCCGAGGTCAGCAAGTCCGAGCGCCCCGAACTCACCAGCGCCAAGGTGGTGGTATCCGGCGGTCGTGCGCTGGGGTCATCGGAGGAGTTCCACCGGCTGATCGATCCGCTCGCGGACAAGCTCGGTGCGGCGGTCGGCGCCTCCCGCGCGGCGGTCGATGCGGGCTATGCCCCCAACGATTATCAGGTCGGCCAGACCGGCAAGATCGTGGCGCCCGAAGTCTATGTCGCGATCGGCATATCGGGTGCGATCCAGCACCTCGCCGGCATGAAGGATTCGAAGACGATCGTCGCGATCAACAAGGACGAGGATGCCCCGATCTTCCAGGTCGCGGACCTCGGCCTGGTCGGCGATCTTTTTCAGATCGTGCCCGATCTGACTGCCAAACTTTAGGGCAATCCAAGACGAATCGTTAACGTCTGGCGCGGTACTCTAGGCTGAAGCTTGGGGTACCGCGCATTGCTTCACGATCCTCCACCAGATCGGTTATTTCCCCGCGATCCTGTTAAGGTTGCGGTATGGATCGGCTCGGTACCTTACCGGCCGTGTCGCTGAGCTTCTTTTCGCCCGCACCCCGCCCCGCTTATGAGCGGGATCGCCAGCGCGCGGTCGACGCGTCGGGCGTGCTGCGCTCTCCGCCCGATCCGGTGCTGCATCACCTGGTGGTCAAGGCTGCCCGATTGTTCGACACGCCGATGGCGGGGGTTTCGATCATCGACCGCGACCGGCAATGGTATGCCGCGCGGCTGGGCCTGGAAGCGCGCGAAGCGTCGCGCGCCATCTCTTTTTGCGCGCATGCGATCCTGCATCCGCATGAGCCTCTGGTGATTCCGGACGCGCTCGCCGACGATCGTTTCGCGGGCAATCCCCTCGTCCTCCACGAACCTTATGTGCGCTTCTATGCCGGTGTGGCGGTGCTGGGAGCGGGCAAATATCCACTCGGCACCTTGTTCGTGACCGACACGCGCCCACGCGAGGGCGTGCTGCCGCTGGCGCAGCTGGCACGGCTCGCCGAGCAGGCGGGCCAGGCGATCGCCGACCTCGACCGGAGCGAAGCGGCCGCCTGAGCCGGGGGCCGGACCGGCGACTCCCGCACGAACAACCACGCATTGCCGACAAACGGCACAGTACAAGGTTGAAGCGGTGGGGGTGAAGACCGTAGCTAAAGCGATGAACCCGGCCGAGCCAGCACAGAGCGATAGCGGTCTGTCCGCCAACCGGGTCGCGGTCCTGACCGTCCTTTTGTGCTGGACCACGCAATTCGTGCTGCTGACCGCGCAGATGGCCGCGGCCGAGCGCGCGATGAACATGCCGGTGATGACGCGATCCGAGCTGACCGCGCGCGCGAGCATGTCGCTGGTCGGCATCATATTGTCGCTGTTCATCGCGCTTGCCTTGCACCGGATGCGCACGACCCCGCTTGGGCCCCGCATCGCGGTCGCGGCGCTGGGATCGGTGGTCGCGTCGGTGTTGCACGCGCTCGCCAATTTCGGGCTCTTCTCGATCTTCATGTCGGAAGCGTCGATGCAGCGCGCGACGGTCGCCTCTTATTTCGCGGCGACCACGGTGTGGTTCTGGACCTATGGCACCACCGCCGCCTTGCTGCTGGTGATCTTCTACCATGCCGATCTGCGCGAGCGCGACCGGCGGCTGACGCAGCTGCGCGCGGTCGCGCAATCGGCGCAGATCAAGGCGCTGCGCTACCAGCTCAACCCGCATTTTATGTTCAACACGCTCAACTCGATCGCCTCGCTGGTCGGCCGCAAGGAGACCGAGGAGGCTGAGGCGATGGTCGAGAATCTGTCCGACTTCCTCCACACCACGCTCGAGCTCAATCCCGAGGAGGATATCACGCTCGCGCGCGAGCTGGAGCTGCAGGAGCTTTATCTCAGCATCGAGACCGCGCGTTTCCCCGACCGGCTGCAGGTGGATGTCGACGTGCCCGAGGATCTGCGCGATTTGCTCGTGCCGAGCCTGATCACGCAGCCTTTGGTCGAGAATGTGATCAAGCATGCGGTGCGCAAGAGCACCACGCCGGTGACGCTAGGGATCAGCGCGCGGCGCGACGACGATATGCTGGAACTGACCATCCGCAACAGCTTTGGCGACATGGACGGGCGGCGGCGCGGACCGCCGGGGATCGGCCTTTCCAACGTCGACGAACGGCTGAGCATGCGCTTTCCGGGCGAGAGCCGCTTCACCACCATGTCGGACGAGGCCGGCTTCTACGTGCGGCTGTCGTTGCCCGCGATCGTGCATGAGGCGCGCATATGAGGGTGGTGGTCTGCGACGACGAGATATTGGCGGTCGAGCGGCTGGTCCGCATGCTCGCCAAGATCGACGACGTCGCGATCGTTGGCACCGCGCAGAATGGCCGCGATGCGCTGGCGCTGATCGACGAGCATACGCCCGATGCGCTGTTCCTCGATATCGAGATGCCGGCGCTGGATGGCTTCGACGTGGTCGAGGCGCTTGCCGCCGACGCCAAGGCGACGCCGCCTTTGATCGTGTTCGTGACCGCCTATCCCCAATTCGCGGCGCATGCCTTCGATACGGGCGCGATCGATTTCCTGATCAAGCCGGTGCGCCACGCGCGGCTGGAAACTGCGGTCGCGCGGCTGCGCGACGTGCTGGAGCAACGCGACGCGCGGCGGCGGCTGGCCGAACTGGCGAGCCAGCTCAACGCGCTGCGCGCCGAGGGCGGCAATGGCGGCGCGCCCGCCAACGAAATCTGGGTCCATCGCCGCGCCGAGCGCGTGCGGGTCGATCTCGATACGGTCGAGATGGTGCAGGCCGAGGGCGAATATGTGCGGCTGTTCGTGGGCGACCAGAGCTTCCTGCACCGTGCCTCGATCGGATCGATCGCGGCGCGGCTCGACCCCACTCGCTTCATGCGCGTGCACCGGTCGTTCGTGGTCCGGCTCGATCTGATCGCGAAGATCAGGCGCAAGAATGCGGGCGGCTATTCGCTATTGCTGACGAGCGGGACGGAGATTCCGTTGGGGCGGCTGTATAGGGCCGATTTGCTGAGGCATGCGCACGGTTAAGAGCGCGTCATTGCGAGCGCAGCGAAGCAATCCAGTCTGACGTGCGGGCCTGGATTGCTTCCCCCGGCTTCGCCGGGGTCGCAATGACGATTATTGGTCGGGCTTGGCGAGAACTTCCTCGGTACGCGTGTAGGCCGAGCGCTGGGGTTTTTCCTCAAGCGAGACGTCGGTCGCGAAGTAAGCGACGCCGTTGCCTGCCTTGGGATCGATCCATAAGCCCGAGCGTAGACCATAGGCGTTGCCGGCATGGCCGAAGCGGCGTTTGCCGTCGCCGAAGGGATTGTCGTGGCAGCCCGCGACCGGCGTCGCCAGCAGCATGGTGGCGACGCCGTAGCTGCACAGGAACCCGGCCTGGGGATTGCCCGCCGGATCCTCGCCAGTGTCGCCGTTGCGGCCGTCATAGGTCCAGAGCGGGGTGCGCAAAGTGCGGGTCGAGGCTGCGGTCAGGAATGGCTTGCCGTCGACCTTGCCGTCGTTGAGCAGCATCCGGCCGACCTTGGCGAGATTGCGTGCCGAGATGTAGAGCCCGCCCTGAGGGGAGAAGATCGCGCCGTTGGCGCCGGGTTTGTAGGCGTCGAGGTTGCAGCCGCCGTCCTTTGCCGGGGTTACCGGGCAGGCGGGACGCTGCCCGTGATTGTCGTCGCGGGTGACTGCACCTTTACGATATTGGACCGCGATCCGGGCGACCGCCGCATCCGAGCAGGTGGTGAAATTGTAGCAGGCGTCGAGCTTCAGGGGTGCCAGCACCACATCGTGCATCAGCCGATCGAAACGCTGGCCGGTGGCGCGCTCCATGATCGTCGCCACGACCGGGAAATTGAGGTTGGTGTAGCGGAAGAAGGTGCCGGGGGCGTGCTGGCTGTCCCACACTTTCGGATCCTGCAGCACGAGGCGGATATCGGCGTCGAGCGGCAGGACATAGTCGATCCCGTCCGTCAGGCTCGACCGGTGCGACAGCAGGAGCCAGAGCGTGATCGGCGTGTCGGGGAAAGCGGGATTGCGCAGGCGGTAGCCGAGCAGGTTGGAGACGTCGGCGTCGAGATCGAGCTTGTGCCGTTCGACCAGCCGCATCACGCCGATCGCGGTGACGAGCTTGGAGATGGAGGCGATCCGGACAGGATCGTCGGCGGTGACCTTCCGGGCGGCGGCCACGTCGGCAAAGCCCGAAGTCTGGACCGAAATCTCGCCATGTCGATCGAACGCCACGCGCGCGCTGGCGGCGGGCTGGGTGACGGCGGCAAGGAAGAGAAGAGGCAGCATTGAAGGGCTCCGCTACATGGTCGAGCGTGCGAACCGTTCGGCCCGAGCCCTTCGACTGCCTGCAAGGCAGGCGCTCAGGATAAACTTCATGCCTTCCGGCATGAAGTCGAGGGGCTTAACCGAGCGTAGCCGAGGCTTCTCGCTTCGCTCGAAAATGGGTCTCGACTTCGCTCGACCCGAACGGTTCGGTCTCCACTGCCATCTTTGAGGGCCGCAGCCGAAGCCACGGCCCCCCGAGGCGCTTAGAACTTCAGTTCGACCATCAGGTTGAACGAACGCATGCGCGGATCGGCGACGCGCGGTTCCCAATCGCTGCCCGTGCCGTTGTTCGAATCGTACGAGATGGCGAAGGGCGGCTTGGTGTTGAGCAGGTTCTTCACGCCCGCCACGAAGCGCATATGGTCGATGCCGGTGTAGCTGACCGACAGGTTGTAGACGATATAGTTCTTGACGCGGCTGACATCGCAGCAGGGATCGAAGGTGCCGGCGAGGATGCCGGGCAGCACCTGGTTCTGATAGCCGTCGCGGAAGATCTGCGTCAGCGACACGCTCCAATCGTTCCGAGCGTAGCTGACGAAGAGATTGTGCTTCCACTTGAGGCCAAGATCGTTGGCGAGCGAATAGACGCCAAGCTCCTCGATCGTGGCGGCCGACGCATTCACCTTCTCGTTCTTCTTGAGCAGGTAGGTGCCGTCGATGCCCGCGCCGATCGTGCCGCCGAACGCCGGCCAGCTGCCGCGCACCGTCACGTCGATCGCGTCGGTGTGGGTCGAACCCGAGTTGGCATAGCTGTCGTCGACCACCTGCAGTACGCCGTTCGCGTCACGGATGAAGCGATCCTGGAACACGCTGTAGTTGGCGAACAGATATTGGAGCGGGAGCACCTGGATCGTGTTCTTGCGATCGATCCGCCACCAATCGACCGTCGCGCTGAAGTGGCTCGACGGTTCGAACACGACGCCCGCGCCATATTCTTTGGCGGTTTCCGGCCCGAGATTGAGATGGCCGCCGCTGCGGATGTTGACGTTGTTGTTGAGCGAAGGGCAGCCCGCCGCCGCGTTGACCTTGCCGCCCGGGCAGTTCTTCGGATCGGCGAAATCGGAGCCGGTATAGACCGAGTCGAAATCCGGGTTGAAGATCTGGTTGAAGGACGGGACGCGGAACGCGGTATTGTAGGACGCGCGGAACATCAGCGGCTTCCACGGCCGGAATTTGAGGCTGATGTCCGGATTCTTGGTGGTGCCGAAGCCGGTATAGTGATCGATCCGACCCTTCGCATCGAGCTCCAGGCTGGTGAGGATCGGGATCAGCAGCTCGGCATAGACCGCCTTGATATCGCGGTGCACGCCGGCGAGCGCGTTGCCATTGTCATAGGGCGCGGCGATGACCGTGCGCTGCGCCGCCGCGGCGCGCGGATCGCCGTCGAACTTATATTCCTCGCGGCGATAATCGACGCCGGCGGCCATCTTGACCGTGCCGCCGGGCAGATCGAACAGCGAGCCGCTGGCGGAGGCATCGGCCTGCTTGACCGAATATTTGCCGCCATAGAGCACCAGCCCCTTGGCCGAGGCCGCCTGGATCGCGGCGATGCCGGCGGGGCTTTGCGACTGACCGGGGAAGAGGAAGGGATCGACCTTGCCGCTGTTGAGCGCGGCAACCAGCGCATCCTGGTAATAATAGCCGCCGCCGAGCGTCGAATCCGACTTGCTGTCGGCATAGGACACGCCGGCATCGTAATTCCAGTCGGCGAAGATCGGGCCGGTCGCCGACAATTCGGCGCGGAAGGTCTTGGTGGTCGTGTCGATCTCACGCTCGCCGCATTCCATGCAGCGCCAGCGATAGGAGAAGCCGGTGCCGTAGGGGATGGTCTTCGCGAGCGCGGGGAAGGCGCCGATCAGGGTGTTGTAGACCTGCGCATAAGCCGCATCGTTCACACCCGGCACCAGCTTGTACGAATAATTCTGCGTGCTGGTGTTGGGCGTGATCTGGACCTGCGAGAATTTCTTGTTCGACTTGGCGTCCGAGCCGGTCAGTTCCAGCGCGATCTCATGCGCGCCGAAGCGCGCCGCCGCACGGCCATAATAAGTAAGCGTGTTCAGTTGCTGCTGCAGATAGACGTTCTTGCCGGTGTCGAACGAGCAAGCGAGCGCATTGCCGGGGGCGCCCCACACGTCCTGGTCGTAAATGTCCATGTCGGTGCCGGCCGCGCAGCCCGCCTGGCCGGGCAGGCGCAGCAGGTTGATGCCGCCGGTGGCGCGCTGGGTGGTGCTGCCCGGCAGGAAGGGGAAACTGCCCGAGGTCGGGAAAGCGGTGCCGGCGAGGTTCACGATCGTCGCGAACGGCGTGCCGCGCGTATCGACGCCGAGGCCCTTGTCGTGCTGGAAGGTATTGATCCAGCTGCGGTCCTTGGCCTGCAGCGGGAACACCCAGCTATAGCCGACCGTGCCCATGATGTTGAAATGCTGCTGATCGAGATCGCCATAGCCCGCGATCGCGGACAGGCGGTAGATCGGCGCGTCGCCATATTGGGTGATGTCGGACGAGCCCGAGGCGCCGAAGCCGCGGTAATTCTTCTTGGTGATGAAGTTGATCACGCCGCCGACCGCGTCGGTGCCGTAGACCGCCGAGGCGCCGTTCTTGAGCACTTCGACATGGTCGAGCGCCATGAATGGAATCTGGTTGACGTCGACCGCGGCGCCGGTCGTGCCTTGCGCGGCGACGCGGCGGCCGTTCAGCAGGACGAGGGTCGCGGCCGATCCCTGGCCGCGCAGATTGGCGTAAGACGCCCCGTTATTGCCGCGCCGCTCGGCGGTCACCACGTCCGAGTTGGAGGCGAGGTTGTCCGACGAATTGCCGTTGTCGGTCAGGAAAGACAGCAATTGCTCGGGGCTGGCGATCGCGTTGCGCTGCATTTCCTGCACGGTCACGATCTGCAGCGGCGCGGCGCTGTTGTTCGGATTCTGGCGGATGCGCGAGCCGGTGACGACCACCTCGCCCGCCTCGGCGCCCTTGGACGAGCTGCCGGCGTTCGCGACCGGCGTCGCAGCACCCGTGGGCGTCGCGGCCTCCTGCGTCGTGTTCGCGTCGGGCGTGGTCTGCGCGGACGCCGCGCAAGGCAAAGCGAAGGCGAGCGCGATCAGCGCAGTGCCGGAGATCAAGGAAAGCTTGGATGTGGTCATGTCGGTGCCCCCTTCTGTCCACATGGATGGAAAAATGGTCAGTCGTTCATCTCATTGAAAGGAAAGCTAACACGCGATTTGAGCGGCGCCAGCGATTATGAAGCCGGTTTCATAGCCGGATTCTTTTCGTTGCAGCGGCGCAACACCTTGCGGTTGACGGATCGTCTTCGGCAGGCGAGCCTGCGCGCTTAATGATGGTGGATCAGCCCCTTATGATGGCGATGCGGCTTGGCTGAGACGTCGCAGGCAGCGCGTCCGCCGCTCGGCCGGCTCGCGCTCTACCTCTTGCTCGGCGCGTCGGCCGGCCTGCCTTTCTACATGTTCAACGCGGTGCTGTTCCTGCGGCTGGCGCAGCACAAGATCGACATCGTCCTGATCGGCTTCTTCGCCTGGGTGGCATTGCTGCCCGTGTTCAAATTCCTGTGGGCGCCCGTGGTCGACCGGTTCGAGATTCCGGGGTTCAGCCGTTTCTGGGGCAACCGGCTCGGCTGGATCATGCTGTCGCAGATCGGCGTCTTCCTTTCGATGCTGGCGCTGGCATTGACCGATGACACGCGCCTGGCGGTGACAGCTTTGTTCGCGGTGCTGCTCGCCTTCTGGACGACGACCCTGGAGGTGGCGGCCGACGGCTGGCGCATCGAGCTTGCGCCGACGCAGTCCGAACAGGGACCGATGGCGACCTTCAACCTGTGGGGCTATCGCTGCGCGATGGTCGCCGCGGCCAGTGGCGCTTCCTATGTCGCAGGCCAACTCAACTGGACCTGGGCCTATCTGGCGATCGCGGCAATCACCTTCATCCCCCTGCCGATCCTGTTCGCGATGCAGCCGGAGAAGGACCGGCGGGCAAAGCCCTCTCCCGTTCGCGGGAGAAGGCTTACGTCTGCCGAACGTTATGTCGCGTTGGCGACCGGGCTGGCCGCGAGCGCGGCGATCCTGTTCGCGTCGCTGGTGGTGACGGCGGGAGTCGGCTGGCTGCTGCTCGACCTCGCCGCGCGGGCGGGCATCAGCAGCAAGGCCAATGTCACGCCGGTGGTGCTCGCGCTGGCGCTGGCGCCGTTCGTCGTGCTGGCGCTGGCGATGCCGTGGATCCGGCGGATGCGGCCGGATGCGCGCTTGCTGCAATCGACTGTAGCCGGACCCTACGTCAACATCTTCTGGCGCTACGGCTATCGGGTGCTGCCGCTGCTGGGGTTCGTCTCGATCTATCGGATGGGCGACGTGATGACGCTCACCCTATCGCACCCCTTGTGGAACGCGCGCGGCTACAGCCTCAACCAGATCGCGTTCGCCGACGGGCCGATATCGCTGTTGTGGAATATCGGGGGCGTTGCGGCAGGCGGATGGATGGCGACGCGCTGGCGGATGCCGCTGGCTTTGGTGGTGGGCGCGTTCGGATCGGCGATCGGCAATGCGATCTTCGCCTGGCTTTGGTGGATGCCGCCGAGCGGCGCGGTGATCTATCTGTCGGCGGGTGTGGATCAGTTCGCGCACAGCATGCAGGGCACGGTGTTCGTGGTCTATCTGTCGATGCTGGTGAACCGGAAATATCCGGTCGCGCAATATGCCTTCCTGTCGGGCTTCGCCTTCCTGATCCCGCGGCTGGTGGCGGGCGCGAGCGGGGCGATGCAGAAGCAGATCGGCTATGACGGCTTTTTCCTGATGGCGGGCGCGATGAGCGCGGCGGCGATCCTGCTTCTGCCACTGATGGCGAACGCCAAACCCCGGTCCGACGACGCATGATCGATCAGGCCTTCGCCCCCGCCGCCGCAGCTATCGCGGAAGGGCGCATCCCCGGTGCCGCGCTCGGGATCGTATATGCCGACGGGCGGCGCGACATGCGGCATGCGGGCATGGCCGCGACTGTGCCCGAACCCGAGGTGCTGACCGCGGACCATTGGTTCGATCTCGCCTCGCTGAGCAAGGTGATCGCGACCACGACCATGATCCTGACGCTCGCCGAGCAAGGCCGGATCGACCTCGACCGGCCGCTGACCGACGCGATCCCCGATCTGCGACAGTACGATGTCGCGGGCGCGCCCGAGCGCAGGCTGACCTTCCGCGATTGCCTCGCGCACCGCACCTTCCTGCCCGCGGTCGAACCGATCTATACCTATGACGGCGACCCTCAGCGGCTGCGCGCCTTCGTGCTGCAGCGCGAATGGCGGCATGGGCCGCAGGTCTATTCGGACATCAATTTCATACTGCTCGGCATCGCGATCGAGCGGCTGACGGGCGGTTCACTGCGCGACTGGCCGCTGGGCGAGGGCCTGAGCTACGGCCCGCCGCCCGGCCCGGCGGTCGCGACCGAGACCTGCAGCTGGCGCGCGCGCGTGATGAAGGGCGAGGTGCATGACGAGAATTGCTTCGCCATGGGCGGGGCGACGGGTCATGCCGGGCTGTTCGGCACGCTCAGCGGTGTGCTGGATTATGCGCAAGGGCTGATCGGCGGCAACGCCTCCCCTTTCCTGCTCAACGCGATCCGCACGCCCCAGCGCGACCATCGCACCTGCGGCTGGGAAAAGAAGTTCGCCGGCTGGCACGGCGGCGAGTCCTGCTCGGCCGAGACGATCGGCCATACCGGCTTCACCGGCACCGGATTGTGGGTGGATTTCGAACGCGGGCTGGCCTGGGCGTTGCTCACCAACCGCGTCCACCCGACGCGGCATCGCGAGACGGGAATCATGGAATTGCGGCAGGCGACGGGCGATGCTGTTATTTCGGCTAATGGGCGGTAGCCGGCAATCCCAAGAAATGCTCCCAGCTTACCAGTTCAGCTTCGAATGCCCGTCTTGATCTGTGCTCTACCCACTGCGGATGGCATGCGCCCGCGACAATCATCTGCCGGCGAGGCTCTATCGGTCCGTAGCGCGCAACCAATCCTTCAAAGACGGCATCAAGCCGCGCTTTGTACTGATCATCCAGCTTTTGCTGATACGCGGCATCGTTACTGCATCCGCCCCGGGAATAGAGATCGAGTTTTGCTAATATCAAACCCTCCTGAGGAGGATATTTCCCCTCTTCATACGGTGGAACTTGAGCGCTGATTGGGAGAGTCAGCCCCATGGCCAAAAGCGCGCAGATCTCGATCACACGCATGGTCAATTCTCCGCCGCGATCAGGTTGAGTGCGGCGTCGATCGCGCGGGTAGCGTGGATGTCTTCGGGGACATCATTCGCGAAGGCGGAGAAGGTGAGCGTCTTGCCGCTCTTGCCGATCATGTAGCCGGAGATGGCGTTGCTTTGGTTGAGCGTGCCGGTCTTGGCGAAGAGCTTGCCTTCGAGCGGCGTGCCGCGGAAGCGGTGGCCGAGCGTGCTGGGCTCGCCGCCGACGGGCAAGGTCGCGCGCCATAAAGCACCCCAGGGCTGGGCGGCGACCCAGCGCAGGAAGATCACCGCGCCGCGCGGCGCGACGCGGTCGTAGCTCGACATGCCCGAGCCGTCGGCGAAGTCATAATCGGGGCGCGGCACGCCGGCTTTGTCGAGCATCGCGCGCACCATCGCCAGGCCATCGGCGACCGAGCCGCTGCCCGCTCTGGCGGAGACGCGGCGGAGGAACAGTTCGGCATGGAGGTTCTGGCTGATCTTGTTGGTGTGGACCATATCCTCGTAGAGCGGGAGCGGCGTGAGCTGGGCGAGCACGGGCTGCTGCGGCCGGCGCATTGCGGGCGCGCCGTTGCGATGCGCGGGATCGTCGGACCATTCGGGCAAGCGGTGGCGCACGTCGATCGTGCCGCTCACCTTGACGCCGCGTGCTTCGAGCAAGGCCTTCAGGCGCCAGGCGGCGTAGCGCGCGGGATCGTCCACGCCCATGCGGAACAGCTCGGGCTTGGCCGACGCGCCGATCGTGCCGAGCAGGCGGACCTGAGAGCCGTTGGGCGCGCGGTCGTAGCCGAGATCGACCTTGTCGCCCGCGACCGTCAGCGCGCGATTGTCGACCGTATAATAAGGCGGGAGATCGAGCGTCGGCGCCTTGCCCGGCGCGCCCGGCGTCACGGTCAGCGGTACTTCATTGTCGTCGAGCGTGAGCGCCGAGATGTTGGTGCCGGAGCGGGTCGGGATATTGTTCCAGCTCATCCCCTGGGGCCAGCCTTCGAACGGATAGGTCGTGTCGTCGCCGATCACGTCATGGACCCGCTTCGTCCTGGCCGCGACCGCGGCGGCGAGCGTAGCGAGGCAGTCGGTCTGGCAATCGGGCGCGCTCGACAGGCGCGCATCGCCATGCCCTTCCAGCACGACGTCGGGCGCGCCCTTGCGGTAGGTTTCGAGCCGGACCGCGGCGCCGCCGGTCGTGTCGGGTTGATCGAGCCCGTCGAGCGTCGCGAAGGCGGCGGCGGTGGTGAACATCTTGGTGTTGGAGCCGGGGATGAAGCGCTGATCGGGGTTGATCGCGACGATCTCCTTGCCGGTCTCGTCCGCGACGACGAGGCCGTAGCGCGGACCGGGGCCGGCGGCCTGAAGCATGGCCTCGACGCGTTGCTGGAGTGGTTCGGCCTGGACGCCAGAGGAGGCGAGCAAGGCGGCGGCGAAGATCGCGATCCCCCGGTTCATGGCATTGGCTTAGAGCAGGTAAATCGTCATTGCGACCCCGGCGAAAGCCGGGGGAAGCAATCCAGGCCCGCATTTGCCGCACGGGCAGGCCTGGATTGCCGCGTCCCCCGGCTTTCGCCGGGGCCCTCGCAATGACGACGAAAACGCAATGGCTTGCGTGGAGACGTAAGCGGTTTCACAACGGCGCGCGATGACGAAACGATCGGCGTGGATATTCGCTTTCGGCGTGGCCCTTGTCGCAGGGCAGCCCGCCCCCGCCGAGGATATCGCGAAGACGCTTTCGCTGCCGGTTGCGGGCGGGCTGGTCGGTGCCAGGGACGCGCCGCGTTTCGCCTGGGTCGAGAATGAAGCGGGCGTCCGCAATATCTGGATCGCGGACAAGGGATCGGCCGCGCACAAGCTGACGGCGTTCGGCGAGGATGACGGGCTCGAAATCTACGATCTGGCATTCACGCGCGACGGATCGGCGCTGGCTTACGTACGCGGCGGCGATGCCGAATTTCCGGATATGGAGGATATCCCCAATCCGGCGAGCTTCGCGAGCTGGCCCAGGCAGCAATTGTTCGTGGCGGCACTCGACGGCAGCGCGCCGGTGCTGGTCGGCGAAGGCCATTCGCCGGCTTTTTCGCCCGATGGCGGCAAATTGGCCTTCACCTATCGCGGATCGATCTACCTCTGGCAGCGCGGCGGCGAGGCGCGTCGGATCGCCAAGGTCGCGGGCGAGGTCGGCAATCTGCAATGGTCGCCCGACGGCACGACCCTGCTGTTCGGCGAGGATCGTAGCAGCCATGCCTTTGTCGGCACGTTCCGGCTGGGCGATGCGCAAGTGCGCTATTTCAGCCCCGAACTGGGCTATGCGATCGAGCCTGGTTTCTCGCCCGACGGCAGCCAGGTCGCCTATATCTTCTTCGTCGAGCCGCCGACGGGGGCCGCGCCCAATAGCGGGCCTTATTGGTCGCTGCGGGTGGCCGATGTCGCGAGCGGCGCGGTGCGCACCTTGTGGTCCGCGCCGCAGGGCCAGGGCGGACGCTATGCGGGCACGCGCGGCGGGAATCTGCATTGGGCGGCGGACGGCAAACTGGTCTTCACCTGGGAAGCGACCGGCTACCTGCATGCCTATGCGATCGACACGAAGGGCGGAGGCCCGCGCGACCTGACGCCGGGCGCGATGGAGCTCGATACCTATATTTTGAGCCCCGACCGCAAGAGCCTGATCTATGCGACCGACATGGCGGACGAGACCGACCGCCATCATCTGTGGAAGGTCGGCGTGAGCGGCGGCGCGCCGGTGCAGTTGACCAGGGGCGCGGGCATCGAATCCTATCCGGTGTTCGCGGCCGACAGCCTTGCCGTGACCGCGACCGATGTGCGCCATCCGGCTTATCCGGCTCTGGTCGGCAAGACGCTGACCGCACTGGGGCCGGCGCCCGCCGCGAGCGGCTTGGTCGCGCCCGAGCCGGTGACCTTCAAGGCGGAGGATGGCGTAACCGTTCACGGCCAGCTGTTCCGCGCTAAGGGGGCGGGCAAGCACCCTGCCCTGATCTTCGTCCATGGCGGGCCGAGGCGGCAGATGCTGCTCGGCTTCCACCCGTCGGGCTATTATTCGAACGCCTACGTCCTCAACCAGCATTTCGCGGCCGGGGGCTATGACGTGCTGGCGGTGAACTACCGCAGCGGCACCGGTTATGGCGGTGCGTTTCGCGATCCGCCCGGCATCGCGCGCGACGGCGCGGCCGAATATCGCGACATCCACGCGGCGGGACTTTGGCTGGCGGCGCAGGCAGATGTCGACCCCAGGCGGATCGGCATTTGGGGCGGAAGCTGGGGCGGCTATCTGACCGCGCTCGCGCTGGCGCGGAACAGCGACCTGTTCGCGGCGGGCGTGGATTTCCACGGCGTGCATGCGATGGTGCGCGGGATCGAGAATAATCTTTCGCCCGACGCGCAGAATGCGGGGCACGAACTGCAGTGGAGTTCGTCGCCGATGGGGTCGATCGATAAGTGGCGCTCGCCGGCTTTGCTGATCCACGGCGACGATGACAAGAATGTCGATTTCGGCCAGTCGCTGCTTCTCGCGCGCGAGCTAGCCGCGCGGCGCATCCCCTATCGCGACCTGGTCTTCCCCAACGAACGGCACGGCTTCCTGCGCTATGGCGACTGGCTGACCGCCTATCGCGCGACGGACGATTTCTTCCGGGACATGCTGGCCAACAAGAAGGCGCAATGAAGGGCCTCGTTGCCCTTTCCCTGGCCTTCGCGCTGACCGGCGCCGCCCCTGTTCCCAAGGAGGATCCCGCAACCCTGATCCGTGGTGCACGCGTGTTCGATGGCACCGGCGCGCCCACGATGGTCGAGGACGTGCTGATCAAGGGTGACCGGATCGCGGCGGTAGGCCCGGATCTTCCCGCACCGGCGGGCGCACGGATCGTCGATGCGACCGGGCTGACGCTAATGCCGGGGCTGCATGACCTGCACACGCATCTGCGATCGCCGGCGTTCAACGCACCCGACGATCTCGGCAAATCCTATGCCGGCTATCTCGCCGAGGGCGTGACGACGGTGAACGATTATTCGGTGTCGGGCGAGATGATCGCGCCGATCCGCGAGATGACGAGCGACGGCGCGGTCATCGCCCCGCATCTGGAGCTGGCGGTGCGGCTGGGCGTGCCGGGCGGGCATGGCACCGAATTCGGCTGGGGCAATTTCTTCACCTTGCAGGTGGCGACCCCGCGCGCGGCGCATGTCGCGATGAAGACCGCGCTTTCCTATCATCCGGACGTGATCAAGGTGTTCGCCGACGGCTGGCGCTACGACCGCGACCTCAATCTCAACAGCATGAACGAGCCCACGCTCGCCGCGATCGTCGCGGATGCGCACAAGGCCGGCATCCCGGTGATCACGCATACCGTGACGTTGCAGGGCGCCAAGATCGCGGCGGCGGCGGGCGTGGATTCGGTCGGCCATGGCGTGGGCGATGCACTGGTCGACGATGAATTGATCGGCCTGATGAAGGCGCATCATACCGCCTACATCGCGACCCTGGTGGTGTTCGAGCCGCAGGAGGACCGGACCTTCCTGCCCGCCGAATGGCGGGCGCTGCGCCCGGCCGAGCAGGCGATCGAGCGGAAGCGGATGGCGGCGCCGATCGAACCGATTCCGTCTTACGAAAGCAAGCGCTGGGCGATCATGCAGGAGAATATAAAGCGGCTGAAGGCGGCGGGGATTCCGATCGGGATCGGCACCGATGCGGGCATCGGCGGCGTCTATCACGGCCCTTCGACGCTGCGCGAAATCGGATGGCTGGCCAAGCTGGGCTTTACCCCCTCGGAGGCCCTGGTCGCGGCAACCAGCACCAGCGCTGCGATCATCGGCCAAGGCCAGGATCATGGCCGGATCGCGCCCGGCCTGCGCGCCGATATCGTGCTGACCGGCGGCAAACCTGATCGGGACATAACTGATCTGTGGGACGTGCGCCGCGTTTTCGTGTCGGGCCGGGAGATATCGCTCGCCAGGATGCGCGCGATGCTGGCCTCGGATAGGCCGACGCCGCTGCCGGTGCACAGGATGGCGGGGCCGATCGACACCGGCAAAGGCCCGCCGGGCCGGACCGATCTCGACACCTTGCCGGTCGAGAGCACCGAGCCGGGCGTCGATCATAGCCATCTCGATTTCGTCGGCACCGGCGCGGGCGGCAGGAACCGGC
>Ga0157370_10004471_pt1 | contig 16016 bp, 15 predicted proteins | sample C35metaG_FD_113463 | JGI IMG/M metagenome (GOLD analysis project Ga0157370, IMG submission 113463) | Corn rhizosphere microbial communities from Kellogg Biological Station, Michigan, USA - C3-5 metaG | ecosystem: Host-associated > Plants > Roots > Rhizosphere > Soil | place: USA: Michigan...
CCCGCCGCTGACGATCATGATCGACCTGCTCGCGGCAGTGCCGTCGGTGGTCTACGGCCTGTGGGGCGTGTTCGTCCTGATCCCGAGGCTCAAGCCCGCCGAGCAATGGTTCACCGACACGTTCCACTTCATCCCCTTCATCGGGGGAGCGGCGGTGGCCGGACCCAACTACTTCATCGGCGGCCTGATCCTGGCGATCATGATCGTGCCGATCGTCAGCGCGATCTCGCGCGAGGTGATCGCCACGGTGCCGGCCGACCAGAAGGAGGCCGCGCTCGCGCTCGGCGCCACGCGCTGGGAGATGATCCGCATGGCCGTGCTGCCGTACTCGCGCGCCGGTATCACGGGCGCCGCGATGCTCGGCCTGGGCCGCGCGATCGGCGAGACGATCGCGGTCACGCTGGTGGTCGGCAACGCGCCCGTGATCGGCAAGCACCTGTTCGACCAGGGCTACACGCTGGCGGCGGTGATCGCCAACGAGTTCGGCGAGGCGGCGAACAATCCGACGCACCGCGCTGCGCTGATCGCGGCGGGCCTCGTTCTGTTCGTGCTCACGCTGGTGATCAACGCGGCGGCGCGCTACTTCGTGGTGCGCGGCAGCCGCGGCCGGCGAATCGGCGCCTCCGATGCCGCCACCGCAGGCGCGGCCGCGGGGCTGGGCGGATGAGCGCGGTCCCGGCAACCACGGCGTTTGCTCCGATCAGCGGCGCGCGCCGGCGCAAGGACCAGTTCATGCGCGGGCTGCTTGCCGCGGGAACGATCGTGGCGCTGATTCCGCTCGTGCTTGTCATCTACTACCTGCTCAAGCGCGGGCTGGGCGCGATCAGCTGGCACTTCCTCTCCAGCGACCCGACCGGCAACTTCCTCGGCGACCCGGGCGGGATCAAATCGGCCATCTTCGGCACGATCGAGATGGTCGCCCTCGCCAGCGTGATCGCGATCCCGGTCGGCGTGGGCGTGGCGCTCTACCTGACCGAGTACGGCAAGGACAGCCGCTTCGCGTCCGCGGTCCGCTACTTCGTGGACGTGATGACGGGCGTGCCGTCGATCGTGTTCGGCCTGTTCATCTACATCACGCTGATCCTCAGCGGCAACGTCGGCACATTCGCCGGCTGGAAGGGCTCGATCGCGCTGGCGCTGCTGATGCTGCCGATCGTCACGCGCTCGGCCGAGGTGGTGCTGCTGCTCGTGCCCGACCACCTGCGCGAGGCCGCGCTCGCGCTCGGCGCGCCGCGCTGGCGCGTGGTCAGCCGCGTGGTGCTGCCCACCGCGCTTCCAGGTCTCGTGACCGGCTCGCTGCTCGCGATCGCGCGCGCCGCCGGCGAGACCGCCCCGCTCCTGTTCACGGCCGCGATCGTGAATGGCACCACCTTCAACCTCGGGGACCGGATGAACTCGCTCCCACTCCAGATCTTCACCGACGTGGGACAGGCCCAGGATCGCCTGGTGGCCCGCGCCTGGGGGGCGGCGCTCACGCTCGTGATGCTGATCCTCCTGCTGACCCTGATTGCCCGATTCGTCTCACGAAGGAGCCGCCTCACATGAACCCCCAGGAGGCCAAGGAAATGACTTCCGAACCGCCGGCCACCACCCGCGGGCGCTTCGGCCGCGAGCAGGGCGCCGCGACCGCCACCCCGGTTGCGGGGCCGCAGCAGGCCGGCCACCGCGTGACGGTCGGCGAGTTGAACGCCTACTACGGCGAGCAGCACGCGATCAAGGACCTGTCGATCGACTTCGAGCCGAACCGCGTGACCGCGCTGATCGGTCCCTCCGGCTGCGGCAAGTCGACGCTGGTGCGCTGCATCAACCGCATGCACGAGGAGATCCCCGGCGCGTACGCCACCGGCAAGGTGATGGTGGACGACACCGACGTGTACGACTCGCGCGTGGACGTCGTGGCGGTGCGCCGCGCGGTCGGCATGGTGTTCCAGAAGCCCAACCCGTTCCCCACGATGTCGATCTACGACAACGTGGCGGCCGGCCTGCGCCTGCGCGGCGCGAAGGGCTCTCACCTGAAGGAGCGGGTGGAGGCAAGCCTGCGCGGCGCCGGACTCTGGGACGAGGTGAAGGACCGGCTGGCCAAGGCGGGCATCGGCCTCTCGGGCGGCCAGCAGCAGCGGCTGTGCATCGCGCGCACGCTGGCGGCCGAGCCCGAGGTGATCCTGATGGACGAGCCGTGCTCGGCGCTCGACCCGATCGCCACGCTGAAGATCGAGGAGCTGATCGACGAGCTCAAGACCAAGTACACGATCGTGATCGTCACGCACAACATGCAGCAGGCGGCCCGCGTGGCGGACACGACGGCGTTCATGCTCAGCGGCGAGCTGGTGGAGCACGCCGATACGGAGAAGATGTTCACCAACCCGGATGACGACCGTACCGAGCAGTACGTGACCGGAAAGTTCGGCTGATCGCATGCCCGAGACCACGCGACACGCTTTCCAGGAAGAGCTGACCGAGCTCGAGAGCCAGGCGCTGGCCGGGCTCGACATGGTGGTGACCACGCTCGAGCGCACGATGGAGGCGCTACAGCAGCAGGACGTGGAGCTGGCTCTGATGGTGGTACAGGACGACGACCGGATCGACGGGCGCTACCTCGAGGTGCATCAGGGCATCCTGTCGCTGCTCGCGCGCCAGGCGCCGGTGGCCACGGACCTGCGCCTCGTGGCCGCGCTGCTCGACGTGATCAAGCACGTGGAGCGCATGGGCGACCAGTGCGTGAACATCGCGAAGACGATCCCGCTGACCGGCCACGAGCCGCCGGTCGTGCCTGAGCTGCTCGGCACGCTGCTCGAGATGGGCCGCCACGTGGCGGCGATGATCGAGCAGGCCAAGCGGGCGTTCTGCACGCGCAACGTCGAGCTGGCCGAGGACCTGGTCTCGCGCGACGACGCCGTGAACCGCATGCACCGCGAGGCCTTCCGCATCGCGCTCGAGGCCGGTGAGGACGTGGACACGCGCGAGTGGGCGATGATGATGCTCGGCGTGGGCCGGGCGCTCGAGCGGATGGGCGACAACGCCGTGGACATCGGCGAGCAGACCGCCTTCATCGTCACGGGGCTGTTCCGCGAGTTCACCGACGCCTCACGCCCCGCGCCTGTTTCGTAGCGCGGGAGTGATCCGCCGCCGGGCCAGGCGCGAACTAAGAGCCAAGTAACCCGTCAGGCCAGGACTCGCCGGCGGGCTTCCCCCTCAACCCCGCCTTACCGAAAGGAAGGGAGCTATGAAACGGCTCTTCTTCGCGGTGATCCTTGCCGCGGCGGCGATCGCTGTGTCAATGAGCTTCGGCTCGAGTCACCGTGAGGCCCCGCTGTCGGCTTTGGACCCGACCGCGGACGACACCGACATCTACGCGTTCACGGCGCCTGACGCTCCGAACGCGCTGACGGTGGCGTCGGACTGGATCCCGTTCGAGGATCCGGCGGGCGGTCCGAACTTCTACCGGTTCGATGACCGCGCGCACTACTACATCAACGTCGACAACACCGGTGACGGCGTGTACGACATCCGTTACCAGTTCAAGTTCAAGACTCACTACCTGAACAAGAACTCGTTCCTGTACGCGCTGCCGGGCGTCAGCGGGATCCACGACCCCAAGCTCCAGGTCCAGCAGAGCTACACGGTTACCCGCGAGAAGTACAGGAAGGGCAAGCTCGTCTCGGAGAAGGTGGTCGGGAAGGGAATCCCAGTCGCGCCGAACAACGTCGGCCCGAAGACGATCCCCAACTACACCGCCGTCGCGAACCAGGCGATCCACTCGCTGGCCGGTGGCGGCAGGGTGTTCGCGGGGCAGCGTGACGATCCGTTCTTCGTCGACCTCGGTACCGCCTTCGACGCCATCAACCTGCGTCTGGGCACCGGCAACCAGGGCGGCGGCAAGGACGACCTGGCGGGCTACGGAGTGCACTCGATCGTGCTCCAGATCCCGAAGTCCGAGGTGACCGTGAACGGGAAGTCCGTCAGCGGTCCGTCTGCCGCAAACGCGGTTGTGGGTGTCTGGACCTCGACCGAGCGTCCGCGCCTGCAGGTGAACGGCCGCAGGGCCGTGGTCTCAGCTGCCGCGAAGAAGCACAGGGGCCACAGGAAGCACGGCAGGAAGTCCGGCGACGACGGCTTCGTGCAGGTGAGCCGACTTGGCAACCCGCTGGTGAACGAGGTCGTGATCCCGCTCGGCCAGAAGGATCACTTCAACGCGACCCAGCCGAGCCAGGACGCGAAGCTGTACGGCCAGTACGTCCTCAAGCCGGAGCTGGCGCACGTGATGAACCTGCTGTTCAACATCCACGCGCCGGAGACCAACCGCACGGACATCGTGCAGGCTCTGCTCACCGGCATCCCCGGCAAGACGCAGATCGGCAAGCACCCCGTGCCGGCCGACACGCTGAAGATCAACCTCGGCGTGCCGCCCAGCGCCAATCCCAACCCGCTCGGCGTCCTCGGCGGTGACCTCCAGGGGTTCCCGGACGGGCGCAGGCTGACCGACGACGTGACGGACATCTCGCTCCGTGTTGTCGCCGGCGCGCTGAAGGGCAACAACGTTCCGCTCGGTGACGGAGTGGACGCGAACGACAAGCCGTTCCTGTCCTCCTTCCCCTACCTCGCGGAGCCGACCTCGGGATTCGACTCCCAGATCCCGAAGCCGATCACCCCGCCCCACGCTCCCACCCCGTAACGGTGAACGGAGCTGGGAACAGCACAGCCAGGAGGCCCGCTTCGGCGGGCCTCCTCAGGCTGCTCGCGGTGGCCGCCGTGTTCGCGGTCGCGCTGGTGGTGTTCATGCTCGTGAACCGCGGCTCGCGGGTGCACGACACGGTGAGCGACGCCGACAACCCGGCCGCGCTGGTGGGCGCCTCCACCGACACCCGCATCAAGAGCTTCCAGGCGCTCGTCCGCGCGCACCCCAAGGACTCGCGCGGCTACGGCCTCCTGGCCGACGCATATCTGCAGAAGGTGCGCGAGACGGGCGACGCTTCCTACTACACGCGCGCGGGCGCGGTGCTGCACACGGCGCTTCGTCTGAATCCGCGCGACCCCGCTGCTCTGACCGGCGCGAGCACCCTGGCGCTCGCCCGCCACGACTTCCGCGGCGGGCTCGACTACGCGGAACAGGCCCGGATGGCCGCGCCCTATGTGGTCAAGCCACTCGGCGACATCGTGGACGCGCAGGTGGAGCTCGGACGCTACGCCGAAGCGCGGCGCACGCTGCACCTGATGGTGGACGCGCAGCCCAACCTCGCCTCGTACGCGCGCGTGTCCTACTGGCGCGAGCTGCACGGCGACCTGCCCGGCGCGATTCGCGCGATGAAGCTGGCCGTGTCCGCCGGCGGGCAGGCGGCGGAGAACGTGGCCTACGTGCAGACGCTGCTCGGCAACCTCTACTTCACGGTCGGGCGCCTGGACGATTCGCGCGAGGCATACCGCACGGCGCTCGCCCGCTTCCCGGGCTACGTGCCGGCCAGCGCCGGGCTGGCGGGTGTCGAGGCGGCGCACGGGCGCTTCAGCATCGCGATCCGCCGCTACCGCGACGCGGTGGCGCGCCTGCCGCTGCCGCAGTACGTGGTGGCGCTCGGAGAGACGGAGCTGGCCGCCGGACGGCGCGCCGCCGCCCGACGCGACCTCGCGCTCGTGGGCGCCGAGGAGAAGCTGCTCCAGGCGAACGGCGTGAACACCGACGTGGACCTCGCCCTGTTCGAGGCGAGCCACGGCAGCCCGACTCGGGCCGTCGTGCTGGCGCGGCGCGCGTGGGCGCAGGCTCCCAGCGTGCGCTCGGCGGATGCCCTCGGCTGGGCACTCACGCGCGCCGGCCGGCCGGCGGAGGGACTGCGCTTCGGGCACCGGGCGCTGGCGCTCGGATCGCGCGATCCGATGTTCCTGTTCCACGCGGGGTTGAGCGCTTCGGCCGCCGGCCGCGCAGGAGAGGCGCGGGCGTACCTCGCTCGCAGCGTCGCGCTCAATCGCCGCTTTTCGCCACTTTACGCGCCACGTGCGGAGAGGGCGCTCGCGGAGATGGCAGGTGGCAGATTGCAGGTGACAGGGTGAGGGCTCGGGTCCTGCTTATCGCTGTCGCCCTCTTCGCCCTTCTCGCCGCTTCGGCCTCGGCGCATCCACTCGGCAACTTCAGCATCAACCACCTGGACCGGCTGCGGGTGTCGGGGGATCGCGTGGACGTGACGTACATCCTCGATCAGGCTGAGATCCCGACGTTCCAGGAGCGCGGCCTGTCTTCCGACGCGGTTCTCGCGAAGAAGCGGGCCGAGGTTGAGCGTGGCCTCGTGCTCACCGTGAACGGCGCGCGGGTGCCGCTGGCGGTCGCGGGGCCGGGCCAGATCTCGTTTCCGCCCGGGCAGGGCGGGCTCAAGCTCACGCGCGTGGTGCTGCCGCTGGTCGCTCGCGTGTCGCATCCGCGCAGCGTGCAATTGCACGACGGCACGTTTCCGGGCCGGATCGGCTGGAAGGCGATCGTCGCGCAGCCGGGCAGTGGCACGGACGTGCACTCGAGCGTCTCCTCGGGTGACCCGACCAGCGGCCTGCGCAGCTATCCAAAGAGCGCGCTCAGAAGCCCGCTGGACGAGCGCGACGCCACGCTCTCGGTCAAGCCGGGCAACGGCTCGCTGACCGCGCCAAAGGGTCCCGATCAAGGCGAGGCCACCACGCACAACCGGTCGGGCGACGGCTTCGCCGGCGTGTTCGCGGACGCCGCCGCGGGGCGCGGCGTGCTCGTGTTCTTCCTGCTCGCGGCACTCGCATGGGGAGCGATGCACGCGCTCTCCCCCGGGCACGGCAAGACGATGGTTGCCGCCTACCTCGTCGGCACGCGCGGGCGGGCGCGGCACGCCGTCGCGCTGGGCGCGACGGTCACGGTCACGCACACGATGGGCGTGTTCGCGCTCGGTGTCGTCACGCTGCTCCTGTCGCAGTGGATCCTGCCCGAGCAGCTCTACCCATGGCTCAATCTCGTATCCGGGCTGATGGTGGTTGTCATCGGAGCTGCGGTGCTGCGCAAGCGAGTTGCCAGTTCCCAGTTCCCAGTTCCCAGTCATCACCATCACGGCCATCATCACCACCACCCGGCCGACGGCGGTCGGCGGACGGCGGACATATCCCCGAAGGGGATCATCGCCATGGGCGCGTCGGCCGGCCTGATTCCCTGTCCCTCGGCGCTGGTCGTGTTGCTCGCCGCGATCGCGCAGCATCAGATCGCGCTCGGCCTGCTGCTGATCACGATGTTCAGCCTGGGCCTGGCGGCCACGCTCACGGGGCTCGGTCTGGTGGTGGTCTACGCGAACAGGCTCACCTCGCGCATCAACATGTCCGGCCGCCTCGTTGCGGCGCTGCCCGCGGTGTCGGCGCTCGTGATCGTGGGCGCGGGCTGCGTGCTCACCGCCCACGCCGTGCCGCAACTCGTCTGACGGGTTATGCTGGCTGGGCCATGACGGTGCACTGGTCCTCCTCAGACCGGCGTTGAGAGACGCGCCGCCTCACTAGAGGCGAGCAGCCCAGGCTCTCGAAACGTCCCAGGAGGTTCTAAGTGCTTCTCCGCAGCTCCATGCTCGCTGCCCGCGACGGACGGCTGTTCCTCGGCGCGCAGGCGCTCGACGCGATCGCGATCGGCGTGTCGCTCGTCGCGTTGCCGTGGCTGATCCTTCAGAACGGCGGCTCGCACGCGCAGGCCGGGCTCGTTTATTCGTTCACGATCATCCCGTACGTGGTGTTCGGGCTGAGCGCCGGATCAATCGGCGACCGGCTGGCACCGCGCACGGTGATGGTTTGCGGCCACGTATCGCAGGCGCTCTGCGCCGCGGTGATCCCACTCTGGACCATCGCCGGCGCGCCGCCGGTCGGCGTGGTCTACGCCGCCGGGTTCGCGGTCGGCAGCGGGCGTGTGTTCGTGGACGCTGCGGCGTTCGGCGCGGTGGCATCGATCGTCGGTCGCGACCACTTCACAGAGGGGCAGTCGGCGCTGTCGGCCGCCTGGTCGATAGGTCTGTTCGCCGGACCCGCGCTGGGCGGCGCGCTCGTGGCGGCGATCGGTCCAGGCCGGACCCTCGCAGCCGAAGCGATCGCGCTGGCCCTCGCTGCGCTGGCCATCGGCGTGATCCACGTGTCGTTTTCCCACCAAGCCGAGCCGGCCGGCAAGGGCTCCGTTCGGGAGGGTGTGCGCTTCATGCTGCACAACCGCGGCATCGCCACCTACACGGTGATCGCGATCGTGGCGAGCCTGGCGGGCGCCGGGGCGTTCGCGTTGCTGGTGCCTCTGCTGCGCGACGGCATCGGACTGAGCTCGGGCGAGGTCGGCGCGATCATGGCGATCTCGTCGCTGGGCACGCTCTCAGCCTCGATCGCGGCACCTGGGCTCTCGCGCCGGCTCGGCGGAAACCAAGTGGTCGCTGCCTGCCTCGTGGTCTCGCCACTAACGATCGCGTTGCTCGGGATCGCCGGCGGCTTCCCTGTCGCCCTGGTGGGCGTGTTGTGCTACTTCCTGATCCTGGGCGTTTACAGCGTTGTGCTGATCGGCGAACGCCAGCGCCGTGCGCCGGATCGTCTCCAAGCTCGGGTGGGCATCGCCGGGCGCATGATCCTGCTCGGCTCGATCGCCGCGGGCGGCGCGCTTGCCAGCGCCCTAACCGGTGCGCTCAGCATCTCGGACGTCTACCTCGCGATGGCCGCCGGCACCCTGGTCGTAGGCATGTGCTCGGCCCCCTTCGTGCTCCGGCTCGACGATTAGCTCCGTGGCGTGCGGCGAGATCAGCGTGCCGACCGCCCGCGAGCGCGCGATCAGCACCACGCCCGCCACCACCGCCGCCAGCGCGATCACCACGGCGCCGCCGCCGAGCGGCGTGTCGCCCCAGCTCTCGCCGCCGACGACGGGGGCGAGCAGGACGGGCAGCACCGTCTGCGCGCTGAACACGAGCGGCGCCACCTGGCTGGCGGGTCGCACCTGGAACGCGCTGTTCTCGCTGAGGACGCCCACGATCGCCGCGGCGAGCACCAGGTCCGCCCACAGCCAGGCGGTGAAGATCGCGCCGTCGTTCAGGTCGTCGGACACGAGCTTGGTCACGAAGCCGCTGAGCGCGAACGCCACGCCCGCGCTGACGATCGCCGCGTGACCGCCCGCGCCTTGGCGGTCGCGCAGCGCGTAGGGGAAGAGCGCGATCGCGCCAAGTGCGCAGAGCGTCGCGGTCAGGCCCCACCCGTGGGTGTGTGTGCCGCTGTGGTCGGGCGCCGCCCACGCCAGTCCCGCCTCGCCGGCGATGATCAGCAGCACCGCCGCCACCTCGCGCGCGCCGACCGGCTCGTCGAGCGTGCGGGCTGCGACGAACAGCAGGATCAAGAGGCCCGCTGCCAGCGCCGGCTGCACCGCGGTGAGCGGCGCGGAGCCCAGGGCGGCGGCGTGTAGTGGCCAGCCCAGCAGCGCCAGTAGCATGCCGAAGCGCCAGCGCCTGCGCCGCACCAGCCGACGCAACAGGTCGATCCGGAGCGACAGCTCACGCGGCAGCTCGCGCGCGTCGAGCGCCTGCACCGCGACCGCGATGTTGAAGAGCGCCGAGGCGGCGAGGGCGAGGAGCAGTCCTAAGAGCATTCAAATGGCCGATCGCAGCTAACAGGACGGTATCCCGCTAGGTTCATCCGGTTCATGGATTACTCCATCTACAAGGCGATTGACGGCGCAGGGCCCGACTTCTTACACGGTCCCATGCGATTTGCCGCAAACGACCTCGTGTTCGTGATCGTGGCGATTGTGGCGCTCACCTTCCTGTACCCGTGGCGCACTCACAGGCTGGAGCGGCGCATCGGCGCCGTGATGGCCACTGCCGCTGGAGGCGTGGCGCTGCTGATCGTGCAGCCGATCGCGAACGCCGTGGACCGCACGCGGCCATTCGTGGCGCATCCGCATTCCGAGCTGCTGATCTCGCACGGGCGCGATCCCGGCTTTCCGAGCGACCACGCCACCGGCGCGTTCGCGATGGCGATGGCGCTCTGGCTCTACGACCGCACGATCGGCGCGATCTGCTTCGTGCTCGCCGCGATCGTGGCCTTCTCGCGCGTATACGTGGGCGTGCACTATCCGGGCGACGTCGTGGGCGGCGCGCTGATCGGCATCGGCGTCGCGCTGATCTTCTATTTCACGCCCCTGCGCGCCGTGATCGTCCGCATCGCCACCGCCTGCTCGGCGCTGTGGGAGCGGATCCTCGGGCTCACCCCCGTACGACCCACGAGCTGAGAACTTCAAAAGGAAACGACCCTCCCGTCGGAGGGCCGTTGCCTGGGTTCCATTCTCATCCGGAGCGGGGCTGCGACCCCGATTGCGCGTAGCCCACTTGTTCCCCGCCAAACGTCGGGCTAGTCCCGCTTTGGACGTATGTATGAAAAGAACGGTTACCAGTAGCTCTGGCCCGCGCGCAGGCCCTCAAGCTTGTGCGCGTGGAAGGCGAGCGACGCCTTGGCCAGGCCGCCGCCCACGCTCACCCGGCCCACGCCGAGCTCTGCCAGCCGCGGGATGTCCGGCACGCCGGGGATCAGCAGCACGTTGACCGGCACGCTGAGCTCGCTGGTGAGGCGCTCGATGTCCGCCTCGTCCTTCACTCCAGCGGGGAACGCGCTGTCGGCGCCAGCCTCGATGTAGAGGCGCAGGCGGTCCAGGCTGTCCTCGAGCGGGTTGTCGACTCCGACGAGGTAGGAGTCCGCGCGCGCATTGATCACGATGTCGTGGCCCGCGGCGCGCGAGGCCTCGCGTAGCTCCGCCACGCGAGCGGCCTGCTCCTGCGGATCGAACATCGCGCGCGGCTCGGCCGCGTGGTTCGTGTCCTCGAAGTTGAGGCCGACCACGCCCGCCTGACGCATCGACTCCACGAGCTCGGCGGGAGACATCCCGTAGCCGCTCTCGAGGTCGGCGGTCACCGGCACGTCCACAGCAGCGGCGATGCGCGCGGCCACCTCGAACATCTCGTCGGCTGGCGTGTCCTCGCCGTCCTCGTGGCCGAGCGACCACGACACGCCCGAGCTGGTGGTGGCCACTGCCGGGAAGCCGGCGGCCACCACCTGCTTCGCGGTCGACACGTCCCACGCGTTGGCGAGGATCAGCGGATCGCCGGGGCGGTGCAGTTCGCGGAGTGCCTGGGCCTTGGCTGCGAGGTCGGTCATTCCTCCGGAACGATATGCGTCGACACCGCGATGCGGTTCCACGCGTTGATCACGACCACGGCGCCGATGAGCTGCGCCAGCTCCTCCTCGTCGAAGAACTCGCGCGCGGCAGCGTAGATGCTGTCGGGGAGACCCGCGTGCGGCAGCAGCGTGATCGCGTCGCAGACGGCGAAGGCGGCCCGCTCACGGTCCGTGAAGAACGGCGACTCGCGCCAGGCGGTGACGCCGTAGACGCGCCGCTCGGTCTCGCCGCCCTTGCGGGCGTCGCGCGCGTGCATGTCCACGCAGTAGGCGCAGCCGTTGATCTGCGACGCGCGCACCTTCACGAGGTCGTACAGCGCTGGGTCGAGATCGACGCTGTGGTCGAGGTGGATCATGGCCTTGTAGGTATCGGGGGCGGACTCGGCAAAGCTGAATCTCGTGTGTGGCTGTGTGGTGATCATGGCCGCAAGGCTACGGCGAAATTGATCCACCGTTAAGCTCCAATTTGGTGCCGGGATCGTGGACCAATTCTGATCTCCTGCTCGCCCCCAAGCCCGGGGCCGGAAGGCGCCGTGGACTGGAGGAGGCCCTGCGCGACGCGATCCGCGACGGACGCATCGCGGTCGGCGAGCGGCTGCCCGCCACGCGTGTGCTGGCGCGCGACCTGGGTGTCTCGCGCGGAACGGTGGTGGAGGTGTACGAGCAGCTCATCGCCGAGGGCTATCTCAGCGCCCGGCAGGGCTCGGGCACGCAGGTCGCGCGCCTGGCCGTGGCACCGGCGCTGCGCGACCCCGAGCCCGCGGCGCCCCCGGCTCGGCGCTACAGCTTTCACCCCGGTATGCCGGAGGTGACGGCATTTCCGGCGGACCAATGGGTGCGGGCGCTGCGCCGCGGCCTCCGCGGGGTGCGGCCGGAGCGCCTGGGCTACCAGGAGCCGCGCGGCGCGCCGGAGCTGCGCTATGCGCTCGCCGCCTACCTGGGTCGCGCGCGCGGCGTGCTCACCTCGCCGGAGCTGGTGGTCACGTGCGCGGGGTTCCTTCGCGGGCTCGACCTGCTCTGCCGGACGCTGCGCGCGCAGGGCGCCACCCGAATCGCGATGGAGAACCCCACGATCCCGCAGCACCGCCAGGTGGCGGCCGCCGCCGGCATGGAGGTGTTGCCGCTCGAGGTGGACGATCACGGTGCGCGCGTGGACCAGCTCGAGTCGAGCCGTGCCGACGCCGTGCTCCTCACCCCCGCCCATCAGTTCCCGCTGGGCTCGACGCTGTCGCCGGAGCGCCGCTCAGCCGTGGTGGAGTGGGCGCAGCGGACCGGCGGCTACGTGATCGAGGACGACTACGACGGCGAGTTCCGCTACGACCGCCAGCCCGTGGGCGCGCTCCAAGCGCTCGACCCCGAGCGCGTGGTGTACGCGGGCACCGCCAGCAAGACCCTCGCGCCGGGATTGCGGATCGCGTGGCTCGCGATGCCGCCGGCCCTGCTCGATCCCATGCTCGACATCAAGCGCCTGGGCGAGCGTCAGCTGCCGTTCACCGAGGAGCTGGCGCTAGCGGAGCTGATCGAGTCCGGCGACTGGGACCGCCACCTGCGGCGCATGCGCGGGCGCTACCGCTCGCGGCGCGACCGGCTGATCGCGATGCTGGCGGAGCGCGCTCCGGGCACGCGCGCCCTCGGCATCTCGGCCGGCCTGCATGCCGTGGTCCAGATGCCGGCGCGCGGTCCGAGCGAACGGCAGCTGCGCGCCCGTGCTCGCGAGCGCTCGGTCGGCGTCATGGCGCTGGGCAGCTTCTGGCACGAGCCGCGCCGCCGCCCGCAGGCGCTAGTTGTGGGCTACGGGTCGCCGCCCGAGCATCGCTTTGCCGCCGCGCTGCGGGCGCTCGGCGATGTGATCGCGCGCTGACCCCGTACGGCGCACGACGATCTCTGACTCGGCCGGCACGTGCGCCGCGAACAGCGCGATCAGCACGAACGGCGTGAACCACACGATGTAGAAGTAGAACCAGTGCCCGGCCGGCAGCTGGGTGGCGATGATCACCGCCGCGGCCAGCGCCGCCACCTGCACGGCGTCGCGCCGGCGCGGGAAGAACGCCACGGCCACGGCGAGCAGCGCCGCGCCGGCCCACAGCAAGAGCTGGAGCCAGTGCAGCGACGGGTAGATCGTGAACAGGCTGAACGGCGACACGCGATCGAGCTGGTACTGGATCGTGGACCCCCAGAAGTCGTGGAAGCTGCTGCGCGGCACGTAGATGCCGAGCGAGAGCGCGATCACCGCGGCGAGCGAAACGCCGAACAGCGCGATCTGCCGCGGCCGCCGGTCGCCGGTGCCGGCGGCAAACAGCGGAGCCAGCGCCAGGGGGATGAACTTGGCCGCCGCGCCGAGTCCCAGCCAGCCGCCGCGCGCGATCGGGGAGCGCATGGCGACGAAGGCGAACAGCATCAGCGCCGCCACGAACGAGTCGTTGGTGTTGGTGGCCAGGCAGAACAACGTGTACGGATAGGCGGCCCAGGCGTAGGCGAGCGTGATGCCCAGGCGGCGGCCCTCCGGCCCGGCGCGCAGCCGCGCGCCCGCCATGAACAGGCCGCCGATCACGAGCAGGTCGAAGAAGATCGAGGCGGCGTGCGCCGCGGGCAGCGAATCCCACTCGCCATGGTTCGGGAAGATCAGCTCGAACGGCACGTAGGCGAGGTAGTTGACCGGGCCGTAGGTGTCCCCGTGGGCCTCGTTGTCCAGGTAGAGCGGCTGCTTGTGCTCGATGCGATCGGCGCCCGCCACGCCCGCGTAGCCCACATCGATCACCTGGTGCGCCGCAATGTTCACGACGATGCGAAGCACCACGAGCACGACAAGTCCCGCCACGAGCCAGCTCGTCCGCGCGTGCGGCACGAGCCGGCCGCGACCGGAGCGCGGGCGGACGCCGGCCCACAGCATCCGCACGAGCAGGTAGCCGAGCACCGGGTAGACGAGCGGCACGGACGCGAGCACGAACCCCTGGTTGAAGAACATGTGCGAGATCCCGAACGAGAGCAGCACGAGCAGGTCGAGGTGCAGCAGCCGAAACGGCCGGCGGCGGTCGAAGAAGGGCGCGAGGAAGAGCAGGCACAGCGGTAGCCAGACCCACCAGCTATCGGTGATGCCTGCCATGTGGCCGCGGGTGAGGTAGTTGGCCGCCTGCCAGCCGGTATAGCTCTTCACCACCTTGCCGTTGACGCCGTTGAGGTCGACCTCGCCGAGCTGGATGTTCTTGCCCTCGAAGTCCACCTCCCAGTAGCCGATCCCGTCGTGAATTCCCTCCACGTACACGCGCGCGCGTATGCCGGGGTACTCGGCGCGCAGCTTGCGGCCCACCACCGAGTTCATCGCCACCCGCAACGCCTGGGGCGAGGTGAGCTTGTACTTGGGCGGCGCGATGTTGGGGAACGGCCAGACGGTCTGCGACGGCGAGACCGACTGCGCCGCCTGCGCAGGCATCGCCGCCACTCCGAAGAGGAGCGTGAGCGCGATCAGGGGGAGTGCCAGGCGGAGGGAGGGCCGCACGCGCCTGCTATCGGCATGCGGGCGTGCCGGCTTGACAGGCGACGCCTCAAGCCCCGGGGCGCGGAGCCGATCATCCGGCAAATGGCTCCCGACCGCACACTCACGCCTGCCGTCTTCCTGGACCGCGACGGCACGCTCATTCGCCCGCCCGCGGAGGAGGAGGCCCTGCGCACTCCCGGGCAGGTCGAACTGCTGCGCGGCGCCGCCCACGCGGTGGGCATGCTGCGCCGCCACGGCTACCTCTGCGTGGTCGCGTCGAACCAGCGCGGTGTGGCGCTCGGCCTCGTGACCGAAGACGAGCTGATGGCGGTGGACCTGCAGATGCGCATGCAGCTAGGCGGGCTCGACGCCTCCTACTACTGCACGCACGCGATCGGCCAGAACTGCGATTGCCGCAAGCCCGAGCCGGGCCTGCTCCACCGCGCCGCCGCGGAGCTGGGGATCGACCTGGGCGCGTCGTGGATGATCGGCACGAAGCACACCGACATCGACGCCGGGCGCGCCGCCGGCTGTCGCACGATCCGCGTGCAGCCCGTGGACTTCTCGCTGCTAGACGCCGCTCACAGCATCATCGCCGGGATCGCTCAGCCGGCTTGGACAGCCGAGCCCTCCTGCACGAGCGTCCTCAGCCCGGTGAAGAAGATCATCAGCATCGTCCCGTAGAGCTCGTCGTCGACCGTGTCCGGCTCGAGCATCTTCTCGAGCGCCAGGCCGTTGACCATCGCGAAGCTCATCAGCGCGATCTTGTCGAGCGGCAGCGGAGGCTCCGTTATGTCGGGATCGCGCTCAATGCGCTGCCGGTAGAGCTCCTCGATGTGCGCCCGCAGCGTCCGGTAGCGCTTGACCAGCTCCTCTCGGAACTGCTCGTTGCGCCCCGCGTGAGCCGCGAACTCGAAGAACAGGCGCTCCCACTCCGGGTCCGCAGCGATCGCCCGGCTGAAGTCCGTGCCCGCCTGGCGAGCCTGCTCCTCGGGCGCCTCGTCCCCGGCGGTCGCTCGCTCCAGTTCCTCGAGCCGCGCCGCGAAGCGCTCGTCGAGCATCGCGAGGAACAGGTCCTCCTTGCTCTCGAAGTTCGCGTAGAAGGCGCCCTTGGTGAAGCCGGCCTCCTCCGCCACGTCGTCGATCGAGGCCTGGTGCAGGCCGCGGCGCGCGAACACCGCGTTCGCCGCCTCGAGCAGGCGAGCGCGGGTCTCCGCCTGCTTCTCCTTTCGCGACAGCCTGGGCGCCGCCGCCATCAGGCCGCCGCCGTGGCCGGCTCGGCGGTGCCGCCGTCGGGCGCGGTCTCCGCGCGCCTGCGCGCCACCACCTCGGCCCCGCGACTTGGCGTCAGGGTGATCGCCCGGCGCACCACTCGTTC
>Ga0157370_10004472_pt1 | contig 16014 bp, 16 predicted proteins | sample C35metaG_FD_113463 | JGI IMG/M metagenome (GOLD analysis project Ga0157370, IMG submission 113463) | Corn rhizosphere microbial communities from Kellogg Biological Station, Michigan, USA - C3-5 metaG | ecosystem: Host-associated > Plants > Roots > Rhizosphere > Soil | place: USA: Michigan...
CAAAAGCCGAACGTACTGATCATGGACGAACCGACCAACCACTTGGACATGGAATCCATCGAAGCGCTGAACCTGGCGCTGGAAAACTACCCGGGCACGCTGATCTTCGTCAGCCACGACCGTGAGTTCGTATCGTCGTTGGCCACCCGCATTATCGAACTCAGCCCTAGCGGCGTGATCGATTTCAGCGGCACCTATGACGATTACCTGCGCAGCCAGGGTGTAGTGTTCTAAATAGCTGCCCTGCTTCAACTGAAAGCCCTGTCCTTGTGACGGGGCTTTTTGCATTTCATCGATTGTTCCCACGCTCCGCGTGGGAATGCAGCCCGGGATGCTCCGCGTCCCTTCCGGAACCGAACGTGGAGCGTCCGTTGAGGCATTCCCACGCAGAGCGTGGGAACGATCATCGCCACAACAAAATAGTTAGCCTGCTTTCTTTTATTTCAAGCCCACGCCATGATGCAGCTCTCCCACCGCCGCCCGCGAACGAGCCCTCATGTCTGCGCAGCAGTTGCCCCCGCAAAGCTCCCTGACGATCACCCTGCAGATCGTCTCTATCGTTTTTTATACCTTTATTGCCTTCCTCTGCATCGGTCTGCCGATTGCGGTGTTGCCGGGGTATGTCCATGAACAACTGGGTTTCAGCGCGATCATCGCGGGGCTGACCATTGGCTCGCAATACCTGGCCACCTTGCTCAGCCGCCCGATGGCCGGGCGCATGTCGGACAGCATTGGCACCAAGCGGGCGATTGTCTACGGGTTGTCGGGGATAGTGCTGAGCGGCGTGTTGACGCTGATTTCGACGTTGCTGCAGAGCATGCCGCTGCTGAGCCTGTTGATCCTGATTGCCGGCCGTTTGCTGCTCGGGATCGCCCAAGGCTTGATCGGCGTCGGCACCATCAGTTGGTGCATGGGCCAGGTCGGCGCAGAGCACACCGCCCGTTCCATTTCCTGGAACGGCATCGCGTCGTACGGCGCCATTGCCATCGGTGCGCCACTGGGTGTGGTGATGGTCGCCGACTATGGTTTCGCCAGTCTGGGGATCGCACTGTCGCTGCTGGCGCTGGGCGCGTTGCTGCTGATCCGTAACAAACCGTCGGTGCCGGTGGTTCGCGGTGAGCGGCTGCCCTTCTGGGCGGTGTTCGGGCGCATTGCGCCGTTTGGTGCAAGCCTGAGCCTGGCGTCCATCGGTTATGGCACGCTCACCACTTTTATTACCTTGTACTACGTCAGCCGTGGTTGGGCCGGTGCCGCGTATTGCCTGACCGTATTCGGCGTCTGCTTTATTCTGGCGCGTCTGTTGTTCATCTCCAGCATCAGCCGGTTCGGTGGATTCACTTCGGCCATTGCCTGCATGTGCATTGAAACCGTGGGCCTGGTGCTGCTGTGGCTGGCGCCTTCGACGGGTTATGCGCTGATCGGCGCGGGCCTGACCGGTTTTGGCTTGTCGCTGGTTTACCCGGCGCTCGGCGTCGAGGCGATCAAGCAAGTCCCCAATTCCAGTCGCGGCGCGGGCCTGAGTGCTTACGCGGTGTTTTTTGATTTGGCACTGGCGATTGCCGGGCCACTGATGGGCGCGGTGGCGTTGAACCTAGGGTATACGTGGATATTCTTTAGCGCGGCGTTGTTGTCGGTAACCGGGTTGGGTCTAACGCTGCTACTCAAACGCCGTGCAATGGCCTAGCCAACACTCAATCCTGTAGCAGCTGGCGAAGCCTGCGTCCGGCTGCGTAGCAGTCGTAAAATCAGCCGCTAAGGTGTTTCAGGTAGACCGCGTTGTCAGGGTTTGCGACTGCTACGCAGCCGGACGCAGGCTTCGCCAGCTGCTACAGGGGTTGCGGTGTTCACTGATCCGCGGTTTGCAGACCTGCGCGGGTTGCGATGCCCAGGGTGCGGGAGAAGAAACGCCCGGCTTCGGAAATCATGTCGCGATGGATGCCTTCGCGGTCGACCCCATCGGCGTCGGTACACAGTGCTGGCATGGCAATGATCTGCTCTTCGTTGCACGGGGCCATGAACACGAAATGCCCCGCGCCGGCCAACAACTTGAAGTCGGGGGCAATCGGCAACTTGCGCGCAAGCGCCGCTGCGTTCTTGTCGAACGCGACCAGTTTGTCGCCGTCGCCGCTGTAAAGCAGCACCGGCACATGCACATCGGCCAGGGTGTGACGGCCGAACTTCAAGCTCAGCGGCGCCATCAATAGCAACGCATGCACGCGCGGGTCGGCCACGGGTTGAAGGTCATCGCGGTCGACGATCAATTCACCCTTGGTGTTGCAGGCATCGCGGTCGTCCGGGCGTTCCTCGCAATACCGACGCAGACGATCCAGGTCAGGCGTGGCACCGGACAGGATCAACGCCGTCTCACCGCCCGCCGAATAGCCAATCACCCCGACCTGATTGGCATTGACGAATGGCGCGAGCATGCGATCACCCAAGGTAGCGGTGATGGCTTCGGAAATCTGGATGGGTCGGCCGTAAAGGTTACTCAGCGTACCGAGGCGGCTGTGGTCTTTGGAGTTGTCGCCAGGATGGATCACCGCGACCACCACAAAGCCTTTGCGCGCCAGCGAGGTGGCGAGGTCGTGCAGGGCCAGCGGGGTTCCGGTGTTGCCGTGGGACAGCATCAGCATCGGGAAGCGCCCGATGGCAACAGCGCTGTCTTCGCCGGCTTCGACGGTGTAACCCTCGATTTTACTGGTGTGCTCCCTGTCACTGGAGGGATAGAACGCGATGGCGTGCATCGGTTGCAAATCGAGGGGGTCGAGAAAACTCATCTCATGGAAGCCGACGCTCCAGTGAGGATGTGGCGCAGGCGCGGCGTGCACTGAATTCAGGCTGCTGAGCAGGCAAAACAGTAACGTTGCACAAAGACGCACCATAAGGATGCCCCACCATTTTGTTACTTGACCGGAAAGCCCGTTCTCCTCGGATCATCGAGGCAGCGGCCTTGTACCAGCATTTGCGGCCAACAAGGTCATTGCAGAACGGGAACGTTAACCCGTTACTGCATAACCTGGGCCATAACCTGAAACGGCCAGAAACAAAAAACTCCGTATCTGGCACTTGCGTGGCCAGAATACAGAGTTTTTTGGGGTATTGCCCTAGCAGTTTGCTGCCTTTACGCAAGCCTTACGCGGCGGCGAACAATTGCTCGCTGATTTGCGCTTGAGCATCGCTCATGGCTTTGGTGCGAACTTCGTCACCGTAGGCCAGGCCGTGGGCGCGGACGAACTCGATGTCGGTGATGCCGATGAAGCCGAACAGCACTTTCAAGTACTCTTCGTGAGCCACACCCGTGGCTTGACCGGCATGCATGCCACCGGAAGTGGAAACGATCACGACTTTCTTGCCACCGCACAGGCCTTCAGGGCCGACTTCGGTGTAACGGAAGGTCTGACCGGCAACGGCGATGCGATCGATCCAGGCCTTGAGTTGGGTCGGAATGGTGAAGTTGTACATCGGCGCGGCGATCACGACGGCATCTGCGGCGAGGAATTCGGCCAGGGTCTTGGCGCTCAGCTCGGCTTCGTGCTGTTGCGCGGCGTTGCGCAGTTCAGCGGTAGTACCGGCGGCGACCAGGGTCGTGGCGGAGAAATGGCTGATGGCATCAGCCGCCAGGTCGCGGTAGGTAACCACGGCGTTTGGCTCTGCAGTTTGCCAGGCTTTAACGACTTCGCTGCTCAGCAGACGGGAAGCCGAGTTGTCACCAAGAATGCTCGAATCGATATGCAACAGTTTCATGTGGGATCTCCAGGTGAGGATCGCCACGGGGCGATCTGATGGAGAGAATCCTACAGGCGAAACCAATAGCTGATTAGACTGCAACAATGCGATAGTTCGTCCCACTGATAGAACAGTCGAGCAACTGTCATGCAAGATCTCAATGATCTCTACTATTTTGCCAAGGTGGTTGAAGCCGGCGGCTTCGCGGCGGCAGGTCGCGTGCTCGGGATTCCCAAATCCCGCTTGTCGCGCCGGATTGCCGAGCTGGAAGAACGCCTGGGCGCGCGCCTGCTGCAACGCACCACTCGGCAACTCAAGCTGACGGCGGTGGGCGAGCGTTACTTGCGCCACTGTCAGGCGATGCTGCTGGAAGCCGAAATGGCCGATGAAGCGGTCGCCAGCATGTCCAGCGAACCGCGCGGGCGGTTGCGGGTGTCCTGTCCCGTCGGCCTGGCGCATGAAATGCTGCCGACGGTCATTGCCCGATTTCTGGACAAATACCCGCAGGTACAACTGGAAGTCATGTTGCTCAATCGCCGGGTCGACCTGGTGACTGAAGGCGTCGATGTCGCCTTGCGCGTGCGTGAACTGGGCGACGAAGATCCGTTGCTGGTGACCCGTCGCCTGCGCCAGGCGCAAATGGCCATGGTCGCCACCCCGGATTTTTTGCACGGACGTGAAATCAACCAGCCCGAAGACCTCAGAAACCTGCCGGTGCTGGGCGCCCTCGAAGCCGACCGCATGGTGCATATCCGCCTGCTCGATCTCCAGGGAAAAAGCGTCGAGCTGAGCCTGGAAGCGCGATTGGGCATCGATGACTTCATTGTGCGCAAGGCCTGCACCCTCGCCGGCCAGGGCTTTACCCTGTTGCCCATGATGTATTGCGAGCAAGAGCTGGAAGCCGGTTCGCTAGTCCAATTGCTGCCCGACTGGTCATTGCCTGGCGGCTGGCTACAAGCGGTCTACCCTCATCGGCGCGGGGTGATGCCGGCGGTTCGCGCCTGGCTCGACCATTTGATCGAATCATTCAATGCCTGTGGGGACCGACTGATATGAAGGCTGGACGTATGAGCGAACAGGATGTCGCGCAGTTCTGCCTCGCGCTACCGGGTGCGCGGGAGGACTATAAATGGGGAGGTGTGCGGGTGTTTTCGATTGCAGGAAACAAGATGTTCGCCTTGCAGAACCTGCGTGGCGCATCGCTGGCCTTCAAAGTCGACAAGGACCTGTTTCTGGGGCATTGCGACCGACCGGGCATCCACCCAGCTCCCTATCTGGCGAGAGCCCAGTGGATCATCATGCAAACGCCCTACCCGCTGGGCGCCGAAGAACTGCAAGGCTTGTTGCAACGTTCCCACCAACTGGTGGTGAGCAAGTTGCCCAAGCGTACCCAGGTTGGATTGCTGCTTTAAAACAGTGCCAACAGGTGGGCGCCGAGGAACAGCTGATCGATCCAGAACACCTGATGCAACAGCACAATCAGCCAGAACAACAGCTGAAACGAGACTTTGCGAGTCTTGTGCCGGAACACTTGCTGAGCCAGCAACGCGCCAGGCCAGCCGCCGGCCAGTTCGACCGCATGCAAGACGTTTTCCGGCGTGCGCCAGGTATCGGCGCGGGCCTTGCGCTTGTCACTCCAGTACAGGAAAAACGCCAGCACACTGACGCCCCCATACGCCGCCAGCGGAATCAATGACACCCCGCGCAGCCAGAGCAAAACCGACCCTGCCAACGGCAACGCGCACAGCGCTGCGAAAACCAGCAGCTTGAGTCGTAGATGCTGGATGTGCTCGCCCCCGGACCTGCGCCCGGGGTTGTGGCGCGTGCCGGCGTCACTCATGGTTTGGCCGCGGACCAGTCGACCCAACCAAATTGCCAAGTGGCCAGAATGATCAGGCCGAACACGATGCGATACCAGGCGAACGCCGCGTAGCTGTGGCTGGCGATGAACTTGAGCAAGCCACGGACCGCGATCATGGCGAAGATGAACGCCGTGACGAAACCAATCGCGAACACCGGGAAATCCGCTGGCACGAACAGGTGACGGTATTTGAAGCCCGAGTACACCGCCGCAGCGACCATGGTCGGCATCGCCAGGAAAAACGAGAACTCGGTAGCGGTCTTGCGCGACAGGCCAAACAGCAACCCGCCGATGATGGTCGACCCGGAACGCGATGTACCTGGAATCATTGCCAGGCACTGAGCGAAACCGACTTTCAACGCATCTTGCCAAGTAATCTCGTCAACGGTTTCGGCGTGCACTTCGTGTTGGCGCTTCTCGGCCCACAACATGATGATCCCGCCCACAACCAGCGCGGTGGCGACAGTAATCGGGTTGAACAGGTAGTGGTGAATCAAGTCGGAGAAAATCACCCCCAACACCACGGCTGGCATGAATGCGATCAGCAGATTGGCCGTGAATCGGCGAGCGCTCGGTTGGGTCGGCAACCCCGTGACCACATCGAGAATCTTGCGGCGAAATTCCCACACCACCGCCAGGATCGCGCCCAATTGAATAATGATGTTGAACGCGATAGCACGTTCACCACCGAAGTCGAGCAAGTCGGCCACGATGATTTGGTGCCCGGTACTGGAAATGGGCAGAAACTCCGTCAGCCCTTCTACTACGCCAAGTATCAATGCCTGAAAGGCGGTCCAAAGATCCATCAATCCCCCAAGAAGCGATGCCCCCAGGCATGCCCCGTTAGTTTTCTTAAAACGTTCATTGCGCTGAGCGTAGTTGAAGTTCCGCGCGCACAGGATCCAGACGAAACCGTAAAAATTCCGTGAAAAGCTGCAAGGATTCAGGTTTTTCCGCGCGGGGCCGAAATCCTAGCAGACATGCCTTTATAACGCTGCCGCGGAATAGGACTTGGGTCGCATATGCCCGAACGGCAAAGCGTGGTTGGATGCTGGCAATCGTTTATTACAAGAAAAAGAAAATCGGAGTGACAGCGTTATGAACAGCTTACGCAGTGTGTCGATCAGCCGGCGCTTGTGGCTCATCTTGATCGTGTCGGTGGTGATGCTACTGATATTGGGCATGCTGATGCTCAAGCAGATTCACGACGACCTTTATCAGGCCAAGGCCCAGAAAACCCAGCACGTCGTGCAGACCGCCAGCGGCATTCTGAATTACTACCATGACCTGGAGACTGCGGGCACCCTCACCCGCGATGCCGCGCAGAAGCAGGCGCTGATGGCGGTTCGCGGGTTGCGCTATGACCAGAATGACTACTTCTGGATCAACGACCTGACGCCGGTGATGATCATGCACCCGGCCAACCCCAAACTCGACGGTCAGAACCTGTCGGCCATCCGCGACCCGGACGGATTCGCGGTGTTTAACGAAATGGTCGCCGTGGCCAAGGCCAAGGGCGCCGGCGTGGTCAATTACCGCTGGCCGAAACCTGGTGCCAGTGCTCCGGTAGAAAAAACCTCCTACGTCAAACTCTTCGAACCCTGGGGCTGGGTGATTGGGTCGGGCGTGTACATCGATGACATGCAGGCCGAGTTTTATGGCCAGGTCTGGAAGGCGACGTCCCTCGGCGTGGTGATTGCCCTGGTGATGGCCCTGCTGGTCATGCTGATTGCGCGCAGTATCGTACGTCCGCTCCAGGAAACGGTGAATGCCATGGCCAATATCGCCAGCGGGGAAAGTGACCTGACCCGCAGCCTAGAAACCCATGGCAACGACGAGGTGGCGCAACTGGCGCGACACTTCAATGCCTTTACCAGCAAGTTGCGCCAGGTCATTACCCAATTGCAGGTGTCCGCCAGTGACCTGGGGCAATCGTCCAGTGACTTGGGCAATGACGCCACCCAGGCCCAGCAGCGCAGTCAGCAGCAATCACAGCAAATGGAGCTGGTGGCCACAGCGATCAATGAAGTGACCTACGGCGTACAGGATGTGGCCAAGAACGCCGAGCATGCGGCCAGCGAGATGCGCGATGCCGAATCTCAGGCACAGCAGGGACAGATCAACATTGACGGAAGCTTGCAGCAGATCGACAAACTGTCCGGCACCATCGATCAAGCCGTGGAAGTGATTCGTACCCTGGCCACAGAAAGCACGCAGATCGGCAGCGTCCTGGAGGTGATCCGTTCCATCGCCGAACAAACCAACCTGCTCGCCCTCAACGCTGCCATCGAGGCCGCGCGGGCCGGTGAACAGGGGCGTGGTTTTGCGGTGGTGGCCGATGAAGTGCGCCTGCTGGCCCAGCGCACGCAGAAGTCGACAGCGGAGATCCAGTCGATGATCGAGCGCCTGCAAAACCACTCGGAAGCGGCGGTCAAGGTTATCGGCGACAGTAGCCGGGCATCGCAACTGACCATTGAACAGGCCGGGCTGGCCGGTGCGAGTTTAACGGCAATCGGCCAGGCATTACGTAACCTCAACGGGTTGAACGCATCGATCGCCAGTGCGACGTTGCAGCAAGCCCATGTGGTGGAAGACATCAATCAGAACGTGACCCAGGCTGCACAGTTGTCCCACAGCACCGCGCTGGCGGCGCAACAATCGAGCGTGGCCAGTGTGCGATTGAAAGACCTGAGCGAACAGTTGAACGGGTTGCTCAAGCAATTTCGCGTGTAACCCCCCTGTAGCAACTGTCGAGCAGCGCGAGGCTGCGGGCGGCGACGAAGTCGTCGTAAACCTGCGAACGCGGCTGTCCTGACACGTCGTGGGGCCCCGGACGCAGCCTCGCGCTGCTCGACAGCTGCTACAGCGCTGGTTCTACTTGGCGGCGGCTGCCGGTACAATCCGCCCCCACTTCGCTTTCCCAAGGAACCTCCATGTCCGGGCTTGAACTGTTTGCCGCTGCCCTCGGTGTAATCGCCGTCTGGCTGACCGTCAAACAGAACCCCTGGTGCTGGCCGATCGGTCTGGTCATGGTGCTGCTTTATAGCTGGATCTTTTTTGAGGTAAAGCTGTATTCGGACATGCTCCTGCAAGTGATCTACGCCGCGCTGCAACTCTATGGCTGGTGGCAATGGACCCGCGCAGGCGAGGCGAAAACCGGTCGGCAGGTCAGTCGCCTCGATGGCAAGTCGGTAGCCCTTGGCCTTGCGGTCGGCGCGCTGGGCAGTGCGCTGTTGGGCGCCGCCATGGCGCACTGGACCGATGCCGCCCAGCCTTGGCTCGACGCCGCACTGACCGGTTTCAGCCTGGTTGCACAGATGTGGATGGCGCAAAAACGCGTGCAATGCTGGCCACTGTGGATTGCCGTCGATGTGGTTTTCGTCGGGCTGTTTATCTACAAAGGCATGTACATCACATGTGCCCTCTATGCACTGTTCCTGCTGCTGGCAGTGCAAGGCTGGCGTGAATGGCGGGCCGACCCGGCGCTACGCACATGAAGGTGCTGGTGCTGACGGGGCCCGAATCCAGCGGCAAGAGCTGGCTGGCGGCCGAGTTACAAGGTCATTTTGGCGGCGTGCGAGTCGATGAATTCGTGCGTTGGTTCATCGAACAAAATCCCCGCGACACCTGCCTGGACGATATTGCTGAGATCGCCCGTGGCCAGTTGCAATGGGAAGATGAAGCACGTTCCCGACAGCCTCGACTTTTAATTCTCGACACCCATTTGCTGAGCAATATCCTGTGGAGCAACACCTTGTTTGGCGACTGCCCTGCATGGCTTGAGCCCGCGTTGCTGGCCCGCCATTACGATCTGCACCTGCTGCTGTCACCGGAGCAGGTCGAGTGGACGGACGACGGCCAGCGTTGCCAGCCCGAACTGAGTGAGCGCCTGGCATTTTTCACGTCGACCCAGACCTGGCTCGAACAACACCGCCAGCCGTTTCAGATTATTCAGGGAAGCTGGACACAACGGCGGTTTCAGGCGATTGAAGCGGTGAGCCATCTGCTGGATTGCTGAGCCTTCATTGGGGCGATTTCCCCAGTGATCCCCCCTGTTTTGGGGGGAAAGTGTCCACTCCTGAAACACTCATCTGCCCGCAAACAGGCTGTTTCAGCGCTCTTCATCATCTTGTCATGGTACTTGTTAAACCGTTGAAACACATCAGCGCAAACCCCCGTGCTAGAGCTTTGCGTCGGGAATAGTCGGTAAAGCCCCGCCCCGGTTGTCTCACGCATGAAACATTGAGCGTATCGCACACTTTTCACAAAAGCCTAACCCATTGAATTAACACAACAATTCAAAAGCGGCACAGCTTTCGCTCTCTCCTTCCCAACGCTGACTAGGGCCAGCCCACAAAAGAAGGAATTGCTGCCGTGGGGACTTTCAACAAAGGCATTTCAAAAGGTATTTCATACCTGCTGCTGATCGGATGTGCCGCCGGTTCGGTACTCAGCCTGAATGCTCAGGCCGATGGCAATGGCGTCATTACTCTCAAACGCGATGTTCAGCCTATTCCTATTGGCCGGAACGGGGGCAAAGACCCCTATCCGACCACAGTCAACGCCAACCCTTCACAACGCATCAATACAACCATGACCAACACTGAGTTGAGCGACGGTGAGTTCGCCAGCGTGGCCAGTGGTTCGACCATCAGCGGCAACGTCAACCCGAACACAAACGGTGGCAGCATGCCAGGCCTCAACGTCGTGACCAATCCCAACGGCATGCCAGGCATGAGCGCCGGCCACGGTGGTGGTAGCGGTGCCGCGATTTCCGGAACCATCAACCGGGCCATGAGTTCCGGCCTGGCCCCACTGACCAGAATGGCCGGAGGTCAATGACATGAATCGCAGCCTCATTTTCCTCGCCCTGTTCGCCAGCGCAAGCGCCATGGCCGACTCCGGCGTCGCCAGCATGAACAACGCCAACATCCAGGATTCCGGCGTCCAGTACAAAGGCAACTTCAACGTCAACCAGGCGGCCGGGGATCAGTTGCAACAAACCAACACCCGGGCTATCGCCATCGGCACCAATGCCGGCGCGTCCACCCACATCAACCAGAAAATCGATACCCCCGCCAACCCTTCGATGAACGCTACTTCCACGATCGGTGGCACCTCTTTCAGTAATGGCAACGGTGTACTGGGCGTTAACCAGAGCGCCGGGGCCAACAACCAAATGGCCAACGCAATGCGCGTCAGCATCAGTGCTGCACCGCAGAGCGTCGACGATAGCGCCCTTTCCCAACAGAACGTGGCGTTGTTACCAAACTCAGGAGCAACTGGACCCCAAACCGGCAGTCGCCAGGTCGTTACCAGCGACCAGGCCTTCACCGGCAGCCGGGGGATTATCCAGGTGAACCAGAGTGCTGGGGTGGGGAACCGAATGGCTAACACCCTCAGCATCCGGGTCGCTGACTGACCCAAACGCAGTGCGATTAGAAAGTACCAACACTTAACCAACTAATAAGCACGGAGAAACACCATGAAACCTACAATGGCCTTAAAACCACTGGTTTTCGCTCTCGCAGCAGTGATGGCAATCGCAGCACAAGCAGGCGGTCGTGATGATGATCACGGTCATGGCAACGGTCACGGCAACGGGCATAACAACCATCAGCCTAAACACCCTACTTTTGAAGAAATGCTTTCAATCTCTGCCGGTGCCGGCGCCACTGTGATGGACCAACAGGACAGCAGTGACAACGGGGTATTGAACCAAGGCACCAAAAACGACGCTAGAGCTGACAGCTCGTTGAATAACTCCAACGGCAACATGGGCGCCAACGTTGCAGCCGGTGACGGCAACCAACAAGACAACGCCGCCGCTTTGGCCACTGCTGACGAAAGCTTTATCTTCGGCTCCGCAGTCGCTATTTCCAGCGCGACTCAAAACAACACCGGCAACACCGTTCTCAACTACTCTAATACCAACAACGCAAACCTGAACAACGCAGGCAATAGTGGCTCAGGCAACATTGGCATCAACGTGACGGCTGGCGATTTCAACCAACAGAAAAACAACCTGGCCATTGCTGTATCCGGCGGTCGTGTAGCCGCAGCAGCAGCCGAAGCCAACCAAACCTCGACGGGCCTGTCCGTGTCTAACTATGGCACTGAGACCTTCAAAAAAGACGAGCTCAAAGGCACCTTCTCTGCTCATGGCAAGTTCTATGCTTCAGGCAAAGCAGTGTCCAAACCAGCTGACGATGATCATGGCCACGGCTATGGTAATGACAACAAAGGCGGTCATGGAGACCACGACGGTGGCACAGTCAAATCTGACTTCACTGCAGTCGGCACCTTCGATCTGGCCGGTGTGACCACTCAACAAGTGCTGACCCCTGATGGCTGGAAAAACCCTGTGACCAACAATGCAAGCATGACTAACTCGATGAACAACTTCTCCGGTAATGGCGGAGCCAACGTATCAGCCGGTAACGGCAACCAACAAAGCAACTCGCTGTCCATCGCCGCAGGTTGCAAAGCCTGCCTGTAATCGCGATCGCAATGAAAGCCCCGGAAACGGGGCTTTTCCACAGTCCCAAAAGGCGTAATCGATCATGCGCAAGACTGCCCTTTTCGCCCTACTCTGCCTGTCTGGCCTGACTCAGGCTGCACAGATGCCAGTAGCCGCCCTGCCTGGCGGCGTGCTGGTCTATAAGCAGGTACAGAGTTTGCGTGAGCGCAAGTTTGCCGACATCGTCGAACAGAAAACCGATTTCAGCTGCGGCGCCGCCGCACTGGCCACGGTGTTACGCCAGGCTTATTGGCTCGACGTCGATGAGGAGCACATCATCAAAGGCATGCTGGTCAACGCTGACCAGAACCTTGTTCGTACTCAAGGTTTCTCCATGCTGGACATGAAGCGCTACATAGAAAGCATCGGCATGCGCGCCAGGGGCTACAAGATCCCACCTGAAAAGCTGGATTCAGTAACGATTCCGGTGGTGGTACTGATGGAAATTCGCGGCTACAAGCATTTCGTGGTGATGCAGCGTGCGGACAAGCAGTGGGTCTACATCGGAGACCCGGTACTCGGACACAAACGCTACTCCCATGATGACTTTGTCAAAGGTTGGAACGGCATAGTCTTCGCTATCGTAGGTCCCGGTTACGACAAAACCAATGCATTACGCAGTCCACCGGTACCGCTGACAGCCAAGAACAAGCTGGATACCTTCAACCCTGTCAGAGATGCTGAGTTGATGGATTTTGGTTTCATACAGAGCGACTTCTTTTAATCGCCAAATGATGATATTGGAGCAGGATGCTCCGGGAGCAGCAGATGAAAACCTCATACTGGCTGGCCGCTGTGTGTCTGGCAGCGAGCGCATCAGGCTATGCCAATGGATTCAAGCCAATCGAAGTAAAGGATCAGGAACTCGCCCAGTTGCGCGGTCGTTATGTGATGCCGGGCCGTATTATCAGCTTCGGCGTTGTAATGAGCAGTACCTGGCGCAATGCCAGTGGTGACGTCATCGGGGCGGCGACGTCCATGCAGATCCAGGCGGCAACGATCAAACCCGAATTCTATGTATCAACCATCAAACAATCAGGCAATTCCGGTCCTGGCGGTACACCTGAACAAGGCACCGGCAATGTAGTCGGCGGCGCTGGACTGTCCACCAGCCAGGGCATTACCCAAAGCGTGCGTGCAGCTGGCGATAGCAACACCGCTTACAACAACGTTTCGATCGATGTGAAGGAAGCTAACCAGGCACCGGCGCTTGTACCGGGGCAGGGCCAGGCTTTGCTGGCAGGGCAAACGATCAGCGGCAGCAACGCCGCCGGTAGCGTGGCAGTGACTGCCACTGGGGGTGGCGTTCAAATGGCAATTACTGCCAACAACAATCAAGGCAACGCGTTGCAACAAGTGGCCCAGGGCGGATTGCTCCAAAACACCCGGCTGATGGGCAACAGCAACATGGTTAACAACCTTACCCAGCTCAACGTAGTACTCAATAATAATGGCCCGAGTGCTGGCGCATTGGACTGCAACCTGACCCAACTTAACGCCCTCCGTACCTTGGGATATTGAACTACGCTCAGTCTCGATCATTGGGTTTAAAGGGACGGCTTATTCATGTATCGATCAGTATCACTGCGTGCAGTTGTTTGTCTGAGTGCTCTATTTCCGGCCGCCGTGCTTCATGCGGCACCCAACTCGGATGTAGAGGCCTTGAAGCAGGAACTTCTGGAGCTAAAGCAACGATACGAAGTACAACAAAAAGCCCTGGCGGTGCTCGAACAACGGGTCCGCCAGGTAGAGGATCAACCCGCAGCTCCCCCACCGAAACGCCTGGCCAAGTCGCCAGCCGACATGAGAGGGAACGCGGTAGCCGCAGGGACTGGCGCAGCAGCAGCATCGGGGGGCGCAGCCGGGGGCAGCGGCAGTTCTTATGGCCAGTCGCTGGCCGATGATTCACAACCGGCACAGAGTGTGTCCAACCTGTATGACGAAGCCAGCGGGTTCTTTGGCGGCGGCAAATTCAGCGTCGAGACCGGGATCACTTACTCCCGATACGACACCCGCCAGCTGATCCTCAACGGTTTCCTGGCACTGGACTCGATCTTCCTGGGCAACATCAACCTCGACCGGATCAAGGCCGATACCTGGACGCTCGATCTCACCGGTCGCTACAACTACAACAACCGCTGGCAGTTCGACCTGAACGTGCCGGTGATTTACCGCGAGTCGACTTATCAGTCCGGCGGCGGCAACCAGGGCGCGGCCAACGTTACAACCGAAGACACGGTCACCAGAGACCCGACGATTGGCGACGTGAACTTCGGGATCGCCTACAAGTTCCTGGACGAATCGGTGAATACCCCGGATGCCGTTGTCACCTTGCGGGTCAAGGCGCCGACCGGCAAGGACCCGTTCGGGATCAAGCTGCGTCAGACCGATGCCAACACCAACCTGTTCGTGCCTGACACCCTGCCAACCGGCAACGGCGTCTGGTCGGTCACCCCGGGTATTTCGCTGGTCAAAACCTTCGATCCGGCGGTGTTGTTCGGCAGCTTGTCTTACACCCACAACTTCGAAGAATCCTTCGACGACATCAGCGCTACCGTCAACCAGAAAACGCCAGGCAAAGTACAAATCGGCGACAGCTTCCAGATCGGCGCTGGTATTGCGTTCGCGCTGAACGAAAAGATGAGTATGTCGTTCTCGGTGTCCGACCTGGTGCAGCGCAGAAGCAAGCTGAAACAGGATGGGGGTGACTGGGAATCCGTGGTCGCCAGCGATGCCAACGCCGGTTATTTCAACATCGGCATGACCATTGCTGCTACCGACAACCTGACCATCGTACCCAACCTGTCCATGGGCATGACGGACGATGCCCCGGACTTCCAGTTCAGCCTGAAATTCCCTTACTACTTCTAACTGTTTCAAGCCCAAGGAAAAGGCCCGCTGCGACGTCAATCGCAGCGGGCCTTTTCGTTTCACCGCGCCCTAGCGGATCTGGTGCTTGTGCAGCAATCGGTAGAAAGTCGGTCTGGAAACGCCCAAGACCCTGGCGGCAACGCTAAGGTTGTCACTGTGCCGATTGAGTACATCGCACAGCGCCTGGCGCTCGGCACGGGTCTTGTAGTCTTCGAGGGTGCCCATGGGGGTGGCAAAGGCTTGCTGGCTGATCAACCCCAAGTCTCGCGCTTCGATCTGCCGCCCCTCGGCGAGCACCAACCCGCGCCGCACCCGATTGGCCAGTTCACGGACATTGCCCGGCCAATCATGTTTGCCCATGGCAATCAGTGCGTCTTCGCTGAAACTGCGAGGCCGTCGGCCGGTTTCGTGGCTGTAGAAATGGGAGAAGTGGTTGGCCAGCATCGACAGGTCGCCGTGACGTTCACGCAGAGGTGCCGTCACCACTTGCAGGACGTTCAGGCGGTAATATAAATCTTCACGAAAACGCTTCTTCTCAATGGCGGCCTCAAGGTCGACGTGCGTCGCCGCCAAAACCCGCACATCCACCGGAATCGGCTGACTCCCACCTACGCGTTCGATGTGTTTTTCCTGTAGGAAACGCAACAGATTGGCTTGCAGTTCCAGCGGTAAATCGCCGATTTCATCAAGGAATAATGTGCCGCCGTTCGCGGCTTCTATCCGCCCGACCTTGCGCTGGTGAGCGCCGGTGAAGGCGCCTTTTTCATGGCCAAACAACTCGGACTGGATCAAATGTTCTGGAATCGCACCGCAGTTGATCGCCACAAAGGGTTTGCTGTGACGCTGGGACTGCCGGTGCAGCGTGCGCGCGACCAATTCCTTGCCCGTGCCGCTTTCACCGCGGATCAAGACCGGTGATTCGGTCGGTGCCAATTTGCTCAGCAACTTGCGAAGTTCGCGAATCGGTTTGCTGTCGCCCAGTAGTTCGTGTTCTGGCTGATCGATGTGAATCGTGCCCTGCCCACGCAGGCGCGCC